>Ga0256787_1000056_pt1 | contig 23141 bp, 27 predicted proteins | sample MC6MC0938MT_FD_189994 | JGI IMG/M metagenome (GOLD analysis project Ga0256787, IMG submission 189994) | Metatranscriptome of enriched soil aggregate microbial communities from Iowa State University, Ames, United States - MC6-MC0938-MT... | ecosystem: Environmental > Terrestrial > Soil >... | reverse complement strand
GCCTTTGATCGCCCTTTCCTGATCGGTGGTACTGTCATACAATCCCCAGAATGTGGCTGTTAGGCCCACTATTGCAACAGTCAATGCAACATAAGGGTTGGCTAACATTGTAGCGTTAGCAATGGACTGAGCAGTGGCAAATGCCTTTGTAGCGATTGCAGCCAGTACCTGCCGGCCAGTCATCGCCGATATTGAAGCAGTTTCAGCATTTCGAGCGATCGCTGCCCGTGTAGATGCTACTGCTGATAAATTATTTGCAGCAGTATTTACCTCTGTAGCCAGCGTGTTAGCCACTTTGGATTGATTGTTTAAGATTACAGTTTTAGTATTAACATTGCGCGTCAAGGTTTCAGCCTCCTGGGTAGCAGCGGAATGAGCTGTTGCAGCAGCTGATAATTCTGCATTAGCCGCATCAAGTCTCCGTGCAGCTCCTAATGCTGTGGAAGCTCTTATTGACGCTACCTTTGCTTCCGCTTCTGCAAGTGTAGCAGCTGTACTTTTTACAGTGGCTAAGGCAACGGCTTCCTTTTCAGCCAGCAAAGCAAATTCAGCCCTATATTGATTCTCAGTGGCCAGGGCTTCAGCAGCCTTCGCTTCAATATTTGATAATACTGCGGTCCTTTCAGCTATAGTAACATCAATCGCAGCGAGCTTGGCAGCTGTTTCTTTCTCAATTATTCCTAAATGTGCGGTAGTAATAACGCTTGACAATGCGATAGCTGCTCTATAAGTTCCATAAGTTCCGGCCAACCCGGCAAGGATTATGCCTACCTGTTGGTAATTTTCAATCAAACCGGCAATACTGTCTATGGCACCGTTGATCACACCTTCACCTTCCTTGCCTATGGAATTTAGCATTTGATCCCAGGCATCTTTCAGCCTTTCTATTTTACCAGGTATTGATTGGCTTTGCGCCTCCATCAGGCCCCCAAATATTGAGCCGGCAGCGGTCATATTCTGGAAGGCCTTTTCAACCTGCGGGAATCCAACTTTCCCCGCTTCCACCAGGGCGTTAACTTCATCTTTACCCACCTTTAGCACTTTGGCAAGTTCGGCATATATCGGAATCCCCCGACCGGCAAACTGCCGGATATCGACAGCATAGGCCCGGCCCTGTGATCTCAATGTTCCGTACAGGTAAACCAATTCCCCAATAGGTACAGAAAGTGCCGCCGCAACGTCTCCCAGCATTGTCAATTCTCCTTTTACAGATTCAGCTGCAGAACCGTATGCAAGCAATTGCTTTGCAGCGGCACCGGTACTTTTTAGATCGAAAGGAGTAGTGGCCGCAAAGTCGATCAATTCGCGCATAAACCCATCGGCCTTTGACTTGCTTTGCAACATTGTTGTAAAAGCAATCTCAAGCTGCTGGAATTCACCCCGTACCATTACGATATCCCCTACCAGGTTGCGGGCGGCATCAAATGTGAGGTAAGCGGCCACCGCCTGGCCTGTACGCCGGAAGATAGAATCAAATTTGCTTGCTTCCTGATCTGCCATGCTTGTCAAGCTCTTAAGCTGGCTTTCAATCTTAAATCGGCCTTGTTCAAAATCCTTAGTATCCAAAAGCGCCCTGAAAGAGATCGCACCGTTATTATTGTTCATCTAATTTCTTATTTAGGAATGCACGTAATGATGATGTATTCTGAGCCTTTGGAGCTTTATCATCGCTTTTGCCATCTTTGCCTATATCAGCATTTTTCGGGTATTTGTAGCTGGGAGCATCAATCATGGTCTTTTCCACTATGTGCCACTTTATCCCCCAAAGAAGATATTCCCAGGTCCAACCGTAATGGTGCATGATGCTGCCCCGGGAACCATACAGCGACCTTAAGCCGATTTGTTTTGGTCTTTCTCTACCAGATTCGGCTTGGTCGTCCTCTTCGTCATTTTCAGTGTTAACCTGATAGAGAATATAAAATCCACAATGCCGGTAAGTTGCACCAGGTTTTGGGAAAACATAACCACATCTTTGGTGGTCATGTTCCAAAGGATGAAATCAGTCATTTTGTTGATCCGTTTTTCATTTACCCTGGCTGACAATACTGTTTTCAGAAAAGGTATTTTGATAATCCTTGCACATTTTTGCCCCAATATCATGATCGCAATAGCCCGTGCCATCCATCGGATTGTCTTCTTTACAAGCTTTTGGGCTTCCAGATCTGAATTCTGGTCAAATTCTTCCGTGTCGTGCTCCATATTCAGCAAACATTCAGCGAGAAGATCCAGCTGCCCACCGAATGGCCGATAAATGGTAAATGTTTCTTTACCTACCTGCAATTCCACACCGCGATCCAGGAGCGCGTCAATTTCTACCTGTTCCAGGTTAATATTATTTTGTTCTGTATTCTGATTTTGCTCTGACATGATACTTTATTTATTAAAAAAGCTCCTTACCGCTGTAAGGCAAGGAGCTTTGTAAAAAATGGATTATCCGAATAACTATGTGACATCAATTTCTTGAACCACCGGGGGCGCGGTGGAATACATAGTATTACCGGATTGGGTAGCGATGATCTGTGCTGTACCGGAAGAAACGGCCGTTACGGCAGCACCATTAACCGTTGCAACGGCCGGGTTGGTAGACTGATAAGTCACCGGCAATCCGCTTGTGGTTGTTGCTGCCATTAAGTATGTTGCTCCGGTAACCTGGTTGGGGATTGGTCCAAAATTGATAGTTTGCGCAATCATGGATCCTGTACTTCCTTGCTCGGATACTTTGCCGCCAATCTCAAATGCCGGTGTGTTGACATTTGCAGGCTCCAACATATCCGCGTTAACGGTGATCATAGCCAGGTTGTTTTTGCCTAATGCAATGTTTTTAAGCGGCTTAAACAGCATGCGATTAAACAGCATAATATAACCGATTTGAGGCGTAACCCTTACCGCGAATTCCTTTTGAACATAGTTACGTGGAGCCTGCCATTTAGCTGCGTCACCAACCCCTACAATAGTGCCGCCAAAAACTTCCTGGAATGCCTGAAGATTAGGGTCCGCAATATCAAAGTTCAAAGTTGTTTTACCCGGAATGAAACGGGAAAAAAGTGGCTTGTCCAGTTCCTCAACATTAAAGTCGGTGGTTGTGCCCTCTTCTTCGGTGATTGAGGCAGAATCTATGTTTGTATAACCGAGAGTGCGCCAGTTATTGGTGCCTACTTCGGTAATTTCAATTTTGTCAATGCCGTTAGTAACTTGGCCCATGGTTTATTAATTTAATTGTTAATGTTATTGTGTTGTTTGAATCTTATTCTGAAATTCAGAAACCATTCCTGGTTGTTTAGCTCAGGGACCAGATCAATACTTTCTGTGTAAAAAGTAAAATGTGATGCTGATCCGAATTTTAATACTGGTGCTGCTATCGCTGATAGTTGTGAGAATCTTGCACTGTTTGGCATTGGCCCGTCTCCAATATCCAGTGATGGAACATGAATATTTATGTTACACACTGCATCCTGGATGATACTCAAAGAGCCGGTCATGGTCACCACATTCGTCACCACGTCTTCCTTTTTAGAGTTATTAGGTCGCCTATCCCGGTAAACCCGGCCATTTATTGCAGGTGCTAAAGGACTGGCCTTTATAACCTGGTACATAATGGTGTTTATTTCGATTGGCGTTATCATGCTGCAAGTTTCAAGTCTCTCAATAGCTGTGGTAATATCTGTTCGGCAAGTAATTCGGCAGATGATAAAACATTCTTACCTCTTGCCTCAACTGCAAATGCGTAATTCATACCGGCGACCACTGCCAGGCAATAACCCTGAGTGTGATTTTTGGCGATACTATCTGCTAGGTTCCGGCCTGTTACTTTTCCGGTTCCGGCAGAACTGTTTCCTCCATCTTTTTCAAATCCTGCAGCCTGTACAATCCTTCCGTTAAAGGTTAATACATACCCGATGGAAGCGGTAAGATTACCGGTCTGATCCATATAGGTTTTGTTGGTCCGGGCTTCTATGATGCAGAGCTCACCGACATACATGAAAGCCTTTAAGATCATTTGATGAATCCTATCAGCTTCTTTTTGCAGCATGCGATCTAAATCTGCCTGCACGAACGTTGGCTTTATACCCATAACCGGCTATGTAGTTGATCTTTTCGTGAATAAATTACTTTGCCGGTACAACGAACGGTTTGCCCATCCATTACCCGGATTATAGTATCCACCGGCACCGCCTCAGTGCCTTTCGGCAGCTGAACCAGAAAAGCGTATTCATTTACAGTGTTATCCGATAATGATACCTTTTTCCCGTTCCCGGCTTCATCCCGGCATTTAGCCAATTGCTGCCAAACCTCTTGGCTGGGTATGGGGTTTCCGGCAGGATCGTAAGTGCCGCCGATATGTTTAAGAACTTCGAGTGTATAAGGATATTGGACTACCATAAGTAAGACTTATTCTTCACCACATTTTTACCATACAATTCAATAAGATCTCTGCATCCGCTTTCTTTTGCAAGCCGCGATAAATAGTCTCCCTTATTATCGGCATTGTAGGTAATTGAATACCCGCCCTCGCTTACTGAATGAACGCCTGCATTGTCTCTACTTACGAAGTCAAGCAAAGCCTTATATAATGCGCACTTTTGCTTTTTGTCGTTAGCGTTATACTGATCAGTAGGAGTTAAGCCGGCAAACGACAATTCGGCATTTGCCTGGCTTTGGTCAGCTCCTGATTTATGTATAAATGCTTCCAGCAGTGTCATTTTATAGTGCTTTAAATGGGATAGATAACGGATTTCTTATATTCCGCACCAGGAGGGCCGCAAATGCTTGCCTCTTTTCTCCCATGTGGTTTGTATTTCTTAACTGAAGACTAAGCAACGGTTTTTAAAATCCAGGTAGATTCGGAATTTGCCAGTACAGGTGTAGCATACGCAATACCTTTTGTAACCATACCGATCGGATCCTGTTCAGCATAAGCTTTAACCAGTACGAAATCGCTGTAAGACTTCACACTTTGGTCAATAGTTACCCAACCATCTGCAGTATCCGTATACTGGATATCTCCCAGCATGCTTTGAACGGTAAATGTTACATTACCCTCAACCCAGCCACTTTCGGTAACCTGTTCACCTTTCTTATTTTCGATATTCACGTATGAATCCCATACCCTGAAAGTTGGCAGGTTGTTACGCTGTAACGCATTGTTAAGCGCCTCCACGGTCGGCCTAGCTTGGATATCCAAAGCAACAGCAGCATAAGAAGCACAAAACGTCTGAGTTTCCACTGCATCAAGCATTCTATCCATAGTCTCTTGGTCGGTAGTTGCATAAAGCACTTTTTTACCTTTAGCTCTGGCTGCCTGTTGCATAGCTCTGGTGTCAGTAATGGGTTTAGCCGTTGCCGGGTTCGCCCATGGGGCTGTAGCATTTTTACGGTTTGCTGTTGGGATTCCAAATTCAATTGGAACCTTAGTTACAACCCCTAATTCGTTATTGGTCATGGTAAGCTCATAGCGACCATTGGATGCTGCTTGCTTAGATAACCATTCAATCCTGGCATTTACAGAATCAAGTGTGAACTTAGTATCTTCATAGATCCAGTCAATGATGGCTTTAGTAATAGCAGGGTTTCTACTGGCAGCAGCTTTTCCCAATAATTGGCGATATGTATTGATATCTCGCTCATCTTTAACACGAGCTAACTCAATTTTGGGGATGTCACCAACTACCTTGCCGACTGTAGGACGGCCGGCACGTGGGGCGCGGCTATTGAAAGAAACTACAGGGGCTGCAACTTTTGCACCAGTAGCAGCCTGAAGACTTTCAAAAGTCAAATCAGGCGTATATTTCGATGGGAAGAATGTGCCAAATGCCAAATCTCCCATATTGTATTGTTCAATATAGGCCTGCATATCTGCCTGGCTAAATTCTTTGATAAGTTTTTTTACGTCAACCATTTTACAATGATTTTATAGTGTTTCAAATAATTGTTTATAGACCTATGTAATTAAACACTGGTCATTTTAGGCAGCGCTGCATCGATCAGGTCAATATTTTCCTGATAATCTTCAGGCAATGCCTGCCGGCGAACAACACCCTCGATCACAACAGCTGCAAGCGGGTTATCATCTACAGGAATATCAGTGCGCAGATAGCCTAATGGCTTTTCACTTAAATTTTTAGGATCTTCAGGGGCTGCACCATCCTCAATTGTTACAATCTTAGCAAGGCCAGTAACTGGGTCTTTACGACCAATTAGTGTACCCCCAGGAACAATATTGTCTGGATTAGTGTATCCATCAAGATCAAGGGTGACGCCACCGGCAAAGGTGTCGATCACACTTTCAAAAATGACTTTCTGAAAAGAACCAATTGCGGTTTTCTTAACTCCTTGCATTTTCTTTTGGTTTATTTGTTTCTAAATAGGTTTTCATCATCGGTGAAACTGCTTTTGTCTCACCGGCACTTTGAGGTGGTGCACCCAGATTGTTGAAAGGATCATCATTAGTTTTGTATGAAGCATAGTCAGTTTCAACTTCGGCCAGGTAACCGTCAAAGTCTTCTTCTTTTTCAAAGCTCATACGTTGGAAGTCCTTCAAGGCCCTTGTTTTGAGATTGTCCGGAACGCCGGCAAGAGCTTTTTCCAATTTCTGTTTGCGGGTATCAGCCAGCTTTTCACCTTTAATGCTTGCAATCTCTTGCATGAATGGCGCCATTGCTGCCGCTACGGCTTTGGCAATTTCGCTTGGTTCACCTGCAGGAGCAGCCGGCTCTTGATCATTTTGATTCTGATTGGTAGTAGTCCCTTTTGCTTTAGATACAGCATCAGTTACTCTTTTATCAGCCTCACTTTGGAATGCTTTTAGAAAATTTTCAGCACCATTAACTTTGTCATCAATTTCTGATTGCTCAGATTCTTCTTTTAACTGAGCGGCCAGAGTATCAGCCATTGCTTCAAGTGTCTTTTCGGTTAACCCAAAGTTTTTGTACTTTGTTTTAAGAGCCTGCAGAACCTTTTCCTTTATAGTCATTTTAATGATTGTTTTGTTACTCATTAAAGTATAAGGGAATAATTGCTATATGAACAAAAAATATTTTGATATTTTTAAATAATGTGATGATATTTTTGGATATTAAGTATTAATTCGCTAACATAGTAGTAATCAAATATATTTCAAAATGTTATCCATTGATGAAAAAGCTTTAGCTGAAAGGTATTTCAATGTTAGAATTTCTAAGTCTATTGCATATCGGAAATACGGCAAGAATACCTTCAAAGAAAATATACTGAAAGCGCATATAATTCCATTAGAAAATGAAACACTCCCCTATAATTTTAATGGACATTATGAATTCTTCGGGAATGCTAAAGATGGTGATATTGTAGAAGCAAAAATACAAAGACAATTATTCTATCATGGGAGAGACCTCTGGATGAATACCTGGATAGACAACGATGGCAGTGAAAGACCAACTAGATTTATATTTGTAGAAAAGGGAACATCTACACCTTTCTTATAATTTAAAATTAACTATTATGAATCAATCTTATATTGAAGTATTATCTACTATATCTAAAGAATTCAACTTTAGCCAAGAAACAATAAAAAAAGTTGCACACTTTATTAATTCAAATTCTATTTATGATAGCGATATAGCTGGAATAAAGCAGATTATTGTAACGTACAATTGTGATGAAGAATTTGCAAGGCAAAAGATACGAAAATCAATAGGTAGATTTGCGAATGGTAAATATCTGACTTTTGCGTTTGATGATTATGATATATTTTTAAAGGTGTTTAACGAAATTTGCGAGCAATTTCAAATTAACAACCAAAACGATGTTCTTTTGAAAGAAGAATTTAATCAGATTTGCCCAGTTTACATTGTAGTTTGTATATACTAGCTACTGATTATCTTCCTGTTATCCCGGATAAAATAAGGCAACGATTTTGCCCTGCTTATCTTGTCTGCATTTTCTTTATGCCATCCCTTGAAATTTGCAGGTAAATCGGTAATATAATCCACTTCCGGCGGATCTTCTGAAAGAAGCGATGCCACGAACGCCTTTTGATCTACCAGGTAAGGGATCGCATAGCACCGGCATTGCGGATGCCAGCCTACAAACTTGAATGTTTTCGGGTAAATGCCGGCCAGCTTTTGGCAGGTTGGGCAATGATTTGGATTATTGGAAAGCTTCACCTGGATACCCCGGACAAAATCTAAAGATGACCAGCGCAAATAATCCGCGGTCCGGTAACCCATATTAATTTCAGTTCGGGCCAGCCTTTTTGCATTCTTACTGCTGGAACGGTACACACCCTGCCCGGGCTTGTATGCCTTCATCGCCTTTGAAGGGATCAGGTTACCCCTCCGGCTCCTGATCCTCCGGAATAGCCGATCAGGTTCATTCAAATACTCTTTTACTTTCCGGGAAAGGACGGCCGCGGAATCCCCCTGCTCAAAACCGGCTGATATACTGAGCTCAACCTCATCCTTTGCCTGGCTGGTGTATTTCCATACCCTTTGAGACAGATTTAACCCGGCCTCCTTGCGCAACTGAAATGCTTTAAGCGCCTCCTGGTTCCGGGCACCGTAATTAAACTTACCTTCAAGCAGCCGCTTTGATTTGCCGGTCTCTTTGGCTAGGAATTCAAGGAACTTATCATTTTTGGCATTTGCGATCGCCCAGGCATCAGCGGTGCCCTTTTTAATGGTAAACTCAATATCCTTGGCCATCCCGGCAAATAGCTCATCTACCTGCTTCTGTATGTGGGGGTATTTACGAAAGGTAAATGCAGCGGCAGGGTTTATATTGCCGGTTGCAGCAATACGCGAAATTTGGGCCACAACATCATTGTAAATCTGCTGTATCCTTGCCGCATATTGCTCATTTTGCTTGAATGCCCGAAGATCGTAACTGTCAAATTTAAAATGCTTCATTAGCTGTCGGTAGGCTCGAATAAATCAAAAGAATTTTTCCGCTTCACTTCTTCCAGGATCTGCAAAAATTCTTCTTCCGGCTTCTTGGCCCAATTAAGTATTTTAATGGCTGTTTTGATGCTCATAAATCCTCCGCCTACAGCTGTAGCCAGGTTTTGCACCAGGGTAGAATCATCATTAATCTTGAACGGTATGATCTCCGGGGTAATATCTAAAGAAGTGGCCTCTTTCTCCATGCCCAGGATACCACCCAGCAGGTGCTTTTGCACACTTACCCGGCGGCTAAGGTATTCGTCAAGGACTTCTTTCTTTTCCTGGACTTTTAAATGGGCATCCGTAAACAGCATTTCAAGAGCAACCCCGGAAATAGAGGATATGCCTTTGATAGAATCAAAGCTGATATCCGGCGTTTGAGTAAAGCCATAGATAAAGCGCAATAAAGAATCAATTTCAAGCTTAACCGATTCAGGTGCCCGATCCCATGACAGATATTTGGCATCACCATTCTCATCACCTTCCAAAACTTTACCAGAATCACCCTTTTCCGGCATACTCAGGATTTTACCTTTTACAAATACCGTTGGGCTGGCGTGATAGTCATTCGTTTCCGCGAATTTGGAAAAAAGGAACTCTATCCGGTCAATCGCAATTTGCACATCTACCCAGTCAAAATCCTCAATGCTTCCAAAAATGACCGGTATTTTACTGAACCCATGCCTTTTAGGGTCTTCCATCTTCCAAGAGTTAGCCTCATTCTTAAACCTGATGATATAAGTATCCGTATATACATCAAATTGCTCTATCTCTTTTCCTTCATTGTTCAGGAATTTGTACAGCCTTGAAAAAGCAACCATTTCCCCATACTCATCAAAGAAAGGGTACAGCTTATCGCCGGCATAAGGCGACAACAAAGAAACTTTTACCTTCCGGCTAATTTGCTGATCAATGCCATAGTAGTCACCAAGCTCTTTAACAGGCTTTATATACCACAATTCGGCTACCTCTGAAGATCTTAATAATTCCCGGTACATCTTCCGATTAAAAGAATCAATTCGGTTATCTTCAACATTCCTGGTAAGGGCATTGAACATTTTTATTTGACTTTCCCCCTGGGGGTCGGCATTCAAAATAACTGGAAGACCAAAAGCAAAGGAAACCGCCGTATTGACTATTTTCTTTTGGAATGGGAATGCGATTCTATTGACTTCGATAGTCTTAGTTTTACCTTCCTCAATTTCAACCGTCCGATTGGGCAATTTTACAAAATCAGTAATAGTTGCATGTTCCTGCACCTTCCATTGGGATTTTGACTTCGCAATGTCCGGTTCCGGTTTGCCGCGCCTGGACTTAAGGGCTTCAACAACTTTATTTTTATCTTCAATCTTTAGTAATTCAACAATGTCCATATTAGAAGAATTTGCCTTTTAAACTTTGCTTTACACGTTTTTTATAATCAAACAATGACCTCATCATGAACATATCCATAAGATCCGGTGAATCATTGTTAAGTATTACTTTCATTTGCTCTTTTGGTATAATCCTCAGCTTACCATCAGAATCAACCTTATCCCTTTTGATCGCCTTGCGCTCCTGCATAAATCGCTGCCGGACGGTCATCTTATCATCATACATCATATTGGCCACCCTTTCACTGATCTTCATTTCCCCGCGATCAACTTTACCGCCTGAATGATAGTACATCTGAGTTTTTAGGTTCTGGTAATTTTCAGGAATGGGATTGCCTTTTTTGTCCTTTGCCGGGTTTTCTGGGGATGGTAGAGGCTTTGCACCATTATTAAATTCTACAGCTCCGGGGATGAAGCCGTCCACGAACTGACCCACGCCATCATTGTCAAATGTTATATTTCGGTTTTCCACTCTATGCTTTTTAGCCAATCCCTTGATTCCATCAATAACCTGGTCACCTTTGCTCTTGTCCATGATCAGCAAATCTTCCAGGCAGTTACCCTCCCAATATCCTACAGCGAACTTATTGGACCCTTTCATGGCTATATCAGAAGTAATGTATTTACCTTCCCGGTCAACCTCATAGGTATTGTCAAAGCAGCCCTTGAATGCGTAATAGTCGTATATGTCATTATCTGACAGTACTATCTTCCAGTTACCATTCAGTAGCGCTGCCTGCGTCTCCTTATCCTGGGCCAAAAGGTTACCCAAATAAGCCGGGTTTACTGTAAGCAGCTCTTTATTATCATATATACTCCCGGATATGAAAGTCACTGACTTAATGAATTCATGCGGGGAAATGCCGGAACGCTCAACCACCGGCTGCAGCATATACCATCCCTTCTCAATAACCTCTTCCTGGGTATCCCCCCAGATATAGCTATCACCATCTACAATTAAATACCTGATCTTACCTTCACGCTCCGGGATGGGGAATCCTGTCTCCTGATCGATCCACCATTGAATGAATTCAGCCACCCAACTATCCGGATCCGGGTTACAAGTTGCCCGGACGTATGGCTTAACACCACAAACAGATCTGTTACGGGTAAGCAGGTAGAAAAACATCTTTTTACTGAAGTGGGTAAGTTCATCAAATCCGATCATTGGGATTTGGGCCCCTTGCCAGTCAAATATGTTCTTTTCATATTCCAGGTGTGAAAACTTAAGCTTTGATGTTTCCCCAAACTGCCATTCAAGCGTTGATTCTCTGGGAATGCCGCCGGCCATTGGAAAAATGCTTACCGATGTATCCCATAGGGCACCTTCTGCCTTGATTTGGGGGCTGGTTCTCCGGAAGATCACTGAACCGAATCCTTTAACGTCTTTATGTCTAAGAGCTTCAAGTAAAAGTGAATAGGTTTTACCTACACCGGCAGCGCCCCCACCAATTACGATATCGGCAGGGGATGCCAGGAAGTTCATTTGATACCCATCCTGGGGCCTGATCACTTTTACTTTATTTGTCGCGGCCATTATCAGGTAATTCAAATACAGTTACCTGGCCAATGGTCCCTGAATGCTCAACATCTTGCTTATCCTTCCACTTCTTAGCCTGCCGGTTCTTCAACCAGAAGATTGCAGCGGTGGTATCCGGCGCTACTTCCTTTGTCACAACTTTCTTTTTGTAGACTTCAAGCTTGATGTCATCTTCTTCCTCTACACCATCAACCTTTGTATCAATTTTCTCAAAGGTGGTTTCATCATACTGGTAACCTTTGGCCCTTTTGTGTAAGCTTTCAACAATTTCAATATCGGCTACATCCTTTCCCTTTTTTATGGACTCCATAAATTCAGGGTGTGATTTCTTCCATAGGTTCAAAGTAGATACAGCAATGCCAAAGAAATCAGCGAGTTCTTCATCTGTTTTCCCTAATAAGCATAGCTTACGGGCCATTTCTGCATATTCCGGCTTATACTTTGTCGGCGCTCCTACTTTAGGCCTAGCCGCTACCTTTTTGACTGCTTTCTTCTTTGTTGCCATGTTTCCCTTTAAGTTTTGATAGTTTCAACCCTTTGAGTTAAACTTTACTCATTAAAGTATAGGTTATTTCATTTGAATAAATAGAATGTATGTATTGAAATGGCTATACAAAGACTAACTTTGTTTCAATTATTTTTATAAATACTGAAATTTTAATAATTATGGCAAGCAGAATGCGATTTTACCACTCTAATAGCAGTGATAGAAAAAAGCCTAAGCCTTATTATATTTATTATGCTTCAATTGAAGACATTGAAGAAAGGAAAAGCAAGCGATTATACTTTCCGGAGCAGCAGCTGGCCTGTAATTTTTTAGGCATTCGTAAATTTGGGGGGTGTCTTGATCCTTATACCAACACTCAGGCGATAAAAAAGGGCAAACGCTTCTTCTCTAAAAAACACAATAAGGAATTTATCATCCGTTTAGCCATATCATAACTGCATTTATCTTATACTTTAATGAGTAAATAAATTTTAATTCATTAAGTATGTCTGATTATACAGTATCCGATAAGGCACCCGGCGAACAGTGGACGGCACAAGACCATAATGCTATGAAGGTGGCCGTCAATAGCAAGATGGATAAAGACAAGCTTGTTCAAGATTTCAACAACCCAAATGCCGCTAATTTCCCGAGTTCGTTAGCTGTCGCTAATTATCTGGCAGGATCATTTCTTTTGAGGGGTAATTTAAACGGCAGTGAGCAAATCATGACCGGTACTGCATTCCAATTATCCGGATATTGGGTGGCAGAAAAAGGATTCAATGTCACAAATGCAGGGAATAACGCTGAATACCCAATTAACTTACCCGGTGTCCTAAAGGTTCATACGAACAAAGATCACAAATTATTGGAGTATATGACATTAGGTGATAAGCCCAGATATTTTATAAGTTCCCGGGTTTCCAATCAACAACACTTTGATTGGACGGAAATGGTATCCCCGTCTTACCTGGCAATAAACAACTATTGTCAATGTACTCACATCACTACAGCACCGGGTACAAATGTTATTGATTCCGGCACTGGCGGTATTTACACCTTAGATCGAGTTGTTGGGGACAGATGGGATCGTTCAGTTATTCGGATTTCAGCAGACAAAGTAATGCAATACAATGACCATGTATTTGCAACTTTTTCATGGGAAGATCCTATCATCCGCGGCAAACTGGTAACTGTTAATAACTACCAGGAAAATAACTGTAAGTTGTTATTATCAAGTATTGATGATAATTCATTTACAGTTGCTGCTACAGAATTCAGTGCTCAAAATGATGGGCAAGTTGATCAATTTTTCTTTTCAATATTAATTCTATAATTATGCCACCAGTACCAGGAGCAGGAGGGGTGATACTTGGATACCCCGGCGCGCAGGATGGATTGAGCGCCTACGAACAGGCTTTACTTGATGGGTTTTTAGGGACAGAACAGCAGTGGTTAGATTCATTGGTTGGGCCGCAAGGACCAACAGGTCCTACCGGTGCAACAGGTGGTCAAGGACCACAAGGACCCGCTGGCCCTGCAGGAGGAACCGGTGCCGCGGGTAGTAATGCAAACATTGTGATTTCAACTGTAGCAGCTACAGATTACGGTATAAAAAACAATGATTTTACATATACCCATTCTGGCAATAAAAGGCCGCTTTTCATTACCGTAAAAGTCACAATGATTCAGCAAAATAACAATGGATCAAGTTGGAGCGCTACATGGCTGGACGCTGCCGGAGCTGTGGTAAGGCCATTGGTAACATTTGCGGCTAACAATGCAAACAATGGGCTTGATGGAGGGTCTTCTATGACAATGATCCAGACAATTACACTACCGTTTTACAATAACTCGAAGAAGATCTCATTTACCCGCGGCGGGCCTAACCTTGTTAGCACTTTGGAGATTTTGACAGTGATGGAAGCATAGAAAAAGGTACGGTTAAATACCGTACCTTTTTTAAAAAGCAATATCCAATTTATTAAAGAGGTCTATTTTTCTTTTTGAGCTATCCACATCATATACCTGGTCCACCATTTTAGTATTGGTGTGTGCGTTTAGTTCCGCGGCTACCTTCTGGGCTTCCTGAAGTATTAAAAACTCAGAAACTTTGCTTACAATTTCCGTGGTATGAAGGTGCTTTATGTCGTAGAAGTCTTTTTTAATTCCTAAACCATTACTTCCCGGCTCATGGCGATCACGTTTTACCCACCTTAGCCACCGCTTGCCTATCTGGTCCCCTCTTATAGGATTTTCTTTTACAGCCGGGCTCAGATCATCTGAGAATACATAAGCTTCCGGGGGCGCGCCGTCAATTGTTTCTTTCCATAAGTGTAAAATACAGTCCTTTATCGGTTTGAAAACAATTGTAGGAACTCGTCTCTTTTTAATCAGTACTTTATAACGCTGTTTCTCTATATCGACATCTTTTACCTTTACCCTTAACAATTCCCTTTCCCGGGATCCGGAATGGAAGAAGATTTGCATGAAGCGCCAGAATGTGTAACAGTTTTTGTATAAATGCTCGCTTATTTCTTCTCTCTCAAATTTAGTAAGCAGACATTTTGCTTCTGTTTCATCCTTGATTACTGTTTTCCTATCGATATCAGTGACAATATTTGAGGATACCACTCCAAGAGCCTTAAATTTCTTCCAAATCATACTACAGTAACTAATATACTTGTTGGTCCGATTAGGGGACTTTTTACACGCGTCTATGGCACGTGAAAGGTGAATCATTTTTACCTGGCTTATAGAAAATTTGGAATATCCCAATTGCTGGATCGATTTTGAAAGGAAATTCATCATAGACTTCATGTCCGTGATAGTATCTTTCCCAGTTTCAAGGATTCCAATACACATATTCATCGCAGAGGCCCAGGATGTTTTTTCGGTTATATCTGCTCCATCTTGCAGGGTTTCTATGGCAATTTCCATTACGGCAGACGTGATAGGGTTGAAATACTCCTCCACCAATTGAGTCTTGATATCTTCCCTCACTTTGCGGGCAGCTGCTTTTCTTGCCTGGTAATTTACGAATGAATTCATACCTCTGGCCTGAATCAATTTACCGGTAGGAAATTCGGAAAGATAGTTAGGGTCTTTGAACCTATAATAAACTATCCATGTTTTATTAATTGATTTGGGGTTTGTGTTCCAATCGCTGGGGGAAATAGCAATTTTGGATACCGAGCAGTCATTTGCGAGAAGCAAATCACAATACTCCATATCCTCTTTGGACAGTTTTTTTCTTTTGGAAGTCGCCATAATTGTTTGAGTTTTTGTTTGAGTTAAACAATTATGCGCTAAGTGGGGAAATGTAAAAAAACGCTGAAAGTGTTGTTGGCACTCGCTTTCAGCGTTTTTATCTTGGGAGGCTAATGGGTCTCGAACCCACGACCTTCGGAACCACAAACCGACGCTCTAACCTACTGAGCTATAGCCTCCGTGCTGATTGGATTGCAAAGATAAGTGAATAATCTTTTCTACCAAATATTTTTTTATTAATTTTCTAAACCCTGATCTCCATACCCTCGAAACTCGCTACGGTATTGGGAAAGCGGCGTTTCGCCTCGGCTTCAAATGCCTCAATTTCCTTATACCTGCTGGAATAATGTCCCAGCAGTAAACGCTTCACTCCGGCTGCTTCTGCGAATGCCGCAGCCTGTGCTGCCGTGGAATGATATCTTAATATCGCCAGGTCTGCATCAGCCTCCAGGTAAGTAGATTCATGGTAAATCAAATCGGCCGCCGCTACATCCTCAACAAAAGACAATGTGTGACGGGTATCGGCACAATAAGCATACACTTTATCTTCCAAGCCCGGCAGGGTAACCCACTCGTTCTTCACGATAGTACCATCCTTTTGTTCATAATCTTCTCCTGCCTGTAAGCGCTTGTAAAAGTATTGCGGTATTTCATACCGCCTGCAGGCTTCAAGGTCCAGCTTGCGGGCTTTGGCTTTTTCCGTAATTACAAAACCATGGGTAGCGATCCGGTGATCTACCGGGAAACAACTAATGCGGCACACGGCATCATCTACCAGCACCCTGCGCTCTCCTGTATCAGCTATGATATGAAAATGTAGTTCATAAGGCAACTGTGCGGAACTCGCGTCGAGCTGCGCCTGGATAATACCCGGCAACAGTTCAGGACAATAAATATGTAAGGGATCTGTTCTGCCCAATAGTCCGAAGCTGTTAATAAGGCCAATGAGGCCAAAGTAATGGTCGCCATGCAGGTGGGAAATAAGGATATAGCGTATTTTACTCCGCTTGATCCCATACTTGATCATTTGCATTTGAGTACCCTCACCGCAGTCTATAAGGAGTAAGAAGTCCTTAATCTCTGCAATCTGGGCGCTCGGATTGCGGCCATGCGCCGGGATTGCAGAGTTATTTCCAAGAATAGTGATTTTCAAGACTTCAGAAGATTACATTTCGTTCAACAATCCACGCGCCATCTTCTCGTCATTATTCACCAAAGCGATCGCTTCTTCCATACTATTGGCCAATTGGAGGCTCAAGTGAAGCCGCTCCTGCTTGATTTTTTGCAAGACAAGTTCTTGAACATTGGTAAATACCAGATTTCCCTCTGCCGCTTCTACAGCTTCCTGTATACACAATAGAGGGTGTACACTTTCATTAACCATTTGATGAACAGCTCCGAGATCAATAATGAAACTTTGATGTGCGTTGGCTTCCAATCCCTCTTTAATCTTGGCAAACAATGCCTCAGCAAATTCCTTGTCCATCAAATCAACATCCGGCGCTATTATGGTATAAGTCGGCTCTAATTCAATCGCAAATTTCATGTCTGTTCAGTTTAAGGTTCAAAATGGTCTGCTGAATCTGTTTTATATTCCTTTATAACCAGGAACAAAAGCTTCCTCAGCGTAATTATCTATATAGACGTAAAAATAACCAATATGGTTTATTGTTTCACAAATTTTATTGCTCTTTTAGTATTGCCATATTTTAAAATACAATAATATACTCCGGCCGGCAAACCTGAAACGCCAATAGCAGTGCCGCTTCCCGCATTTCCTTGTAAAACAGTCCTTCCATTAATATTAACTATTTGATAGTAAAATGTAAGTACCTTGTCTATACTAATTACGATATTATTGTTTGCAGGGTTTGGACTTAACGAAATATTATCTATTTTATTAAGTGTAGCTATACTAGTGCTCGTAGCATTCAACACCGCCACGCCCGTCAGGTCAAAGCCGCCAGAAGCAAATGCTGTAGCATAAGGATCGTTAATCATACGACCGGCAGCATCTTTACTACCTATAGCAGGATCAAGGCTACCGATTACATCCACAATACGTACATGGGTAATATTGTCAATATCCACCGCAGTACTATCTCTCAGTTCTTCGAGATCAAAAGGGGTACCATAACCGTGAATATAACGACCGGCAAGATTCACATAATCCTGGCCTTTCACATAAGTAAAATTACTAACCTGCGCCGTATCCGGTCCATTATAATAGGCCGGGAAGCGTACATAATTCACCCCATCTGAACTTACTTCTACAAAGGCTACTTCCAGGAAAGCCAGGCCGCTGTCTGTTGGATCCAGGAAACCATTCTCAAAAACCGCGAAATCCGGCCCATCTACATTACGGATCGGCTCTGCAAAAGTCAGTACGGCTACCCCACTATCTCCCAGGCTCACTATGTTGGGGGTCGTACCGGATAAAGGCCCGGTAGCATTCTGATCAGCACCTGCAGAAGCGTAGCCCTGCGCTTTATCCGCGATATCCAGCCAGCCTCTTTCTACCACACAAGTTGCCGCCCATTGCGAAATGCGGGTGTCATCGGCTTTTATAGCAGCGTTATCAAGGTTATTTTGAGCGGAAGCAAAGTATGCAACAGGAAGGGTCAGAAGGGTACACAGTATTTTATACATTATTATAGTTTATTTGAGTTTATTGAAGAATCTTTTCGTCAAAGATAAAGATGAAAAAGTTAAACCGATAATGAAACCTAACCAGATCCCGGAAGCCTTCATATCAAAAGTTACGGCCAGCCAGTAGCCTAATGGCAATCCCAACACCCAGTAAGCAACAAAAATGAGCAGGGTCGGTGTTTTCACATCTTTGATCCCCCTCAGAATACCGGCACTGATTGCTTGTGTGGAATCGGAGATCTGAAACAGCCCGGCAAGCAGCAGTAAAGAGGATGCAAGACTTATTACTGCGCTATTCCCGGCACCGGAACCATCATCCTCCAGGAATATAAGCGGCAAAGTTCCTTTTAAGGCGATAAAGAATAAGGCACAGAAGATCCCATACCCCAATGCCATCAGCAAAGTGCTCTTACCGATATTGCCAATCTTGATTTTATCGCCCTGACCGAAAGCGTTACTGGTCCTGATAGAACCCGCCTGACTCAGGCCCATAGACACCATAAAGGTAAAAGAGGCGCATTGCAAAGCGATCTGGTGTGCTGCCAATTGCATTGCACCAAAACTACCGACTATAATCGCGGACACTGCGAATACACCGGCTTCCATACCGATCTGTAAGCTGCTCGGCACGCCAATATCCAGCAATTCTTTGATACTTTTCTTTTTCAACTGCCATTGTTCTTTACGCAAAGCCATATAAGGGCGGTAGATCCGGTGCGTAAAAATAATATAGGCCAGGATCAGGAAAATAACCGTTCTCGTGATCAAAGTACCATAGGCAGCGCCCACCATTTCCATCCTCGGGAAACCCCAGTTACCGAATATGATCAGCCAGTTGATGAAAACGTTGAGTGGCAAAGACAGAACAGATAGTAGCATTGCCGTGCGCGTATACTCCAGGCCATCGGTAAACTGCTTCAAGGTCATGAAGAGCAGCATAGGAATAATTGAGATACCCATTACTCTTAGGAAAGGCTGTGCCAGGCGCGCCACTTCTTCGTCCTGACCTAAATGAAACAGGATGTCCTGCCCTAACTCCAGGCTGCCTGAGATCAACAGCGCAGCTACGGCACAAAGCCAGAAACCATTATAAAAATAATGGGAGATAGCGCCATCATCTCCTTTTCCTTTGGCCATAGATACCAGCTGGGATACGGACATGGTAATACCTATGCCTAATACAAAAGGAATATTGATCACACTTAAAGCCAGTGCAGCGGCAGCCACCTGCTTATAGCTGTCTCCGCCCAATGCGCCGATCATTGCCGTATCAATAATATGCAGCAGCATCTGCGCCAATTCGCCAAAGATCAATGGCAAAGCTAGTTTTATAGTCTTCCCGGACTCTATTTTAAGCGACATACAATTACGTTCTTTTAATTATTTTAAAGTTGCAGCCACAACAAAAAAGGCTATACGATCTTACCCGTATAACCTTTCCTGTATGCTACTCAGGCACACTTCTTATTAGAGGCCTAAGATATAAGAGAAAATTAAGGGTGCTACGATCGTGGCATCACTTTCTACAATATATTTCGGGGTGTTGATATCTAACTTACCCCAGGTAATTTTTTCATTAGGTACTGCGCCGGAATAGGAACCGTACGAAGTAGTAGAATCAGAGATCTGGCAGAAATAAGACCAGAAAGGTACATCATGCCACTCCAGGTCCTGGTACATCATCGGTACTACACAGATCGGGAAATCGCCCGCGATACCACCACCGATCTGGAAGAAACCAACGCCTTTACCACCGGAATTAGCGCGGTACCATTCTGTGAGATAAATCATGTAATCGATACCGCCTTTCACGGTGCTTACTTTCAATTCACCTTTGATACAATAGCTGGCGAAGATGTTGCCGGTAGTGCTGTCTTCCCAACCCGGGCAAACGATTGGCAGGTTTTTCTCTGCAGCCGCAACGATCCAGGAATCTTTAGGATCTATCTCGTAGTACTGCTCTAACACACCACTATTTACTACCTGGTATAAAAATTCGTGCGGGAAATAACGCTCTCCTTTAGCTTCTGCATCTTTCCATACTTTTTCCAGGTGCGCCTGTAACCGACGGAAAGCTTCTTCTTCCGGGATACAGGTATCAGTTACACGGTTATAGTGATTTTCCAACAGGTCCCACTCATCTTGTGGCGTCAGGTCCCGGTAATTCGGTACACGTTTGTAATGAGAGTGGGCCACCAGGTTCATCACATCTTCTTCCAGGTTGGCACCGGTACAGGAGATAATCGCTACTTTATCCTGGCGAATCATTTCTGCAAGAGAAATACCTAACTCCGCCGTACTCATCGCACCTGCAAGGGAGATCAGCATTTTACCGCCTTCGTTTAAATGGGCTTCGTAACCTTTTGCCGCATCTACTAAAGCGGCTGCATTAAAATGTCTGTAATGATGCTCTATAAACTGGGAGATCGGACCTTTACTCATTTTTATATTCTTTATTTAGTATTATGTTCTGTTAATGCGGCAAAATTAAGCCAAATAAATCAAATGGTATTTTACAAATGATAAATTCTAATTAAGAAAAAACAACACCGGCTCGATGAAGGAAACCTCTTTCCAGGACTATATTTATGAGCAAGGTTCTTTCTTTATTTTGCTTTTGGATTTCATTTAAAATGCTACTTTTGACAGATTGTTGACCATAACAAAACACATTTATATGTCTGTACACAGCGAAATAAAAAGAGTGACCACACATAGCCTGTTAAAGATGAAACAGAACGGAGAGAAGATATCCATGATCACCGCTTATGACTATGCTTTTTCGGGAATTTTTGATGAAGCAGGTATAGATGTTATCCTGGTGGGCGATTCTGCCTCTAATACCATGATGGGCTACGAAACCACCTTGCCAATCACTTTAGACCAGATGATCTTTATGGCCGGCTCTGTAGTAAGGGGGGCTAAAAGGGCTTTTGTAGTGTGTGATTTGCCTTTCGGTTCTTACCAGGGCGATAGCAAAGAGGCCTTAAAGTCTTCTATACGTATTATGAAAGAAGCCGGTGCACATGCGGTAAAGCTTGAAGGGGGTAAAGAGGTCTGTGACTCTATTTCCCGGATTGTTTCTTCCGGTATCCCGGTAATGGGTCACCTGGGATTAACCCCGCAATCTATTTATAAATTCGGCACTTATTCTGTTCGTGCCAAAGAAGATGCAGAAGCGGAAGAATTAATTCAGAATGCTCATATGGTGCAGGAAGCCGGCGCTTTTGCATTGGTACTGGAAAAGATCCCTGCCAGTTTAGGCAAACGCGTTTCCGAAGAACTGGACATTCCGGTAATCGGTATCGGTGCGGGTATGCACGTGGATGGCCAGGTGCTGGTGATGCATGATCTGCTGGGCATTACCAAAGATTTCTCGCCACGCTTTTTAAGAAGGTATGCCAACCTGAGAGATGATATCCGCTCGGCCGCATCGCAATACATCAGCGATGTACGCAGCAAAGATTTCCCGAATGAGAAAGAACAATACTAATCTATCCTGTCTTAGCGCAAAGCCTTGCTTTGCGCTAAGACTTACAACATTTATAATCCATGGTCAATACGCAAGCTTACTTATCCCTTACTGAACAATTAAAGGCACAAAACACCACGCTGGTGGCCGTTTCCAAGCTAAAGTCTGCCGCTGACATACAAGAGCTGTATGCATTAGGGCAAAGAGATTTCGGGGAGAACTATGTGCAGGAATTGATGGAAAAAGAAGCAGCATTACCTAAAGATATCCACTGGCATTTTATCGGTCACCTGCAATCTAACAAGGTCAAATATATTGCGCCCTTCGTACATCTTATCCATGGTGTGGACAGCCTGAAATTGCTGCTGGAGATCAATAAGCAGGGTAAAAAGCTAGGCCGGGTCATTGACTGTTTGTTACAGGTACATATTGCTACAGAAGACACCAAGTTTGGCTTTGACAATACGGAGTTGTTCCAGTTTGGCGCTTACTATGAGGCCAATAAAACGGAGTTAGCTCATGTACGTATCCGTGGCATGATGGGCATGGCCAGCTTTTCAGAAGACGAAAACCAAGTGCGGAAAGAGTTTAATGCGCTAAAGCAAACCTTTGAAGTTCATAAGGGCAGCACTTTCCTTTTTGAGCAAAGTTTCGATACCCTTTCTATGGGCATGAGCGGTGATTATGAATTGGCCATCGCTGAAGGTTCCAATATGGTTAGGATCGGGAGTTTATTGTTTGGCAGAAGAAGTTAGATTTAAGCAATAACAAGTATTTCCTCATCAAGAAAGCAGGCTCACTAGCCTGCTTTAATATTTTTTACAATACATATTGTTGCATCAATCGTTCCACAGCTGTATCCAAATCTTCTGCATAGCCGGGATGAATCGCTGAAGTTTGGATAATCGTACTCCTGTTGGCGCTCAACCAGCGAAATCTCGAAGCCTTGTCCAGCGCGGCAATAGGCGATTTGCAAGACTTCTCGCCTTTAGTAATTCTTTCCAGGCCCTGCAATTGCGCTTCGATCAGCGCAATATCTGCAAGCGGATCTAAGGCCAAAATTTTCTCCCGGTTCACCACAAACCTCCCGGATAAATAGTTTGCTTTCTTCGAATACAATAAAATACCTGCATTGATAAATTCAGCCCGTTCTACCCTGGGCACGATACGAACAACGGTATATTCATAGAGCTGTTTATCTTGCATCCATCGCCTGTTTTAAAAATTGAGCACTATGTTGCAGCCGGTCGTTTAAAAACTGGCGGTAACCATTCTTAATTTCTTCCAGGGATCTTTCCGGCTCCGAAAGCTGCATCCATTCATCCGGTACTAAGGCCACAACAGCGTCAATGTTTTCCGGGGTTAAAACAGCCAAAGCCTTATGTGCTGCAGCTTCCAGCTCGGTAGCATAAGGCAACAAAACATGCTCCTTAAT
>Ga0256787_1000054_pt1 | contig 23528 bp, 27 predicted proteins | sample MC6MC0938MT_FD_189994 | JGI IMG/M metagenome (GOLD analysis project Ga0256787, IMG submission 189994) | Metatranscriptome of enriched soil aggregate microbial communities from Iowa State University, Ames, United States - MC6-MC0938-MT... | ecosystem: Environmental > Terrestrial > Soil >... | reverse complement strand
GTAATATTACCGGTATAGATTTGCGGGTTATTGGCGATATAAGCCGGCAAGAACAAGGTTTCGCCTGCATCTTCAAAATCATTATCGTTATTAAAATCTACCGCGATACCGGTAGAAGCCCATCCGGCGATGGTAATGCTTACAGCGGTAGGGGTACCTGCCACAATAGGCACATTCTGGGTCACAAAGTTACCGTAAGCACTGCTAAAAGAAGGGCTTTGGGTATAAGTACCTATCGTGACCTGGGTCATCCCCCAGCTGAAATAGCCGCTCGGGTAAGACATCGAACAATAGGGCGCTTGCGCGGATGCCTGGGTCACACCAAGCCCCAGGAAGCCTAAAGTAAGCGAAAGCAACTTTGGCTTAAAAAAATTGAATAAATTTTTCATGCTCATTAATTAAAATTTTCAAAAAAAGGATAGGCACGCTTGTACATACAGTATTTGGGCACTTGTTAACAAATACCCAAATAATAGACGACAATTTTAAGCATTAAGTTGGTAAAATACAAGAAATACAGGTATCGTTTTTAATTTTTTCCTATTTTCAGCAATTTTATCTATTTATATCACTAGACGATAAAAAAAGTACCGCACAAAGAAAAGGCCACCTGAGTATCAGATGGCCTTTTCTTTATCCAAAGTATTTGAAATTTATTTTTTTGCTTCAACGGCAACGCGTTTTTCTTTGATACGGGCTGCTTTACCGAAACGCTCTCTTTGATAGTACAATTTAGCACGACGCACCTGGCCACGCTTATGTACCACAATAGATTCGATATTTGGAGACAGAACAGGGAATAAACGCTCTACACCAACACCGTCAGAAATTTTACGAACAGTGAAAGTAGCAGTAGCACCTGTACCTTGACGCTTGATAACGTCCCCTTTAAATGACTGGATACGTTCTTTAGTACCCTCAATGATTTTATAATTAACAGTGATATTATCACCGGCTTTAAAAGCAGGGATTTCTCTCTTTGTAGTTAATTGTTCGTGGATAAATGCAATTGCTGCTTCCATTTTAATTAATTTTATTGATGTAAATCAAAATATTATACCAAAGCCTGAAAAGGCTATTGAAAATTATTTTACTTCAGCTACAAGGTTTTTGAAGCTTTCAGGTTGGTTCATAGCCAGGTCAGCTAAAACCTTTCTGTTCAGGTTGATTCCTTTTTCATTCAACTTGTGCATGAAAACAGAATAACTCAAGCCTTCCTCACGAACCGCTGCATTGATACGCGCAATCCACAAACCGCGATAATCGCGTTTTTTCAACTTGCGACCTACATATTTATAGCCTAAACCTTTTTCTAAAACGTTTTTGGCAACGGTATATACGTTTTTACGCTTACCATAAAATCCTTTAGCTTGTTTAAGGATTTTCTTTCTTCTTGCACGTGATGCAACTGCATTTACTGAACGTGGCATAGTTTATCTAAATTAAATACTATTTTAATAAAATTGTTTTCTTAAACGTACCTCTTTTACAGAGGGAATATTTTGCTTAGCGCAATCTCAACATTCTCTTAACCAGTGGCAGGTTTGCAGAGTGGATCTCTACACTACCACGCAGGTGGCGCTTGCGTTTTGTAGACTTTTTAGTCAATAAGTGACTTTTATAGGCTTTGAAACGACGGATAGAACCATTACCGGTAACTTTAAAAGTCTTCTTAGCTCTTGAGTGTGTCTTTAACTTTGGCATAATTTCAAATTTCGGACTGCAAAGGTATATTTTAATTTTTCTTCTACCAAAAAATTTAAAGAAATATTTTTTTAATTCTTTATTTAAGGCTTACCGCTTCCCTTTGGGCAATTTAGCCGCTATCAGCTCCAGCGAATCGGCAACCAGTTCCTTCACCAGTTTAAAGGGCAGCGAACCGTCCAGGATAAGGGTATTCCAGTGCTTTTTATTCATATGATAACCCGGTATGATGGCAGGGTAAGCCTCCCGCAACTCCAGGGCTTTATCCGGATCACATTTCACATTAATACGCGGCGGCACTTCATCCAGTGCCATAAGCAGGAAGATCTTCCCGCCATATTTAAAGACCAGTGTCTCGGGGCCGAAAGGAAAGGCTTCTTCTATCCCCGCCCTCAGTTCCATCACATAGGCTCTCAATGCTTCTATATCCATGGCTAAACGGCTTTTGTTTTACTGTAGCCCCACTCGGTCAGCCAGGCAGCAATCTTTTGCTTATAATCGCCCTGGATAAGAATAATACCGTCTTTTGCGCTACCGCCGGTACCGCACTTTGTTTTTATTTTTTTTCCTAAAGCCTGGAAATCTTCCTCATTACCCAGGAAACCTTCTACCAGGGTAACTATTTTACCGGCACGCTGTTTTCGGTCCAGGATTACCCTCAGCTTCTGATCTCTGGGCTCTGGTGTTACAATTTCCGACTCCGGCTCCTCTTTCATGGCCTCAGGATTGGTAGAAAACACTAATCCTCCCAGCGAAGACAAACCTAATTTTTTATCTTTTGACATAATTATTCGATTTTATCAGCTAAAATCCTACTATTTTTTGAACTGCCCATTTTATAGGCTGTACGTAATTATTGGACTGGAAAAGATGATACTGCTCTTCCTGTGGTCCAAAGCTCCGGTAAAAATCAGCCACATTTTTAAGGTCAGAACCCTCGAAATCAAGCTTCCTGTTACTGCCTGCATATTTACGGATGAGCTCATTTATAAAAAAATAAGTCGCCCGCAAGTTCCGGCCTTGCTCATTGGGCGCCCCAAGGACATAATACAGTGCTTTATGGTCTGCCAGCATTAAAGCGGCAAAAACAAGCTTGCCCTGCGCATCTTTCACCTCATAAACCTGGGTTTGAAAAGCCTTGCTTTGCTGCCGGTCCAGTTTCCGGAAGGCATCATAAACATATTCCTTTAACTGTGCCAATGCACCGTAAGCGGATCGATACAGTGTGATCACCTGTTCGATATCGCCATTTTCCACTAACTCCAATCCAGAGGCTTGCGCCTTTTTTATATTCCGCAGCCCGCTTTTTGTAAAATTAGCGCTTAATACCGGATATCCGGGCGATAAATCCAAACTGTAATTGGTACGCACCCTCATGACCGGCCCCGGCGCAACCGGCGGCGATACGGCTATGCTGATCACTTTATAACGTTGCCGGATCATTTGATTCAGCTCCTCAATAACTGTTTTATCCAGGTATACACCACCCTGTATGGCCAATTGCAACTGCTGGGTTGCTGCAGGCTTAATCAGCCAGGGCAGCGCCGCTATTTTAAAACGGGTTAGCGGGAAACAGGCGACATAATCACCATATACGGCCCCTTCCCAGCAATGGGCAAAGGTATCCAGGTAGTCAAAATAATTATAAATTTTGGCTCCGGGATCGGAAGCGACACAGCGATCCCATAATAAACGGTCTATTGCGCCTGGTTGTAATATCCGCCACCCGGTTTCTTTTCTCATCACTACTTAAACTTTAAAGCATGAACGATTTTCACACGCCGTACGATCAGGACAGGAATCAGCATCAGGAGGGTGCAAAAGATCAAGGTACCCAAAGCAACCAGTAAAATATAGAGCCCGTTAATAGAAACCGGCGCTGTTTTCATGTAGTATACCGATTCATCCAGTTTGATCAGCGAGAACTGTAACTGTAACCAGCAAAGCAAAACGCCGGCCAGTACGCCCCAGAGTATGCCTTTTAAAGTCACCCGCGCGGCATGGTATAAGAATACCCGCCGGATCTGCCGGTTTTGCATACCCAGTGCCTTCAGCGTGCCCACCATCTGCGTTCTTTCCAAAATGTAGATCAGTAGCGCTGTAGCCATATTAATGGCCGCTACTACCCCCATGATGACCAGGATCAGGGCAGCATTGGTGTTTTGAAAATCCAGCCAGGAAAAAATATAAGGATAAATCTCTTTAATCGTAGAAACGGACATCGGTGGCTGCAAATAATCCTGGTAGATCCGGGCGCTGATTGGCTCTGATTGCCGGTAATCCTTCAAACCTACCTGCAATGCGCTGATATCCTGGTCTCCCCAACGGTTTACAGCACGCAGCAAGCGGATATCGCAAAGCCCGAAGCCTTTATCTACCTCCTCCATACCGGTATGAAAACTACCGCATACTTTAAGCTTTCTTACCGTAGGGTTACCTTGTTCCGGGTTAAAGAACACGATAAAAACGGCATCGCCCAAGGCCAGGTCCAAACGGTTCATCGTAGCTTGTGAAAGGATCAGGTCACTACTATAGCCAGAATCGGTATATTGTATCGGCTGGCCGCTGAACTGTATGGCATCAGAACTGCTCATCGGGTAGCCGGGCTCCACGCCTTTTAGCTTAATGCCTTCCAGTCCTTTTTCGGCTTTAACAATAGCCGGTTTCAAAATGAAAGGATAGACAGACGCTACCCCGTTCACGGAACGGATATCCCGGATCAGTTGCTCGTCTTTGGGAAAAGGAGCATCCCCTATAAGACTGCTGGGATTAGCAGAAAACATACTCACTTGAGTATGCCCCCAGAATACAAACATTTTCTCCCTTATTTTAGTCTTAAAGCCATCAACTACCGAGATCGCTATGATCATCACCGTCACGCTGAGCGCGGTGGCAATAGTAGCCAGCCGAAGGATGAACTTCGAAAAGGTGGACTGTTTATTGCCCGATATCTGTTTGGCTATGTAATAAGAAAGATTCAATGAATGCCTGATTTATGCCTGGTAGCCGCAAAAATAAGGGAAAGCCGGCTGAATTGTTCATTAAAGTAAGTATGTTATGCCGGTATTAATTCTCGTAAAAGTTTTTTCTAATTGGTTACTTTTGATTTGCTTTGCAAAAATTATGCCTGCCCCTGGCAGGATTAATAGGTGCAATCCCGGATTTACGGCTTGCGGTGCTTATATTTTATTTAAAAAGAAGAATGAAAAAACTATTTATTGCAGCTTTACTGGGTGTAGGTACATTCAGCTATTCATGGGCACAAAAAAAGGATTACCAGATCAACGCGGTAGCTTTTTACAATCTTGAAAACCTGTTTGACCCGGCAGATGACCCAAACAAAAATGATGAAGAGTTCACGCCTGGCGGTACCATGGGCTACACGGATGCTGTTTATCGTAAAAAGCTGCAAAACCTCTCTCGCGTACTTTCCGAGATCGCTACCGAAAAAGTTCCGGATGGCCCGGCCATTATTGGTGTAGCCGAGATTGAAAACGAAAAAGTACTGCAAGACCTGGTAGCAGAGCCAAAACTGAAAGACCGCAGATTAAAAATCGTTCATTTCGAATCCCCCGATTTTCGTGGAGTGGACGTAGGGATGTTGTATAATCCAAAATATTTTAAAGTATTAGACGCACAATCGATCAACGTAGATATCTCTGAGAACGGCAGGAAAGAATATACCAGGGACATTTTATATGTCACCGGGCTACTGGGTGGCGATACGGTATCTGTATTTGTCAATCACTGGCCTTCCCGCAGGGGCGGTGAAGCGGCAAGTGCCTGGAAGCGGATCAAAGCGGCCGGTATCTGTAAAGAGATCATTGCCAAAAAAGTAAAAGAGAACCCTAATTATAAAGTGATCCTGATGGGAGATCTTAACGATGACCCGATCAGCCACTCTGTAGCGCTTACCCTGGGTGCGATCGGCGATAAGGATAGATTAAAACCCGGCGGATTATTCAACCCATGGTTGTCTTTTTACAAAAAGGGTATCGGTACCTTAGGCTATGGCGATTCCTGGAACCTGTTCGACCAGATCATTATTTCACAGGGATTTTTGAATAAAAATGCCGGAGGCTGGCAGTTTTATAAAGCCGAGATCTTTAAACGGTCTTATATGATCAGCAATTTCGGCAGGTATAAAGGCTATCCGCACCGCTCGTTCTCCAACAATACCTGGATCGACGGCTACAGCGACCACTTCCCAACTTACATCTATCTGATTAAAGAGTAATAAGATTCAATTTTTCTAAAAAATACTATATTTGAAATATAGTATTTTTTTTTTACAAACACTTATAACACGGATTACTACAATGAAAAAACAAAACATTTTAATTTTAGGTATCGCCGCGCTCTCCACCCTTGCTGTTGCCTGTGGCGGAAATGACACGACAAAAAACGCTGATGGCCAAAGGACAGAGCAAACTGCTTCAGACAATAAAAAAGAAGAGGCACCGGTAAAAACGGAGAACTTGCTTACCGATGTGGCTTTACTAGAGAAAGCAGAAGCGGAACTGAGAGCTATGCCAAAATTTAGCGGCAAAGACGTAAAAGTGTTCCAGAACGTGAATTTCTACAAAGACGGCCGGATTACGATCGCTTTGCAAGACCCGGCTAAACCTGAAAATATTGATGAGTATCATTTCAGCGATGGCAAATGGGGCGAGCCACAAGCCGTTCAGATCTCCGGAAGCGGGAAAATGGACGATAATGTATGGGCGCTCTCTAAGATCAAATTCAGCACTGTAGCTACGGTTTACAACAACTGGAATGAAAAGGCAAAATCACTTGAAGGGGGTGCAGAGAAGGAACTTACCAGCATTGATCTTTTATTCTGGGTACCTAAGCAGGAAGTACGCTGGAGCACCTCTAATGTAGAGACGGCACGCGAAAAGTACCGGATCGAGTATAACCTGGACGGAAGCGTAAAGGAATTCAAAAAGAGCTAATCCTAATCTTACCCAATAAATAAAAATCCCGGAATATAGCATTCCGGGATTTTTTATGTTTAATCAGACTCAATTAAAGCCATTTTAATTAAAGGCTCAGGTCATCATCTGCAGCATCCGCTTTAGGGCTATTATCTACCGGGGCAGACTGAGGCGCGTCATTTCTTTCGGCTCTTGGCTCTCTGCGCTCAGGACGGGGTCCGCGGCGGTCTCCGTTACGGTTATCGCGGCGATCGCGATCTCCACCTTCACGACGCTCTCTGCGCTCCCCTTCCGGCTTCTCAACATAACCTTCTGGTTTTTCCATTAATACCTTACGGCTTAAGCGGAATTTACCGGTTTTAGCATCTACACCCAACAATTTAACTTTGATGGCATCCCCTTCATTCAGGATACCGTCAAGATTTTCCAGGCGTTTCCAGCTTACTTCTGAAATGTGCAGTAAACCTTGTTTACCCGGCATAAACTCTACGAATGCACCAAACGGCATGATTGATTTAACAACAGACTCGTAAACCTCACCCACTTCAGGGATGGCTACAATACCTTTGATCCAGGCCATAGCAGCATTTAAGCTTTCACCGTTATTGGAGAAGACTTTCACCACACCAGTGTTACCCACTTCTTCAATATTGATCTCTGCTCCAGTCGTTCTTTGAATTTCCTGGATGATCTTACCACCTGGTCCGATTACGGCACCGATAAACTCTCTGTCGATGATCAGTTGCTCGATACGTGGTGCATGTGGTTTAAGGTCTTCGCGACTTTGCGGCAGCGCCACATACATGGCATCCAGGATATGTAAACGGCCTTTATTAGCCTGTGCTAATGCAGAGCGCATTACATCCATGCTTAAACCATCTACTTTAATATCCATTTGAATACCACAGATACCTTCACGGGTACCGGTAACTTTAAAGTCCATATCACCCAGGTGATCTTCATCGCCCAGGATGTCCGTTAATACCGCCCATTTACCATCTTCTGCACGGCTGATCAGGCCCATAGCCACACCACCCACGTGCTTAGGGAAAGGTACCCCGGCATCCATCAAAGCCAGAGATCCGGCACACACAGTAGCCATAGAAGACGATCCGTTAGATTCCAGGATATCGGAAACGATACGCACGGTATAAGGATAATCTTTGGGCATCATTTGCCATAAAGAGCGTTTGGCCAGGTTACCGTGACCTACTTCTCTACGGCTTGGTCCGCGCATAGGCTTGGTTTCACCAGTGGAGAACGGCGGGAAGTTATAGTGTAAAAGGAAATTGTGATAATTAGAAGTTCCGGCAGTTTCTACCAGCAATTCATCATCTTTAGTTCCTAAAGTAACGGTAGTTAATGATTGGGTTTCTCCGCGGGTGAATAATGCGGAACCGTGCGGGCTTGGCAAGTAATCCGTTTCGATATATAAACCGCGTACTTCATCCAGTTTACGGCCATCCAGGCGGCGGCTTTCATCCAGGATCATATTACGTACGGTATAGTATTGCAAATCGTCATAATAACGTTTGGCAAAAGCGATTTCCGCATCTTCCGGCTCTTCACCTAAAGAAGCGATCAATTCCTCTTTTAAAGCTTTTAAAGAAGCAGAACGATCGTGTTTCGCACTACCCGCTCTGGAGATCTCCAGCATTTTCGCACTTGCAAAAGCTTCAACTTTTGCTTTGATCTCTTCATTTTCTTCAAATGGAGCTACTTCGCGTTTAGCTGGTGACCCAACTTTTGCTCTAAGCTCTTCCTGTGCCGCCACCTGCCGACGAATAGCAGCATGAGCAGTTTCGATAGCCAGAATAAGGTCTTCTTCCTGGCACTCTTTAGACTCCCCTTCTACCATCATGATGTTTTTCTCTGTCGCCGCGATGATGAAATCCATATCTGAATTTTCCATCTCTGCCGGTGAAGGGTTGATCATCATTTGACCATCAATACGTGCTACACGTACTTCAGAAATGATCTCCTGGATCGGCACATCAGATACTGCTAATGCAGCAGATGCAGCAAGACAGGCTAAAGCATCCGGCATAACTTCCGGATCATTAGAGATCAGGGATACTAACACCTGTACTTCACACAGGTAGCTCTCCGGGAATAATGGACGTAAAGCCCTGTCAATCAAACGACAAATTAATATTTCATAATCGCTGATACGGCCTTCTCTTTTAAAGAAAGAACCGGGTATACGACCTGCAGAAGCAAATTTCTCCTGGTAGTCAACAGTTAAAGGGAAGAAAGATTGTCCTGGCTTAGGTTCTTTGCTCGCTACAACAGTAGCTAAAATGACACAATTACCACATTTTACAGTTACGGCGCCATCCGCCTGACGGGCTAATTTCCCGGTCTCAATAATTACTTCTTTACCATTTTCTAAGGTAAAAGAAACCGAAGTTCCTTGTAAATTCATAATTCTAAAATTTGTGAGAGGATTGTCCGCTAATATGTATTGAAATGTTCCTCTCGAATAAATATACTTTTTTAACTGATGCGAAGTTAATATAAAAGATGTCAATAAGGAATTAATTATTTGAACATGTTTTGTAATTAGCTTAAATTAGCTTCCTAAATCTTGAAAACAATGCTCAAACAGCTTGGAGGGGCTATATTGATAGTCGCAGCAGCAACAGCAACCGGGAACGCCCAGGTATACGACTACAACTATGAAGGGAAAACAGACCATGCCGGTTTACAGGTTGATTTCAATCAGAATATGGGTAGTAGCCTGGTTGATAAAGATGGCACCAAAAGCACATTTGCCCCGTTTGCCCGGCTTGGGGTCTATGTAAAAAGACAAATCAGCAAAAGCTTTTATTTACGTGCTTCCGTAATGTATGGCAACGGTAATTTCAGCTATAAATACCCGCAGGCGTTCAATGCGGTATCAGATACCTCTTACCCTATGAGCACTCAAGGGAAACGGGGCATTTCAGTTCCGGTAATAGAGCCCGAGATTGCCATCGGTTACTTCTTCCGTTTTAATCAGAAACACCAGGTTGACCTGAGGCTGGGTATTTCGGCGCCCGTGTATGTCTCCAGGTATAATAATTTCTACGACACTACTTATACCAATGTCAACCTCAACAAAGGCACCCATATGGTAAGGTTTGCGACTACCGACCAGTTCCAGACTAATTACAGGAATGACCAGTGGGGAATGGTAAACACCAATTTATACATCGGCTATAAACGTATCCATTATAATGATTTTTCAGATCGCCTGGGTATCGGTTTAACCTTTGGCGTTACGGTATACAATAAAAATGCGGGCGTCGCTACTTACAAAGGCTATAACGTGACCTATAATTATGCCATGTGGGAAAAGCAACATAAGCTGACCTACCTTTCTGCCGGCATCCGCCTGGAATATGATATTTTCTAAATCCTGTAATAGCAATGATAAAGAAAGAACCCGTTATCTTCAGATAACGGGTTCTTTCTTTATAAGCAGACTGCTTTTATTATTGTAATTTAAAGTCAATAGGTAAGGTAAAGTAAGAACGTACTACCTGTCCGTTCTGTGTTGCCGGCTTCCACTTAGGACCTGCACTAACAACCCTTACTGCTTCTTCCGGAAGACCATTACCCAGGTCTTTACCACGTACTACTCTAACGCTGGTAATAGAACCGTCTTTTTCAACTACGAATTCTACAACTACCTTCCCGGTTACTTCCGCTTCCTGGGCAGCTTTAGGGTACCTTAAGTTGTCACTTAAGTATTTGTTCCAGTTACCTGGTTGCGTAGCTTTGTTCTGAACCGCACGGAAGATCTCTGTAGAACTTTTTCCGCCGCCATCTCCGCCGGTGATTACCGGTTCTGGTTTACCACTTCCGCTAGGTAGATTACTTAAGGAAGAACTAATTGCATTAGGATCATCAGAACCTTCAGCCATTTTATTACTTACCTCTGTTTTATCATCCTTCGGAGCCTCGGCCAGCTTCGCTTCTTTAGGCACCTCTGCATCTTTCTTGATATCAGGTACGGTAAACTTCACAGAAGGTTTTACCGGTGGCGGCGCCGTAGGCGGTGGTGGTGGTGGTGGTTCATTTTCCTTTAATGGCGGTGGTGGTTCCAGATTTTGCATCTCGGTCACTACCGGAACATTATTGCCCATATCTATATCCTTTGGCTTAGGCTTGATCAGCATCGCGCCAAATACGCCACCTACAGCAAGAATAGCCAGTAAACCGGCCAAGGTTGCCCTGCGGGGATATTTTTTACGTAGCTCGTATCCGCCATACTTTTTGTTTTTACCTTCAAAAAGTATATCGAGATAACTCGCATTTAAAATTTGTTTCGCATCCATAAGAATTAATATTTTTTGCTAATTGACAATAATTTATTCCCCGTTAGCACTTTCTGTAGCTCTAATAAATTCCAGGTCAACCGGTGTTATATCCACTACTGCATAAATTGGCACTGCGTTAATGGTCATTTCATCCAGCACATCGATCAGGTCATCTGTAGTGGAGTTTTCCGCTGGCTTGATCATAATCGTGATCTTGTCATCAGGAGCTAAAGCACCGCTGGCTACTAAAGATTGTACTTCCTTTTTCTTAGCGATAATTGCATCCCGGATACCGGCCTGGTCTTTAAAACCAGTTACTTCGAGTTTAGGTGGATTAGCAGGGTCAGAACCGATTCCGTAGTAGTAATAAACCCGGTGGTCTTTACTCAACAGGATCGTCATAGCCGTGCTTTCTTTCACCTTACTTTTATCTTGCTCTTCCAGTTTGTCATCCTTAAACGGCATTTGTATCTGCATCGCTTTAGGTTTGGACATGGTAGTGGTGAACATAAAGAAGGTAATCAAAAGGAATCCAAGGTCCACCATCGGTGTTAAATCGACCCTGGGGGAACCTTTCCCACCTTTCACTTCCATTTCTGCCATTGTGATAATATTTTGAGGCTTTTAAAGCCTAATTATTAATGATTGTTTACTACTGTGTTTTCCCGGCAGCTAATTCCTGGGCTAATGCAGAACCCGGAGGTACGCCTTTACCTTCAGTAATGAAGTTGAAACGGAAAACCTGTTGGTGTCCTAATGTTGCAATAACTTTTTGCACATGCGGATAAGCAGCTTCACCATCAGCTTTGATCGCAATACGTAAATTAGGATTGCTCAAACGGGTTGTTCTGATCCAGTAAGCCAGCTCGTTAGAATCAAAAGACGCAGTGGTATCCGTAGGAATTCCCGGAGCGGTTTTGTCATACTTGGTCCTTTCAGAAAAAGGAAGCGCCAGGTAAGAAGGCAGCATATTGAAAGGTACCCCTATGGATCCGCCTTCTTTAAATGCCTGCATTTGCTTATCATTCAGGTTCAGGCCCTTATTAGTGCTGATCTCGTTAATAATCTGCTCTCTTACATTTAAGTTATCGATAGAGAAAAATACTCTACCTTCTTTCGACACGGTAAGCAGCATAAAGTCATCCGGAATGGGCGTCGTTGAAGTAGATGCCGGCGTCCGTACTTCTACCGGTTCCGTAGGCTTTATCTTGGTGGCCAGGATAAAGAACGTCAACAGTAGGAACGCCACATCACACATTGCCGTCATATCCACATGCGTGCTCTTACGGGGCATTTTTGCTTTTGGCATTTTTCTATTTTTTTATATTAGACGAAAAGTATTTCCAGATTCCACAAAATTATTTTGTGAATAGGCAAAAAACTATTTGTGGTTGATCGCAAAACTTTGTGTTAAAGTAAAGCCACTCTCGTCAATATTATAGTTAATACCATCAATGATAGTAGTATAGAAGTTATAGAAAATGATCGCAAAGAATGAAGTAGTAATACCTAATGCCGTATTATAAAGGGCCTCAGAGATACCCGCAGCAAGCGCTGTAGCATCAGGAGCACCTGCACTAGACATCGCAGAGAAGGATTTGATCATACCGATTACCGTACCGATCAGACCTAATAAAGTTGCAGCAGAAGCCAAAGTAGATAAGAACACTAAGTTTTTCTCTAACATCGGAACTTCTAAAGCAGAAGCTTCTTCCACCTCTTTCTGGATAGACAATAATTTCTCATCAGTAGACAACTGAGTATTGTTCGCCATTTCTTTGTATTTCAACAAACCGGCGCGCATTACATTACCTACAGAACCTTTTTGTTTATCACACTCAGCAATAGCCGCATCAATGTTTCTGTTTGCCAGGTGAAATTGTACTTTACGTACCAGTTCACCACCATTTGTGCTGCCTTTAGCTTTCATAATCGCGATTGCGCGCTCAATAACAAACGCTAACATTACCATGAAACCTGCCATCAACAAGGGTACGATGAAACCACCCAGGTACATATTACCTTTCCAGTTACCCGGCTTCGGTGTGTGTTTTGCCGCACCATCAGTGAAGTTGTTCACATCACCTAATACGAAATGATAGATCAATTGACCTACAACGATACATAAAGCTACGATACCTAAATTCACCCAAAAGCCATTAGTGTTCCTCGTTTTAGTGTTAGCTGCCTTGTTCGCGCTTGAAGCACTCTTAACATCTGCCATAATTCAATGTTTTGTTGTTTTAGAATTTTTGTTGTTTTAAATTATTTTTTTTCTAAAAAAGTATTAGCAAAGATATTGGTTCGTTTCAAAAAAACAATACCCTGTTAAAAAAAAACGGCTATCTCTAGCTTTTTAGTATACTTTATCTTATAAATAAATTCACAAATAGTTAACAATCAGCTAATTAGGCATAAATTACACCCTGATATTTATCTGCTACCCAATTTGGTTACAATTTCATAACAATGCGGAAAGGTCATTTTGACTTAATATACGAAAAATAAGCTTCCCGTCAGGTGTATATTGCGGCTGACTGCAGGCAAACAGCTCATCGACCAGGCTCTGAGCCTGCTCTGCCGGTAGTATACGGGGCACCGCCATCCTTTTCGCCATGGTCCTTAAAAGAATAGTGCGCCGCTCATCGATTACCTCGTCCGACTCATTTTTGATCTGTTCCAATACCCATTCCAGCATTTGCTGCTCCTGTCCTCCACGTATATCGGAAGGTACCCCCACGATCACATAACTATGTGTAGCTGCGCCCGGTTTAATATCGTAGCCCAGTAAATACAGGTCGGATAATACCTCGCTAAGCAGCAAGGCATCTGAAGGACTTAGCGCTATATCAATAGGGAATAACAGCTGCTGCGATACATGCTCTTTGGCCTGCATCCGCTCTTCCAGCTTTTCAAATATAATCCGCTCTAATGCCCTTCTCTGGTGTAAGAGCACGACACCCGATTTCATGGTAGTGATCAGGTAATCGGTCCACTGTATCACAGATTTAGAACCGGTTTCGTCCATTAACTGATCGCTCAGCAACATAGGCTGCACCGCAGAGGGCGTATCGAAAGTTACGGGGATCTCCGCACCCAGGCCGGTACCCGGCATTTCCGGAAAAAATGCTTTTTGCTGCTGCTGCCATTGTTTGCGGTCCTCGCGGCGTTCAATTAAATGGGCTTGCCCGGCATTTGAAAATTTATCATACAGGTACCCCTGCTTTACCTCTTGCTGCCGGTGTTCCGTCATCGGCATTTTCAACGCATCCAGATTTTGTATGCTGGCATCCAGGCTGAAGTCTATAGAAGGGGCCACATTATACTTATTCAGCGCAAACTTAATGGCTGCCTGTAAATAAGCATACATGATCTTATCGTCATCAAATTTAACCTCCTGCTTGGTAGGATGTACATTTACATCTACTTTTCTTGGGTCTATTTCCAGGAACAGGATATAGGTAGGAAAGGCATCTTTAGCGATCAGGCCTTCAAAGGCATTTGTTACCGCATGATTAAGGTAGCCGCTTTTGATAAAACGGTTATTGATAAAGAAAAACTGGTTACCCCGCGTGCGATTGGCCGCTTCTGGTTTCCCGATAAATCCTCTTATCTGCACGACATCGGTCAGCTCTTCAACAGGGATCAGGTTTTTATCCATTCCCGTTCCCAGGAGCGAAAGGATGCGTTGCTTCAGGTTGCCACCAGGCAGATTATATTGTTCAATGCCATTATTGGTAAAACGGAAAGCGATATCCGGGTGTGCCAGCGCGATCCGGATGAATTCATCCAATACATGCTTGAGTTCTGTAGTATTCGATTTAAGGAAGTGCCTGCGTGCCGGGACATTAAAAAAAAGATTCTTAACCGAGATACTGGTACCACCTGCAAAGGCGGCCGGCTCCTGGCTACTGACTGCAGAAGAGGCTATTTCGATGTGCGTGCCCAATGTATCTTCTTCCCTGCGGGTTTTTAAGACTACCTGTGCTACCGCAGCTATAGAAGCCAGCGCTTCCCCGCGAAATCCTTTTGTACGGATCTCGAACAGGTCTTCAATTTTTTTGATCTTCGAGGTCGCATGCCTTTCAAAGCTCATCCTGGCGTCCATAGCGCTCATGCCCTTCCCGTTGTCCACAACCTGGATCAGTTCTTTGCCGGCATCTTTCAGGATAAGGTGCACAGAAGTAGCGCCCGCATCTACCGCATTTTCTATAAGTTCTTTAACCGCAGAGGCAGGCCTTTGAATCACTTCACCGGCAGCGATCTGGTTGGCTAAATGATCGGGTAATAATTGAATAATATCAGACATCAGTATCAAAAAATAGCAAGCAATTAAATCAGGATTTCAAACCCCGAAATTACGACTATTGCGTGGAATTATGGCCTATATCTGAAAGCGGTGTTATTATTCCCGACAAAGAAAACGGAATGATCAAACGGATGAATCGCTACAGCATGCAGATCTTCCCGGGTAAATTTCTTCATTTTTTTCCAGTGCTTCCCGGCATCATCTGTAAACATTACGACTCCTTTTTCCCCTACGGCGTACCCCTGGTTACCTGCGAAAGTAATATCGATATAGCGGTCTGTATTACTCAAAGGATTTTGCCCGTTTTTCACTTTTTTGAAGGACCGGCCCTCATCGGTTATATGCGCTATAGTCCCGTTAAAACCTACAGTCCAGATATTATCCCGGTCGGCGATAAACAGGGCCCGGTAATTATCATCGGTGAGGTTTAGCTGTTGCCAGGTAGCGCCGCCATTCTTTGTTTGCAGCAAGGCACCATAACCCACCGCATAGCCCACCTGGTCGTCTACAAAAGCGACATCATTTATAGCGAAAGGAAAGGAGTCTACCTGCAGCAATTGCATTGCTGATGAAAATTTAATGATAATGCCATTTTCAAAGCCATTATTCCCCGCGGCAAAGCCAATGCCTGACGGTGTAAAACCAATCCCGGTAAAGGAATACCACCAGGAGTCACCCAGGCCCAGCTGCCAGCTAGTATTACCCGGGCCTGAATTCCGGAACATTTTACCGTCAAAGCCGCCGCAATAGATGGCATCCCCATACTCCGCAATGGAATAAACCGCCTTATTGGAATATAGCACTGCATCATAATGAAACAATTGCCAGCTACTCCCGTTATCCTCACTCTGGTAAAAATCATTGCGGGCATGCCGGTCCCCGCCAACAATGTGGATCCGGCCGCTGTGATCCACAAGAACGCCGTCTAAACGACCATTCCCGGATGCCGGCAAGGCAATTGCTTCCACTTCCTTATCCCAATTTTTCCTGGAGCAGCCCAAACCAGAAAGCAGCAGCAGTAACAGGAACACATAACTAAAAATATACTTACGGTGCAATTTTCTGACTTTCATTACTAAACTCTACCTGATAAATTTTGATCAACATGATGAAATAAGACAGTAATAAAGGACCAAAGATCAGGCCGATTACCCCAAAAACATTAAGTCCCAGGATCACCCCAAAAACAGTGATGAGGGGATGTACGTCCCCGAATTTTTTCAGGAACAGGAAGCGGATCACATTATCAGAAAAGCCTACGACTACCAGGCAGTAAATCGTCAGGAAGATCCCGTAGCCGGTTTCTCCCTGGGCAAACAAATAGATACATACCGGCACCCATACCGCCATGGTCCCGATCACCGGGATGATGGATACAAATGCGGTAAGCAATGCCCAGAGTAATGCCCCGGGAACCCCACAGATCCAATAGCCTAATAGTGCGATCAGACCCTGTGCAATGGCTAAAGCAGGTATACCCACGGCATTGGAAACAACAAGGTTCTTTGTTTCATCCCAGACCTCTTTGCGACTGTCCCGGGCGATAGGGAGGTAGTTTTTAACTCCTTGTTCAAACTTACGCCCACCCACGAATAAAAAGTAAGCGATAAACAGCGCCGTGAAAAGATTAGCCAGAAGATTCGTCATCGCATTGAACAAAGAAGGCAGGATACCAATGCCTTTCTGTGCAAAGCCCAGTATCTGTTCCCTGGAAATATTTAACTGCGGAAATTTCTCTTGTACATAATTGTAAACCGATAATATCTGTGATTTTATCTGCTCTGAATTAGCGATCAGGTCATTTATCTTAGGTGCCAGCACTTCTCCCATCAGGAACAGTGGGAGGATCATGGTGATCAATAGACCAATGACTATGGTCAGGGCAGCTACCCAGGGTTTCCAGCCCCTTCTGGTCAATAATTTAAAATACCAGGACCGGAACATAATGTAAATGGCGGTGGCACCCAAAAATCCGGGGATAAAATAAGCCAGCTTCCAGATGATAACAATCCCGAGGAAGGCTATCAGCAGGATAATCACGATCTGCTTGATAATGTTATTACTAATCGAATTCATAGTATGATTTTTTGGTAAACTTTGATCAAATTATCATCTTTTTAAGAAAAACCGTTAAAAAGTATTTAAGATTGTCGTAAATTTAGAATATAAACTTGAATAGCAACAAAAGTAGTATAGATTTGTAACAGTAAATACATCTTTAACCTATTAAAATCAAAACAATTATGGCAAACAACGCAGGAAAAACAGTCGCAACATTATTATTAGGAACAGTAGTAGGTGCAGCAGTCGGTTACATCTTAGGCACGGATAAAGAAAAGCGTGACGAGCAGATTGACAAGCTGAAAGATACTGTCAATAAATTAAAAGATAAGGTAACTAAGAAAACAAAAGATTTAGAGCAAGAGATCTTCGAGAACTAAGCACTACATACTTTTGTTTGGCTTTTCGGCTTTGAAAAAGTATTTTTGTTTCACATAAAAAAATAAAAGCCTTTGGAAAATCCTATAAAAGCATTTAGACAATACATTACCCATTACATTAATCTTCGTTTTCAGGAGTTCCGTTTGGAAGCATTGGAGCGGATCGTTAACGTAATGGGTTATTTTATTATGGGTGCTGTAGCTTTCTTCCTGGTAATGGTTATGTTCGGCTTTGCCGCCTTTGGTCTTGCCGAGTGGCTTTGCTATGTATTCAACAGCAGAACTTTAGGCTATTTTACGGTCTCAGCAGTTATATTACTGCTGCTGTTCCTGCTGTTCCTGCTCAGGAAAACCCTGTTCAGGTTCCTCGGCGGAAAGATACTTTGGATATTAACCAAACCCAGAAATGAAAAAGAAGCCGATCAAGAAGATTAATCTGCTTCTTTCTGCTGACCCGCTTTAATTAATAAGCGCTCCTTAAACCCTAAAACGGAACATAATGGCCAAACCTCTACGCAAAAAATACGGTAGCTTCAAATCCCTTCAAAGTTTAGAAGACGCGCAGGACCGCATCAAAAGAGAGTACCGGGACATAGAGGATAATGCGATCGGCAATATTTTCGACCCTGTAAAAATTGGCATGGACCTGCTGCCTTCCGTATTCAGCTTTTTCAAGTCCAGGAAGAGCAAACAGAAAAAATCAAGCCAGGCAAAACTTAATAGCCTTAGCCTGTACCCCGCTAATCCTTTAGCCCCTGCCCTGCCGTCATCAGATCAGGCAGGCACAAAAAATACGCTTAATATTTTAAACGTTGCGAAAAATAGAGGATTAGGCAGAAAAGTTGTCGCCTCTTTGATCCGCTGGCAGCTTATAGAACTGGGTATCTGGGGCGTAAAAAAAATAGTCAGAAAGAGTAATAGATAACATAAAAAATCCGGCAGTATCTGCCGGATTTTTCTTTTACCTAATAGAATATAAAAAGCTGATTAAGCGATCACTTTCGCTGTTGTAGCAGCTCCGGTTCTTTTATTAAAAGCCTGTGTCATTTCCATACTGATCGCCTGGCGCTCTACCAATACAGTAGTATTTCTATCGATCTCTAAAGCTATAGTACCGTCTTCATTAGTACGAGTGATTTTTCCATGAATACCTGAAGTAGTGACTACTTTTTCACCTACTGCAATCGTTTCCGCAAAAGCCTTTTGTTCTTTTGCTTTCTTTTGTTGTGGACGAATCATAAAGAAATACATTACAACGATCATTCCGACCATCATAAAAATTCCCATTCCTCCGCCACCTGGCGCCGCTGCCTGCAACAAAACGTTTGTCAACATAATATTTTATTTTTTTTAAGGTGCAAAGATAGTCAAAAAAACACTTAAGGAAACATTAAATACCTCTTTATTATTTCCATTGCACCTCTTCCGGTAAGAACTGGCGCACATCACCGTTGTACCGGATCACATCGCGTACCAGGGTTGAAGAAACCGTTGAATATTCCGGAGAACTGGTCAGGAATACGGTTTCGATATGCTTGCTGAGCATCCGGTTCATGTCCGCAATTCCTTTTTCATATTCAAAATCACTGACGTAACGAATGCCCCGTAAAATAAAACGGGCATTGATCTGTTCGCAATAGCCAATAGTCAGGCCTTCATAAGCATGGGCCTCTACCTTGTCTGTATCTTTAAATATTTCGTTGATCCAGCTCAACCTTTGCTCTACGGAGAACATAGGTTGTTTGGAAGAGTTCAACCCCACCCCGATCACTATTTTGTCAAACAGGGGTATGGCTCTCCGGATCACATCTACGTGGCCCAGTGTTATCGGGTCAAAGGTCCCCGGGAATAAAGCTATGCGCATAAAATCGTTTTAAAAATTAAAAAGGGCTTTGAAAATCAGTAAACAGTTCAAAGGCTTTATCTCTTGCGGAAATAATCGGTTCCTTTACCGCCCAGTCCATGCCGAAACTATCCCAGCGAATGCCTGTATCACTTACCTGGTGATACCCCGAGGATACCAGGTAGTAAGTCATCGCATCGGATTCCAGCGCCTTAAAGCCGTGTGCAAATCCTTTCGGAATATAGTAAGCCCTGTGATTAGTTTCCGATAGTACCTGCGCTTCGAAATGGCCATAGGTAGGCGATGTTTTGCGCAGATCAACAATTACATCCAGAATGGCGCCTTTAGGGCAAAAAACGACCTTTGCATGATCGTGCGGGGGCAATTGAAAGTGCATACCCCGGATCACCCCTGCATTGGAGTAAGAAAAATAGCTTTCTTTTAATTCAAAGTCGATCCCGGCTTCCTGAAAAATAGTATCGTTGAACGTTTTTACAAAAGTCCCCCTTTCATCTGAAAAAGCAGGTAAAGAAATCAACTTAGCGCCGGGCAAACTTAAATCAACAAACTCCATAAATAATGTGATCTGGTGGTAAACAGGGCATCAAAAATAAGGATTAAAATTTACTCGCGGATTAAATCAGGAAATTATAAAGAAATCAAAAAATGCCCTCTTTACTAAACCTTTTCACTTCCTGCAGGTCTACTATTACGTGCTAAGATTAAAAAACGTTGCAACCGGTAAATAGTACAATCAATTTTTAAATTTATTAAATCAATTATATTATGAAAGGCAGATTTTTGGGCATTATCGCAGTATTGACTATTTTATTTTCTTTTGGTATTAACGAGGCCCAGGCCCAGCGTCATGGCAGCCGTTACGGACATCGCCCATCAGAGTTAAGGCACCATCCAAAGAAAAAGTACCACCACCCGAAACACATCCGTGCCAGAAGGCCGGTGGGCTATCACGGAGTAAGGGGCCGCCATATGAGCATTAGAGAAAGACGTGCTGTGGAAAGACATCACAAAATGGCTATCCGGGAGCATAAAAGAGCATTAAAGCACAGTAAAAATATACGCAGGATCCATTCTTATGGTTATGTACGTCACTAATCTATAAATGAGCAATAGTGAAAAGATAAAGGGAAGCTATGAATGGCTTCCCTTTATCTTTTGCTACTGCTATTTAGCCGGCCCAGCCTTCCCGGTCGAGACTCCGGTACTGTATCGCTTCAGCGATATGCTCCGCTTTAATCGTTTCCGTATCTGCCAGGTCAGCGATCGTTCTGGCGACCTTCAGGATACGGTCATAAGCCCGGGCTGATAAGTTCAGTCTTTGCATAGCTACTTTAAGCAGCTTACTCCCTACCGTATCCAGCTGACAGTGCTCCTGCAACAGCTTACTGTTCATCATTGCATTGCAATATATGCCTTCCGCATCGGCATAACGTTTCGTCTGCCGGTTGCGGGCAGCCATTACGCGCTCCCTGATTACTGCGCTGGGCTCCGTCTTCCTTTTTTCAGAAAGCTCGCTAAAAGGCACCGGCGTCACTTCTACGTGCAGGTCAATCCTATCTAACAGGGGCCCCGATATGCGGTTTAAATATTTGTGCACGACCTGGGGCGAGCAGGTACATTCTTTTTCCGGGTGATTGTAATACCCGCAGGGGCAAGGATTCATGGAGGCAATAAGCATAAAATTGGCGGGGTAATCCAGGCTCACCTTGGCCCTGGAAATGGTCACCCGGCGCTCCTCCATGGGCTGCCGCATTACTTCAAGTACTGTTCGTTTAAATTCGGGCAATTCATCCAGGAACAAGACCCCGTTATGCGCCAGGGAAATCTCACCGGGTTGCGGAAAACCGCCACCGCCGATAAGCCCCGCATCGGAAATAGTATGATGCGGGCTTCGAAAAGGCCGCTGTGCGATTAGTGAGGCATTGTCGGCCAATTTACCCGCTACAGAATGAATTTTTGTGGTTTCTAAAGCCTCCTGCAGCGTTATGGGCGGCAGTATGGTGGGTAAACGTTTAGCCAGCATGGTCTTGCCTGAACCCGGAGGACCAATCAATATTGCGTTATGCCCTCCTGCGGCAGCAATTTCCAGGGCCCTTTTTATATTTTCCTGTCCTTTCACTTCATCAAAATCCAGGTCTATCTGCTCCTGCGCCGCGGCAAATTCGGCCCTGGTATCCACTACTGTCGGTTGCATTTCCTTTCCTTCCAGCAAGGCCACTACTTCGCTAAGATGCCCTACCCCGTATACTTCAAGTTGATTAACCATAGCGGCTTCCCGGGCATTCTGCACCGGAACGATCATCCCTTTAAAGCCTTCTTTTCTCGCCTGAATGGCAATGGGTAAGCAGCCTTTCACAGGCCTGAGGCTACCATCCAGCTGGAGTTCGCCCATAATGATATATTCCTCCAGGCGCGTATTATCGATCTGCTCTGTAGCGGCCAGCATACCTATGGCTATTGGCAGATCATATGCCGAACCGGCTTTACGGATATCTGCGGGGGCCATATTGACCACCATTTTATACCTGGGGCTTTTAAACCCGTTGTTTTTGTAAGCGGAAAGTATCCGGTCTACACTTTCTTTAACGGCATTATCCGGGAGGCCGACAATATAATACCCCGATCCCGGTACGGTATCCACTTCAATAGTAATCGTCATCGCAGCTACGCCATGCAAGGCGCTACCAAATACCTTAACCAACATATCCCTATTACTTTTATACTGCAATTTAGCTATTTTAGCGCTTAGTCGCTGCCTGCCTAAGTATTCTTATCCGGAATCCGTCTATTAAAATAAATTAATTGTCATAAGTATTTTTTGATCCAGTTAAAAGCCATTAGCTTTGCTACAGTTTATTTAACATTATTATATGAGATGCAACAGTCTTCAGCTGCTTATTTTACTGGCCCTGCTTAGCTTTTTCACATCCTGTGAAAAAGCACCGAATAAAGGCGGCGGTGCAATAAAAGGTAGCTGTAAAATAAGTGCGGTTACCGGTTATTACCTAAGCCCGATAAGTATTAGTTACGATTCTGCCGGCAGGATAAACAAGATGGCGGCATCAAGTATGTCCAGAACTTATGCTTATGATAATGGGGGCAATATGGTGACTATTACCAGCATAAAAAATAACAGTTTTGACCGTAGAATTGTACTGAAATATAACAAGGACAGTAAATTGCTGGACACAGCAATGATTACCTTAAAGGATGGTACTCAAGAAACCCGGATTTATACTTATCAGAGTAACGCTACGGTAAAGGAAAATATTTATTCCGGCAATGATTCAAATAGCATTACTTACAGTTGGACCGGAGGAAATATGACCAGCGCGCATAGTACGAGAGGGATCAATGCTTTTACGAATGTGAAATACTATACCGATATGGCGTTCCAGGAAGGTGATTTTAATTACATGAATGCATTAATTGAAAACGGCTATGTACCGGTGGGCAAAACGGCTAATCTTGTTCAATGTAATTATTCCGGCAATATCAGTTATAAATTCAACAGCAACGGGTATATCAAGCAGGTATCCTCTGTAAACGAGGGCTATCCGACGGTTACTTACACTTATGAGTATACTTGTAAATAAGCAATTTTTTTAACCAGGAAGAAGCGTATTGATACTTGTCAATGCGCTTCTTTTTTATTTTTATTTAAAATTTTAAAGAAAAATTTTGCAGGAATAAAAAAACGATTATCTTTGCAATCCCAAAGCGAAAGAGCTGAGGTTCAAACAGAGAATGGATTGGTAGTTCAGTTGGTTAGAATGCCGCCCTGTCACGGCGGAGGTCGCGGGTTCGAGTCCCGTCCAGTCCGCAAAACAATTTTAAAATTGTTTTGAGTTTTTCGAAGTGAAATCGAAATAAAATATTTTCACACCAACAAAAGGATTGGTAGTTCAGTTGGTTAGAATGCCGCCCTGTCACGGCGGAGGTCGCGGGTTCGAGTCCCGTCCAGTCCGC
>Ga0256787_1000053_pt1 | contig 23638 bp, 22 predicted proteins | sample MC6MC0938MT_FD_189994 | JGI IMG/M metagenome (GOLD analysis project Ga0256787, IMG submission 189994) | Metatranscriptome of enriched soil aggregate microbial communities from Iowa State University, Ames, United States - MC6-MC0938-MT... | ecosystem: Environmental > Terrestrial > Soil >... | reverse complement strand
ATACTTGAAGCATTATCAGCATTTCTTTTATAACTATTTGTTAGATCTTCTTGTAGTTTATATAATTTATTCTCCAACTCTTCAACACGACTAGATGAATTTCTACCGTTATTATTACCTGCATTTGAATTACCTTTGCTGATTGTTGTCCCTTTGTTTCAGGTTTTATTAATGTAAGCGATGAAAATCGGGAAGACAAATGCTTAGGATGGATTAAATTAAACAAATATCACTTGAATACTACAAGACTTTTTTTATTGGTCAGCGCGTTGCTGACTGGTACCGTAGGTGCTGTTACTGCCCAAAGCAGGATTTATGTAAATGAGTACCTGAATATTGGTGTGGGCGCACGCGCATTAGCTATGGGGGGAGCCCAGGCAGCAAGTACGGCTGATGCTTACTCGGTTTACTGGAATCCGGCAGGCCTGGTCCGGATGCAGAATGATGCCGAATTAGGCTTGATGCATGCAGAATACTTTGCCGGAATTTTTCAATATGATCATGGAAGTTTCGGGCTCAAACTGAAAGATAAAAAAAGAGCAGTAGGGCTTTCGTTTACCCGCTTTGGTGCCAATAATATTCCTTATACTATTGATTACGTGCAGCCGGACGGCTCTTTTGACGAGTCTAAGTTAAAAGATATTTCTGCTTCTGATTACGCGTTTAACATCAGCTACAGCCAATTGCTGAACTGGTTCAAAAATAATGCTAAAGTAAAGGCGAGCTTAGGCGCAAATGCCAAAATTATTTACCGGCATGTGGGTTCAATGTCCCAGGCATGGGGAGCTGGTATGGATTTAGGGATACAGTTTTACTCAGACAAATGGCGCCTGGGGATCTCTGCGAGAGATATTACTACGACTACCACCAGCTGGAGTTTTAACTTTACAGAGCGGGAAAAGGAAGTTTTTAGGCAAACGGATAATGAAATCCCCATCAAGTCCTATGAGGTAATGTACCCCCGCCTGAACGTCGCTTATGGAAGATATTTCTTTAAACCGGAAAATAAATTCCAGTTGCTGGCAGAACTTGCCGCAGATATTACTACCGATGGTAAGCGTCTGACTTTACTCTCTACAGATGTGGTCAGCGTTGATCCGAGACTTGGACTGGAAGCATCGTATAAGAACACAATCTTTTTAAGAGCCGGTATCAGTAACCTTTACCAGGCGCTGGACAATACAGATACCACTAATACTAAGAAATACCTGGTCTATCAACCTGCGGTAGGGGTTGGGTTTAAGATCAGCCAGCTCCATATAGATTATGCTTTTACCAGCCTGAATATGCAAAGCAACCCGCTGTATACGCATGTAGTCTCTTTAAAGCTCAATTTTAATAAGAAAGCAAAAAAAGCAGTCGAACAAAATAATCCGGTACCCGGTAATGGCGAGAAGCCACAGGACAATCCGGGTATCAATTCCCCTTCAATCGCACCGCAGCCGCTAACTACTGACCCTCCTAAACCCTAAAAGATTTCAATAATAAAGACGTAAGCATTTGAAGTCAAATATCATTAGCATGAAAAGATTAAGTAATAACCTTTCTATATTATTAGTATTGTTGGTGAGTGCCAGCTCATCCTTTGCACAGGTGCTCGGGAATGAGTGGATCAATTACAATCAGAGTTATTTTAAATTTAAAGTCTGGGAAAACGGGATTTACCGGATTCCACAAAGTTTGTTACAGGCTAATGGTTTAGGAAGTATCCAGGGGAGTCAGTTTTCCATTTTCCGTTATGGGGTACAGGTGCCGGTTTACGTGAGCACTAACGGAACTTTGGGCGCAAATGATTATATAGAATTTTACGGTGCCAAGGCCGATGGTAAAACACTGGACAAAGAGATGTATGAACCTGATGTCAATCTTCAGGCAGATCCTGAAATCAGTTTACTTTCCGATACAGCTTATTATTTCCTGACATTTGGTGGGACGAATAACTTGAGGTTAACCTTGCAAAGTAATGTTATTCCACCAAATCCGCCGGCGGCTGAACCCTATTGTATAAGTACTGTCCGGCCGAATGAAAATATCCGGGATAGCTGGTTCTCCAGTGGTGAGAGTTATTACAAAGACCCTTCTATCTCTTTGTATTATTATTCAGCCAAGCAGGAAAAAGGAGAAGGCCTGGCCTATTCAGTGTACCACTCCGTTAATCTCACCTTCCCGACAGTTGCAGCATATAGTGTCGCCAATCCGATATTGGGAACGGCATTTTTATTTAATAATAAGTTGAATAATCAGAGAATTAACTTCTATGTCGGTGGCTGGGAAGTTTTGGCAGATACGGTTAATGCTTTTGAATATATCCAGAACAATATCCCTTTTAACCAATCCTATTTAGCTGCAAATAATACTCCGGTTATTTACAATACCTATAATAGTCCCTTAATTAGTGTTTTGAAATCGACTATTACTTATAACAGGACCTTTGATTTCAATGGTGTATCCCGCTTGAATTTCCTAGTGCCTGCTAATGGTAGTGCCCAGAGACTTATATTATCCAATTTAAATACGGCAGCGAATAATACTTTAGTGGATTTTAATACAAACAGTTTTTATCGCTTATCGGGTACAAATGAAGTAATGTTGAACCCGGTAACACAACAGAGAAGTATGTTTTTTGCCAATAGTATAAGAACAATTTCCGGTTTAACTCCTGTAGTTTTCAGGGATTATACGAATACTACTAACCAGGGGAATTATATTATTTTATCGCATGGGCAATATATCAATCACCCTAACGGAAGTGTCAATCAATACGCAGGTTACAGGCGCTCTGGTGCTGGTGGCGGTTTCCAGGTTGTAGTGGTAGATGTGAATGATTTATATGATCAGTTTGGTTATGGTTATGAATACCATCCTATAGCGATAAAGAGATTTTTAAAGTATACGCTGGCCAGCACAGGTTGGGTAAACAAGCCAGAGTATATGTTTATTCTTGGCAAAGGGTTGACTTATAATAATATTGCCCCGTATAGAGCTAGCAGTACATTAAACTACCCGGTAATACCTACTTACGGGCAACCCGGCTCAGATAACCTTTTTGCGGAGATTGGCAATTCTAATATTCCTTCAGTTGCCGTTGGCCGGCTTTCTGCAATGACAGAAGCGGAAATCGGGAACTACCTGGAAAAAGTGAAGAAATATGAAGTTGCAATAAGTACCCCTACAGTACCTACCCTGGAAAATTCTCTATGGAAAAAAAAGGCATTGCATATAGCAGGAGCTAGTGACGAGAATAGTCAGGCCGTTTTTTACAGCTCATTAAATGTCTGTAAATCAATTCTTGAAGATACACTTATCGGTGGATTTGTGACGACAGTAGGTAAGACTACAACAAATGTTACAGAAAATGCCAGCGCACAGATAGATTCCCTGATTGCTACAGGAGTACAATATGTGAATTTTTACGGGCATGCTTCTGCTGTTGGTTTTGACTATAACCTCAATAATCCGGATGATGTCCAATCAAGCCCGAGGTTTCCGATCTTTATGGCTTACGGTTGTGATGTAGCTGCTATCTATGAAGCTACCAATGCCAGGGCGGTAAGTGAAAAATACCTTACCTCTAATAATGGTGGTGCTGTAGCGATGATTGCCTGCTCCAATTATGGCTGGACCGGCTACCTGGATACGTATATGAAAGGCCTTTACCAGCAAATAGCTCAGGTGCAATATGGCGCAACGTTAGGTAAGCAATTTATAAAGAATATAGAAACCTTCCAGGCTACAGGACCCTCAAACACTTTTACTGCGATTCACTCACAGAATATGATCTTACAGGGTGATCCGGGGCTGAAGGTTTATTCGCCGGAGCTGCCTGATTTTTATATTGAAGAATCACTGGTATCTACTAACCCGGGAGTAATTAATACCACCATCGACTCTTTTGAAATTAAAGCCACCCTGTATAACCTGGGAAAAGCAACTAAAGAACCCTATATCGTCAGGTTGACTAAAACCAAGGCCGGTTCCGGAGTGGTGCTTTATAAAGATTCTGTAATCGTAAGTACGGTAACCACCACCAATGTAGTTTTTAAAGTACCTATTGATCCTAGTAATGATATCGGTCTGTTTAACTATACTATTTCCCTGAATGAGGAACAAAATCCTGATGAGATCACTTTTGCCAACAATAAGGTAAGCATCCAGATGTATATCTCAGAAGATAATTTAAAACCGGTTTATCCTTATGACTTCTCTATCGTTCATGAACAGAATATTGAACTGAAAGCCTCCACCTTGAACCCATTTTTACCAACCAGTAATTTTATCCTCGAAATTGATACGACAGAATATTTTAATAGTCCGTTTAAACAATCCAAAAAGATAAGCAGTATAGGAGGGGTCATCAAATGGCAGCTACCTTTTCAAATGACGGATAGCACAGTATATTATTGGCGTACGACCATTGATTCCCTGGTTAACGGGCGTTATTACTGGAATAATAGTTCATTTGTATACCTTAAAAATGGTTCAGACGGATGGAACCAGTCGCACTATTTCCAATACAAGAAAGATGACTCTTTTGAAGTAAGGATCAATGAGCCGGAACGGCTATTCAGGGGGCGTACTTACCAGAAGAACCTGCAGGTGCAGTGCCGGGTATACGGATACGGTAACGGGGAAAGTAATTTTTATCTTAACGGTGTGCCTACAGGCTATTCTTACTGTGGCATATCGGGAAATAACAGCTTGATATTTATGCTGATCGACCCGGTTACCGGAGAGGCGGTAAGAAATACCGCGCAATATCCCGGAGGGCTGGGGGCCTGCGATGAACCCCGCGCCCGACAGTTTGAATTCCCTACAGGTACTGCAACGGAACGCAAACTGATCATTGATTTTATAGACAGTGTCAAAGATCAACACTATATTATGGTGAAGACCAGCACATTTAACACTTCTACAGCACCGGCAGACATCAATCAGTGGAAAACAGAAGATGAAGCCTTGAATGGGGCGGGTATTTCCCTTTACCAGGCATTTATGGACCTGGGCTGGACTGGTATTGCACAATATACCGGGTTGCGGCCTTTTGTCGGTATCGCGAAAAAAGGCACCTCATCCTTCGTTCCTGTTTTCAGGATGGGTACAACAGTTGATGAATTAGTGATAGTGGATGAAAATCTCCCTTTTACATTACCTTCCGGTTATATTGAAAGTACGGTGATAGGCCCTGCAGCTGAATGGCAGGATTTATTGTGGAAGACTTCAGTGATCAACAGCGGGGAAACTGAAGGAGATAAAACACACGTAACTGTTTTCGGCTTATCTACTGCGGAACAACTGCAGGGAGACTCCTTGTTTACCACCACCCTGACTAACTATGCTTTAACTAATGTAAACGCAAGCCAATATCCCTACCTGAAATTAAAATGGTATACAGAGGACAGCGTTTCTGCATCGCTGCCGCAACTGGACTACTGGCGTGTATTACATAAACCTTTGCCGGAAGCTGCACTCAACCCTGCTGCCTATTTTGCGTTTAAAGACACGCTGAATGAAGGAGAAGCCATGAACCTGAAATTTGCTATCGAAAACCTGAGAGAGCTGCCTATGGATAGTATGCTGGTCCGTTTCAGGTTAATAGATGCGAATAATACCTCGAGGATCATCAGCGAGAAAAAATATAAGCCACTCGGAGCCTATGATACTTTAATTGCCGGCCTGTCAGACTTTAACCCGGCCCAATACCTGGGTAAAAATGTATTGTTCGTAGAAGCTAATCCCGATAAGAACCAGCCCGAGCATTTCCACCCGAATAACCTGGGATACCTGCCTTTCTTTGTTAAGGGAGATCACTTTGCACCGGTTATGGACGTAACTTTTGATGGCGTGCACATCTTAAATAAAGATATCGTTTCTGCAAAACCATTTATTAATATACTGATCCGGGATGAAAACAGGAACAGCCTTATTATTGATACTGCGCGGGTAAATGTTGCTTTAATGAATACGCAAACAGGTCTGGAGCAAAAGATCAATTTTGATGGTAATATCTGCCGCTTTGTACCCGCTACGGGTTCAGAGAAAAATGAAGCCAGGGTCGAATTTCGTCCTACCCTGGACGACGGTATTTATACCCTAAAAGTTAGCTCAAGAGATAACTCCGGAAACATTTCAGGGAATACAACGACTAAGTATGAAATCAGCTTCGAGGTGATCAATAAATCAACGATTACGAATGTGCTGAATTATCCCAATCCATTCTCTACCTCAACCCAATTCCTATTCACGCTCACGGGGGCGGAGATACCATCGCAGTTTAAAATTCAGATCATTTCCATTACCGGTAAAGTAGTGCGCGAGATCAAAAAGTCTGAACTGGGCAATATTCATATCGGTCGCAACCGCACAGACTATAAATGGGATGGCCGCGATGAGTTCGGGCAAATGCTGGGTAACGGGGTATATCTTTACCGCGTAATCACCAGCAATAAAGAAGGAGAAAGTATTGAGCGGCGCAATAATGCAAGTATAGATCGCTACTTTAAAAATGATTACGGTAAACTTTATATCATGCGCTAGCATTTGCCAGATAGCAGTATGAAGAAATGTCTTGCGCTGTAGCGCAAGACATTTTTATTATTAAGGTAAGGTGGCCAGTTCCCAGCCCTTGTTTTTACAGTGTTGCAATAATCTCGGGAGCACATATTCCATATTGGCCCGGGCCTTCTCACTATCATGCAAAACAAGAATATGGCCCGGTTGCAGGTGAAACACAATGTTCTCCAGGCACTTTTGCGGGCTAATAGTACTGTCCCAATCTCCGGGTATCAGCGTCCATAAAACGATATCAAAGCCTTTAGCAATTAACAGTTTTGCCTGAGCTCTTTTTATACTGCCGTAAGGTGGGCGGAATAAATTGCTGTTAATGAACTGCTGTGCCTGCTCTACGTCCTTTAGGTACAAACTGTCCTTTGTTTTTTTGCCTTTAAGATGCGTATGGCTGTGATTACCTGCCTTGTGCCCATTTTGAAGCATTTGGGCATACACATCCGGGTATTCGATCACGTTTTTGCCGATACAGAAAAAAGTAGCCTTCGCTTTATATTGCTCCAGCTGCTCCAGCACCCAGGGTGTTATTTCCGGGTGCGGGCCGTCGTCGAAAGTTAAATATACTTTTGGTTGCGCTTCACTACTGGGACCTTTCCAGGTATAACGTTTCAGTAAGCGTTGTATCCAGTCCGGGATGCTGTTAATATACATGGTAAAATAATTACTTCAAAATTAGGAACAATTCTAAACAATGCAGACTAAGAATTTTGCTACTTTTGCCCTGTAAAAATTCCTTGTGCTTATTTATGTTTATTGAACCGCTCCATTCGAAAAAATCCGGTTGGATAGAAGTTATTTGTGGGTCCATGTTTTCTGGAAAAACGGAAGAGCTGATTCGTAGACTGAAGCGCGCCCAGATCGCCCATCAGAAAATAGAGATTTTCAAGCCGGCTATCGATACCCGCTATGATGATACTGATGTGGTGTCCCATAACGATGCCCGTATCCGCTCCACACCGGTAAGCTCTTCGCAAAATATATTACTGCTGGCGGATGAAGTAGATGTGGTAGGTATTGATGAAGCGCAATTTTTTGACCCTGAAATAGCTAATGTTGCTGAAACACTGGCTAAAAATGGTATCCGTGTCATCGTCGCCGGCCTGGATATGGATTTTAAAGCCCAGCCATTTGGCCCTATGCCTTTATTGCTGGCTAAAGCAGACTATATTACCAAGCTGCATGCCATCTGTGTACAGTGTGGCCAGATCGCTCATTTTTCCTACAGGAAAGCCGCAGAAGAGCAAAAAATTCTGTTGGGTGAAACAGATGTTTATGAACCCAGGTGCCGGAGTTGTTACTACAAAGCAGATTAATACGCTACTGCTCTTCCGTACTTTTTATGGAAAAAGAAGCCATGACCGGGTTATGATCGGATAAAGCTACATCCGGGGAGCTATAGCCCTTACAGGTAAAGAATTTATGGTCATAGAAAATGTAATCTATGCGTAGTGTTGGAAAAATATTCCTGTAGGTACGGCCAAATCCGAATCCTTTGCTGACGAAAGCATCATAAAGGTCTCCTTTCACCTTGCGGTATACATAAGAGCCGGGCATATCATTCATATCCCCACAGATAATTGCCGGTAAGGTTGCCTTTTCCATAATCGAATCAATAATATTGGCCTGTAAGGCACGTTTAGAAGAGGCCAGGATCAGTTTGGTCAAAATACCTTTTGTTTTTGATTCCACTTTCGTGGGCAATTTGGTCGTTTTTTCTTCGGCATAAGCTACCTCTGCGTTGCTTAGCGTTACCGATTGTAAATGCGTTACATAAAGCCGGATCTTTTTTTGCTCGCCCAATTCTACATCCACACCCATCAGGTTGTAGTAATTTCGTTTAGGGTCCAGTGAATAGCGGTGCATTTTTGATAAAGGAAATTTGGAGAATACCGCATGGCCTACTTTGATGACTTCATTAGCCCCTGCTTCAATATTTATATTACGCTTGGGATAATCGTCTTCAATAGAAAACTCATAATAATTATACCCAAGTCCCCGCAATAGTTCCACATAAGGTTCATTGGTATTACCTGCATCTACATAGTATTCCTGCAAGCACAATATGTCGGGTGCCTGCTCGCTGATGAATTCGATGATCTTGTTCTTGGCTTGCTTGTTTTTGGTCCATTCACCCAGGTCGAAGAGGTGTACATTCCAGGTCATGACCTTTAGGGATTGGTCCTCCGCTTTTACCGTTGCGCCCAGCATATTGACCCCGAAAGAAGCCTTGGTTACAGAGAAGCACAATAATAAAGCAGTTAAAGGAAGCAGGCTGAATCTTTTTCTTTTGGTAAACAACCAAATGAATAAAAAGAAAACATTTGCCGCCACGGCAAAGACATTGGAGAAACTGAACAAACTGAGGATAGATTCATTGGTAGAAACATCCCGGTAAGCAGCCCAGGTACACAGCGCTAGCCAAAGTACTGCGCCTATTGTGAAAAATAAGCCGGTACTCCTGAAAAATAAATTAAGCCTGCTAATGAATTTGTTTTGCTTCAATGGTTTGAATAAATATATTATTGATATTTTTTCAGTAATTCTCTTTCTTCCCTGGTCAGAGATTGAATACCACTTTCATTGATCTTATCCAGTATCGCATCCAGGTCCGCATTAATCTCTTTAAAAGTCTTGTCCCCGATTTTCTTTTTCGCCGCTACCTTATGCGCACCCCAACCCAGCAATTTGTTGCAGGCAACACCCAGCTTTATACCTTTATTGGCCAGCTGCATGTACAGTACTCCTGCAAGACCACCAATAATCAATAAGCCAAAATACGGGTAATTCCTGGATTCAAACAGTACCAGGATATTTATTATCAAATAGATAACGATCAATAGCCATAAGGGTACCGAAAAATTAGGCGAAAAATAGATCTTATATTTCGGCGCCACGCTTAATGCACCCAGCGAAAAGCCCAGTACAGCAGCATCCGCACCGCTGAACATATTGTTCGGATGGGGTAAAGGGAAATAGTATTGTAAAGCAATAAAGGCAATCCCCCCGATGATATTCGAAACAATAAACAAAGGTAAAATTTCGCTTTTGCCTACCAGTTGCTGGATTACACTACCGAAGACAAACAGCCATACCAGGGTCGTAAATAGCTTGAAAAAGCCCAGCCCTGTGAACATAAAGGTCAATAGGGTCCAGGGATGTTTTAGCATACCTTCAATTGGCTGGAGGGCGAAATGTACATAAATCTTGCTTTCAAAGTAAAAGGTCGATTCCGGGGATGGGACCTGTTGCCACATGAAAATGACAATTTTTGCCAGGTGCAGCATAATATACCCTGCACCACAAAAGAAAACCAGCTTCAATAAAGGATTGTTCTCGTAATCCGATAATAAAGTCTTTCTGCTGCTGTTTAAATAATCCATAATTTATCTTAAAAAGAGTTTGCCTTTACTTTTCCAGTAAGCTAAGATGAAGAATGCAAAAAGCATACCGCCCAAATGCGCGAAGTGGGCCACATTGTCTCCCGGAGAGTTGCTGATCCCGGAAATCAAGCCGATTACAGCAAGAATAGCTACGAAGTATTTGGCTTTCATCGGAAACAGGAAGTATATCTGAACGATCGAGTTCGGGAACATATAGCCAAAGGCAAATAAAGCGCCATAAACAGCTCCTGAAGCACCTACCATAGGAACATTAATTGGGGAGTTCGGTAGGGTCTTTAATGCTGCATATTGGTCTGGATAAGTTTGGATCAGGGTCATTAACTCAGATAAGGTAAAGTGCTGTACGATCAGCTGACAAAAAGCTGCTCCCAAGCCACTGATAAAATAAAGGAGTAAAAACTTTTTAGTACCTAACACTTTCTCTACCGGTGTACCGATCATCCATAGAGCAAACATATTAAATAGTAAATGGGTAAAACCACCATGCATGAACATGTGTGTGATCAGCTGCCAGGGCTTAAAATATGGAGATTCCCAATAAAAAAGACCTAAAATATAAGTCAGATTAATATTCAGACGTTCCATACCAAGGGTCAGCAGGAACATTAATGCGTTAATGATAATCAGGTTTTTGATCACCGGGGGCAGGCTGGCTCCTCCTATATTTCTAAACTGTTGCGACATACCAATCAAATAAATCTGCTCAAAAATACAGAATAAAACCCTGATTTAAGATTTCTCTATGCTTTTGTCGCTGCTAAATCTATGCTAATAGGAAAGACCCCGTACATTTTTACTAAATTTGCCCGATTCAATCATTCCATTTCATGAAAGCAATGATACTGGCCGCAGGCCTGGGCACCCGCCTGAAGCCTTTTACCGACCATCACCCTAAAGCCCTGGCTATGGTAAACGGGAAGAGTTTATTGGAGATTAATATTGTCAACCTGCAACGCTTCGGTATCCGTGACGTTATCGTTAACGTACACCATTTTGCCGACCAGATCGAGCAGGTGCTGGCCGATAATAATGGTTTCGGCAGCCGGGTACAGGTTTCCGATGAAAGAGCAGAAGTGCTGGAGACGGGTGGGGGATTGAAGAAAGCGATTCCATTGCTCAGAGATACTGAAGATATCCTGGTGATGAATGTAGATATACTTTCCGATTTTGATCTGAACCGGATGATCCTGCAACATAAAAGAAGCGAAGCTTTGGCGACACTCGCCGTGCAGCAGCGCAACAGTTCCCGTTATTTCCTGTTTAAAGAACAAGAAAAGCAGCTGCGCTTATGTGGCTGGCGGCATGCGACTACCCTGGAAGAAAAACTACCTTGCTCCGGTGCCGCAAAGATGACGCCCCTTGCCTTTAGTGGTATCCAGATCTTACAGTCCACGTTTTTACATAAGATTGTGCAGGAAGGTAAGTTCTCATTGGTAGATCTTTATCTGTCCCTTTGTTGTAACGAGTCTATCCTGGCCTGGGACCATACCGGGGATAGCCTGCTGGATGTTGGCAAACCCGAAAGCCTGGTGCAGGCCGCCAAAATGTTTAATCTATAATTACCGCTTAATTTTTGTACTCTTTTATGAACCAACGCCAGTTATTCCAGCAATATTTAGCACCTACTTCACCCGAACCTATGGCTTTGCCGATTACCCGGGCCGAGGCGGAATTTTTATATGATGACCAGGGCAAACAATATATTGACCTGATCGGGGGGATTAGCGTCTGTAATGTGGGACATAGGCATCCCAAAGTAGTAGCTGCCATCAACAAGCAGGCAAATGAGTATTTGCATGTTATGGTATATGGAGAACTGGTACAATCACCCATGGTTGATTATGCGGCTTTGCTGGCCCAATATTTACCGGGAAGTCTTTCCTGTACCTATTTTACCAATTCCGGTGCCGAAGCCGTTGAAGGCGCTATGAAACTGGCCAAGAGAGCTACGGGCCGGGCTGAGATCATCGCTTGCCATAACAGTTACCATGGATCTACACAGGGAGCCTGGAGCCTGATCGGCTCCGAGGAATTCCGGATGAACTACCGGCCTCTGTTGCCGCAGATCCATCATGTGTCCTACAATAGCCAGGAAGCGATTGATGCTATAAGTGAACATACTGCCTGTATTATTTTAGAAACGGTGCAATCAGAAGCCGGGGTGATCAAGCCTAAGCCAGAATGGATACAGGCGATCCGCCGGAAATGCACGGAAACCGGAACCTTATTGATCCTGGATGAGATCCAGGTAGGTTTTGGCCGCACTGGTACCCTTTGGGGATTTGAACAGTTTAATATTGCTCCTGATGTTTTATTATTAGGAAAAGCCCTGGGTGGTGGTATGCCTATGGGCGCGTTTATTGCTTCAAGAGAGTTAATGCAGACGCTGAGTTTTAACCCTATTCTAGGTCATATGACCACATTTGGCGGGCACCCGGTATGTTGTGCTGCCGGTAAGGCTGCTTTTGAAGCTTTGCTGGAAGAGCAGCTACATAGTATGGTGGCGCACAAGGCAGCTTTGTTCCTGGACCATTTACAGCATCCTGCTATTAAAGGAATTTCCCATCATGGATTGATGATGGCCGTACAATTGGAAAGCTTTGAAAAAGTAGTGGAGACAATTAAGCATCTTTTGGCGCTGGGCGTATTTACCGATTGGTTTTTATTCGCGGCAGATTGTATCCGGATCGTACCGCCGTTGAATATATCGGACGAAAGTATTGTGGAAGCCTGCAATAAAATAAAAGAGGCGTTGACAAAAATATAGTATTTATTCCCCCTAACCATAAATCAAATAAAATGAAAAACTGGCTTTTTACAGCAGCTTTATTAATGGCTGCATGGAGTGCAGATGCGCAAACGGTAACCCTGGATAAGAAAAAGAATACAATTGCTATTGATGGTGAGGCTGCGCTGAAATACATCAAGAACAATAGGCTAAGTTGGTCGTTTTATGATAGGAATGACAATGAAATTATCTTTTTTAAAGTAGTGGATAATGGTACACCCGGTTATATTGACGATGATTATATGATCATTAACTTTTTGAATGAAAATACAAAAATTGAAACAAACGATTTTTCGCAAATTCAAGCTTTATTCAATATAAACAAAACGATGGAAAAATCTGTAGTTTGGTTACTAAAAGAGAAAGTGCTGGACTATGAAGGGAATATTAATCCTGAAAAAGTTGCCGTTTTTCATTCCAAGTACGATCAGGACATTACCAACAGGACCAGAAGATATTAATACCAGCTTCGCGCCTATTAAGGCTTTGTGAAATGCCCGATTTTTATATATATCAAATTGGTGAAACCACTTTTTTATCGTAATTTTGCACATCTTTTCTCTGGAAAGAAACTTTAAACTGAATTAATAATCATAATAAATTTTAACACAATGAGCACTGTAAGCATTTCTGCTGCTGATGTAAACAAATTACGCCAGGCTACTGGCGCTGGTATGATGGACTGTCGTAAAGCTTTGACTGAAAGCGGTGGCGATTTCGAAAAAGCAATCGACTATCTGCGTTTGAAAGGTCAAAAAGTAGCGGCTAACCGTAGCGATCGTGATGCTAAAGAAGGTGTTGCGGTAGCTTTGGCTAATCCTGAAAATACTTACGGTATCGCTTTGCACGTATCTGCCGAGACTGATTTCGTTTCTAAAAACCAAGAGTTCATGGACTTCTCTAACGAATTAGCAAAAATCGCTTTAGAGAACAAGCCTGCTGATATCGAAGCCTTAAAAGCTTTGAAAATGGGCGATGCAACTATCGCTGACAGATTATTGGAAATGGTCGCTAAAATCGGTGAGAAAATCGATGTAGCCCGTTTCGAAGCTATCTCTGCTGAAACTGTAGTACCTTATATCCACGGTAATTTCCGTATCGGTGTATTAGTAGGTATGAACCAGGCTAAATCTGATGCCGTATTAGCTGCTGGTCGTGACGTAGCGATGCAGATCGCTGCTATGAACCCACTGGGATTGGATGAAAATTCAATCGCTCCTGAAGTAATCGAGCGCGAAAAAGCTTTGGCTGTTGAGCAAATCGTTGCTGAAGGTAAACCAGCGGACATGGCGGAGAAAATCGCTGCCGGTAAAATGAACAAATTCTTCAAAGAAAACACTTTGGTGAATCAACCATTCGTAAAAGACAATGGCGTGACAATCGCTCAATACTTAACTAGCGTAGCAAAAGGTCTGGAAGTAACTGCTTTCTCCCGCGTAGCTTTAGGTTAATATAAATTACCTCTTAATTAAAATCCCGGAACCTATAAATGGTCCCGGGATTTTTTTTGTCCGGCAATCTTATGCTATTGTTTTAGTTACAATGTTATTTTGGTTCTATACAGTTGATCTGCAAAGTTTATAAAGCACAAAAAACTAACGCTCTGCTTTAGAGCGTTAGTTTTATATGGAATACAGTCATGCAGACCGTACTGCTTTGATTACTTACGTAGACCTAATTTAGCAATCAGCTCACGATAACCGTTAAGGTTAGTGCGGCTTAAGTATTGCAATAAGCGCTTGCGTTGACCTACCATTTTAATCAAGCTTAAGTTGCTGGAGTGATCTTTCTTATTTCCACCTTTGATGTGTTGAGAAATATGATTGATACGCTCAGTTAAAAGAGCAACTTGTGCTTCTGTAGAACCAGTGTTCTTTTCAGAACCACCGAATGTTTTAAAAATGTTTGCTTTTTTAGCGTCGATAGTTGCGTTAGCCATTATTTTAATTATTTTATTTCTTTCTGTGCAAAAATTCGGACCGCAAAGGTAAGTATATTATTTTAAATTCCAATAATATTTTATAAAATTACCTTTTGCCCTTTTTATTATCCTTTTGATAAGGCATTTAATACATCATATTGGGTAATGATATGGACCTTACCGCTATCATCTTTAGCCAATACTGCATTGTTTTCTTTAGTAATATAACCACTTAAACGGTCTACTGGCAGATCCATAGCGACAACCGGGATCGTGGCCTCTAATACTTCGTTTAATGTTTTTTCCTTGATCTGCGCATCCTGCATGATCTTTTTGAACAAGCCGCTCTGAGATACGGAACCAATAAAGTGATCCGCTTCTTTAACCGGGATCTGCTCGATATCGTATTGCTGCATCATCTCCAGTGCATCGGCTACATTTTGGTCACTGTTTAAAGTCAGTAATCTGCGTGCTCCCAGGCCATTTACCAGGTCCTGGACCGTATTGACTTCCAGGAAGCCCCTGTCCAGCATCCACTCATCATTATAGATCTTACCTACATAACGGCTGCCATGGTCATGAAAGATCACTACCACTACATCTTCCGGTTTCAGCTTTGCTTTTAATTGCTTTAATCCTGCCAGTGCCGAGCCTGCAGAGTAGCCAACGAAGATCCCTTCTTCTTTAGCAATACGACGTGCCATTACAGCGCCGTCTTTATCCGTTACCTGCTCAAAGTGGTCAATGTTCTCTTTGGTGTAGTTTTCCGGCAAGAAGTCCTCGCCAATACCTTCTGTAATGTAAGGGTGTACCTCGTTCATATCCAGCTCCCCGGTATTGAACCATTTGGTCAGCAAAGAGCCATAGCTGTCGATCGCCCACACCTGGATGTTTGGATTTTTCTCTTTTAAGTATTGCCCGGTACCACTCACAGTACCGCCGGTACCGGTAGCCACGATCAGGTGGGTTATTTTTCCTTCAGTTTGTTCCCAGATCTCCGGCCCGGTTTGCTCATAGTGTGCCAGGCGGTTGGCCAGGTTGTCATACTGGTTTACGTACCAGCTGTTCGGTACTTCTGTAGCCAGTCTTTTAGATACGGAATAGTATGATTGCGGATCTTCCGGCTCTACATTGGTAGGGCAAACGATCACTTCAGCGCCTACTGCTTTTAAGATATCTGCTTTCTCTTTGGATTGCTTATCGGTAGTTGTGAAGATACATTTATAACCTTTGTGGATAGCGGCCAAAGCCAGGCCCATACCGGTATTACCGCTGGTCCCTTCGATGATGGTACCACCGGGTTTTATTTTACCTTCCTGCTCGGCCACTTCCAGCATTTTAAGTGCCATACGGTCTTTGATGCTGTTGCCGGGGTTGAAAAATTCAACTTTCGCATAAACTTTACAAGGCAGGTCCGCTACCGTTTTGTGCAGGCGGATCAATGGCGTATTGCCGATCGTTTCAAGGATATTATTAAAAACCTTTTTGTCTGGTGTCATACTCTGTATACTTTTTATTTCAGCTTGCAAAGGTAAGCTTTATCCGTTGAAGTATATCTTATGGTACTGTTTAGATTTCTTTATGGAATTATAAAATGAGCTACGTCTTTCTGTTGAATTCAATAGTATTCCGGGTACCCACCATCTTTCTTAACCGGGACATTCTTGTTCCTTAAAACTAAAAAATTATGGCACAGCTGATTAGTAAGTCCGGGAAAACAGCCCCGGCAGTAGACCTGACTCCTATGGTAGATCTCGGTTTTTTATTGATTGCATTTTTCATGTTTACCACAACGATGTCCAAGCCTTTTGCTATGAATATCCAGATGCCTTATAAAGGGGAAGAATTGGATAAACCATCGCTGATTAAAGAAAGTACTGCTATGACACTCCTGTTGGGTAAAGAGCACCAGTTGCATTATTACGAAGGGATACAGGAAGTCAACCTGGGCGATAAACTGGTAGCCTCCGGTTTTGAGGGCAATAGTAATATCAGGAATAAGATAAAGGAGAAAAAGGCAGCCATTAAGGCATTGGTGGCAAAAGGTGAACTGGAAGCCGGAGATGATTTGATTGTTGTGATCAAAGCCTCAGAAATGGCTACTACAGATGACCTGGTAAAGGTACTGGATGAAATGGCCATCAGTAAAGTACCGGTTTATTCCCTGACCGATATAAGTCCTGAAGAATTGGCTTTAATCAATAAATAGTATTGTTCCTCTCGTGTTGCAGCTGGCATTTTAATTGCTGATAATCATAAGATGGTAAAATTTTCAGAAAATTGACCCTTATATTTTGATGATATAAGGGTTATTTTTATACTTGTGCCTTGATTTAATGAATAATTAACCAAAATGAACCTATGAAGAAAGTAATTGTTGCAGGACTGCTGCTACTTGGATTGTGTAGCGCCGCTACTGCCCATGCCCGGCTTAAAATACCCTTTGGAGAGCGGGAAGTTATTGAAAAAGTGGCTGATCTGCCCGATACCGAAGAATACGCCTCGGACAGGGCTGGTAAAAAATTTATAGACCTCGGCAGGTTACACCAGGAATACAATATTGCCTGGATCATGCCTTTAAATGTGACACAGGCCCCTAAGCTGGTAGGAATGGTGGAAGGTGAAGCCAATACTTACTATGAGCTGTCAGACGAACAGGTCAACGAGATCGTAAAGGCCAATAACCTGGATAAAGAAAAACTGCTCAGCCTGGGGTTTTACACCCGGTTTGGAGGTAAAATAGTTGCAGGGCTTCTTGTACTCCTGATCATTTATGGCTTTATACCCTCGCGTAAAAAAGACGTAAAGCCGGAAACGGTTTAAACAAAATAAACAATAAACAATAACAAAACAAAAAAATAGCAAAAATGTCCACTTTTTACATCGTAATCGCCCTGGTGTTCGTAGCCATCTACATCGTTTTTTTTATGTATATGCAAAACAAAAGGAAAAAACTGGTACAGGCATTCGCGGATGTCAACATCTATAATGAAATGCAACATGCCGATCAATATAAAGAAGACGCGCTTCGGGGTGATCATGCTTTTATTCGCTCCCAGCTAAAAGGTAATCCTATCGATACCTTTACCGTAGCGGCGAAGCAGCACACCGGGAAAGATATGGCTAAGGATGTGGCTAAAGATACCCTGAAGTCCATGGCTACATTGGGTACCGTAAAGTATACTACCGTGCAGACCCCTAAATATCTGGTATTGAGCGGCGATGAGCTGCACCTTCTAGATATGGACACTGACGGGGATGTAGACCGCCACCTGATCTTTGACCGCAGCCGGCTGGAAGCATCAGCGCTGGAAGAGGTTCCTTTAACAAAAGTTCAGGCTGCCCAGGCAAAAGGTATCGGTGCCGGCGAACTGCTGAAATGTTACAAGCTATCTTTACAGACAGAATCGGGTTTCATTATCCTCAACCTGTACAATATGATGCTGGCACCTGTGATCTCGGCCCAGGAAATGTTTACCCAGTCAGGAGATAAAATGGTGCGCAACTACGTGATCGGCCTTGATTTTCTCAACCGTCTTGGTGAGAAATACCGCAACCTTAAGATCTATATGTAATTCATTTTAAGTTTTTTAATCACTCCTTAGGCAAGTCTTAACGGAGTGATTATTTTTTATAGGAGCTAAGTGTTTTTGCTTCCCTACTAAAGTATAGAAGGAATGATGGCTTAGTAGGGCAGCTTGTTGGCTTAGTAAAGCAGCATTTTGCAAATCATTTCTTAACTTGCGGATTATTTTAATTTGAAGGCGGACCAGACGGTTCGTAAAATATATGATATGGAAAAGCCTAAGATAGGGATTACAGTAGGAGATTTGAATGGAGTTGGTTTAGAAACAATTATAAAGGTATTTTCGGATCCCCGGATGTTGGAATTATGTACTCCGGTGATTTTCGGTTCTAATAAAGTGCTGAATTTTTATCGTAAAACTTTGCCGGATTATCAGGTGAATTTTACTTCCGTAAAAAGCCTGGACCAGCTGAATCCAAAGCAGGTCAACATTTTTAGTTGCTGGGAAGAAGACGTACAGATTACCCCGGGTGAATTAACAGAAACTGCCGGTAAATATGCGGTAAGATCTTTACAGGTAGCGACCTTGAGTCTTAAAGAAGGCGGGATAGATGCTATGGTTACTGCACCGATTCACAAAAAGAATACCCAGACGCATGACTTCCAGTTTACGGGCCATACGCCCTACCTGAAATCGGAGTTCAATGCTAAAGATGTAGTCATGATGCTTTACGCAGGTGACTTTAGGGTAGCGCTTATTACAGAACATTTACCGATCAGTGAGGTCAGCAAACATATTACCCAGGAACTGATCATCAGCCGGGTAATGATGATTAAAGAATCCATGCAAAAGGATTTTGGGATTGATAAACCTAAGATTGCCATTTTGGGCTTAAATCCACATGCAGGAGACAATGGGCTGATTGGAAAAGAAGAAGAAAAAGTGATTAAACCGGCTATGGATATCCTGCAGCAAAAGGGGTATCATGTATTTGGTCCCTATAGTGCCGACGGTTTTTTTGCCCATAATATGCAAAGCAAGTTTGATGTAGTCGTAGCCATGTACCACGACCAGGGTTTGATTCCATTTAAATCTTTGTCTGCAACGGATGGGGTGAATTATACGATTGGCTTGCCGGTAGTACGTACTTCACCGGATCATGGTACTGCTTTTGATATTGCCGGGAAAGGTATTGCCAACCCGGATAGCTTAAGGGAAGCGGTATTTGAAGCGATCAGTATCCTGAATCACAGGGCTGGTTTTGCAGAAAGAACGGCCAATCCATTAAAGAGAAATCAATTAACCAAAGAGCGATAAATTAAGAAAATTGAAAAACGCAAAATATTTAATCAGCAGTCCCAGTATTTCTAAATGTCCGGCACCGGACCGCCCCGAGTATGCATTTATCGGGCGTTCCAATGTGGGTAAATCCTCTTTGATTAATCTATTGACGGAGCAGAATGCTTTGGCAAAAGTATCCGCTACACCCGGGAAAACAATTTTGATCAATCACTTCCTGATCAATGGCAACAGCAGGGATGAAGGGGGCTGGTACCTGGTCGATCTGCCCGGCTATGGCTATGCGAAGCGGTCTAAATCGCAACGGGAGCAATGGCTGAAAGTAATGAATGACTATTTTGAAAAACGGGAAAATTTAGTGACCATTTTCGTTTTGATCGATAGCCGCTTGTCGCCGCAGGCCAATGATATTGAATTTTTAGAAGGATTGGGAGAGATCGGTGTTCCCTTTAACCTGGTATTTACCAAAGCCGATAAAAATTCACAATCAGAAACTGCGAAGAATGTAAAGACCTTCCTGAACAAAATGAAGGAAACCTGGGAATACATCCCTAAGCATTTTGTCACTTCAACGGTTAAAAAATCGGGCAGAAAGGAAATTTTACAATATATCGAGGAGTTGAATGTTCAATACAAAGAACAGGGCAATCAAATTTTAGAGCAGTAAAATAAGGTGTGGTATGACACTTTGTTACACCAAAGATGGCCATGAAATATACAATATTGACATTAGTTTGTTTATCATTATCGTCATTGCTATTTGGTCAGTCAAGAATTGAATTCGATTCGACAGTTTGTCATTTGGGAAAATATGAAGAAGGTGGACGCCTCGAATTTAAACTATGTTTTCGGAATAAAGGTAAAGCTCCTGTAAAGATTGTAAATGCTTATGAACAAGGAAGTGTTGGCGTTTGTGATTACCCAAAAGAAGCGACGCCTCCTGGAACGAGAGGTTGTATAAGCTGGCTTCATCCGACATCACGTGGTATTGGAAAGGGGCAGAAGGAGGTAACTGTAGTATTTAGTGATACAACAATTAATATAATAATGCGCTACGAAATAGTTCCTAAAAAAAAGAAAGTGATTTAATTAATGCGATTAAACATTAGTCGAAAATCAGGCTATATAAAGAGAATGTTAGCGAAGCGAATCCAGAACGAGGAATAAAGATGGATTAAAATCCATCGAGATGAAATATAAAATAAATTATTTATAAATATATAAAATGCAGGAATTAATACAGGCAGCATTTGCCGACAGGACATTATTAAAAGAAGAAAAATACGAACAAGCAGTAAGAGCGGTTATTGAGGCCGTTGATAAAGGACAATTGAGAGTAGCCGAACCGGTAGCCGGCGGTTGGCAGGTAAATGAATGGGTGAAACAAGCGATCCTGATGTATTTCGGCATCCAGAAAATGAAAACCTGGAACGCGGAGCCTTTCGAATTTTACGACAAAATGGACCTGAAGAAGGGATATGAGGCTTTAGGCGTTCGCGCCGTACCTCATGCCGTAGCGCGTTACGGTGCTTATATTGCACCTAATGTCGTATTGATGCCGAGCTATGTCAACATCGGTGCTTATGTAGGTGAGGGTACTATGGTAGATACCTGGGCTACAGTAGGCAGCTGTGCACAGATCGGTAAAGACGTGCATCTTTCCGGCGGTGTAGGTATCGGTGGTGTTTTAGAGCCTTTACAAGCCGCTCCGGTTATTGTTGAAGATGGTTGTTTCATCGGCTCCCGTTGTATCGTGGTGGAAGGGGTACATATTGAGAAAGAAGCTGTACTGGGTGCGAATGTAGTATTAACTCAAAGCACTAAAATTATTGATGTAAGCGGTGCGGAGCCGGTTGAGTATAAAGGGCGCGTGCCAGCAAGAAGCGTGGTGATTCCGGGCTCTTATACCAAGTCCTTTCCCGCCGGGGAGTACCAGGTAAGCTGTGCGCTGATCATCGGCCAGCGTAAAGCCAGCACAGATTTAAAAACCTCCTTAAATGATGCTTTAAGAGACTTCAATGTTTCGGTATAATTGATCATGAAGGGTCGCTTGAACCATATATTCATTAAAGGACTGTGCTTGCTGCTATTTTCAATGCAGTCGCGGGCACAGTCTTTTAACGTTAGCCCGCTTACCGTGCGTGGTTTTGCAGAGAATATCATCAGCGTAAGCGTGGATAACTGGGATTGCGGGCAGATACAGGTCCGGACCGATAACGGTAAAATGAAAAAAGTGGGTGCTTGTCGTTATATGCTGATCCCGCAAAGACTTGGAGTCGCCAATATCACGGTGAGTAAAGTGCAGAACGGGGCCGTGATTGACCTCGGTGCGCGTACCTTAAAGGTGGACGGTACCAGCCAGGCCGCAAGAGCGGAGGCTAACGGGCAATATTCCTACAGTAAATCGGGAAAAGAAAAAAAGCCTGAAGGGCCACGTTTTGAAGCAAGCTTCTCCGGAAAAGTATCAGGTGAGCTGAAACGAAAAATAGCCTTCAAAAATAAAAAGATCACTTTACTGTCTGATGACAGTAAGGTTTTGGCTTCGGCTGAAATTGTTTCCTTTCGCCTGGTACTGATTGATGGCGATGTGTTAGCCTTTGAAAAATTCCTGGAAGCTGACGCCTTAGATACCGAAATGGTGCAGGCAATACTCCGGCAAAAAGATAATACCAAAATATTATTTACCGGTATCCGGGTGCAGTACCAGGGTAAATTGATCTTATTGAAAGATATTGAGTTTGTATTAAAATCGTAGTAGATATGGAATTTTTGAATGAGAAAATATTCGGTTTAGCCATAATATTTTATATCAGGTTCGCCATAATCCTGGCTGTAGGTTTTTTGTTTAAAGGACTTATTTCGAAATTCTTAAGTAAATATGTATTTAAGCTTTTCGCCTCGGCAAAAGATGCCGATCATTCAGATAGTTTTGCGGCGCATATAAGAAAGCCCTTAAGCAATTTTATTTTTACCATTTTCGCCTATATCGCGGTTATGCAGCTGGCTACTTTGCTGGATGATATTAATCTTTTTAGCAATCGCGTAAAGAATATAGACGGTGCGCTTTCCGGGGCTTCAAAGGCGCTTGCAGGCAAGCAATTTACCTTAATGGACCTGCTCGAGCGTATTTTCTTTTTCGTCCAGATCTTCACCTTTACCAATATGTTGGTGAAAACCCTGAATTATGTTTTTAAAACACTTACCGAGAAATCCAGGGAAAAGGGAGATAAAGAGCGGCAGCAACTATTACCTTTATTAAGAGATGTACTGAAAGTGCTGGTTTGGGCAGGGACTATTTTCGTGATCCTGGGTGCCGTGTTTAAAGTAAACGTAGCCGCATTGATCGCAGGGCTCGGGGTAGGCGGTATCGCTATTGCCTTTGCCCTTAAAGACAGCCTGGAGAATCTCCTGTCTTCTTTTATGATCCTGCTGGACAAGCCTTTTGTGATCGGTGATTATATCAAAATAAGCGGTACCGAAGGTAATGTGGAGAATGTAGGTTTCAGAAGTACTTTAATCCGCACACCGGACAAAACCCTGGTATCTATGCCCAACCGGAACCTGATCAGTAATAGCCTCGAAAACTATTCCGAGCGCGGCGCGAAAAGAGTGAAAATGGTGATCGGTGCAGAGTATGGCTTATCGGTAGCTCAGCTGAAAACTATAGTAGCAGAGATATCCAAACGGATTGAAGGGCATGAAAATACCGTAGGTAAGCCTACCGTCAATGTAGATAGCTTTGCCGATTCCGCTATTGCGATCAACGTGGCTTATTTTGTGAAGCTGGGAACCGGCGCCTCTTTTGAGTCGGTAAAGGAAGAACTGAATTTTGAAATTTACGAGGTCATGTACCAATATGGTACCGGTTTCCCTTACCCGACGCAAACCAGCATCGAAGGCAAGCCATTTGATCATGTGACGCAGCAAGCAGTTGCCAATAGCGGGCTTTAAAGTGTGTTACAATGAGGTAGCCCTCTTTTGTGGGTTACTATTTTTGCTTTTTAGTATTAAGAATCCTATTGTCAGATAAAAATCTGATGATGTTTTAAATTTTGAATTAGAAGAAATGTTACAGTTTTATCCGGAGCAGGCACTAGAACGATTGGAATTTGAGAAAGTAAGAGCATTGCTCCTGGCT
>Ga0256787_1000045_pt1 | contig 25128 bp, 23 predicted proteins | sample MC6MC0938MT_FD_189994 | JGI IMG/M metagenome (GOLD analysis project Ga0256787, IMG submission 189994) | Metatranscriptome of enriched soil aggregate microbial communities from Iowa State University, Ames, United States - MC6-MC0938-MT... | ecosystem: Environmental > Terrestrial > Soil >... | reverse complement strand
GTGATCCCTGTTTATTCAAACTTTATATATAAAATATCATTGCAACATATTTTTCGAATGCTGCTGGTACAGCATTTTGATCAGGCCATCTGCCAGGCCGATCTTAGGTACATAGATTTCCTGGGAGCCTGCCCAGCGCATCACGCAGGTATAGATTTGCAGAGCCGGCACAATTACATCGGCACGGTCCCTGCGGATATTATATAAATGCATGCGCTCTTCAATACTGGAAGCCGACAACTCTTTGTGATAATCTTTCAGCAGTTCCACTTTTAACGGGCGATTGTCTTTGGTTTTAGACAGAGAAAATACTTTATTGATATTGCCCCCGCTTCCGATCGCTTTAATATTTTCAAAGTGCTTGGTATGATTTTTTACGAACCATTTAAAATGTTCCCATTGCACATCGCTTACCTGGTCATTCAGTAAGCGTATGGTGCCGATATTAAATGATTCTTTAAAAATTATATTCCCTTGGGCGAACATGGTCAACTCGGTACTCCCCCCCCCTACATCTATATAAAGAAATGTTTCGTGGCTGTCTATATTTTCCGCTATGTGGGTTTCATAGATAATATTTGCCTCGTCAGCGCCGGTAATGATCTCTATACCGATACCGGTCTCAGCCAGCACCAGATCTATGATTTCTTTCCCATTCTGCGCGTCCCGCATGGCTGATGTGGCACAAGCCCGGTAATGCTCGACTTTATAAATGTCCATCATCAGGCGGTACACTTTCATCGTATCCAGGATCATCCGGGTCTTTTCCGCGGACACCAGACCGGTTTCAAACACCTCAAAGCCCAGGCGCAGGGGAATTCTCAGCAGGTTCAGTTTAGTATAATCAACAGTCCCGTCTTTATAAGTGGTCACCTCCGTTATGAGCAGTCGCGCAGCATTGGAGCCAATATCTATTGCAGCTAGTATCAATGTCTATTATATTTATCCTGTTGCGAAATTATACAATTATTTCGCTTTTACTTTAATACTTTGCGCTGCTTCCGCTTTAATATATTCATAAATCTTTTTCTGGGAGCGGACAACCGGATCCTGCTCTTTGCGGGGCACATAGTTATTCTTTTGCTGGTTGTCCAGGATACGGGCTTTATCATTCTCTGCCAATTGCAGGTTAATGATATTAATAAGGTCTTTTTTAAGCTCTTTAGAGATGATCGGACAGGCTACCTCTACCCTGTGGTCCAGATTTCGTACCATCCAGTCTGCTGATGAAATATACACTTTAGGATCACCGGCATTTTCAAAGATAAATACACGGGCATGCTCCAGGTATTCATCTACAATACTGATCGCTTTTATGGTCTTTTTAAATTTTTTATTTTCACTGACCAGGCAACAAATACCTCTTACAATTACGTTGACCTTCACCCCTTCCATTGCCGCTTCACTGATTTTCGCCATAAGCGCTTCATCCACCAGGCTGTTCAATTTAATAGTAATACCGGATGATTTACCCGCCTTATGATGCTTAATTTCTTTATCCATAAGCTCGATAAAGGCACTACGCATCGTAATCGGTGACACCGGCAACACTTTACAAGCCTTTAAAGCCGTGTTTTTTTCCGGTTTTTCCAGGTAGGTAAATACTCTCCCCACATCAGCCAGTATCTGCCGGTTGGAAGTAAGCAGGCAATGATCTCCATAAAAGTTAGCCGTCACTTCATTAAAGTTCCCGGTACTGACAAAACCGAAGTGTTTCACTTTTCCAAACTCCACTTTCTTGATCAGGCATATTTTAGCATGTACTTTCATGTTAGGGATACCCAGGATAACATTTACCCCTTCTTCCGCCAGTCGCTCCCGCCATTTCAGGTTGGCCTCCTCATCAAAACGGGCTTTCAGTTCCAATACTGCCGTCACCTTCTTTCCGTTCCGGGCTGCATTCAACAGGGCATTCGCGATCTGGGAGTTTTTAGCCAGCCGGTAACAGGTAATCTTGATGCTTTCTACATGTGGGTCTATAGCGGCCTCTCTTAATAAGTCGATCAAGGGATCGAAAGATTGATAAGGGAAGTGGAGTAAGATATCTTTTTTAGCAAGCACTTCCATAATGCGTACCGGCTGTATCAATTCCGGGTGCGTAATCGGCTCTGGTTTCGGTAGCCGGTCCGGGAAAACAGAAGCCGGGAAACCCATAAAGTCTTTAAAATTATGGATCCTGCCACCGGGCACTAAATTGTCTTTCTTTAACTGCAGTCTTTTCTCCAGGTATTCCAATAAAACCTTGTCAATCGATTTATCGTATACAAAGCGGGTAGCTTTTCCTTGCTTGCGCCCTTTCAGTCCTTTTTCAAGGTTACCGATCAGGTCAGCGTCGCCATCTACATCAAAATCAAACTCTGCATCCCGGGTTACCTTGATCACATAACCGATGAACTGGTCAAAGCCAAAGGCAGAAAATAGCTGTGGTAAGTTGAAGCGGATGATGTCTTCCAGTAAAATAATGTCTTTGTATTTACCACTGGAAGGCAGCACTACAAAACGGGGCAGTTCCGTAGGCACTTCGATCAGCGAATACCGGTGCATCATAGGATTGCTCATACTGCCCAGTATACAGGCCAGGTAGATCGATTTATCTTTCAGGTAAGGGATTTGCGGGATACTTTCGATCATAAGCGGTACGATCTGGGTACGCACATGATCATCATAGTAAGCCCGGACAAATTCTTTTTGCGCCTGGGTAAGCTGCTTTTCTGTTTTTAAGAATATATTGTTTTTCTCTAATTCTGAGATGATAACGGAAAAGGTCTTATCAAAATCTTTGTTTTGCTCCATCACCAGGTTCATGATCCGGTTCAGGGTTTTATCAGGATCTTCCTCTAAAGAAGCTTTTGCAGTTTTACTTAATGCCGCCATTCTTCTTAAAGAAGCGACTCTTACCCGGAAAAATTCGTCCAGGTTATTAGAGAATATGCCTAAAAATTTAAGCCGGTCCAGTAAAGGCACACTTTCATCTTTTGCTTCCTGCATTACCCGCGCGTTAAACGACATCCAACTGATATCCCTTACTATTTTTTCTACTTTTGCCATTGCTGTTTAGTTCCTGTATTTTGCTCCCTAAAATACAAAAATAAGTTCGACCTTATAAAGAATACATTATCTTTATATTAATTCGCCTAAGCCACTAAGATTCAGTGCAAAGATGGCGTCTATACAGTAAAAGTTCCCCTTTTTGTCCGGTGTGCGTTGATTTTTGCCTTAATATTGATTTAAACTAATATAGCATGAAGAAAGCACTACTTTTTATTTCAGGTTTAGCATTGAGCATCCATTCTGTGGCACAGGAAACCCGTTCCAACTGGCAGTTAGGATTGTTTGGCGGGCTGAGTATGCCGCTGAGCGATTACAAAAATGAGGTCGGTATGGCCAAAAACGGTTTTAACGCGGGCCTGAGCCTGGATTACTTTTTCAAAGGTTCCGGTTTTGGATTAGGTATTGATGCAAGGTACCAGCAACATGCTACAAAGGGATTCTCCACCGACAGCCTTAACCCGAATAGCCTGGTTTATAATTTTTCAAATGGCTACACTACGTTTGACCATTCTGCAAGAAATGCATTTTCCCATATAGGCCTCAGCCTGGGACCGGTTTACCGCATCCCTGGTAAGTTTTTTGATGTAAATGTATATGCACGCGCCGGCGCACTGTTCCAGCAATACCCGGAATACCAGCAAACGATACATGCCCTTAACCCTTTTACCAGCCAATACGAAGCCGTATTATCGCCCTTCGGCACCGACAATAAAGCAAACAACCCGATTGCCTTAATGGGTATTTTAGGCCTGAAGATGACCTATAATATTACGCCCGTCATCGGAATAGGCCTACAGGCTGATTATCTCAGGGCCTTTGGTAATAACGGCGAATTTTCCATCGCTTACAACCAGCAAAAGCGCGAAATCAAATCTATTGAATTCCGGGACGATCAAAAGGAAGGGGTTTATACTAATAATGTTTATGATCATTTTGACCCGGAAAAAACAAGAAAAAGTGCTGCCATACAGGACTTTAACTTAGGACTTGCCGTACAATTTAAATTAGGCTCCGCTAATGGCGGTAATAGCGGCACCCGCAAAGGCGGTGTAGCCACAACAGTAGCCGTAAAAGATAAAAAAACAGGACTGGCATTAAGCGGAGTTACAGTATCTATTGTAGACCATAAAGGTAAAGCCTATACCGCGGTCACAGATGCCAACGGGACTATTAATACGCAACTCAAGCCCGGAACGTATAAGGTAAGCGGGAATAAAAACAACTTAAGTACCAATACTGATGCAATAAGCCTTGCCGATTTCAAAAACGACAATGTGTATAAAGAAATCTATCATGATGATGAAAGGTTTACTTTAAGCGGGCAAACGGTAGATTGTGAAACACAGTCCGGCATCGGTGGTATTACCACCCAGCTTACCCGGGCACAGGATGGCCAGGTAATCGAGCAGGTTTCTGATAAAAGCGGGAAATTTTATTATCAGCTAGACAAAAACACCGATTACCAGGTAGTCGCTATTGAAAATGGTAAATTTTCCCAGACAGAAATGGTAACGACAAAAGGTTTAAACCGGAACAATACCCTTTATGTAGCGCTGCAACTGGGCGTTTGCGACATTGCGGAAGGCAAAGAGTTCGTAGTAAAAAATATCCTTTATGATTTCAACCAGTCCTTCATTCGTAATGATGCGGCCTCCGTGTTGAATAACCTGGCCCAAACGCTGAAGCGTAACCCGAAAATGACGATCGAACTTTCTTCACACACCGACAGCCGGGGCGATAACAATTACAATATGAAATTATCCCAGGAGCGTGCAGAAGCCGCAGTTAACTTCCTCGTGAGTAAAGGCATTTCCCGCTCCCGGTTAACGGCCAGAGGCTTCGGAGAATCGAGGCTGAAGAACAAATGCCGCGATGGCGTTCAATGCTCGGAGACAGACCATGAACAAAACCGGAGGACAGAGATCAAGATCCTGAAATACTAAATTTGTACTGATCTATAATAAACAAGGCTACCGAATGGTAGCCTTGTTCTATTTGAAACGGTAAGTTTGCTATTATCTCAAATCAATCACTTCAACACCCGGGTGCTTACTTTTATCAAAAGTATAGATCGCATCAGAACCGGCAGCATTAGCCTGGATACCATTCAGGTTGAAGGTATAATAACCACCGTTACCTTCCTCAACACTACCACTTACCAGACTTCCGGCTTTATCCACTAAAAGGGTTACACTTTTAAAATTCTTTTTTGACTTTGGCGTCAGGTAAACGATATCTACATTTTTACCCTTCACATTTTTCTCGCCTACATAAGTATAGTTATATTCGTTTGCGTAAGAAGTCGGAAAAAGCTTTTTAGGAGAGATTTGTACTTCACCTTCGTTATAAGCTGCTACCTGAACCTCTTTATTATCTTTCATGTAAGTCCACATCGTTTTACCATCACAGATCATTTCCTGTTTAGGTAAAGCCACATTGTACTTATCCCCTTTCATTTGCAGGGTACCTTTTTGATTCATGATCGTTTTACCTTTTGCATCGGTTGCGATCAGGGTAAAATTGGCTTTCATGCTGGACATTCCTTTTACTTTTGTACTCATTTTATCCAGTACTGTCTTTGCCTGCGCATCTTGTTGTGCCATTGCCGCAGTCGATAAGCCAATGAATGCTACTGCTACTGCCAATAATTTCTTCATATTTTTCTCCTTTGTTTTATAATGAAATGTTTGAATACAAAAATAGACCAGAGTTTAAGTATAAAACGCTAAGTATATGCTAATTTGAACTTAAACTTTTGCTGCTACCATTTTTGTCGCTGCAGCCATTTCCTGTACGGTTTCAACGATTGCCGTAACGTCGTAATTACAAAGCCGGTATAACTCTTCCGGTTTGCCATGCTCTACGACTTCATCAGGTATACCCAACATCCTTACTTCCGGTTTATAACCATGCGCATTAAAGAATTCCAGCACTGCAGAACCCATACCTCCCTGTATACAGCCATCTTCAACCGTAATTACTTTATCGAATTGCTGTCCAATTTCATGCAGCATCGCTTCGTCTAATGGTTTTACAAAGCGCAGGTCATAGTGAGCCGGGTCCAGGTCATAGGTAGCCAATTGGCGGCAAGCTTCTACCGCGAAATTACCCGGATGGCCTATGGTAATAATAGCCACACCGCTTCCCTCTTTTATCTTACGGCCTTTACCAATTTCGATTGCTTCCATTTTCGTTTTCCATTCCGGCATCACGCCCTGCCCTCTGGGGTAGCGGATCACAAACGGATTAGTCGTTTCATCCAACTGAGCGGTGTACATAAGGTTACGCAATTCAGCTTCGTTCATTGGCGAGCTTATGATCATGTTAGGCACACAACGCATGTAGGCGATGTCATAAGCACCATGGTGGGTTGCCCCGTCATCACCTACCAGGCCGGCCCTGTCCAGGCAAAAGATTACCGGCAGGTTTTGGATAGCTACATCATGCACGACCATATCATAGGCTCTTTGCATAAACGAGCTGTAGATGTTACAGAATACTTTCATGCCCTGTACTGCGAGGCCGGCGCTAACCGTAACCGCATGTTGCTCGGCAATGCCTACATCCAATGCGCGGTCCGGCATCTCGGCCATCATATATTTAAGCGAGCAACCAGAAGGCATTGCCGGGGTGATCCCCATGATCTTCGGGTTTTGCTCTGCCAGCTCTATTATAGTTTTACCAAAGACATCCTGGTATTTAGGAGCCTGCGGGCAATCAAAAGTTTTGGAATTGATCTGGCCGGTTACTTTATCAAATAATCCCGGTGCATGCCACAAGGTCTGGTCCTTTTCTGCCAGGTCGTAGCCTTTCCCTTTTACGGTTTTGATATGTAAGATCTTAGGGCCGGGCATATCTGCGATATCCCGGATCTGTTCTGAAAGTTTTACTACATTATGACCATCAACCGGGCCAAAATAGCGAAAACCTAATGCTTCAAAAAGATTACTTGATTTGGAAATGACCCCTTTCAGGCTTGCTTCTATTTTAGAAGCCATACTGCGCTGGAAGCCCGGAGCGGGCAGTTTACCCAGCAGGTGCCAGAAATCATCCCTGAGTTTATTATAGGTTTTTGATGTGGTAATATCAGTAAGGTATTCCTTCAAGGCTCCGACGTTAGCATCGATACTCATGTTGTTATCATTCAGGATAACCAGGATATTGGCATTGGCCACCCCCGCATGATTTAATGCTTCAAATGGAAGACCAGCGGTCATGGCACCATCGCCGATAACGGCTACGTGCCGGCGGTCGGTTTCTCCTTTTACTTTGGAAGCAATGGCCATACCTAAGGCTGCCGAAATAGACGTAGAAGAGTGTCCGACACCAAAAGCGTCATAAGGACTTTCTTTTATGTTCGGGAAGCCACTAATCCCGTTCATTTTCCGGTTGGTATGAAAGACTTTCCTTCTTCCGGTAAGAATTTTATGCCCGTAAGCCTGGTGCCCCACATCCCATACGAGCTTATCGTAAGGCGTGTTCAGCACGTAATGCAAAGCTACGGTAAGCTCCACCACACCCAGGCTTGCACCAAAGTGACCTCCGTTTACACTTACACAGTCTATTATAAACTGTCTTAACTCATTACAAACCTGTTGTAATTGTAGTTTGTCCAGCTTTTGTAGGTCTGAGGGATACTCTATGGCGCTCAATAATGGACCTGCTTTAATTTCTTCCATTTAAGTACTATTTGACTAGCAAAAATAGTGAAATAAGCCATTACCCGGTCTAAGAATTTACAGACCAAAGGACATTTTTCCCAAATAAGCTGTTAAAGGCAGGGAGTTTACTTAATAAGTACCACATCCCCTTTCCGGAATTCTTCTGTTCCATCCAGGAAACGAACCCTTATGCCATAGTGGTAAACGCCTACTTCTGCCTGGCGGCCATTATGGTAACCATCCCAGCCTTTGGCACCCGTACCGGTATAAGATCCAAAAACTCTTTGTCCCCAACGGTTGAAGATTTCGAAAGAAATGATCGTAAAATCCTGCTGCATCAAGAAAACAGGTGCAAAAATATCATTCTTACCATCCCCGTTTGGTGTAAACGCGTTCGGCATCGCGAAGTCTTTGTCCAGTTTTACTGCTTTTAATAGCAGATCCGCCGTATCCACGCAGCCAAACTCATTTTTAGCAATCACCTGAACTAATTGCTCTTCAGGAGCCGGAATAAACTGTAAGGCGCTGGATTGCGTCGGGAACAGGGATTGAGGCAACCAGGAAATGATCTCAAAATGATTGCTGTTGCCTTGTGCCTGTAAGGTAAGTTGCTCTCCTTCCAGGTAACGTTGCGGGCGCAATAAAAATAACTCAAGAGAGAACGGCTCAATATTGATACGGGTAATATATACAATACTATCGCACATAGACTGGCTTCTCAGGGTATCATAAAGTACCACTGAAGTATCATATCTTATGCCATTGTGCAGGATTGAATTACAGCCGCTGATGGTGTCTTCAATAACCGTTGCTGTCTCTATTACATTAAGGCTCAGGTAGATAAGGCTATCACATCCGGCCGGGTTAAATACCCTTACCGAATCGAAGCGGGGATGACTTTGGGCATTATTAGGAATAGCTCTTCCACGCCATTGGCGCTGTGACAATTGCCCCCTGCACAAGGACAGGAACTCTGTTTTAGGTGCCGGAGATGGCCTTACCTGCAAGTTTAAGGTAATCAGGCTATCGCAACCACCCGGAGCCGGAACGACAACTGAAGTATAGTTTGGATTAGTTAAAGCATTCGCAGGGATCGTGATAGTTCTCCAGGTCATGGGTAGCTCCTCGCTACATACGTTCAATGTTTCTGTTTTTTGTGCATTAAGACTGTACTGAACCAACAGTTGTGCCGAATCTTTATAATCACAAACATTATTACTATTGTAGACACATTTTACCGTACTTCCGGAAGCGACCGTATTGCTCTGGAAGTTAGCCGTGGTCGCTCCAGGCATTAAACTGCCATTTACAAACCACTGGTAAGTGCCTCCGGTTTGCGGATTGCCTACATTAGCCTGGATATTGATATTACTACTGCAGTTGGAGCTCAGGTTATTCAGGGTTACCGTTGGTTTCGGGCAATCAGAAAACAACCAGATGCTATCTATAGCTGCAGGTGGTTGATATCCAAGCGTGCTCCCGTTTTTCCAGGTAAATACCAGTTTCCTGTTCGTACCGGCATAAGTAGCAGGAAGGGTAATTTCGGCTGTTGTGCCCGTCACAGAAGGAGATGTGTGCAAGGTTGCATGTAACTGAGCCGTTCCCGTACCAGTCCAAACCGCGTTATTAGAGGTTGCGTAAGGCTGTCCGATAACCGGGGTCAGAGTAGTTGGGCAGGAATAAACATATAATACATCATAAATTGGCCCCTCTCCATAGGCATTCCAGCGAAACCTCAACTTAATGATATCCTGACCCGCGGGGAAGTTTACAGTTTTATAAATATGTGTGGTAGAGTGGTCACTGATATTATACGACCAGTTAGCCCCGTTAGTGGATTGAGAAATATAAGCCACCCTGCTGTCTGTAGCAGCGAAGGAATAGGCGCCGGAAGTAAGTGTGTTGGTCGAAAGGAACCAGTTGTTTTTGCCCGTAGCATTCACGACTGTCCAGCCATTTGCGGCGAAGGTATTCCCCATTTCAAAGCCGCCGTCCGTATGCGGGTTAACAATAAGGGTTTGTGCTGATGCGCTTTGACTCAATAAAGCAAAAATCAACAAAAGGGATATTTTTAAACTGGTTTTCATTTTTGAAATGATGGGGTTGAAAATTTTCAACAAAATTAGCAAGCGCTTTTCAGTAAAAAGCCCTAACAGAAAAAAGATAAGAAAAAGATAATATATTAAGCTTCAATATCTTTACCGGTACGATAAACAGTACCTTTAAAAACACAAATAAGCTTTCCCTCCTGGTTGTAGGTCTTAATATCGTAAAGACCGGTAGTTTTACCCAGGTTAATCTCTTGAGCTTCAACGGTTAATACTTGTCCTTCAAAAGCAGGCCGGGTGAAGGAAATAGCTACCTCAAGCGCTACGCTCAGGGTGCCGTGGGAATTGCAGGCAAAGGCCAATGCAGAATCTGAAGCAGAAAACAAAACGCCGCCATGCACCGTACCAAATCCATTCAACATTTCGGGACGGATTGTATACTGAAGTTTACAATAACCTAAGGCCACTTTCTCTACCTGAACATCCAGCCATTTAGAGAATCCATCCTGCTTCATTAAAGCATCTTTTGCTTGTTCCGGGGTCATAAATTTTTTTTAAGGCCGCAAAGGTATCAAGATTAATTACAATTTTAAATATTTTCTTCTCTACTTTTACAGAGGAATGTTTAAACCTTAGCGAGGTGATGCAGTCTTAGGTAGCATAAATATTCACACAGCAATTAAAACAGGAATAATGAAAAAGATATTTTTATATGCAACTTTAGGTTTTAGTGTATTATTGGGTAGCTGTAGACCCGCTTATGTAGATCCTTATCCTCCGGGCGGCGGTGAAAATACTTATACGTTTGTAGATGAATTTAATAATAATCAGAACGGATGGAATTTTTCAGACCCGGCTTTTGATGCTTTTGGCGTTATTGACCAGGGAACGTTCTCATTCAACTACCTTGACCCTACCGGTGTTGCTTATTACCGCTCAAAAGATATAAGATTCAACCCTGACCGGGATTTCGTGCTACAAACCAGGATCGGTTCCGACAATAATATGGGTTTACTCTTTGGTTATGACGAGGCTACAGGCGCTTATGGCTATAGTTTAACAGTAAGCTATGATGGCTATTTCGCCTTATGGGATGAGGGTGGTAACGGTGGCGCTCCCGACATTACAGACATAGTGGCCCCCACTTTATCTTCAGCAGTCAGACCAAATGGCGACTGGAATGAGGTAAGGATAGAACAGGTGGGTAATAACTGGGTCGGTTATATCAATAACAACAGGGTATTTACGGTACCGGCGCGCTATATCGTTAAAGGAAGTATTGGTTTTGTCGTAATGGCAGATACCCGCGGCGAGGCCGATTATATACAGGCAGATTTTTACTAAAAGATATCACACAATAAAAGAGAAAGGGAGCTAACGATGTTAGCTCCCTTTCTCTTTATGAGATAAATATATTTATTGTCCTCTTCCGAAAATTCTTGGACAGCGGGATTGTAAATATCTTTTTGCATTACCAAAGGCATCAAAATAAATAGTTGCGGTAATACCTGCAGTCCAGTACCAGTCATTTCCTTTGAAATCGCCGCGCTGGAACTTATAGTTAGGATAATTGCCATCCCAGTAGTATTGTTGGTTACCACGATAGGCCATGGCCGCTGCCTCTTTACTTACGTAACGGCTTAAGGTATCCAGGTTTACATAAGTTTTACTTACATCGTCTATATAATCTGTGGAGGTATATCTCAGGTTCACTTCACCGCAAAGCATTACTGTTTTACCGATAAAAAATTTGAATCCACCACCAATAGGGAAGGCTGCGTTGACTAAGGGATAAACTTTACGATCCGGGTATTGAGAAAGTCCCTGACCTTCCGTTCTCAGGTCGCGTAAAAAATGCTTTTCTCCGGTTTGATCGTAGGCAAAAGGATTACCATAAAAGGCTCCTACACCAGCAAAGACATAAGGGGTAAATTTGAACCGGCTTTCACCACCAACCGGTAAAAAGTTCAATTCAATCCCACCATAGATCTCCCCCATCCTGTTCGTAAAACTTAAATTTCTCTTCTTGTAAGTTTCATTCAGGGAGACGCTGTCTGCAGCAGTCAGGTTAATATAGTTTGCAGCAAACCTGAAACCGAGATGATTATTTACAAAATATTTGTATATAATACCAAAAGACGGACGCATCAGGCGATTGTCTTCAGGAATGAAATTCGGTTGTAAATCTCCGTAAAACGTACTTGCAGCGGCAGTAATACCGATCTCATGGTGTTTTTGAGCATTCACGATAAGCGGTAAGGCTACGATTGCAGAAAGTAAAAGTTTTTTCATCAGAATTTAATATCTTGATTTAAAAATCGACCAACAAGCTTCTTTGAGTAGAAAACGTTAATAGTTTCAAAACTCAATCTAGCTCACAAATATAATTTTTAAGGTGGGAAAAACAAAGATTTATTCTTTTATTTTTTTAGGAATTTGAATTCAAAGCTGCTGATTTAGGCCATATAACGGCTTAAAATAAAGCTAGCAAAAGATCACAACATATAAATAACAAATCATAAAACACTGATTATAAGCTAATTAACAATCAGTTGGCATTTTTTTAACGATAAAAGCTTGCATTTTGCAGCTTATGGGGTTACCTTTGCAACCGAACAAAAAATATATTTGGATTATGGTGCTGAAGAAAATTGTATGTTCAATTATAGCTCTTTTGATGGTAAACTTTGCAGCGGTGCAGTTGAACGCGCAGAAAGGCGGTGATTCAAAAACCGGTATGGCCAGTTACTATCACAACAAATTTGTAGGCAGAAAAACAGCTAATGGAGAAACCTTTAGCAACACAAAATATACTGCTGCCTGCAATCAATATCCATTAGGAACGTTTCTTAAGGTTACCAATAACAAAAACGGTAAAGCGGTTTATGTTAAAGTAAATGACCGGATAGGGCATCCTAAGCGGGTAATCGACCTGACTCATCGCGCGGCAAAAGATCTTAGTTTTACCAACAGCGGCCTGGCCAATGTGACTATAGAAGTAGTCAATGCAGACCTGGGACAACGTAAGATCCTCGCACAGACTAATGAGGACGGCGTGAGCGATAATACTTTATAAGAGCATAAAAAATTGTACACAAGGCTACCTCCGGGTAGCCTTAATTATTTATACTACTTATATATGTATCAATAAATTTTACAATACTTTTTCTGCCCCGTATTCGGTAATCTGTAAATCTCGCTGTATCTTTGCCTATTCAGTTTGGCCCATTTCGTTGCAAGCGTGAACATAACGAAACCAGACCTTTGAAAATGAAGTGAACAACAAGACTTTGTGATGGAAAACAACAACAACAATATTAGTAGCGATACCGAATTTTTAGAATCCTTTGCAGAGAAAGAGTATGAACATGGGTTCATTACCGATATCGAAATGGATATCCTGCCTCCCGGTCTTAATGAAGACACTGTAAGATTTATTTCTGCCAAAAAGAACGAACCGGAGTGGATGCTGCAGTGGCGGCTGAAAGCTTACCAGGCATTCCTGAAGATGGAATTGCCGGACTGGCAAAACTTTAAAATGCCGGAAATGAACTTCGAGGGCATTTCTTACTATGCCGCGCCCAAAAACACCCCGAAATACAATAGTATTGATGAAGTAGACCCGGAATTGCTGGCTACTTTCGAAAAACTGGGTATTCCTTTAAATGAGCGTAAAAAACTGCTGGGCGTAAAAGAAGACGAGCCGGAGCAACAATTAGACGAAAACGGCAACCCGGTAGAAAGACCTCTGGTAGCTGTAGACGCCGTATTTGACTCCGTTTCTGTAGCGACCACCTATAAAGAAGAATTAAAGAAACACGGTATCATCTTCTGTTCTATTTCGGAAGCGATAAAGGATCACCCGGAGCTGGTACAGCAATACCTAGGTTCTGTGGTGCCGCAAACTGACAATATTTTTGCCGCGCTTAACTCGGCAGTTTTCTCTGACGGTTCTTTTGTATATATTCCTAAAGGCGTTCGTTGCCCGATGGAGTTATCTACCTATTTCCGGATCAATGCAGAAAACACCGGCCAGTTTGAGCGGACCTTAATCATTGCCGACGATGATGCTTATGTGAGCTACCTGGAAGGTTGTACGGCGCCACAGCGGGATGAACACCAATTGCACGCTGCCGTAGTAGAAATCGTAGCCCAGAAAAATGCCGAGGTAAAATATAGCACGGTACAAAACTGGTACCCTGGTGATAAAGAAGGGAAAGGCGGGGTTTACAACTTCGTAACTAAACGTGGTATTTGTAAAGGCGCCAACAGTATCATTTCCTGGACGCAGGTAGAAACGGGAAGTGCCATTACCTGGAAATATCCTTCTGTGATCCTGATGGGTGATAACAGCTATGGTGAGTTTTACAGTGTAGCGGTAGCGAAAGGCAAGCAAATTGCCGATACCGGTACCAAAATGCTGCACCTGGGTAAAAATACCCGTAGCCGCATTATTTCCAAAGGCATTTCTGCCGGTAACGGCCAGAATTCTTACCGCGGACTGGTGAGCATCGGTACCAAAGCAGATAATGCGCGTAACTTCACCCAATGTGATTCCATGCTGATCGGCGACCGTTGCGGTGCCCATACGTTCCCATATATTGAAGGTAAAAACCCGACAGCTACTTTAGAGCATGAAGCGACAACTTCCAAGATCGGTGAAGACCAGATCTTCTACCTGAATGCACGCGGTATTGATACCGAAAAAGCGGTAGAAATGATCGTAAATGGTTTCGCTAAAGAAGTACTGAACAAATTACCCATGGAATTCGCGGTAGAAGCTCAGAAGCTTTTAGCCGTTTCCCTGGAAGGTAGCGTGGGCTAACTTCATTTTATATATTAACAACTTCCTTAGTTATTAATATGATGAGATCGAATGTGTTTTACCAGTCCAGATGAATGCACCTTTTCAAAAGGTGGCATTACAAATGGGAGGGGTAAAGTTATTAATGAAAACAGAATAGAAGCTACGTATGAGCTGGTAGCGATGCCGGAATTTTTACCGAAACAAGATATGAAGTTTTTGAAACGGTATTTGGCTTAACGTCTTTTGAAAGATTGTTTCAACCTGAATGAAGCGTTGATTAGTAAGAATAATAATCATTTTAAAGAAAAAATAAATCAAACAAATTGATGAAAAAAGTATTGCTTTTAACCTGGGCTTTAGTAATGTCCGTTGGCCTCTTCGCTCAATCCAATGATATTGAAACTTTGAAAAAATGGGTGACTGATGAAATTAACAATAATTATGCAAAAGATGCTCAAAATACAGTCGGCCAAAAAGTAAGCGATGTAAAAGTTGCTTTTAAAGGAAATACTTTTGTCATCAACGAAACCAATATCTCCACTGATTATGGCGTGCGTAAATATAAAATCGTAGCTACAATTCCTTTGAATAAAATAAGCGAAATTCCATTGTTTACAGATAATATTGATATCTCTGATAACACAAATCTGGATATTACCATTATGACAAAAGGCGACGAAGATATTATCGAAAAACAAACCGGCGATGATGGAGAAACGATAACGAATAACTTCGGTAACCATTCGGTTTATATGAAATTATCTTATGGTACAGAAAAAGTAAATAAGATCATTAATGCTATACTTACAATAGCAAAAGCGAGTAAATAAAACAGTAAGTATTCTTTGGCTCTTTTGCATCAATTAAGAGAAATGGAATAAACAACAAACAAACAACAACAAATATTAATCAATAAAAAAAAATTAGCTCATTTCCCAATCAGCTAATTTGCTACTCAACAAATGCTTTCTATTAAAAATTTGCACGCCAGTGTAGAAGATAAAGAAATTTTAAAAGGATTAAACCTGGAAGTTAAAGCGGGTGAAGTACACGCAATCATGGGACCAAACGGCGCCGGTAAATCAAGCCTGGCTTCAGTTTTAGCAGGCCGTGAAAACTACGAGGTTACTGAAGGTACCGTAACCCTGGATGGCGCAGACATCCTGGAGCTGGCTCCTGAAGACAGGGCTCGTGAGGGCGTATTCCTGGCCTTCCAATACCCGATCGAAATCCCGGGTGTATCCAATATCAACTTCTTAAAAACGGCGATGAACGAAATCCGCACTTACCGCGGTGAAGCGCCCCTAACCGCAAAAGAATTCTTACAAAGAAGCCGCGAGAAGCAGGAACTGGTTGAGTTTGACGCGAAACTGGTAAATCGTTCCCTGAACGAAGGATTCTCCGGTGGTGAGAAAAAACGGAATGAAATCTTCCAATTAGCCATGCTGGAGCCCAAACTGGCGATCCTGGATGAAACAGATTCCGGCCTGGATATCGATGCCTTACGTATCGTAAGCCGTGGCGTGAATAAGCTGCGTAACGAGCACAACGCGTTTATCCTGATTACGCACTATCAACGCTTACTGGATTATATCGTACCGGATTTTGTACACGTACTGGCTGATGGCAAAATCATCAAAACAGGTGGCAAAGAACTGGCACTGGAACTGGAAGAGAAAGGCTACGACTGGTTGACGAAGAATTAATTAGTAGCTTATCAGATAAACTGATTTGAAGACGTGCTGTTGTGTTATTGCGATCAAACAATAACGAGAGAAACCGAACTATTAAAAGTAATTATTAATAATGACTTCAATAAAACAATTGGAATCACCTTTATTTGAAAGCCTGGCGGCACAGTATGATATGCTGATCCTGCAAAACCAGGACCATACAAAAGCATACCGTACAGCTGCTATGGAAGCTTTCCGTAAATTGGGATTCCCTTCTATAAAAAATGAAGAGTGGCGCTTTACCAACATTTTACCGGTGATAAAGACCAGCTATGAATTAACCCCGTCAAATACTATTGATGCGGAGCAAATCAACAAAGCAAAAGCACTCATTGAAAATACCTACAGCAACCTTTTTGCGGAAGAGGAAGTGTATCGTGTAGTTTTGATCAATGGTGTTGTGGCTGATAGCTTAAGTAAGTTCCCGGAACAAAAGGGACTTCATTTTTGCGAAATCAAAGAAGCTACTGAGCAAGTGGCCTTCCAGGAGCATTTTGGTAAAATTCTGAATATAAAAGATAACGCCTTTGCCGCTTTAAATAGCGCGATGTTCCAGGACGGTGTTTTTATCGCCGTGGAAAAGAATGTTGTCGTAGAAAAACCGATCCATATTATTAAAGTGATCCTTAGCGAGCAGGCAATGATGCAGCAAAGCAGGGACCTTTTTGTATTGGACCAAAATGCGGAACTGAATGTCGTTGAGTCCTACCTGACAGCTATCGCACAGCCTGTATTCTTAAATGCAGCAGCTGAAGTGGTACTGGCAGAGGACGCAAAGTTCAACCACTATGACCTTCAGAAAGCGGATGCCAACCTGCGCATTATCCAAAGAACAGAAGCGGCACAGAAAAAGCATTCCAATTATAGTAACTATACATTTACTCTACCAGGAGCTGGTTTCGTAAGAAATAACCTGGCTTTGCATCTGAATGATGCGGATATTGAAAGCCATTTATATGGCCTGTACCTGACCGCAGATAGCCAATTGGTAGACAACCATACGGAAGTGCATCACAAAATGCCAAGAGGTGAAAGCAACCAGCTGTACAAAGGTATTATGATGGATAAAAGTAAGGCGGTGTTTAACGGTAAGATCTTTGTTTACGAAGATGCTCAAAAAACAAATGCCTTCCAGCAAAGTAATAATGTACTGTTCAGCGAGCAAGCTACGGTAAATGCCAAGCCACAGCTGGAGATCTTTGCAGATGATGTGAAATGTAGCCATGGTACGACTATCGGGCAGCTGAATAAAGAAGCTTTATTCTACCTGAAAAGCCGCGGTATCGGAGAAACCCAGGCTAAACAGCTCATGGTAAAAGCATTTGCTTTTGATGTAGCGGAAAAAATAAAAATTCCGGCGTTGAGAAACTATGTGGAGACCCTGATCGAAACAGAAATGGAAAACCGATAATTGAACGGATTAAATTTATAGAAAATGGAGGCAGGTTTGCCTCCATTTTTATTTTGTTTTATGCTGTACTTCAGGACAGATGTACGATCTCGTTTTGGAGATTGACCCGGGCCTGTGCCTCCAGCATATGATAAAAGTAATCTGTTTTGAAAATACGCTTTAAGCCCAGAAAATGTTGCAATACCTTTACCCGGCCAGGATTGTAGACTGCATCTGGATAGATACGGTACTCTTCCCGAACCTGTTGCGCATAGGCCTCGTACCGGGACCATTCGGCTCCTAAGATACTCAGGTCTATATCCAGCAAGTAGTCGGTATCCTTATCCCCGCTGCTTTCATGTTCTTGAGTCGCCAGGATGAGTGCTACCACTTTATCTATGGACTGATAAGCCAATGCGCTCAATCTTTTACAGGCGATTGCAGCACTCTGCACTTCATTATCGCTCCTTTGCGCATCGTATACGATATCATGATAAAATATGGCCAGTTGCAGGGCGGTCAGATCAGCGCAATGCTCTTTTACCACATCCAACAAGCCAAGCATTTGCTCAATATGCTGTAGCGTATGATAATGCCGCTGCGGCAGGTTGTAGGCTGTTGCAATCTCCTGCCAGCAAGTGGCTATCAGCTGTTCATTTTTAGTAAAACGATGAGCGATATTATAGAACAGTTCTGCAAGGTTGATCATAGTTATACTGGTCCTTGTAAAGGATAAATTAATGGTACTAAGTTAAGCACATACCTTACAGTATCCAAGCTATTCTTTACCTGCGTATTCCTTCACCAATCAAGTCCCCGGATTGGGTCATTTCCAACTTCATGCTGCCATCGCTTTGCGGGGTAAATGTCATGAGCCCATCGGTGCCGCCCTGCCTGATTGCCTGGAAAGTAGTTCCGGAAGTGGGATAGAAGCGCATATCCCAGGCCGCTTTATCGGTATTGTAGACCAGGTGCTGCTCCAGGAGAGAGATGATATGTTTTGTTGCTGTGTCATTGGGATCTGTATATTCCCCTTCGAATTGCTTAAGGGTTGCTTCCGCTAAATTTATTTTCCGGGGTACCGGATCCGTAAGCGGTTTATTGTCCAGGATGCTGGTAATCTCCGCATAAGGACAGATGCCTTTATCAAAGTTGTTCAAAACAATAATCGTCCTGTCCTGCGCCACATTGTAATAAATAAGCGTGATATACCCGTCCCAGCTACCGGTATGCCCATAGCTGCTGAGCTTATTGTCTTTCTGGCGTACGTCAAATCCAAAGCCATAATAGATATTTTTACTATCCGTTGTCTGGCTGATCGCCATTATGGTATCTAATTCCTGCCGGCTTAATAATTGATTACGCTTAAGTGCACTGGTCCATTTATACATATCCTCCACGGTGGTGTTTATTTTCGCACTGCCCACGATGCCATCCATATAATAAGCCATCATTCGCCCTACCCTTTTGTCGTCTGTAGTCGTTTTTTCAAAAGAGTTCGGAACCCATACATAGCCTGTTGCGTAATTGCTGAGCTTGCGGGGCGCCTGGCGCCTGTTGTAAATAAAAGTCCGGTTCATTTTTAAAGGCTTAAAAATTTTGACCGACAGAAAGCTGTTCAAATCCTTTCCGGAGGCTCTTTCTATAATGGTGGCTAAGAACGCGTAATTAGTATCACAGTACCGATGCCTGGTATTTGGAGCAAACTCCAGAGTATCTTTCCGCTGCGCATAGTATTGGATATGATCAGCGTTGGTAGCAATCCGCTCCTCTTTCCAGTCATCCAGGAAACCGCCCAGGAACTCCGGTATACCGCTGGTATGCCGCAACAGGTTGTAGATCGTTACTCCTTTAAAATTTTCCAGTTCCGGAAGATAAAGGGTTATGTCATCGTTGTAATTTATTTTGCCTTCCCGGTGGAGTAAAGCGATCCCTACCCCTACGAATTGTTTACTGCAGGAAGCCAGCTCGAAGATGGTTTGCGTATTATTCCGGGTTTTGGCTGGCTCATTACTGTAGCCCTTGCCGGCTTTATACAAGACTTTTCCCTGTTCTGCAATCAATACGCTGCCGTTAAACTGGTTTTGAGCGGCAAGCGTAGTAAACAAAGAATCCAGCTTTTTTTCGATTGATTGCTTTTGGCCAAAACTACAAATGTTTAGGGTACACAAAAGAAGTCCCAGGATGAGATTTTTATAATTCATCAGCTTAATTGATTTACAATAAAAATTTAAGGAGTAACAGACCTGATACAGGCTGCTTAGGAGTGATTTATTCAGTGAGCCGGAGCAACTTGTTCCGTTTTATGTTTATCGTTGGTCTCTGCTGCTTTTTTAACAGGAGCAACTATCTCTTTGATGCCTGCTCTTGCCTCCCGGGCTAATACAAGCTCTTTACGCATTAAGGCAGCTTCTTTACGTATACTACGGACTTCTTCTTTGAGCACTTCCAGGTCCTCATTCCTGCCCTCATAAGCTACGATTAAAAGCAAAAAGAAGTACCCGATGAAATTATTGTAATTCATCTGAAATTATTTTACAGTAAAAATTGAGATAGTAACAGCCCTTGTCCGGGCTATTTAACGGGTAGGTTTATAAGAGCGGCTTAACGATTAGGTTCCAGCTCTTTCCTACGCCCTGCTTCACGCCGGGCTTTTTCAGCTTGCTTTCTTGCCATAGCTGCAGCTACTCTCGCTTCAGCAGCCTCTTTTTGCATTATTAAGGCTTCTTCTCTTGCTAATGCGGCTTCCTTTATGGCTATCCGGGCCTCTTCCACTGCGGCAGCACCTTCTGCTCTTGCACGGGCTGCTGCTTCTTGCATTAATTTTGCTTCCGCCTTTGCTGCTGCTGCATCCCGCATTGCGATGTTGGCCATTTCCAATGCTTCAGCTTCTATTGAGCTAGTTAGTTTTCCGGTCATACGTTCCAGTTCTCCTTCGCCCAACGCAGCAATGGTACGCTCATGAATCGCTCTTGCCGCTTTTCCAAAATCTTCGGTATGGACCAGCTCTCTTATTTTTTCGCTCAAGGTGGCTATCTTGCCAAATTTTACCGAAGCTTCGTCAGAGCCGGGTTCAAGTTTTTCCAATGTTTCCTCAATCTGCCGGATTTCCTGTTCCAGGTCCCCGATCTTAAGTTCACTTTGTTTGAGTGTATGATCCGACGGCAGCGATTCCATTGCGTTCCCGTTGCCCCCATCTGTATTTATAATGGTGTCGGTATCTGTTGTAGTCGTAGTCGTTGTTATTGTAGTAGTAGTGCCCATATTTTCAATTTGATTTACAGCCCGGGCTATTTCATTATTCGTAGCTTTGATCTCGCTGTTTTGGGCATGTACCACGCAGGCAAAAGCGATAGTGAACAATAAAGGTAAGGCGAGCATTTTGCGCGCATAACTGAATTTGGTTTTTGAAGTTTGAATCATTTTTAATCTTTTTTTAAGGTGAGCATTCAATAAAGGGCTGGCAGCCGCTAAAGTATTGCCGGGAAAGTGGCTGGCCAGGAGCATCTGCGCAAATGCTTTGGTGTCCGACTTTTTGATGGCTTTATGATCTGCCAGGTATTCATGTATAAGGTGTACTTCTTTTTTTATTAAATGAAAGAAAGGGTTGAACCAGAAAATAGCCCTTATTGTTTCGATCATAATTTTATCGTAGGTGTGCTTCTGTTCAATATGCGCCATTTCGTGCTTCATGATCTGTTTGCCCAGATCGGAGTGTAACGGGATATTATTTTTCCAGAAAAGATTCCTGAAATAAGAGAAAGGCGCACTAGCCAGATCCGTTCGGTAGAAATTAAGCCCTTCAAATTTTTCCTGGGGAAAACGTCGCTTCAGTTTTACAATTTTATAGATCCCGCAGATAAACCGTGCGGTTAAGATTACAGAGACTAAAGCAATAATTATCATAAAAATGGTGGTTACAGCGCTCCCATCACCAGGTGACTCCTTACTTATCGGTTGCAGTTTGCTAAGCAATAAATACAGATCACTATTTAAGGGCAGGGTAAAATAACTCACTTTTAATAAAGGCAGCAACAGGGAAACCAGCAGCGTTCCTAAGAGATAAAACCGGTTGTAATGATGGAAGGTCTTATCTTTCAACAATAATTGGTAATAGCCGAACATGAGTCCTGAGCTCAGGATCATTTTACCAAAATAGATCAATAGCGCTTCCATCAGTCTTTCTTTTTAAGTTCGTTTAATAACATTTCCAGATCGTCTACACTCATTTCGTTTTTCTCTACTAAAAAAGAAACGGCACTGGTATAAGAGCCGGAAAAATAATTTTTGACCAGGCTTTTCATGGATTTACCACTGTATTGCTCCTTCGAAATAAGGGGGAAATATTCATGTTGTCTTCCGAATATAGCATAGTCCACAAAGTCCTTTTCTTTCAGGACCTTCAGGATGGTAGATACCGTATTCGTATGCGGCTTTGGTTCCGGAAACTTTTCCAGGATATCTTTGAGAAAGCCCTTCTTCAGTTTCCAGAGGTACTGCATCACCTGTTCTTCCGCTTTTGTTAAGGATTGAATTTTCATTTCCGGATGTTTTTAATCGGCATACACAATGACAACAACTAATATCACTAAATACTTAGTGATACAAATATAGGACAGTTTCTGATAAATACAACTATTTTTTTAGTGATAAAGAAAACGACGGTTTCATTGTTGCCTCTATAAACTGAATTTGTCTTTGTCCTACAAAAAATAAAGGTGATGCATCACGCACCACCTTTATTCACAAAAACGACTTCCACTTAATCTTTCAGCGAAGCCATATCGATTACAAAACGGTATTTCACATCGCCTTTCAACAAACGCTCGTAAGCAGTATTAATGTCCTGCATATGGATCAGTTCTATATCAGCCATAATATTATGCTGCCCACAGAAGTCCAGCATTTCCTGGGTTTCCGCGATGCCACCGATCATAGAACCCGAGAAGCTTCTGCGTGTAGGGATCAGGCTGAATGCCGCTACTGGCAGGGGATGCTCCGGAGCGCCTACAAGCGTCAGGGAACCATCTCTTTTCAGCAGGCCGAGGTAGGCATTAATATCGTGTTGCGCAGAAACGCAATCTAAAATAAAATGCAGGCTGTTGGCATGCTGCTTCATTTGCGCCTCATCGGTTGATAGCACTACTTCATCAGCTCCCAGGCGTTGCGCATCCTCTGTTTTCGAGGTGGAAGTGGTGATCACAACTACATGAGCGCCCATGGCTTTGGCAATCTTAACCGCCATGTGCCCCAGGCCTCCAATACCTACAATACCGACCTTTTTACCTGGTCCTACGTTCCAGTGTTTTAACGGAGAATAAGTAGTGATACCGGCACACAATAAAGGCGCGGTTGCGGCCAGGTCCAGGTTTTGAGGCACATGCAACACAAAGGCTTCATCTACTACAATGCTTTGGGAATATCCACCGAAGGTTTGTACGCCAAGATGCTTGTCCGGAGCGTTATAAGTGCCGATATTACCCTGCTCACAATATTGTTCCAGGCCCTCTTTACAGCTATCACATTCCCGGCAGCTGTCCACCATACAACCTACGGCAGCCAGGTCACCGACTTTAAAGCGGCTCACTTCATTCCCTACTTTTGTAACACGGCCTACGATTTCGTGCCCGGGCACATTGGGATAGATGGTATTGTGCCATTCATTACGCGCGGTATGCAGGTCGGAGTGGCAAACGCCGCAATACAGGATGTCTATAGCAATGTCTTTTGCTTTTACTTCCCGGCGTTCGATATCCATTGCCTTCAAATCTGCTTCAGGAGCTGTTGTTCCGAAGGCTTTTACCATATGTTTTTCCATTTTATTATTTTATCCTATAAAGTTAGGTTGCAAATGTAAACCAGAGATGAATAAAACACATTGCTGCGCGGCTCAATTCATTTTGCTGTAAAGCTCATTTCCCAAAGCTTATTTTAACCGCTGCTTAAAATAAAGTAAATGATAAGCCAATGCCTGCTGCCAATATTCGCTATTATGTGTTCCGGGCCTGCTGATGAAAGTGGCCGGAATCCCCAGGCTATCAGTTAACATTTTTAATTGCGCGGAAGCCGGGTACAAAATATCATCCGTACCGCAATCAAAAATAAAAGGTTGCTTAAAACCGGGATTTTGTTTGATCAGGTTGACAATGCTGTATTGGTTCCAATCATTAACTTCCGGCACTCCCAGATGTGCCGACAAATCATTCAACATCCTGTCGTTATTCCAGAAAGCCCGGCTTGCTGCGCTGAAAGTCGCCGGATCTACTTCAAACGCACCGCTCATCGCGCCTGCACTATTAAAATAGTCGTTATGTAAAATAAAATACCTTAAAGCCCCGTAACCGCCCATACTTAAGCCACTGATAAAAACATTTTTTGGGTCAATCTTAAAAGAGGTATGCACTTTTGGTACCAGTTCTGTAAAGAAAAAAGTTTCATACTGAATCCCGTTCTGTAAAGGACTATTGATATAATAGGTCGTAAAGCCATCCGGGGTAATAATGAGAAAGTCATACTCGTCTGCCAATTTTTGCAGGTCAGCTGTTTGCGCCCATTGTTTATAATTTTCACTATAGCCATGTAAAAGATAAAGCAAAGGATATGCTTTATCTTTACGGTAATGCTGCGGTTTAAAAACCAGCACAGTATCCGGATTTTCAAGATACACGGAATGCATCACCCATTTTTCCTGTGCCACAGCAGTAGCATTGATCCAGAGTACAAAAGCTGCAATAAAAAAGTGTTTCATTTTGTAATTTTACTACAAAGTTGCAGCGATAAAGCAGCAAAGGCAATAGCGAACAAAATTGTTCGTATCAACCCGGTAAAATATGAGAAAAGAAAATTCGACCAATGCAGTTAATGAACAATTTTTATTCCAGGTTTGCGCCTTAAACTCTGCTGTAGCGGTGATTGGTGGCCGCTGGAAATCGCAGATCGTTTATTCTATTTCCGAAGGCAATAACCGGTTTCATTTATTGAAGCAGGAACTCAGTAATATTTCCGAACAAGTATTGAGCCGGCAACTTAAGGAACTGGAAACGCATGCGATCCTTATCAAAAAGGAAATTCCCGACACTGTTCCTTCAGGTATTGAATATGTGCTTACGAATAAAGGCCAGGAGCTGGTACCCATCTTAAAACACTTATGTGACTGGGCAAAAGCATACGAGGCTGGTAAAATAATTACGGCTGGTTAATTTCCCTACGACCGTTTATTATATTCAAAATTCAGGGAAGCGATGTGCTTCCCTGAATTTTTATTTTACATTAAATCTTCAATGGCCGCACCAAAGTTGATGTGCAACACATTACCCTCCGGCGTCACCAATGCCGGCACAGACTTTACTCCCGCAGCAACGGCATCTTTTACTTTTGCAGCCTCTTCACCCAGGTGAACAACACTTACTTGCGCCGCAGGAATCAGGTTTAAGATATC
>Ga0256787_1000042_pt1 | contig 25956 bp, 47 predicted proteins | sample MC6MC0938MT_FD_189994 | JGI IMG/M metagenome (GOLD analysis project Ga0256787, IMG submission 189994) | Metatranscriptome of enriched soil aggregate microbial communities from Iowa State University, Ames, United States - MC6-MC0938-MT... | ecosystem: Environmental > Terrestrial > Soil >... | reverse complement strand
GAGGAAAGTGATGCAGTGAGATTAATGTATTCAATAGATACAACGATCTGGGTAAATGCCGGAGTTATGACGGATAAAGAAAAGTCAGAATACCCTTATTGGGAAACAACAGAGGGATATTTAAAAACTATTCCGATCAAAGAAGCATGGTCAAACGCCTGGCACAATTGGAGCGAAGAAAACAGGGCAGTTTTTACCTCTCTCCCAAATTTTGATGCCAAAAAATTCGAAGAAATCACCGGTATAAAAGCATCTAAAAGAAAGTCAAAAAAGTAACCTTAATGTCAGCCGGATAAGCCGATAAACCGGAATATGGTAAGGTGGCGGAATGGTAGACGATATCGCCGTTGAGTTGAAAATACGACATGTAATGGTCGGGCGAGAAACTAACAGTAGCACTACTTAGGATTAAAGTAAAGCTAAACAATTAATCATGTGATTATTGTATCGGGCTTCAAATGTGAGTCGAAAATCCTTCCCGGTTCGAATCCGGGTCTTACCACGAAACGTAATTGCTACTGCATATACCCTTGTGCTTATCCTACAGCTGGGTTAAATAAAGTTGTTCTGATTTTCTGATGTAGCAGCCGACTTGACGGTTAATTTTCTCAGTTAAGAACAACAAGGGGCGGGTCCTGCCAGAGTGCCAATTTTTTAAAACAATAAAAATTCTAAATAATGGAAAAGCAAGAATTAAAACAGTTTCTTGATAGACTACTCGACCTGTCATTTGCCTGCAACGAAAAAGGGCATTATTTATCCTATTCATTTGTCCCAAAATACAACACCCTTAATATCTTCTATGTAGCGGGGGACTTCCCGGTTATAACTGAAAGTGTAATAAATGACTACAGAAGTTTAAACGCACCTGGTGCTTCGGAACGACTAGAAGCCGACATAAAACTTATTGAATCACACTTAAATAGCTAATCATGGAATTTAAAGGAACGCCGGGACCGTGGCGATGGGAGTTTAATGAAAAGTCACAAAAAATAAGTCTTTGCGGAGGAATTCCCGAATACTTACTTACTGTTATGGACTTTGAACAACAAGTCCTACAGGGCGCTACACCTAGATTTAATAAGAATGTAAAAAATTGGTTCATGAAAATGGAGCCGGCACAGTTTTTCTTCGAACCTAAAATAATCCTGGATCATCCATCACAACTGCTTATAACGATAAAACATCCAGATGCTCATCTAATTTCTGATGCTCCCGATCTATTAAAACAATTGTACAACCTGGCTATTTTAAGTATTCAATCTGACCGCTACAATGAAGATGTTGATTTTAAAATAGAAGTTGATAAATCATTTTCCTTAATTAAAAAACACGCCAAAATTTAATATCATGCTACATTTTATCGCCTGCGCAGCCTTAATGGTTGCTTTTTTCATTTATGCGGTCTACTTCATTAAAAATGACCGATTTCTTTTCAAGAACCAGTACATAGCTAACAAGCTATTCAAACCGCGGAAAGAGCAGATCAATAAAATGATTGAAAACTGCAACGATCCGGTAGTATTCGAAAAGGTATTTAATTACTTCTATGACTTCCTGTTTGAACCTTACCGGGAAAGCGCTCAACATTTGCCAGAACTACACGAGCTGCAGGAAAAGCTTACCGAAAAATCAAACGCTTTACGGGCAAATAGTTCTGTATGTATGCCGTCTTAAATGGGTCATATTACGACCCGGAAGAGGGAGATTACATCTATGTACCAGTCGAAGCAGAAATAAGCGTATCGGACAACACAGGTGACGAATACGCCTGCTATGCCGACGGCCAGTACTCGATCAACGAGGTCTTTATCCTGGATGATCATCTCCGGGAACAATTCAAAACCTGGGAAGAAGTACGCGACATGGCCCGGCAGTACATGGAGAAAGAAAAACTACCTTATAGATAACCTCAAAAAATAAGAAGATGTATTGGTATAAAATAGAAGTATATAATCACGAATGGTTTTTAGGTAGTTTTTATACCGATAGCCATCAAAAACAAAATGTGATAAAAGAAATAAACGAAAAATACGGTTCAGGAAAATGGACCCGGTACACAATAGAATAACCCACCAAAACGGCCCCGGCTCCTGGCAAAAGCATCCGGCAAAACAATGTCAAAAAAAAGAGACAAATATTTGATTGATTACATAAAAAGAAGTTTGACCGGATTAGAAAATGAAGCTAAAGAATCTGCTGCGGATAATCATCAAGACTATACCGTAGGTGCAATGAGTGCAGTATTTGATCATGTTCTTTATGAGCTTTCTAACACCGATGAAAACTTCAATACTTTATCATTAATAAAATTGCCGCGCAAAAATAAAGACCCACACAATTAACAGCACCTACAATTAGTAGGTGCTTTTTTATAATTCTAAATTCAAAACAATGGAAAATAACCAATTGGCTCCACAGCAGAAGCCACTTTCAATCAAAGGATTTTTTGATCAGCAGACTGTAAAAACAAAGTTCGCCGAACTATTAGGGAAAAGAGCAACTTCGTTTATTACTTCGGTCCTGCAAATTATTGCATCAAATGACCTTTTAAAGAACGCAGACCCAACAACAGTCTATCAAGCTGCTGCAGTTGCGGCAACCCTTGATCTTCCACTTAATAATAACTTAGGGTTCGCCTATATAGTTCCATTCAATAATCGCAAGGCAAACAAAGTAGAGGCTCAGTTCCAGTTAGGATACAAAGGATATATTCAGCTGGCAATGAGAAGCGGTCAATTCAAAGCAATTTCCGCTACACCGGTATATGATGGGCAGTTAGTGTCTGAAAACCCTCTAACAGGCTTTGAGTTTGATTTTACAAAGAAGAGCGAACAGGTAATTGGATATGCTGGATACTTCAAACTGGTTAACGGTTTTGAAAAAACACTGTACATGAGTGTTGAGGAATTACAAAAGCATGGGCTTAAGTTCTCACAAACCTTTAAAAAGGGATTCGGGCTATGGAAAGATGATTTTGACAGCATGGCTACCAAAACAGTACTAAAGTTGCTGTTAAGCAAATATGCCCCACTTTCTGTTGATATGCAAACAGCGTTCCTAACAGACAGTTCCGTTATAAAGGATGCCGAAACACGCGAAGTAAGTTATGTTGACAACTCTATAGAGTATGAAGATGTGAACACGCAGTCTGAAGCAAAAGAAAATGGCCGGATAATTGATTTTATTAAAGAAGCGGTTACAATTGAACAGCTATCAGAAGCAAAAGACTTCCTGAACAACGACCCTGAATTATTAACGATTTACGCACAAAAACAAAAGGAGTTGAAAGATGGGCAAGTTTGATAATTACGAATTCCGGTGCAGTGCCTTAGGTAAAATCATCAGCAAATCTGGAAAAATGACGGATGGCATCAAAACTTACCTACAGGATTTGTTCATTGGTGAGATATATAGCGTTAGAAAAGAAGCATTCGGGAAAGCGCTTGACAAGGGTATCTTTTGCGAGGAAGACGGAATTACAATGCTGGGAAATACTTTACTTAAAGGTCAATTAGTAATAAAGAATAAGGAGCGCCGGAGAAATGGTTTTATCCATGGTGAATGTGATGTTGATAAAAACAGGGTTGTATTCGATATTAAGAACGCTCTTACCTTATTCACATTCGGAAAAGCAGAATTATCATGGGACTATGAATGGCAGCTTGTAGGTTATGCCTGGCTCTGGAATTCAATAAAAGCCATTCTTTTTTATTGTCTAAACAATATGCCAACCGCGATGCTGGAAGAGGAAAAGATGAGCCTTTTTTACAAGAACAGATGGAAATTCAGCACATTCGAAAGCGAAGATTATATTTCGGCCTGCCAGGAACTTGAAGCGGCCCACAATTACGATCACATGCCCATACATGAAAAGTTTAAATTCTGGGAAGTAGATGTATCGCCTGAACGATTTAAGGTAATTGAAAAGGCCGTGATCGAGGCTAGAAAATATCTCAACCAGTTATGGAACGAACATCAGGCGTTTATTGAAAGGAATCTGGCTGCTATGAACGAACCCCACATTATCACTGCCTCCTACGACCAGGACCTCAAAGCAACAATAATAGAGTAACAATTTTTCCATGTTTTAGAATTATAGCCGGCTTGTCAAAGTCGGCTTTTTTATAACCTTAAATAATCAAAATAGATGAACCTAATATCGATGACCGATTTTGTTTTAGATTTAGACAGCAACGAACACTGGGATGAAGATTTTTCAAAATGTGTAAAATATGCGACGTTTCTAAAACAGCCTTTAACACTGGGAATGTTCGAACCTATAGACGATCAAGGAAATATATTAAAAGAGCCGGAAGGCTGGAACTGGTTTTCTATAGATCCTTGTCGGTGCCCAACTTGTAAATCAAAATACGATATTTCAGCACTTGAAGCCTACAAAAAAGCAAAAGATAAAGTACTGTTTAAGGGGTTCTATATTAGCCGCGAAAGCGAACACTTTTTTACAGTAGAAAAAGGGGTGATATTCATTCAGGTTCAAAAAAAATCTACAAAAGCAACAGTAGAAAAACTACTAAAACACTGGTCTGATATCGAATTAACCGAATCTGCAATAAAAAAATTCATATAACCTTAAAATAATATCCCATGCCACAAGTATTAAACGGTATGCAGGTAGACTACAATACCATTCCCAGTAGCCAGGTAATAAACGACAGGAAGTCGCTAATTGAAATGACGCTGGATGAATACCTACACACACAGAACAGAAAAGAAGAACTAAAGGCGATTAACGCCGAAAAGACACTTTTAAATTATCATAAAAGCAAGAATCATGTGCATAGCGTTTAATTGTTCCGCCCCGGCACCTGATGGTAAATACTGCACACTTCACGAAAAACACAATTCAAGCAGCTCCGGGCCGATAAAAGCACCTAAGGAGATCCCGAAACAAACGAAGAAGACCAAATCCATTAATGCCCAGTTAAAAGAGCTCTATCCGGTATTCCTTCAAAAGAAAAACTTTAAGTGCGAAATACAAAGCCCAGAATGCACCAAGACAGCAACTTGCGTGCATCATGCAAAAGGACGCGGCAAAAATGAAATACTCGATCAGTCTACCTGGAAGAGCTCATGCCAAAAATGCAATTCATGGGTCGAATCTCATCATGCTGAAGCTGTCCAAATGGGAGCTAAAGTTTCACGTCATAAAAAGAAGGAAGATGGTTGACAAATTATTAAACGGCAAATACATTCTTGATTGTTGTTGTGGCTCTCGAATGTTCTGGTTTGATAAAAACAATCCTCATGTCCTTTTTGCTGATATACGAGAAGTTGAAACGACCCTTTGCGACAACAGGAAACTGGAAGTAAAGCCTGATATAATAGCAGACTTCCGACAAATGCCTTTCCCTGACAATACTTTTAAAATGGTTGTATTTGATCCACCACACTTGCACAAATTAGGGCATACCACCTGGATGGCTCAAAAATATGGTGTATTGCTTTCATCCTGGGAGCACGATATAAAAGAAGGCTTTAACGAGGCTATGCGAGTTCTGCAGCCCTTTGGGACGCTGATTTTCAAGTGGAATGAAATACAAATTACCACTCAAAAGATTTTAGAAGTTATTGGTAAACAGCCACTTTTTGGGCATCCATCCGGCAAACACGGACGGACAAAATGGATGGCATTTATGAAAGGAGTTTAATTATGGATAATGCCACGGCTAACGAAGAAATAAGATCCCATTCAGACCCAAAACGCATTTACGCTAAGAAAGGCGAGAGATTGACAGTAGATCTGTATGGACATTCACATGATGGACAGGCTCTTTTTTTATGCACAAACCAATCAGGAACCCGATTTATAACCAAAGAAGAAAATTTAAAGTATGCAAAGCAAAGTTAAAAAAACATCGCTTATAGCGCACGATATGAACAAAAGAGCAGACTTATATAAGAGCCACGCTCTTGCAATAATTAAGGCGCTTAGTCTGCTGCCGGAAATGGAGGGTAATATCTCCGAGATCAGCAAACAGATTAAGAAAATGAAAATACCGGCTGCATACAATCCACCTAAAGAACAGGTACAGGTATGCCGACGGCTTACTGACATGGAATCTGCAAAGATTGTCCGTAAATCGAAAAAGGATCCCCGATCCGGATCATCAGGAAGGAAGCAGCAGGTCTGGGAACTAACACCATTTTATAAAGCCTTATACCAGGGAGGTAGTAATGGCAAGACCTAAAAAAGAAGGAATTGAATATTTCCCCTTCGATGTTGATTTTTTTACAGACGATAAGATAGAACCTATTAGCGGAGAATTTGGAATTAAAGGCGAGATTGTAGCAATACGCCTGCTTTGCACGATATATAAAGAAAACGGATATTTTGCACGGTGGGATGACAGATTAAAGCTCTCTCTTTCCTCACGCTGCAAGGTGACACCCGAACTTGTTAATGATATAGTTACACGCTTGGTTAAGTGGGAATTTTTAGACAAAGACCTCTTTAACTCGGATAAAATACTAACATCAAAAGGGATACAAGAGCGTTTTAAAGAAGCAACCAGAAAAAGGAAAACTGATTATTCTAAACTTAAATACTGGATTTTGGGAGTTTCGGGCGCCCATAATCCGCCCATAACCCCCTTACAAGAGGGGTTTCTTCCGCCCGAAACTACACAAAGGGAAAGTGAAAGGGAAAGTGATAGTAAAAGTAAAGATACTAAGGTGGAGTATTACGGGAGCGACCCACTTCCACCACCCCCACAAATTATCGAATCTCCATTTTCCGATCAGTTTTACCAGAGAGACGTTGACAGCCTAAAAGTTGACTACTTCACATCAGCGCACCAGGCCGAAAGAGAACGGGTACAACAGCGCCTTGGCTGCCAGGAAAACGAATTGAAATTTATCATGCTGGCCTTTATCGGCGGTTTGACTTCCGACCAACGATCAAAGAGCATGAAGGATTTCAAAAATCACTTCTGGAACTGGGCCCGAAAGAATATCCAGGATCTCGGCAGGGAAATCAAAGACTTGGTTTCCGAAGGTATTCGAATTCACAAGGGACAAAAATTATCAGATGAAAAACCGAAACAATCGACAATCGATCCGCGAATTGCCGCAAAACTCACTGGGTAAAATTGCCCCGCAGGACGTGAAAATGGAAGCCGCGGTAATCGGCGCGATGATCTACGACTTTAGATTGTTCGAAGATGAGGCAAAAGACCTGATGAGTGAGGAAGGATTTTTCTACCGGGAAAGCTACCGGGTCATTTTCGAATCGTTTTCCGATCTAATCAACCAGCGAAAGGACCCGGACCAGCTTATGCTGATGAACGATCTTTCTGCAAAAGGAAAACTGGAATTAGTAGGCGGGGCGTACGAACTCACAATTCTTTGCCAGCCGCTTACGGCCACAACTTTCAAAACTTACGTGCTTTCCCTCTACGAAAAGCACCTGGCCCGGAAAGTGATTTTATCCGGTTCAAAAATGATTGAGGATGCCTACGATTCTACGAACGATATTTTTGAAGTTATTTCAGAAAGCGAGAAAACAGTCTTGGAACTTTCGATTAAAAACAACGGAAATGACGTACAACATATTCAAAAATCGGCTAAATCGGTATTGGATGAGGTAACACACAAGATTTTAAATAGAATCGAAATTTCGGGCGTTTTAAGCGGATTTAAAAATTTAGATGCTGTTACCGGCGGTTGGCAGAAAACGGACCTGATCATCCTTGCGGCCCGGCCATCGGTTGGGAAGACGGCCTTTTCCCTAAATCTTGCGCTGCACGCCGCCGAAACAGGTAAACCAACTGCGGTCTTTAACCTGGAAATGGGAGCAGAACAGTTGACAAAAAGGCTGCTCGCAAACATTTCCAGCGTTGATATGTACCAGATCAACAATCCGCTTGGAAACGAAAGCATGAGGATAGCGCCTATGGTTGATTATGAGATCGGGGAACTTACAAGAGCGCAGCAACATCTATCAAAAATCCCACTTTACATTGACGACACATCAGCACTTACAGTCAGTCAGTTAAAATCAAAATGCAGGCGTCTAAACCGGAAGCATGGACTCGAATTGATTGTTGTTGATTACCTGCAGCTGATGCGCGGGAATTCAGAATATAAGGGCAACCGGGAACAGGAAATTGCGCAAATATCCCGTGAATTAAAAGTTCTGGCAAAAGAACTTAAGGTTCCAATAATTGCCCTATCACAATTAAGCCGGGGCGTTGAGACTCGGGCAGACAAAAAGCCGACATTAAGCGACCTTCGGGAATCAGGAGCCATCGAACAAGATGCGGATATAGTTTCCTTTCTGTACCGGGCAACTGACGAGCAGATAAAAGAGCAGCCGCTTCTAACCGGTGCTACCCTATTCGATATTCAAAAGCACCGGAACGGGCGGCTGGATGCGATGCCGTTTTACTCCAAACTTGAAATTCAAAAGTTCTACGAAAAGAACCCTAAGGACCAGGTATTTAACGGACCGATGCAGATGAACGGCACCACATTTTCTTCTTTCGAACCTATAGAAAACCCTCACAAATCTTTTACCGGCATATCACCAAACGAACATGATGAGGTGCCTTTTTAATTTCTAAAAAATGAAACATGCCAGCTTTTTTTCAGGGTTTGGAGGTTTTGACCTAGCAGCCGAATGGATGGGATGGGAAAACGTGTTGCATTGTGAAAAAAATACTTTTTGTAGAAAAATCTTATCGTATTACTGGCCAAATGCAATTAGTTATGAAGACATCAAAAAAACAGACTTTATTATTTACAGAGGATCTATTGATATCCTTACAGGAGGGTTTCCATGCCAACCGTACAGCACAGCAGGGAAACGACTCGGATCCGAAGATGAACGCCATTTGTGGCCGCAAAAGCTTAGAGGCATTCGAGAGATTCAGCCGCCCTGGGTTGTGGGCGAAAACGTTCGCGGGCTTACTAATTGGAATGGAGGGCTGGTATTCGACGAGATCCAGGCTGACCTGGAAGCTATCGGCTACGAAGTCACACCGTTTATACTTCCAGCTTGTGCCGTCAACGCACCGCATAGACGCGAAAGGGTATGGTTTATTGCCTACTCCGCAGGTTTTCGACGCTTACGGGACATTTCTGCCAGGGAAATATTACAACGGGAAGAACCGGCACGCCGAAAAATTGGGGCAAGCCCTTGTAAGGTTTGGATTAATACCAGTATCCCAATCCCAGGATTTGAAAAATTCCCAACTCAACCCGCGGTTTGTGGCGGAAATGATGGGCTTCCCTCCGAATTGGACGGAATTGCCATTTCAGATTGGATAAAAGAAAGTTTAAAAGGTTTTGGTAATGCTATAGTGCCGCAGGAAGCACTACAGATTTTTAAAGCAATAGAACAATACAATAATTTATAAGCAATGTCATACACAATCAAAGGCCGGATCATAGACATCCAGGATATCCAGCAAATCACTGAAACATTTTCTAAAAGAGAATTTGTTCTAGAAGTAGAAGCCTACAACAATCAGGGAGCGCTAAACAAAACGGATTACATCCCATTCCAACTTACCAACGGCAATTGCGACCGGATAGAATCAAAGCGCATCGGCGATATTGTAACCGTTCATTTCAACCTGGGCGGCAACAAATGGGTAAAGGATGGAACAACAAGATACTTCCCACAGCTCACCGCCTGGAAAATAGATGGCGAACAATCACATCAGCCACAATCGCCCTACCCAGCCAAGCCACCTGAACAAAGAACATATACAAAAGGACCTAAAGATTCAGAATTTATACCTGAACCTGGGGATGATTTACCATTTTAAAACCTCAAAAATGTAAACAATGAACGAGAAATATTTTAAAATACTGGAATTAGTAAGAAGCAAAGATGATTATGACGCAGAATGGGTTCAGCATCCGCATCATGTTCTTGACAGGGCAGCTGCAACCGATAAGCATATTGCGGTATTCACACCCAAGATTGGAGAGTTCAATGATTTTACAAATAAGTATCATCCTCATATTTATCCATTCCCAGTCACTCACCATCAACACATTCTGGTGAGTGATGTTAAACAAGCATTATCAAAATTGCCATTTGAGGATTGTTTTGATGAAGAGATAATCAAGTGTGGAGCTTGTGAAGGAGAAGCCCAGGTTGAATACGAGTTCCAATACAAAAAGAAAACATATACCTCATATCAAGATTGCCCGGTTTGCAACGGTGAAGGCGGATTTGATAAGAAGTCAGATAAGCCTAACGGGGAAAAGCAGTACCCAGAAACTCATGCTGTCAAAATTGGGAATTCAATATTTATGGGTAAAATACTACTACGTATTATTGAAATATGCGAAATCTTAGGTGTTGATAATATAAATCTTCTTTCTCAAACTTTTCCTACAAAGCCAACAACATTTAAAGTTGGTGAAGTAGAAATGTTATGTATGCCTGCTGTCGACCATAATTCTGAATTAGAAATAGTAGAAGAAATTGTTCTTAAACCTAATCATGTGCAATAATGAACGACCAACAAAAGAAGCGCCTTAGCCAAACTACCGATTTAGCAAAGGTGATGGTAAACACGTATAATAATGAACTGCTACTAGCCGGGCTATTAAACGAGCAAGGAGCAAACCGGATAAATTCAGGGGCCCGGCAGGAACTTACCGCTATACTTAAACTGTTTAAAAGCACTATACGTCGGATAGAATCCTGTTTCACACCGGAATTCCTAAAAACAGTTAAGGAGCAGCTGACGGATGAAAACCTGACTTTACAAACGGACGGTGCAATGGATAGCTTTTTGAAACTTTCAGTATCCGATCGCGACTTTATCGAAGGTGTGATGAATGAAATGATCACAGCTTCATCAAAAAAGGATGCTGAAAAGCAGCAGCAGATTCAGGGACGGGTGAATTTATATTATCAAACGCACAATGCCCCGCTGCCGGCAGTAAATAGCCTACTGATAACCGCTAAAAGTATGATTCGATGAAACATTTAATGATCGGTATCGATCCAGATAAAGATAAATCTGGAATCGCTATCAGTAACATAAAAACAAAAGAGATCGAACTATACACTCTCGGTTTTCATGATACTATCACATACCTATCGGCTCGTAAAGATGAAATAAAGGAAGTCGTAATTGAAGCTTCCTGGCTTGTCAAAAAGAGCTCTTTCCGTATCAAACAAGAAGAAACTAAAGAGGTGTCATACCTCAAAGGAAAGCATGTAGGATGGAATCAGGGTGTTGGTATGTGCCTGGAGGATATGATCAAAGGGATGGGTATCCCCTACCGGCTACAACGGCCATTAAAACTTGTTTGGGGTAAAAATTGTCGATCTAAAATATCCCATGAAGAAATCAGCCGGTTTGTAGAGTTCCGTCGCGGCGCCAGCCATATCAAAACAACTAATCAGGAGCAGAGAGACGCTCTATTATTAATCTTATAACCAAAATCAAAATGCAAACAAAATTTAGCGAAACTGTCATTACAACAAATGACTTGAAAGAAATGCAAGACAAATATTTAGCAGAAAGGCTGTTAAGAAAATGGAATGAAGATTTCATAGATGAAGATAACGGGGATGTAGTTACAATTGAGCGAAATGAAGTGATTTTTGAAAAAGGCACATTCCTGGATAGTAATAGCCTTGCAGAAATAAATTTCTTCTTACAATCCGGTGCTATTGAAAATATCAAGGTTAGCAATCAGCCGAGAAATGGAACACTTGTTTCTGATCACGCAACCGTCTATGTTGTAACGGCGGAAAAGCTACGGAAGAAAACAAATTACTATCTGTATGCTAAATCATCAAGCAATGCCATTGAGATTGCAACTGACTTTTTAGAGCAAATGATAGTAGGGAGCTTTTCGTTCAGTTCTGTTAAAAAGCTTCCTTATAGCAATCTTATCCCACCCAATGATGACCAGGAGCTCGATGAAACAGTTCCGGAACCAGTTGAAAAATACTTCTACGCAATAGAAATGGAGGTGAAATATATTGATGACGATTATGATGTTGTCCAATCATTCATATTGCAAGCTACAAACGTAGAAGACGCAAAAAATACAATAGAGAGCTTCATTGTATCGAAACTATCAGAAGATAATAAAGATGCCACTATTGCAACAGCTATCATTTCCGCAAAACAAATAAACTGCGAGAACGTAATTGATTATAAGTTTTCAGCAGAATATTTTGAACATCAAAAAGAAGTTGAATAAATCTCCAACCAGGTGCCGGCCGGTGCCGCAATTCAAAATTATATGTCATCAGGAATAGAATTAATTGCTACAGAACGATTAAAGCAAATTGATAAACACGGATTTACCGGAGAGCACCATGCTCAACACCCGGAATGGTATGATAAAAATCAGTTGATTCAGGCTGCTGTAACACTCCTACTACCTGAATTAATGCCGCATGATCTTGTATCTGATATTCCAGAAAATTGGGACTATTCTTGGTTTACAAATCTAATGGAGCGACCTCATGAAGACAGGTTGGTAATTGCCGGTGCTCTAATTGCGACCGAGCTTGACCGAATCAATGAACTTAAAAAGTAATCACCGGGTGTCAACTGGCACATTAATATATATGTGCTAATTGACACCACAAATCAAAAATAAAATGTCAAAAGCTCAAATTACAGAAAAGCAAAAGCAGCAGTTTAACATAATGTTGAATGCACTAAAGAAAATCAAGGCTTACCAATCGCCTGCAAAACTTCGTAAAGACAGTTCGAAAGATTGGGGATTAGATTTTGAAGAAGCAATTGAAATGGCTTATGAAAACATTCAAATTGAAGCTGCCGTTGCTTGTAAAAATGTAAAACCATTGTAACCGAATCAGCAATAAAACAAATAGGATTATGAGAGCTGAACGAAAAATGCGTTATCTCAGCCGCTATCCATCAAGGGCCGCAATATTAGACTGGGATTCATTTAATCACAAACACTTTTGGAGGCCGTGGAAATATTCCAAGAATGTTGAGTTTGTTCGCCGTTTGCTGCGGAAGTTCGAACGCCCAGGTGAAAATTACCATCTACACCTACAAAAGTGGGAAGATTGGTTAAATGCGCAATAACCAAACCTCAAACGGCCCCGGCTCCCGATAACCGGTAATATTATGACAAATGATGAAAGATCTGCTTTAGAAAAAGAGTGGACAGAAATATCAGAACGTCTATCCAATTCAACTATTCCCAATCCTAAAGACATTAGAAGAAAGGATGAAATTACCTCTTTGCTCATGACTGACGGTGAGCAATCAGATTTACAATTCAGGTTTGTAAAAGGCAGAGGTGGTAATAAAGGAATGAATGCAACAAAAAAATATAACAGAAAAGGCCCTGTAGGTTAACCAACCCGCGCCCGGCAGTTCCGGGCATTAAAATTATGAAAAAGCAAGAAGCAATCCAAAAAGCATACGGGCAATTATACAATCGGCTTAAATTTCATATTGATGAATTGGGATGGTGTACGATGTTTAAAGAGGACAAGAAATTAACGCCTACATTTTTAGAATTAGGATTTTCTCCTGAATATGTCAATAAAGAGATTACTAGCAGATACGAGGGGGAAACATATTCGCACCTTTGGCGACCAAATATATTAAATGGGATAGAAACAAACAGCGGCTGGACAAAGATCGAAAGCGAAGCGGATTTGCCGAATAAAACAGGCATTTATTGGGTAAAATTCCCTAACGATATTGTTCCGGTATATTTTGAGATTGGAGATACAAGATTTTCCCAAAATGGCAGGGACTATTATCAAGGTCTTCCTTCTCACTATCAATTGGCAGTAAAACCACAACCCCCAATTTATTAAAATGACAATAGAACAATTAGTGCCGGAATATGCGGTTGAGCAAGTATTTGCCAATACAAAATTTGGTGTAACACCTCACCGGCAGATAATTTCGGATACAGTAAGGAGCATTAATGAGGGCCACAGATGCGGTAGTACTGCAACTCAATGCTGTGTGGAGATCGGACTTGTACTTAACCCTAAGCCACGGAAATACGAACTATCCATCACCGGCAAAAAATACTTAGAACTTTTAAAAGAAGCAGAAAATGCATAAAGATATTAATTGTCCTTACTGCCATCACGGACAAAACATTGAACATGATGGCGGATTTGGGTTTGAAGAGGATAGAGCACACGAGATGCAGTGCAGTAATTGCGACAAGTACTTTGTCTTTTACACTTCAATCCATTACTACTATGAAGCCCGGCAGGCCGATTGTCTAAATGACGGTGAACATGATTGGAAAGCTCAAATCTGCTTTCCAAAAGAGGCTACCCAGATGCAATGTACAATGTGTGAGGATACAAGACGACCAACCGAAACAGAAATGAACGAAATTTTAAAAGGTCCAAACAATGAAAACAAATCCTAACGATCCGGCGCATCCGGAAGTATTCACAGACTTCAAAATAGATAAATTCAATCGCCATTGGGGGGATACCTATTCTACAGGTGGTTTATCCAAACTCGAACACTTTGCCGGTCTAGCAATGCAGGGCATCATTGCATCAGGTGTTGACCATGAAAGCAAAGAAGACGTTTCCCGGGTAGCCGTAGAGATGGCAAAAGCATTGATCACCGAATTAAACAAATAGAATGAAAACGGAAAATAACCTGCAGAACAAAGCCGCCTTCTTTGCCCAGTACTGGGGGCAATTCGTTTATTCCGCCCATAGGCTGGAGCAAGTAAACGAAAATTACATACAGCCCATGTTTGAAACTTCAATTTTGGAGCTAAAAGACGTTTCGCAAATAGGAGACGAGGACTTATTTGAAGTTTCTAAAATTGTTACATTCCATGAAGGCGATGGATTAATCATTGATCGCACAAGGCTGAAAGGGCAAATTGAAATGTTTGATAAATACAATGACGACCCTCATTACCGCGACACTTTGTACCTATTTACAAATGACTTTGATGTGCATCTTATAGACGAAAACGGAAATGTTTTTCAATACGATATGCTACGTCTATTAGAAGTTTCTGATTATCTCCGATCAAAAGGGTATGTGCTGCCCTGGCGCGATCTTTCAGTTCAAGACCTAATTGATTATGGTTGGATTAAAATTAAAGAGGATGAAAACAAGACAGATTAAAGGAGCGTTGGATATACTTCTCGTAGAAGGCATGGAACCGGATAGCATGGGCAACTTTTTTATAAGCCCTATGAATGAATTACTTTTTGACGGCATGAAATTCCTCTGCCGGCAATCAGAAATGACAGAAGAGCAGGCAACGACATTAGTAAATGGCTGGAATGCCCCTACAGGCGGTGATGACTATCAGGAAACATATCAAAACTACCGGATAAATAGTGATGATGACCTTAAAAATATGTATCATTTCGATTACGCAAAGGAATCATTTCAAAGCCTTTTAGAAGCAAACGGAGTGATGAAAGAAAATGAAGATGTCCCAACTCGCGAAGAATTCGGATATTATTCTGACTATGATGCAGAGGGGCACTTGAACAGTTCTGGATGGGATGACGAGCAAGGGGAAGAAAAATTCTTTCAGGCTCTCGAGAATTGGCAAGAAGCAGAAGCAAACGTATTCCCGCCCGAAACAACATTAGTATTTATAAAGCAATAGCTAAACGGGTAGTTAACCCCTACCCGTTCAAATCTTACATCATGACATCCATACACGACCAAATATGCATTAAGCATTACGAAAAACCCGACCCGAAGCCGAATATTACCGATGCAAAAGCAGAGGATATTTTAAGAGTTGCAGCAGAAGCTTCAGATATTTCCGAAGACAAATTAAAATCTGATTCCAGGATAGAGCAGGTAGTAATAGTCCGGCACATCTATTGCTATATCGCTCATGCTATAGCTAATCTCCCACTAAAAAATATTTCATCTACTATAAGCCGACATCATTCAACTGCTATACATGGTCGCAATAAAGTAGCTGGATATTTAGAAATTAATGACAAAGATTACACAATGATGTACGCTAAAATATTAGAGCGAATCGTACTTGAATTTGAAATACCTTTGCCACATGACAAAGGAAGAACTGATCAAATATTTTGAAACTGCCCCGGAGCAAACCCCTCCTATACCATTAATGCAGGGCACAACGGTAACAGAGTATAGGGGATTTATAGACACTCACATTAGCCAGCTTAAACTGGATCTAAATGACATGAATTCTCCGGTTGCTATGAGGTTATTGAAAATGAAAGAGTATATAGAATCTAAACAGCCTTAGCTTCCAAATAGGGATCACATACTTTAAAGTCTTCGAGTGCTCCACCCTGCAGCCAATAATCCCGGTTTTCGGAGGTTAGGACCAAGGGCATACGTTTCTTAGTATTATGTATTTCGGCCATCAGCTCATTAGCATCTGTAGTTATTATAGAGTATGTGATCACGCCGTTCCGCTCCGCGTATATTGCACCCAGCGCGAACACCTGGCCGCCTGTTCCTATCTCATACTTCTGCTTTTCCTTACCTTTTTCATCCAGCCACTGCCATTCAAAGAACGAGGTCACCGGCACCAGGCATCGGTTTCCAGCATAAGATCGGAAAGATGGCTTTTCTTCTATTGTTTCTATACGGGCGTTTAAGGTATTGGCCCGCTTAAAGTCTTCCTTTGCCCATCCCGGCATAAGGCCCCAGGATGCCAAATATGCCTTAGCAGGATCTGAATTTAAGACTATCGCGGTTTCTGGGTGAGTGAAGCCGTTAAACACCCCCAAAGGCAATTCAATATTGACCTTTATATTCAGAGCCTTTTCAACTGCTGGCTTTTCGGCTTCTAGTTTTGTATGATAACACATTACACTTTGATTTTTATAAGGTCAGTAATTCGGGTAGTGTAACAAGGTGACAAACTTTCTTGCCTCATTTTCTCTCGCTGCCGGCTTTGGGATGCCAGGCGGATCCGGTTCCGGCCCGAACGGTTATTAATCTGGTCAATTGCCTTCATAAGCTCAATATGCCGTGTGTCAGACTGCCCAAATAAAGATAATTGCTTACTGGATGTTGGGGTAAAGTCCATCGCGATCACCCCGGCTTTTTTGTACTGATAGCCCTTTCGAAAAATCTGCTGCAGGCCATAATCCGCAAACTTTGCCAATTCAATCATACTGTTTGTAGGATAAGGGAGTTTAACTACAATGCTTCTTGAGTAAGAAGGCAAATCTTGTCGATGGTAATTGGTATGAATAAATATCTGCAAGGCGTTACACTCACTATTCTGCTTCCGGAGCTTCTCAGAAACCCTTCCGGCAAACGTTTTGACCCGCTCTGCAATGATGTCCAGGCATTCAGTATTACGATCGAAAGTCCTGGTACAGGCAATATTCTTTTTATCTTTCACCTCTTCCATTTCGATGCAGGGGATGCCGTTCAACTCTTTCCACATCCGCTGACCAACAATTGTCATTTCCTTCAGTACCCAACCCTCAGGTATACTGGCGAACTCATATGCATTATTTATGCCCAGATCCTTTAGCTTCCGGGCGTACTGCCGGCCGATGCCCCAAACGTCGCCAATCTCGGTCCATTTTAACGCCTTAATGCGAAGTTCTTCGCTATCAATAACATGCACACCACCAGTCTCAGCCGGGAACTTCTTAGCGATTTTATTTGCCACCTTGGCCAGTGTCTTTGTAGGTGCGAATCCTATGCTGATAGGAATACCGGTTCCACGGGTTACATACTGCCGGATATCCAGGCCGTAATGCTTAAAGTTTACCAGATTATCAAAACCGTTAAATAGTAAAAATGCTTCGTCTATGCTGTATATTTCTACATCCGGGGAGAATTCTGAAAGCATTTCCATAACACGGCGGCTCATATCGCCGTATAGCTCATAGTTAGAGCTGTAAACCTGGATATCATGCTGCTGAAACAACTCCTTGTACTGGAAGGCTGGCGCCCCCATAGGTACACCTAATTTCTTTGCTTCATTGGACCGGGCAATTACGCATCCGTCATTGTTGCTTAAAACAACAACTGGCTTCCCGTTCAAATGTGGTTTGAACAGGCGCTCGCAAGAAGCGTAAAAGTTATTACAGTCCACTAAAGCATACATACTAATACATTTTATTGCAGGCCCAGGTAACTACCCCCCAGATCTGCAGTTCATCACCTTCCTTCAGCGCGATGGGCTTAAAATCGTCATTTTCCGGCAGCAGGTACAAAGATCCGCCTATCTTCCCGACGCGCTTGCACGTAGCCTCACCGTTAAGGAAACAGATAACAATGCTCTTATCCTGCGCTTCCAGGCCCTTATCAATCACAAAAATGGCCTTATCGAAGATTCCAACGCCCTTCATACTATCGCCGCTCGCTACGCCGAAAAATGTTGTGTTTTTATTCCGGATCATCATTTTGTTCAGATCAATGGAGCTAACATCAAAGTCGGCGGCCGGAGACGGAAACCCACAGTTAACCCGGAAGCCTCCTGGCAGTCTTATCTCTTCACCTTCATTTATCTGATACACATCAAATCCCTTCCCGGAAAGAAAGGGTAAATCCTTTTCGCTCATAAAAGTGATACTTATTTTTTACAAAATTAGGGAAGAATTATTCTAAACTTCATATGAAAGAAATCATCTTCCTTTCCAAGCTCGTAATCAAGCTGCCCGGGGTCGGTGGCCAGAATTTGTAAATATTCGGCTTCCTGCTCCGGGTCCAGTGGCTCAAATTCGGGCTCGCCATCGTTGAGGTAGTGGCCGGTAGTGAGGTTGGCGTATATTTCATCATCTACAAGGTAGTAGTAGTTTTCAAAATCCCAAAATTTAAATACAATACGCATGAAATAAAGATACAAAAAAGCCCCGCATTGCTGCAGGGCGGGGAATGAATTTTATAAATTGAGTAATATCACCTATCCCATTTAACTCCATATATAAATCCAGGTTCTGGATTATAGATTGATTTTTGATAGCGCTTTTTTTGCAAATCAAAAGGAACCTGCTCTATATCTTCTACATCTTTTCCTTGGTATCCTATTGCTTTCCTAAATAATGTTGCGCTTCCTGTACCCCTTCTTTTATGCATTAACTCTATATCGAAACTTATTAAATGCATTGGTACATCAACCTCCATATGTACATGTGTACTTGATTTTTTATCTGTATCGTCTAGCTCCATGCAAATGTTAACCAGAAATACAGAATTGAATAATATAGCATTTTGTGAACTGAATTTAGCAGTAGCCCAACCATTTGAGCCAACCACCGTTTCTTTATACATCCAATTGTTCGAGGTTACCAGTGGCATGTTTGTCCCACTCCATAAGAATTTGTGATCATATTCTTTTAGAACAGCCTGCTTACATTGGTGATATTTATCAAGAGAAAAAGTTATTTTTTTACCATCAACAGTAGAATATAAAACATGAGTAGACAGTTTGTTATAGCCTTCACTGTGCCTTTGTTTTAATAAATTTTCGGTTAGCCAAAAGAAACGACCCAATAGAGCAACTAAAAATAAACAAAAAGCTATTAATGCAATAAGGGCTTGATCTCTATTCGTTATGAATAGGAAAACAAACCCTAGTAATGTCGTGAAATTAAGAAATGAATTGAATGTTGTTCCAAAAAAGAACTTTGACGCTTTAGATAATGACTTCATAATTAAGGTTATACAAAAGCAAAATTACGATATTTTAAGAATCTCCACCCATAATAGCTAAATTTTTGGTTTATGTTGATTACAGGCCAAAGATAAACGCCAAAAAGATAATACCAAAAAAAAGTAAAACAAATTTTGCTAATTATAAGTATTTACCTATACTTATTAACAATAGATAGGCAAAAATACAGGAATTCCCTACCTATTTTATACACTTCATAAAATTGCTAGCTACTGAACTTCTAAGGCCCGGTTCATCCATCCGCGGAGGAACTTTTGCTGACTGGCATTGCGGTTGGCTATACGTAAGTAATACCTTGCATTTTCGATTATCAGCCGGGCGTGCAGGAGCCGGGCGGCCAGAGTATCAGAAGTGATCTGCATGCTATCCACCCGGCGCTGCAGGGCTTTATTTTCCGCTGCCAGGCGCTCAGATATGGTTTGGTAAGCGCTCATAATAGAGTCACGCTCTGGGATCTGGATCGGTTCGGGACGTAGCAAGCTATCCAGTTCTTTAACTGGTACACGGACATATACCGTTTCTTCTTTAGCCTGAACTTTGTCACGTTTCCCTCGGATGTTCCGGCAGGATGTAAGGCAGGCCAGTGCTGTCAGTAAAATGATTAAATGTTTCATGCTATTTGATTAAGTGTTTTGCAGGTTTGTTTATTGCCTCGATCAGTTGCGGGGTGATCTTACCGGTTTCCGGAAGGCCTAAAACCTTTTGGATCTGCTGGATGGATTTTGGCTGTCCAGATGTAACGGCGAAATCATACAACTTAAATGCGGTTTCCTGGTCGTCGATCGCATCGCCGGCGATCTTATCCCAGAAGTTTCTTTTATAGAAAATGTTTACCTGGCTTTCCAGTTCAGAATCCTTGATCTTCGAGTTATGCTTTAATGGTTTATTGCGGTCCACGATCGCCCAACCGGCCCAATTCGGCCAGAAGTTCCGTGCAATGCCTTTATACGTTTCCCCGCCCCGGTCTCCAGGTACATTTGCATAACCCCCTTCGTTTACAGCCGTCTTTTTGTGTGCTGCTAAAAATTCTGCCATTCTATTTTGATTTAATTTTATTGATAATTCTTTTCGCCCAGGCAACTACTTTACCGATCACCGAGAAGTGCCAAATTAAAGCCACGGAAATGATCACAATCGCGGCAATCAATATGATAGTCTCCAAGGCTAGCCCGGTCGAAGCACTGCCGGCTGTAGCTGCCTTCACATTAACGTCTTCCTTTACAGCGTCGTTAACCGAACCTGAATCCGAATTTATTACCTGATTCACTTCCTGCAGGCTGCTGTTCGTTATTACCTTTTCTTCCTTTTGAGACTTATCGGAACTACTCTTTGTAGCTTCGGTGCTTTGTGTAATCCGGACCTCGTTCACCGGCACGTTTATAGTTTTCTCCTTAGTTTCGACCAGGGCCTTCATCTGCCCGTTTTCAGTGTACGCAGTTACCCGTACATCCTCGTTATCGATATCGAAGTACACCAACTTCCCATCTTTGATCGCGGAAGTATCCAACATGAAGTTGCCTGTGACTGTTGTCTTAAATGTTTTGCCAGGGACCTTTACAGGCTCCGTAATGGTCCGCTTTTCGATATTCAGGTTTTCCGCTCGGCGCTCAGAGGTCATCCGGTCCATCCTGCTTACAGTTTCGGCCAGGGTGTTGCGAACTAATGAAAGGGCCTGCATGCTGTCGCGCATGCTAACGCGCATGCTATCCCGGTCGCGGGTAACACTTGCATTGATCTTCAGTTGCTCTTTGTAGCTTTTACGGACCTTACACCCACTTTGAGGCATTACGCAAAATCCCAGAAAGATGAGAATTAAAATTTTAGTTTTCATAGTCATCAGTATTTTGTTGATCAGGTGTGACTTCAACGGTCTTACGCCCAGGTGCCACGCCAAATCTGTGAATTACTTCATACATACTCTTTTGTTGTTGACATTCCATATATTTATCCTGCCATTTGTCGGCATCCTTCTTATTGTCGTTTGCCCGTTGTGTTTCTTTCTCCAATAGATCGGATTGGCCCTTATCCCATGCCCCGAAAAGGAATACAACTACAGCCGTTAAAATGCCTATGATCCACTGCACCAGGCTTCTGTTACTTAAATTTTTCGGCGGCTCCACGTTCTATCGTTTTAAATTGTCCTCAGTTATTTTTACAGCCTTTTCAACATGGTCCTTATCGATCAGGTTTAATATTTTCACAAGGTATATTCCGGCAGTACTAAGCTTGCTAGCTGCTTTATTTTTACCTAATACATACGATACAGTATGATCAAATTTGCCAAACGTAAAATGGTCATCCCTGTACTGTTTCGCAATCATTGTTAGCCGCCAAAGTGATCTAAATTCCACGTTTGCAAATTTGTCAATGCTTTTTGCGGAACTTAAAAAATAGCCGCTTAAACGCTTTACGATATTACCGGAACCGGTCCAGATAACCACAACAAGGTTAACTACCGATAACGGCAAGAAAAGCAGAAATGCCACTATAAAAAGGAACAGATTCTTAAACATTCAAGTCGATATTTTGAGTTTTCAAATACTTTTCAATAAACGCGGTTTTGTAGGCATCTATCCGGAGTTTACGTTCAGATAGCCGGGCACCTATGTATTGAACCAGTTCTAAATCAGTAGCGGACAGCGCAGTCAATTGTGTCATAAGTTTACCTTCTATCGATAAGTTGAATGCTGCATAAAGGAATTCAGATTCCTTCCCCAATAGTTCAATAATCTCCAGCAGCTGGGTTACTGTTAAATTCACTGATAAAGGATCATTAATGCTTTGAATACCATCACTGGCTTTATTAATCGTATTGATAAACACAATAGTTTGCCCGGTTTGGTTCTTCTCGATCAGTGTCTGCCCAATAAAAAAAAGGTCATACGCCGGCAGCTGTATTGTAATAACCTCCATCGGTAAATTCCTTTTCATTATAATCTATATTTTAAGTGTACGTGGACCGTATATGGCATTGTATTTGGCGGATTAATTTGTACATGAACCTTATCAACGGTATTCTTGTAAACTGTCACAGTCGAATAATTACGATTGCTTCCCTCAAAGCCGATAACCGGCACTGAATGTTGTGTAGTAAATGAGCTGACAACCGGAAGCATCAACGTGAAAATATTTGGAGTGTTCAATGTAAGATCACTCACCTCAACAGTGAGCGCTAAATCGACAAAGTCACCTACCCTCGTGTAGAAAGCATTTGATACGACTACATAAGCAGTGCCTGAAAGAATCTCGCCTACAGGGGTGTAGGTTTGTGAAATTATTGTATTAAGCAAAGTAACCTTTGATGCACTCAAATACATTTCTGTCCATACCTTATTCCAACCATTGTAAGCATATTGTCCTGAAGCTCCTGCATATAAATTGCCCTGATGGTCAAAATATATATGAGACCTCGAGGATGCTCCGGAATTTGTATGATCGCCTGAAATCAACGTGCCGGCCGCTGCCATATCAGTATGATACCCACCTCCAAATATTGCAGAAACTGGTTGTAAATACATATACGGAAAAACAACAAGAGCAGCCTTATTTATTCCATCAGGAGCTAAGCCTAAATCAGTGAAATTTGTAGATGTATAGTTAGGCATTGTCCAATACACTGTCCAGGATAAATCTGGGCTCAATCCTGTTACTTTTCGCCATTCTCCGAATGTATTATTCGTATTAACCTTCAATTTTAATCCGTTGTCATAGTAGTACAGATCTCCGTAATTAATTGTTGCCGGGGTTGTTAGGTTAATTCCAATCTTCCTGACATTTACCAGGTCCTTATTGTTCAAGTCAATATCAGCATTTGCATTTGTGTAGGTTACAAATCGCTGATCAGATTCTGTTTTTGTAAAATATGCAGTCAAATCCGTTTCAGACAAAGTGACCCATTCGGTGTTGTCTTCCGTCCTGATATAGATAGTCATTTTATTATCCGGCAACGCAACAAAATATAAACCGTCTACATCAAAGCCAGGTGTAGCAGGATCCGGAAGTAAAAAAACTGTATATGGCGTGAATTTTCTCATTACTCATTAAAGTATAGCATATTTTTACCACTCTCGATTACCCCAATTAGTGGCCTGTGATATTTGACTTTGTATCGTTGTCTGAATATTATTCACGACTTGGTTGATCTGAGTTTGAAAGTTGTTTGAAATAGCCCTGGTGACCCGGCCCATATTTAATCCCTCAAGTAGCCGAATATCAATCCCTCTGAAGGTTCGCTGTATCTGCCTTTTATTTACGAACTGTTCACTTACCGTTAATTTGTATTCATACGGCCTCAGCATGCTGCGGGTAAATCCAATAACTTGAGACCTGCCGTTAATTTTCAAATCCTGATCGACAACATTTAACAAATATCCAGTTTGAAAATAATTAATGATCTGCCCAGGTACAATCTCCTTTGACTTTAGGAAATTGCCGTCTATTTCGAGTTCCCACTGTAGAGCCGGAACAGACTGTATTGACAGCTGATCAACTGCCTTTGTGTAAAGCTCATTTTCCGCTTGTGTGATATAGCTTTGAGGCATCTTTATATCAATGATCACGTATTCATCGCCTACTGCCATTCTAAAAGCATTGTTGTCTACCGATGGAAAAACAAATCCCCGGTCATCCGTATATGGATTGATTATGAATTTCTTTTGCGTGTGATCATATACCGGTGCATCAAAAGTGTAGCCGGCTAAAGCACCAGATTTGAAGTTTATCTTTGGATTAAGGCCTGGTAAAAGTTGTTGGTTAATATCAAACGGCATTGTATTATCAAAGAATACAAGCCGGTCCTGATCAATTTGCGTGATTGTTCCCGTTCGGCGCGGATATACTTCATCAAAATTAATTGCACCCTCAGCCACCCCATAATCAGCCACCGCCCCAGCATCTGTAATATAGGGCTGCCCCTCTGAATAAATTACATTGATTGGCATCTTCAACCGGATGGCGCCGCCCCGGTAATCCCCCGGAATATTGGTAGTACCGCCAAATGCGTAAAGCCTGGTAACAATGTTCTTAGCACTCACATTTGTTCTACCGAGGTTATACAACCCCCGGTGCCTGCCATATTCAAAAGTATCCGGCAGCACTGTATCTATGTTTTTTACATTCAAACGGTAGGAATTGCCAACAACCTCAATTTGAAAATGCGTTGAGTACTGGTCACAAAGATTTTGTAAGGCTTCCAGGCAATTGTTATTCGTGAAATCAATCAGCAGGTGCTCAGTGTTTTGCTTTACATCACCTATCAGCCATTTACCGGCACCATATACACGGTTAAGATTTCTTACAACAAGCTTTACATAGTCCTCAATATCTGCCATCAAAGAGAAATTTGCGCCGGTCGAAAATCCAGAATCATCAATGTCTAACATTTGGACCTTTATCAAATCATATTGAACGCCCTCAAATGTTACATTGTATTCAAACTCCCGATCATTATTTTTCCTTTCTTTAGGAAGAAGGTTGATGGTATAGTGTTCACCAAAAACTGTGATCCGATCGCCAATGTCAAACCGCAATGGCTCCGGTGACCGGACGGCAATATTTACCTGGTCCTGCCCTAAAAAGTTTTTGACCTGTTCCGCTGAATCAACCCGGTTATACAGGTTTAACTTATCTCCGTTTCTCTTGTATATTATAAGCTGCTCCATAATAGTATGCCGGTGTGTGAAAAGGCGTTGATGTCTTCAAGCACACCCGCGCAAATGATTTGATAAATTTTGTCCTCCTGATAAGTGTGTGACAACAACTGCTGCCCCAATATATTTTCAGTAACTGTTCCGTCACCCCAATACACGTTAAAAGGAGTTTTGCAATCGATATTTATTTGAAGGGTATTCTGGGTATTATTCTTGGTGAAACGCAGAACACGCTTTACCGGTAGGTATTCAATAAGCTTTAGCGAAAATTTGCCATAGAATTTACCGGCACGCCATTTCTTGTCAATATTGATTGCTTCTTCCATATAAACCTCGTAAACCAACGGGCGGCGGTTGTCAATCTCAACTTTTAGCCGGTGGGTGCCTTTGCCCTTGAAGTAAGCAAGAAACTCATTCATCTGCATGGTAAAATCCATAAATCCATCACTTTCAAAAAAGCAATCCAGGGTTATTTCCCGGGGCATGAAACGGGGCCGTTCAAGGTCAACAATTACACCATGCTCACCGGCCCAATCAACCTTAACTGGATCCTTAATCCTAAGACTGTCAATAAGGCCGTGCGATTCCTCAACAAATACCTTAAAATCAAGGAATTTATGATCATCTATCCAGTACATTACATTAGCTTCCGGCACATCAATTTGACTTATTT
>Ga0256787_1000041_pt1 | contig 25975 bp, 25 predicted proteins | sample MC6MC0938MT_FD_189994 | JGI IMG/M metagenome (GOLD analysis project Ga0256787, IMG submission 189994) | Metatranscriptome of enriched soil aggregate microbial communities from Iowa State University, Ames, United States - MC6-MC0938-MT... | ecosystem: Environmental > Terrestrial > Soil >... | reverse complement strand
ACACTGTTAGCCACAGGCAGCTGCCGGTTAGCGGAATTGCAGGCAAACAGACCGGCTATAAAAAACGTAGATAAAATCAGCGGCTTTATCATAGGTCTATATCCGCGCAATAAGAAAGGGCGGCCTCATAAGCTTTGGTATGGGCAAAGTATTTACGCAGTATAGCTACATTTTCTGTACGTGTTCTTTTTTCATCGTACTTATTGTCAAACACATGATCGGATAATACTAAAGCTAATTCCTTATAAAGGTAGATTGAAGCTTGCTGTTCCTTGCTCTTACTCAGCTGAAGCGCTTTGTCGTAAGCATCCATCGCAGACTGTGCACCGTAGTAATTAGCTCCGTAGGCAATGGTGTTCGGATAAAAAGTATATGTATAATAGTTGCCGGTATTTTCCCGGTTTTCCTGCCCGAAATTACCATAGCTGAGCATCATCCAGAATAAGCCGTTTTTGGTCATATTCAGTTTACAGTTTCCCAGTTGTATATAATAAGCAGCCTTTTGTTCCTTACTTAAGCCCGGTTTATTGAGTTGGTCAACGATCGCGACAAGGTCAGCGGCTATAGCGGTTTTACTGGTTTGCTTATACTGTTTTACCCGGGATTTATCCCAGGGCGCATAAGTCCCCAGGTCTGCAATACCGGTGAATGGCAGGTAGTCTGCGTAGTAATAATTATCGCTCCAGAATTCCTGGTCCATAGATTGGAAGACCTTAAGGGCATCATGGTACCGCTCCATGCGCATATATTTGGTCCCTATAAGATCTTTATACACCTGTTCATCCGCCATTGCTCCGGGCTGATGTATGCTTCAAATGCCGTTTTATCCTTCTTGTCTTTAAATGAGATGAGCGCTTCCAGCTCCTGCGGACTGGCATACCGGTCCCAGAAAGCGATCTGTTTGTAATTCATTTTAGGCGAAACGGAATGCGGCTTTTTTTGTTGTGCCGGGTATATATCGCTCCAGTCGTTGGTCCAGCCATCGTATATGTTTCTCTGGTGACGAGATTTATTGTATAATAGTCCGGCAGTATTGATCAATCCTTTTTCCTGGAATTTTTTACTGAGCACCAGGAACAGTTCGGACAGGTCATCGTCATTTTCTGCAACAGGGAATGCTGCTTCAGGGTTTGCAGCAGTTGCAGTTTGTGTATTAAAGTCTTTCAGCCATTGTAAGAGCCGGGATTGTACATCAGGCGTACGAATATCTTCTGTATTCGCACAAATGATAATGGATTCTATGAGCCATTGTTTATGATAAACCGAGCTTTCCGGTAGCTTAAGTGCAGCTACTGCCCTCGCGGCGGCGGTGTAATTGCCCCTGATATTATAAAGGTGTGCTTGCGCCAGTTTCAGGAAGTCATTATCGGGAAATCGGCTGCCGGTCATTTGGGTCATTAAAGTGCAGAGCTCGTCCACATATTCAAGATCATTTTTCCTGTTGGCCATAACCAGGACTTTGTGCCGGTCTTCGTCTTCCGTATAGCCTTTATTCCAATAAGAGAAAGTCACTTTGCCTTCATAATCAATCCCCAGGCTGGAAAATCCTAAAAAAGTATAAGACCAGATCCAGTCTTCTACTTTATTGATCTCCCTGGAAAGCAGTAAGGGCAGGTATTTGCTGCCGGGGTTTAACTGGTATAGGGCATTGATCATATCGCCGGCCCGGCCCGTAGTATAGATGCCCTCCATGGCCAGGGCGATTTCCTTCAGGTAGGGATCCTTTTCTTTTTGAATGAGTTCCTCTAAGAAAGTGGATGCTATTTTATTAAAAGCAGCTACTTTTTTCTCTTCAGATAAATCGAAAGCCCGCAGCAGGCAGACATTACGTTTGAATTCATCTTTTTGCAATAGTCCGTAAAAATAATAGCCCCAGCCTTTAACCACAGTCTCCCTGGGTTCAATATAAGTTTCAAAAGCTTTTAAATAAGCGTCAAGATGATCCGGTTCCTTCACATAATAAACCGTTTTGATGGCCTGGAACGCATAACGCGTTCTCAGGAAATTATTTTTTGTTTTGCTACACCTGTCCAGGGCTGTCCGGGCAAGCTTTTCCAGGGATATTGTGTTCGTGTCCAGCAGGCTTGCCGTCCATGGATCACCCCGGTAGAATTGTGCCGCTTCCATCTGCTTGGCCAAGATAAAATAATCAAGGTAAGCTTTGTTTTTCTTTTTTAATAACCATTGCATAAAGCTGTTCCCCTTAAAGGAAGACCAGTTCTTTTGTTCATAAGCGCTCAGGAAAGAATCGGGGGCACAGGTATATTGAATTGAATAGATATCCTCAAAACTAACGCCTGTTCCTGTTATCTTTTGCCATTCCCCGCAATTACGTTTATAATCTTTACCGGTAGGGTCCGGGGCATTGCTGTTTAAAAAAAATTCCGAGTAATAAAAGGGCTCAAAACCTTCCTGGCCGTTGATGCCATTCCGGAATAAAGCAAACCGGGCTTCATCAGGATAGAGCGAAGGACCGCAAGCTCCCGCCAGCTCAGGCAGTAAACAACAGATAAGTAAGGCAATACTTTTAAGGATAGGCTTCATGATACAGGTCTATTACTACAAATCTAGAAATTAAAAATGAGATCCGCATTTTTAACAGGGCCTAAGTTTGTATTTTTACGCTTTCTTAAAAGTGTTGCTTTATCATGAAGGAATTTAAAAAGTATTTTATCATCCCGGCTCCGCCGGAAGAAGTATATCTTGCCTTAACCAATGAACCTACGGTAATGTTATGGACCGGTGCCCCTGCGCAAGTAGATGCCCAACCCGATGGTGAGTTTTCGTTGTGGGATGATTCTATTGTTGGCCACTTTATAGAACTGGAGCCTAATAAGAAAATTGTACAGGAATGGTATTTCGGCGAGCAGGAAGCCGCCTCTATCGTTACCATGAAATTGCATGAGGATAAAAAAGGCACTTCTTTAGAGGTACGCCATATCAATATCCCGGACGAAGCTTTTGAAGATATCCTGGAAGGTTGGGAAGATCCCTATATGGCTTCTCTGATCGATTTTTATACAGATAATGGGGAAGACTAAAGTCACACCAATTTCTTTATTTTTTCTAAAATGGAGTTAATTTGATAGCCAATCGGGTACTTAAGGTATGTTTTTTGCTTGATTTTATGTAAAAAAACATGATTATGGATAGATTCAAACCCAGCTTAGGTAACCTGATCATTTATATAATTATCCTGCTGAGTGCCTGGAACATTTACCAGGAGCTGCAAACGCTGAATGTGCTTTCCATGATGGTTTCTGTTGTGGGTTTCCTCGCAGCCGGTTTATATTTCCTGGATAAAAAAGGGTACAAAAGCCTGGTCTGGATCTGGACCGTAGCCCAGGTTATCATCATAACGACTTTCCGGCTGGACCCGGAGAATGAGAGTACGCATGAGGTGGCTAAATATGTTTTCTATGATTGTACCCAGTCTCTTCGCCTGGTATTTGGATTAAGCTTTAAAGCAGGGAATACCAAGCTGGCTATTGACTTTAATGCCTTAGTACTTATCTATTATTTCCTGCTGAAACAATTAAAGACCAGTGCGCTCATCGGCAGGTCCTATACACTGGCGGCACAGCCCGGAAGCCCGGTAACCGCACAGCTTTCAGGTGACCTTGTCGTATATATAACTGAAATAGTAGCCATTGACGGCTATAAAAACTGGCTTGCAGGCAACCTGAGTACACCGATTATACTGAATGAGCAGGTATATGACCGGGTAGTCATCCGGGTAGAAGATACCCTGCTTTCCAATTTTATATTGGCAGTACCTTTGAATTATGTGTTCGATAAAAAAGCCAATTCGTCCGCACCTTTCGAAGCAGCAAACTGGCTTTATTTAAAAATGTAAAATAGCTTACAGTTTTGCGGTTTGTATCCTCAGCACTTTACGGTCTGATTTCTGCACCTTCATTTTTTCAGGAATGAGGTTTAAGATTTCGTCCATTAAGGTTTGCAGGATCGATAATTTTACGAAATGGGTATTGGTGACCAGGGAAATTTCGCGTTCCGGTTGCGGGTCTTTGAAGTAGCGGATATTATCCAGGTAATCTTCTTTAAACTCGAACGTAGCCAGTTCCGGTAAAACAGTCACCCCGCCATTTGTATCCACCATTTTTCGGAGCATATCTACACTTCCCGATTCATAGCGGTACGGCTTTTCATCCTGCAGCTGGTTGATATTGTCGGCACAAAGGTTTAATACCTGGTTACGCAAGCAGTTGCCTTCATTCAGTAACCACAGGTTGTTCAGGTCGATATCTCCGGGTTCAATCGTGCGTTTAGTTAAAGCATTGTCCCCTGTAGCGAAATAGCCGACCAGGGGCTCAAAGAATAAAGGATATTCTTTTATTTGCTGCATTTCCAGTGGCGTACTTAACAGGCCGGCATCCAGTTCATCCTTCCTTAAAGCATTGACGATATCTTCCGTTTGCATCTCTGTTACGATTAGCTTCACTTTGGGGAATTTATCTACATAAGCGGCCAGGAATTTTGGTAAAATATAAGGAGCTATAGTCGGAATAATACCCAGTTTGAAGGTACCCCAGATATCTTCTTTACTCTGCTGGATGAGCTCTTCGATCTTACCGGCTTCTGATAAAATTATTTTTGCCTGTTCTACCAGCCGCTGGCCAATGTCAGTAGGACTGATCGGGTGCTTGTTCCGGTCAAAGATCTTCACTCCGAGTTCGTCTTCCAGTTTCTGGATCTGCATACTGAGTGTAGGCTGCGTTACAAAGCTTTTTTCGGCTGCTGCGACAAAACTTTTGTAAGTGGCGACAGAAACCACGTATTCTAATTGCGTTAGCGTCATAATGATTGAAGATAAGGATACAAACTTAGCAGAAAAAAGTTAACCCGGGGGCAATTTTAACTACTTTTGTACCCTCAAATTGATAAAAGAGTTTATGGCACAAGGTTTGGAATTATTGCAACAGCGTATCGGTACCGTTTTAAATGACACCTTATCACCCGCGGGAAGTTGGCTGGGCTTTACTTTAAGCTCCGTAAGTAAAGGTAAGGCAGTGGCAACGCTAACCGTACGTCCTGAAATGTGTAATCCTTATGGAAATATCCATGGTGGTATGATGTCTTTGGTAGTAGATGAGATCATCGGTTTCGCGGTTATTTCTTTAAATGCAGCAAATCATTATACCAGCGTTACTTTAAATGTGGATTTCCTTTATGCGATCAAAAGAGGAGAGACTTTAAGGGCGGAAGCAGAAGTGATCCGTTTTGGTAAGAAGATCATCAATGTGGATGTGCGGGTGTATCATGATGATAACAATATATTGTTGGCCAAGGCGACGAGTAATCTGACGGCAACGAGTATGCCGATATTGCAGGAACAATAGTAAAGTATCGTTTTGTTGGTTATATTAAACAATACCTATCCGGCAACCGGTGTTCCACTCTCCTGAATTCAATAATGTATTTTTCAAAGAAGGAAAATGGAAGGCTATTGATTAAATAATAAATACTTTACTTTTTTGTATTATATTTATTGGATAAAAGATTGACTTTTCTTTTAATCAGGACTATGAGTAAAGTAATACTATTTCTTTTTGCTTTAATGCAATTTAATTTTTGTTGGGGACAAGTAGCCAATCAAAAATACAGGATACTTACTTCCGGATTGTTTACTGGTAATATGAAAATTGTTCAGGATATTGTTGGGGAAAGATGGAGTATCGAAATCCGGAATGTAGGAAGTTGCACACCTTCCAGGGAGCAAAAGGATAGTATCAAACAACACAACAAAATCATTTTCCCTTTGATAACGGAGCATTATGGTGAAGGTTGGGCGGAAAAGTTTACAAAAGAAATAGAAGAAGAATTTGACAATCAATTAAACGTAGCGTTTATTTTAGATACAACTGATTTTATCATCAACAAGGAACATGAGTTAAAAAAGAAAGGGATAAATGGTTTTTTGTATTTCATGCGCTCAGTTAAAAATAACTCTACCTATAATGTTTCTGTGGTTACCTGGAATGAACTGGACGGGAAAAAAGATTGGGTAAGTTACTACCGGCTGCTTGTGCATCTTAACACAAAAAAAGTGGAAATACTCAGCGATGAATTGGTCAGAGACCAGTTACATATGGACTATTGAATCGTAGCCGAAATCCCCCTGTCCAGCAAAGCTTCACACCTCGGGCGCAAGTCATCAAAGCTACCCTTCTTCACCGCATATTTACCGCTAAAATGAATGATCAGGGCGCATTGCTCTGCACTTTCCAGGGTATGATCACATACTTCTACCAACGATTCGATCACCCAGTCAAAAGTATTCACCTCATCATTCCACACCACGATGCTGTTATTGAAATCCAGGTCTTCGTCTACCAATACATCCGTTTCTTCTTCATGAAAGGGCTTGGACTGGTTGTTTTGAGTGGTATAAACTGCCGCTGTTTCTTTTTCACTGATCAAATGCATGATGCGTTTCTTTTAAAATACTAAGGTACGATTTTTATAAGAATTCGTAAAACCCTTGTTTAAAAATGGCATAAAACGAGCAATCATCTAATAATGTAATACCAGGCCTTAATAAAAGATACATTCTAACAAACGGTTTTAAAATAGCAGGGCTCAAAGTGTTAAGCTCAACTTCATAATTCTATGTAACTTTAGTGCGAAACTTACTGACACATTCAATTGTAGCACTAAGGTAAATCCGCCGGAATTTATTTTTTAAGCGGATATGCCACAAAAAATAACGTAACGAAATATGAAAAATAAGCGCAAAAATCCGGCGTCGTTAACCACAATTATTTTTGTGCTCATTTGTTCAGGTACTTCCTATGGACAAATCAAAAATGATCATTCAAGCGGAAGCACCAACAAGCCAAACCCGGCTAATCAAATCAAAAACCTGGAGGTGCCCGCTAACGCAATAGACAAGAATATAAGAAGTATTTTTCAGGACCGAAAAGGGAATTATTGGTTTGGGACAAATGGAGCAGGTGTGTACCGGTACGATCAAAAAACGTTGTCTCAATTTACCTATGATGACGGGCTTGCAGACAATCAGGTAATACACATTCAAGAGGATGAATCTGGTAATATCTGGTTGGGCAGCGGCAGCTTCGGCATTAGTAAATTTGACGGCACAAAATTTACCACTTACGCTGATAAAATAAAGATAACTAGGGGTACAGATACAGATTGGAAATCAAAAATTAACGATTTATGGTTTTATGCTGGGGCTGGTGTTTTCAGGTATAACCATCTTTCAATGGATTATTTGCCCTTTGTCGCTTCAGGTTCAAATGTACCGTCTAATACCCCATTTTCACTTAGTCAATACGGTGTTTATTGCATTTTAAAGGATAAAAAAGGCAACCTTTGGTTGGGAACACAGGCGGAGGGCGTATGCAGATATGATGGGGAAACACTAACCTGGTTTAAAGAAAAAGGACTGTCCGGGCCGGCTGTTCTTGGTTTGTTTGAAGATAGTAAGGGCAACCTATGGTTTGGAAATAATGGTGCCGGATTATTTTTATATGACGGCAAAACCCTGAAAAATTTTACGGAAGAAAAGGGATTGGGTAATACAGACTTTATCGCATCCGGTAAATCTGGCCTGGGAACTATGGCGCGGGTATATGCTATTAACGAAGATAGTATGGGAAACATTTGGGTGGGAACCGTTGATGCCGGAGTTTGGAAATTTGACGGCCATAATTTTACTAATTATGGTAGGAAAGATGGACTTGCGAGTAATGCGGTAAACACAATTTATAAGGATAAATATGGAGTACTCTGGTTTGGAACAGACGACAATGGAATTTTTAAATTCAACGGAACGAAATTCTCAGCGTTTACCATTAATGAATGAACAGCGTGCAGTAATTTGCGTGCTCGTGGGATATAAATACAACCTTAACTAATGATTCAATTCCCCAGGCAAAAGTACGCAACGCCTAACGACTTGCACGAGGTTAATCCAGACGAATATGATAAAGGGCAATTAGATACACCGATGTTCAGTGAGCAAAATTGGCAGTCTCAAAAGTTTGACAATTTATCTTTTTATGTAAATTAGCGAAACGTATTTCTAGCCTGATACTTCATTTCTTTATTCATCATCCTGCCACTCCTTTTTGTCTGGAACCTGTTTACCGAAAAGAACGTGACAGCAATTAAATTCGATCATCCCAGTAATCAATTAATAATTGTTGTACAACCAGTAATTGGGAAAAGTAAATCCTATACTTTAAATTATGAGGAGTTGATTTTCGAAATTAGTAATGTCTCCAACCCTTTAAGACGGAAAATTATTGGTTCAAAAATCATTATTTTACATAAAGGCAATAAAGAATTTACGGTCTGCCGCTCTTGGTGATTTAATGAAAATAAACTATTGGCTATCGAAAGTAGATTGATTAAAATACAGAATGAGTTTAGCTAAAAATAAATCTGCAGAATAATTAAGGCGCAATTACAGGCTAAGACAAAGTACAGCAGAACCACAAACACTTAATACCAGGCGAAATTGAAATTAGAGCAACTACAAAAAATAATCTTGGCAAGCCAGGGATTACTGGCAACAGCGCCATTCGGGAAAGGAAAAATGGCGGTGCTGAATGCCCTGGAACAACTCGGCTATTTGCAAATCGACACTTTATCTGTCGTTGAACGGGCACATCATCACATCCTCTGGACAAGAATCCCGGATTATAAAGCAAGCTATTTGGAGGACTTGCTGCAAGAACGAAAAGTCTTTGAATATTGGTTTCATGCAGCTTCCTATCTTCCGATGAGCGATTACCGGTTCGCTTTACCAAAAATGTTGGAGGTTAAACAAAATGAAGCACATTACTACAACGCGACACCTGAAGTAATGCAGTATGTAATGGATACCATTCGTGCAGAAGGCCCGAAAAAAGCCAGGGATTTTGAAAGCGAATCTAAAAAACCAGGAAGTTGGTGGAACTGGAAACCTGCAAAAATTGCCCTGGAACGACTATTCTTACAAGGGGATTTAATGATTTCGGAGCGTAAAGGAATGGAAAAAACCTACGACATAGCAGAAAGAGTTTTGCCGGAACATATTGACCTGACGATGCCCAGCCCATTTGAGTTTGCTGAGTATTTAGTAAAAACATACTTGCAGGCATACGGATTTACCACGCTTAAGCAAATCACCCATCTTAAAACGGGCGCCAACATTAGAAAGAATGTCGCCCAGGTTTTGCATATGATGCTGGAGCAGGGAACAATACAAAAGATAGACCTTGAAAACTTTCCTACTGTTTATGTACAACAGCATTTAATTGATAAAACCATTCAGGTGCGTAGTCCAAATATCAAAATTTTATCGCCATTCGATAATTCGATTATTCACAGGGACCGCGTGCAAAAGTTCTTTGATTTCGATTACCGCATTGAATGTTACACGCCAAAAGAGAAAAGACAATATGGGTATTTTTGTTTACCGATTCTTTTGGGCAACCAATTAATAGGCAGGGTCGATTGTAAAGCGCACCGGAAAGAGCAACTATTTGAAATAATTCATCTACATGTTGAGCAAGAAAATAGTAAGCCTGAATTATGGGTAGCACCGTTTGTTGCACACATGAAACTTTTCGCAGCTTTTAATGCTTGTACTGCTATAAAGCTAAGCCAGGTAAGCCCTTCAAAATTAACCAACACCATAAAGCAGGCGATCAAGAGAAGCGAAAAATAAATCTTAAAACCGGAGCAATAATTAAAAGTCCATTTACCGAAACGATTGACAAGGCCTATAGCAAAGTTTGCAGTTAAAGCTGTTTTGTATCAGGCGGCTTAATCGCTGAATTCAATATTAGTTTTTTTATCCAAAAACGGTGTTCAGCCTCATCGTAATAGCTAATGGACGCTTTACCTCACATTAAAAACGAATAAAATGCTCAATTTTTTCAACAGGCAACAAAACAACAACGAAGATAATTTTGACAGTTTTCCGCCAATTGGGGGGCTTATGGTTTCAAAAATGGTCGTTGATGAAAACATTAAACCGAGATTTATGTATCGTGAAAAGAGAACGCGACCAGAAGATAGTGGTTGGAGAATTTTTACCGGCTTTGAAACAGAAGCCTATAACGATGATCCTGATAACATTGGCATTTATCATCCTTCGACAATTTTAAAATAGACCCTTCCATTAAAGATTTGCTATTAAAAGGAATTGGCTCTGTTTATGAAAAAGCAGAAAATGACGAATGGTATAAAATAACAGATTTTGACTTAGAAGATGATTTTATGACCACCCATAGAATAACGGAAAAATGGACGATTGAAATTAATAACCTATTTGAACGTTCAATTGAAGAAGACGGAACTTTATACTATACAACCGGTGATAAATCGATCAGGCTTGCTGTTTGGACCTCAGATAAGAATAAAGATGAGCTATATCTTGATTATCAGCAAAACATTGAAAACAGAGATCAGGCCAAATCAAAAACACTGGAAAAATTTGAATTTTCTGACAATGATATGCTTAGAATAGGATATTTAATAGAAGAAAATGATGCAGATAAAAAGTATGCTGTAATTTACGGGTTTTCAATAATCGACAAAGGAATTATCGAAATGGCAATTTATTTTGATGAAAAAACTGATTTTGATTGGGCAATAAATACCTGGAAAAACGTCAAATTTAAAAAATAACCAACAACAAGGCATTAAAAAAAGCCTGAATAAGCATTAATTGGAAATTGATATAAGAGAATTGCTCCCCGTTCAAAATATAGAATGGGAACAAACATTCAACGGCAAAGCAAATTTTGTAAAAATAAAATCTCTGCCACCCAATATTTATATTTTAAATGAGAACTGCTATTTCTTTCAAAGCACAGATAATGTTGCGAACAACGAGCGGTTGATTACAAAAGAAGATGCAATAAATATCCTAAGGAAGGACATACAAACCTATTTAAAACGCGCACCCAAACCGAAAAAATAGAATTCAAGTGTGTATTTATGACTTACCAGTTTTAAGTCAAACTGCTTATCTAATTTCCAGTACCATACAGCGTGCATTTATGTAATTACTATAAAAAACAGTAGCAGCCGAGGGCTGCTACTGTTTTTTATATCTAATGTATTGTCGCTTTTTACTCAGTCTTATTACCAATCTTACTGTTCTTCTTACTATAAGCAAAGTAGATGATCAGCCCTATACCCAACCATACTGCTAAACGCTCCCAGCTCTCTTTGGGTAAACCCAACATCAACACCACGCAAACAAGCACGCCTAAAATAGGCAATACCGGCACAAAAGGCGTTCTGAACCCACGGATGGCATCCGGGTTGGTCTTGCGCATCACGATCACCCCGATACATACCAGAGCAAAAGCAAATAAAGTACCGATACTCACCATATGGCCCAGGTCGGCAACCGGCACAAAACCGGCAAACAGGCTCACGAAAATCATGAAAATGATATTGGTTTTGTAAGGCGTACGGTTCTTCTTATGCAGATCGGAAAACACTTTTGGTAACAGGCCATCCACACTCATACTGTAAAACACCCTACTCTGTCCCATCAGCATCACCAGCATTACAGATGTGTATCCCGCGATAATAGCTATGGTCAGGAACCCGTTCAGGAAGGTATAGCCGGTATGGGCAAATGCAGTAGTAACAGGACTGGCATTACCTTTGAAATTGATATAGTTTTCAAGGCCGGTCAAAACATAAGCAAAGAAAACATACAATACGGTACATACAATCAGGGAACCAATAATGCCGATTGGCATCCCTTTTTGAGGGTTTTTAGCTTCCTGTGCAGCCGTACTCACCGCATCGAAACCGATAAAGGCAAAGAAAACGACACCGGCACCCCTTAAAATACCACTAATGCCATAAGTCCCGAAAGAATCACTCCCGAAGAAATCCCAGAAAGACATCGCCCCGGATTTCACCATTTCCTCACCGGTATTTACCGGGATGAACGGTTCGTGGTTGGCGGGATTAATAAAAGACCAGCCGATACCAATGAAAACAAGTACTACGATTACCTTTAAAATCACCAGGATATTATTCAGCAACGCAGACTCTTTGGTACCACGGATCAATAACAAGGATAATAAACAAATAATAATAATCGCCGGAAGATTGATGATCCCATTCATCGGTACCCCATTTACCTCATCCCAGGGCCCGTGGAGCAGGTACTGGGGGAGTTCGACCCCTAAGGAATGCAGGAACTTGTTGACATATTGCGACCAGCTTACGGCTACCGTGGCGGCCCCCAGCGCATACTCCAGTACCAGGTCCCAACCGATGATCCAGGCGATCAACTCACCCATGGTAGCATAAGAATAGGTATAAGCACTACCCGCAACCGGGATCATGGAAGCAAACTCTGCATAACATAAACCGGCAAATCCACAACCTACGGCAGCTAATATAAACGAAAAAACAACAGCAGGGCCGGCATTATCTGCAGCAGCCATACCAGTTAAAGAGAATAAACCCGCTCCTATAATAGCACCTATACCCAGGGAGACCAGGGCACCGGCACTTAATGTCTTTTTTAATCCCTTTTCCGACTCACTGGCCTCCGCAATAAGTTGGCTCAATTGCTTCTTCGCAAATATACCCATAATTGTATATATTTATTTTTAGAGCATCAAACCTAGATTATTTTTTCCAAATACACAACAATTAAGCCTATTTAAAATCTTACATTTGCAACAATGAAGATCGATTTCTTTAAATACCAGGGTGCAGGAAATGATTTTGTGATCATTGATAACCGTAGTGGAAATATCCGGTTAACTACGGCACAAGTCAATTTTTTATGCGACCGCAGGTTCGGTATCGGCGCCGATGGACTCATGTTGGTAGAGCAGGCTGAAGGCTATGATTATCGTATGGTCTATTTCAATGCCGATGGGAATGAAAGTACCATGTGTGGCAATGGCGGCCGTTGTATCGCTGCCTTTACTCATCATAATGGAATTGCCGGATCGGAGCAATCTTTTGTTGCCGTAGATGGTGCGCATAAGGCCAACATCCTTTCCGGGGACCTGGTTTCCCTGGAAATGCAGGAGGTTACGAGTATAGAGAAGGACGCAGACGCCACCATTTTAAATACAGGCTCACCGCATTTTGTACAATTCGTAGAAGATGTGGCCCATATTGATGTATATAAAGAAGGTAAAGCGATCCGCAACTGGGAGCAATTCCAGCCTAAAGGCATCAATGTCAATTTCGTTATGGCTACAGGCGCCGGCTTGAAAATACGCACCTATGAAAGAGGGGTTGAAGCCGAAACCCTGGCTTGTGGTACGGGAGTTACTGCCGCGGCGATTGCCTCTGCTGCAGATAAGACCGGCAAGATGACCATACCTGTAGAAGCGATGGGCGGTATGCTCGAAGTAAGTTTCGAAAAAACGGGAGCACAGCATTTTATAAATATCTGGCTTAAAGGCCCTGCAAAAAGGGTCTTTTCCGGTACTATAGAAATTTAATGCGGATTTGCCGATTATTTTAGCTTAAAAATTATATTTTTCATTTTTGAATCCATACAGGTACAATGAATTATTGGTTAGTAAAATCTGAACCTTTTAAGTACAGCTGGGACCAGTTTGTAAAAGATGGCAGCACCTTTTGGGATGGTGTGCGCAACTACCAGGCCCGGAATAATATGAAAGCCATGAAAAAGGGAGATAAAGTATTGTTCTATCATAGTAATGAAGGAATGGCAGTAGTGGGTATGGCCAGTGTCCTTAAAGAGGCTTACCCCGACCCTACTATTGATGATGAGCGCTGGGTAGTGGTAGACCTTAAAGCCGGGAAACCATTTAATACCCCGGTTACGCTCAAGGAAATGAAAGAACAACCCGGTTTGCAAAACCTCTCGCTGATCCGCCAGGGCCGCTTATCCGTATGTGATGTGAGCAAAGAGGAATTTGATATTATTGTAAACCTGGGAAAATAGTATATTCGCAAGCGTTCTATCAGCAAGCACTGATGGAATACCTGCTTTAAAAGAATAAAATGCTGAGCATAGACCATATATTTCAGGCCTTAGAAAGCCCTAAGAAAATTTTTATTACTACACACCAGAAACCAGATGCGGATGCCATAGGCTCCAGCCTGGGTTTGTATCATTATTTAAAACAGAAAGGACACCAACCCACCGTTGTTGTGCCCAATGAATTACCCGATTTCCTTCACTGGATGCCGGGTGTGGATACGGTATTGAACTTCGAGTCCGAGCCTAAAACCTGTATGAGCGTGTTAAAAGAAGCAGAACTGGTTTTCTGCCTGGACTTTAACCACCTGAGCCGGGTGAAACTATTGGAGGCGCCCCTCAGGAACGCAGTACAGCCGCTCATCCTCATCGATCACCACCTGCAACCGGAAGCGGACGTTTTCTATGCCGGTACCAGTGATCCGGAGAAAAGCAGTACCTGTGAAATGATCTACGACTTTATCCTCCAGACTGGTGACCAGGAACTGATCAATGACGATATCGCGCGCTGCCTCTATACCGGTGCAATGACCGATACCGGTTCATTCCGTTTCCCGGCGACCAATGCCAATGTTCATGAAATGATTGCCTTTTTCAAAAAAAGGGGATTACAGCATAGCCGCATTCACGAAGATGTTTATGATTCCTGGACCGAGAACCGGATGCGCTTTATCGGTTATGCCATGCACCAGAAAATGGAAGTGACGGCTAATGGGAAACTGGCGATCATTGCACTTACTGAAGAAGAGATTAAGCCTTTTAACCTGCTTGCAGGCGATACCGAAGGCCTGGTGAATATGCCTTTAGGCATTCATACCGTAAAAGTTTCCGTTTTATTGACCCAAAAAAACGGGATCATTAAACTATCCTTCAGAAGTAAAGGTCAAATTGATGTGAGCAGCTTCTCCCGGGAATATTTCAACGGGGGCGGACACTTTAACGCGGCCGGAGGCTCCTCTGAAGAAAGTATGGAAGCCGCTTTACAAAAATTAAAATCATTAATCACTAACATAATCCCCTAATAAATACAATAGATTTGCAACATGAAATTTAGCCATTTAATTTTAAGCGCAGCGGTAATGCTGTCCGGTACCGTAACATTGAATGCCCAGGACTTTCAAAAATATCCGAGCGGCCTGGAATATAAAACCACGACTAAAGGAAGTGGTACTTACGAGGCGAAGCCCGGAGATATCGCCAGCCTGCACATCAGCTTTTCCGTGAGCGACAGTACGCTGATCGACTCCCGTAAAATGAATAATAATATGCCTATTGAGCAACCTTTAAATAAACCGAATTTTGAAGGAGATGTGTTTGAAGGTATTCTTAAAATGAAAAAAGGAGAGCATACCGAATTCCGCCTGGCGGCCAAAGACCTTTTTGCGAAAACCAACCAACCTATGCCAGAATGGATCAAGCCAGAGGCTTTTGCAGTATGGCATGTTGAGATGGTGGATGTGAAGAACAAAGAGCAAATGGAAAAAGAAGCTTCGGACAAAGCCGCCAAACAAGTGGCTATCGATGACGGGCTTATCCTGAGCCACCTGAAAGCAAAAGGAATTACCGTTAAAGCTTTACCTAAAAATGGTGTGGTGAAAGCCAATCCGAAAGTTGCCTACAAAGATGCTTCCGGCCTGTATTATATCGTTACTAAAGTTGGTACCGGTGCTGCCGGAGCCGATGAAAAGTTTGTATCGGTGAACTATACCGGTTCTTTATTGGACGGTACGGTTTTTGATTCTAATGTAGATCCTAAATTCAACCACGTACAGCCCATTGAATTTACCGTAGGTAAAGGCCAGATGATCAAAGGCTGGGATAAGATGCTGCCTAAAATGAAGACCGGAGATAAAGTGATCGCTATTTTACCTTCGCCATTAGCTTATGGTCCACAGGCAAGACCGCCGCATATTCCTGCAAATGGGATTCTTCAGTTTGAAATGGAGCTATTAAGCGTTAAATAAAATACTTCATAATTTATAAATAGTAAAGCCGGCAGTACCCATCTGCCGGCTTTACTATTTATAGTATAATTCCTTAACTTCGGTGCTGCTTTGTTTTGCTCATGAAAAGAATTATTTATACCCTCCTCTTTTTTGTCCTTTTAATCCCTTTTGCGCAAGCACAAACCAGGGATTGCGTTAATACCCCGGCCCGGCAAAATTTTAATGTTTTACACTATGATTTAGCCATCAATTTTGATACGCTGAACAGTACCCTGAACGGGATCGTAAAAATTAAGGCCGACCTGCTGAACGACCCGGAATCCGAATTCCAGATTGACCTTCAGGAGCCATTACAAATCAGTAAGGTGCTTTATGGTAATGTGGCGCTTCCCCTGAAAAAGCAAAAAGATAAATATTTTGTCAAAGTACCGGGCCTGAAAGTAAAAGAAACCTTTCTACTGGAGGTGCACTATTCCGGCCAGCCTAAAACGGCGGTTAAAGCACCCTGGGATGGCGGCATGGTGCGCACGACAGACAGCCGGGGCAAAATGTGGTGGGCCGTAGCCTGCCAGGGGGCCGGGGCCAGTATCTGGTTCCCCTGTAAAGATATTAATGCCGATGAACCGGAAATGGGCGTAGATCTGCATTACACCGTTCCTGCCGGCCTGACTGCTGTTGGCAATGGTCGTTTTTTTAGTGTGACCAATGCTCCGGATAACCAGAATACCTGGCACTGGAGGGTGGTTTCGCCGATCAATATTTATGATATCACTTTTTATGTGGGCAATTACCTGCGTATCCAGGAAACCTTCAATGGCATCAACGGTAAAATGGATCTCGACTATTTTGTGCTGAATGAGAATTTTCAAAAAGCTAAAGAGCACGTCAAGTCTATACCCAAAATGCTGACCGCTTTTGAAGACTGGATGGGTGCCTACCCTTTTCATAATGACGGGTTTAAAATTGTTGAGGCCCCTTACCTGGGTATGGAACACCAAAGTGCTATAGCCTACGGTAATCATTATCAGATGGGCTACCTGGGCAGCGATCGTAGCAAAACCGGCATCGGATTATTGTTTGACTTTATCCTGGTGCATGAGACCGGTCATGAATGGTTCGGTAATAGTATCTCTACAGCCGACCCGGCTTACTTCTGGATCAATGAAGGGTTTACCAGCTATACCGAGGTCATGTATATAGAATCCATGTTTGGTAAAGAAAAAGCGATTGAGTACCTGATCGGTACCAGGAGCCTGATTCAGAACAAAGCCCCGATGCAGGGTGCTTTAGGGCTATGCCAAAACAGCAACAGCGACTGCTATCCCAAGGGAGCTAACCTGGTACACATGATCCGTAAGCTGATGAAAGATGATACTGCCTTTAAGATCATGATCCGGAAAATAAATAATGAATTTTATCACAAAGTCATTACCGGCCCGGATATGGAAGCTTTTATCGCAAAAGAAAGCGGTTTAGACCTGGGAAAAGTATTTGACCAATATTTAAGAAATAAAGAGCTCCCTGCTTTGAAGATCAAAAGGTCAAAAAAAGGCTTTAGTTATAAATGGGAAAAATGCGTGCCAGGCTTTAATATGCCGGTGCTGGTAATCATAGATGGCGAAGAAAAATGGCTTTACCCTACCACAAAAGAGCAAAACCATTTACAGGCAGCTACTGCCTCGATTTCTGTTCAGAAAGAATTTTATTGCACCCTGAACTTAGAATAAAAGGTGCTTAACGGTATGCCCGTTATTGATCAGCTGTTTCAGGGATTCTATACCTATTTTTAAGTGCTCCGATACATATTCACGGGTAACGGAAGTATCGCTTTTAGAGGTTTTAACGCCATCTGGCGTCATTGGCTGATCGGAAACCAAAAGTAAAGCGCCGGTAGGGATAGAGTTAGCAAAGCCTACAGAAAATATAGTAGCCGTTTCCATATCTACTGCCATTACGCGGATAGACCGCAGGTAGCTTTTAAAATCATCGTCATGCTCCCATACCCTCCTGTTCGTCGTATAGCAGGTCCCGGTCCAGTAATCTTTATCATGGTCCCTGATCGTGGTAGAGATGGCTTTTTGTAAAGCAAAGGCTGGTAGTGCCGGAACTTCAGGCGGGAAATAGTCATTGCTGGTCCCCTCGCCTCTTATAGCCGCGATGGGCAGGATCAGGTCGCCCACTTTCGTTTTGTCTTTTATACCCCCGCATTTACCCAGGAACAAAACCGCTTTAGGTTCGATCGCAGTAAGCAGGTCCATAATAGTAGCTGCTGTGGGGCTACCCATACCAAAATTGATGATGGTAATGCCGGCAGCGGTAGCGCAGGTCATAGGCTTGCTGTAGCCGATCACCGACACCCCATGCATCTGGGCAAACATGTCCACATAATTCTGGAAATTACATAGTATAATATATTCACCGAAGTCTTCTAATGATTGGCCCGTGTACCTGGGCAGCCAGTCTCGTACTATTTCTTGTTTCGTTTTCATCTTAATCCGTTTTATTATCTATGTCCTGGTAACCCAGGGACAACAAAATAAAACATTTTTTGTAAGGAATAAAAAGGTTGCTGCAAGATTTAAGCCAGAATTAATGATTCGCCTTAGGTAACTGGTAAAAGGCAATTGGGTCTCGGCAAAAAACTGCATATTTGCAGGCAGAATGAGCTTAATAATCCAGTACCCGGAACCTGATTTTAAATACCGGGAAAGTGAAGGGCTCCGGTATATCTTTGATGTGTTCCGGAAAAAATATATCCAATTGAACCCTGAGGAATGGGTGCGTCAGAATTTGCTGAAAGCATTGGTACAGGTATACCGATACCCCGCCGGTTTAATAGCTGTAGAAAAGGAACTGAAAATTAACCAGCTTAAACGCCGTTATGATGCCGTTGTCTATGACCGCGAAAGAAAGCCCTGGATGCTGATTGAATGTAAAGCCCCGCATATCTTATTGAATGAAGTCACGCTGAGGCAAACGCTGAATTACTACCGGCAATTGCAATGCCCCTATGTACTGATCAGTAACGGGCATACTCATTACTTAGCGGCGATCGACTCACAAGCCTTCACTTGGCTTGATTGTATTCCCACCTATAATTTTTGAGTACTCATCGGTGCTGATCACCTCATAAGCCCGTTTTAAGACCTTGTCCGAGCGGTTGATGACATTATAAAAGCCATCATTGTTAAACATGATGCGGGCTAAGGTTGCTTTCACATAGTTTTGCAATAGCATTAATTCTGCCGGTCTTGCCTTTACAATAGAACGGTACAGCGGACTGATCGAATTGCATACAGCATCCAGCTGTTTGCCAAATTCTCCTTTAAAATCAAGCGTCGCATCAAACTCCTGGAAAGAGCCGAAGCTTTTGAACATTTTCGGATTATGGGCGAAATAGCTATAAATAAAGTCGTCCAGTTTAGGGTCGGTAATGATCTGGCTTAGTACCGGAGAGTATGCCTCTTCAAATTTAGAAACAATTAGGTCGGGGCGAATACCGCCGCCGCCATACACCGGGCGGTTATTTTCGCTGGTAAAGAATTTGGTGCTCTTGTCTACCATATTGGTATCACTTAACTGCTGCGATTTGTCCCAGAAATATTTTTCCCTGCCTTCTGTATAAGATTTTTGTATGGACCGGCCTACCGGAGTATAGTAGCGGGCAATCGTGATCCGCATAGCCGCACCATCTCCCATTTCGAATTGCTCCTGTACCAGGCCTTTCCCGTAAGTATCTCTGCCAATGATAACACCTCTGTCCCAATCCTGTATGGCACCTGCCAGGATCTCGCTGGCAGAAGCGCTGCCCTCATCAACTAAGATAATCAGTCTGCCGTTTTCAAAAATACCGGTACGGTAAGCATTATAATTTTCCCGCCCGATTTTTGAGCCATATGTATACACCAGTAATTTATTACCGGAAATGAATTCATCTGCAATCTCTGTTGCTGCTTCCAGGAAGCCGCCGCCATTGCCTCTCAGGTCAAGGATCAGGCGTTTCATGCCCGATTCCTTTAACTCTTTCAGTTGCTTTACAAATTCCTCGTAAGTATTAGCTGCAAAGCGCTTGATCCGGATATATCCGCTTTCCTTATCCAGCATAAAAGCTGCATCAATACTGGAAATTTCTACATCTGCACGGGTTAGTTTTATGGTCAGGTTCTTTTGTTCGATAGGCCGGTAAAGGCTCAGGTTGACCTGGTTGCTACCCCACTTGCGTACGCGGGCTACCAATTCTCTTTTAGACATTTGTACCCCCGCAACAACAGTATCGTTAACTCTTAAGATCATATCCCCGGTCTCAATACCTCCGAAGAAAGCAGGACTGTTAGGGCTGATCAGGGAAACCATGGGTGTGTCATTTACAAACTGGTATTCCATACCCAATCCATTAAAATTGCCGCCCAGCGCTGCATTGACGGCATCCAGGTTTTTGGCAGGAATATAAGAAGTATGGGGGTCCAGGTGGCTTAAGATACCATTGATAGCGTCATTATACAAAGAGTCCGAACTTACCGAATCCACGTATTTTTCAGAAATAATATCAATCATTTCCTCAAGGCGGTCGTTGCGGTCAAGGATGGTAGCGAAGTCTCTTTTATTCCCCGTCAATTTATTCAGATAAAAACCTCCCACCAGGCCAATGATCATCACAAGGGCAAGCAAAAGTGGGGTCCAGACATTCCTGGAACGAGGTTTAGGTATTTTATCAGACATGGGTTATAAAAAGCACACAAAATTAATCTAATATTTAATGAAATGCTCATTAAAATGTACACAAAATGTGATTAAGTTATCAATAAATTTTATGGACAGAGTAATTGGATGCTTTTTTCCTGCATTTCAATGCGAATAGTTGGTTTACAGTCGATTGCTTCACCATCCATTTGCATCACCCGATTGCCGTCGTTAGAGATCTTTATGTTTTTCGCTTTGTAATGATTGACATACCGGTTATTGAGTAAGGTGTCGGTAAAAGCCTGCAAACCGATGATACCGGAGAGTAATTTTGGATGCTTCTTAATGATGACGACGTCGAAATAGCCGTCGTTCATTAAGGCTACAGGAGCAATCTGGAAATTATAGCCTAATTGCGTTGCATTGGCTACTGTGATCATGAATGCTTTTTCCCGGATGATCTTCCCGTCCAGTTCGATGCTCCATTCTTTAGGCTTATACGACCATATTTTTTTATTGATGATTCCTACATAAGACCAGAAGCCGCGCTTTTTGCTATGCGAAAATTCTTCGGTCACGACCGCGTCAAAGCCAACACCCGCATTACTGATAAATAGGCGCTTTTTGTCTACCAGCCCGGTATCTATGGCGTGTACATTATTTTTATTCAGCACTTTTATGGCAGCTTCGAGTTTTAAGGGAATGCCTGCAGAACGGGCCATACCATTGCCCGAGCCCATGGGGATCACGCCCAATACGGTTGCCGTATTGCGTATGCCTTGTATAATGTCATTCAGGGAACCGTCACCCCCTACGGCAACGACTACAGCTACCCCGGATTCGGCCGCCGCTTTGGCGATTTCCGTACCGTGCTTGGGATATTGGGTTTCCGCGATCCGGTAGGTATATTGTTTATGGTCTAAATGCTTTTGTATGGCTTCCTCTATAGCCTTTGTGCGGTCTACACCGGCGCGTGGATTTACGATAAATAGGATGTCCTTCACTGTCTTCCGGTGCTTAAATTTCTGCTTTTAAACTAATATCAAGGCTTACGGCATGATGCGTCAAGGCGCCAATGGAAATGAAATCTACTCCCGTAGCGGCATAAGACTCGATATTTTCGAAATTGATACCTCCAGAGGCTTCTGTCTCCACGCTGTTATTGATCAGTTGCAAGGCTTCAACGATCTCTTCCGGTTTGTAATTATCCAGCATAATGCGGTCTACACCTCCGGTTGCCAATACCCTTTTCACATCATCAATATTACGGGTCTCCACTTCTATCTTAAGGTCAAGATGGTTGTTGCGAAGATAATTTTGAGTAGTCAGAATCGCTTTTTCTATCCCCCGGCAAAAATCAATATGATTATCCTTCAGCATCACCATATCATAAAGACCATAGCGATGATTCTGACCGCCCCCGATAACAACCGCCTGCTTTTCCTGTAAACGGAACAGTGGCGTGGTTTTCCGGGTATCCAGGATCCTGGTTTTATAGCCCTTTATTTTGTCGGCATATTGATGGGTGAGGGTTGCAATGCCGCTCATGCGTTGCATCGTATTCAATACCAGTCGCTCGGCCTTAAGTATCGTATGTACTTTGGCACTTACTTCAAAACCGATATCCCCGTATTTTATCGCAGCTCCGTCTTTAAGAAAAATATCAAAACGCGCTTCCGGCTCCAGGTAGTGAAAGATATCCTGGGCCCATTGCATACCGGCAAGTATACCGTCTTCTTTAAGCTTAAGGATGGCTTTACCCTGTGCTTCAGGCGGGATGCTGGCTAAGGTGGAATAGTCACCAGAGCGGATATCCTCTTCTAAGGCCAGTTTAATAAATTCTTGAGGAGTCATGTCGGATAATTTGTGCAAATATAAGCATTCACAAAAAGCATCGTGCGGAATCGGGCAGAAAAGCAATTTTTTAACGATAACAGAAAAGCAAGGCGGGAGCCTTGCTTTTCTTGTCTATATTCTTGATCCTTTGAATAGCTTATTTGAAAGCACTCAGGCCGGTAACATCCTGGCCGGTGATCAGTAAGTGGATATCATGTGTTCCCTCGTAAGTGATCACAGACTCAAGGTTCATTGAGTGACGCATGATGCTGTACTCACCGGTAATCCCCATACCACCCAGCATCTGGCGGGCTTCGCGGGCGATATTGATCGCTACTTCACAGCTGTTACGCTTAGCCATAGAGATCTGTGCCGGCGTAGCACGGCCTTCATTTCTCAGTTGACCTACACGCCAAACCAATAACTGCCCTTTAGTGATCTCAGTGATCATTTCTGCCAGTTTCTTTTGTTGTAACTGGAAGGCACCGATTGGCTTATCGAACTGGATACGCTCCTGGGAATAACGCAGGGCCGTATCATAACAGTCCATACCGGCACCCAGGGCACCCCATGCGATACCGAAACGCGCACTGGATAAACAACCCAGAGGGCCTTTCAATCCTTGTACGTTGGGTAAAATATTTTCTTTAGGAACTTTTACATTATCAAATACTAATTCACCGGTAGCAGAAGCACGTAAGCTCCATTTGTTGTGCGTTTCCGGGGTGGTAAAGCCTTCCATACCGCGCTCAACGATCAAACCCTGAATTTTACCTTGTGGGTTTCTGGCCCATACTACAGCGATATCCGCGAAAGGTGCATTAGAGATCCACATCTTAGCCCCGTTCAGGATCACGTGACTACCGGCATCGGTAAAGTTAGTGATCATACCGGCAGGGTTAGAGCCGAAATCAGGCTCGGTAAGACCGAAACAGCCCATCATCTCACCGGTTGCTAATTTAGGTAAGTATTTTTTCTTTTGTTCTTCAGTACCGTAAGTCAGGATCGGGTACATTACCAGGGAACCTTGTACGGAAGCGGTAGAACGAACGCCGGAATCACCGCGTTCCAGTTCCTGCATCATGATACCGTAGGTCATATAGTCCAGGCCCGGTCCGCCATATTCTTCAGGTACAAAAGGTCCGAAACATCCTTGTTCTCCCAGTCCTTTAATGATCTGATCAGGAAAAGCTGCACGTTGTGCATAATCTTCTATAATGGGAGAAATATCTTTTTTTACGAAAGCTCTTACAGAGTCACGGATTACCTTTTGCTCATCAGAAAGGAATTCGTCTAATAAGTAATAATCCGGATGTTGATACAGATCCTGTGCCATATAATAATGTTGTATTTTTTAAACTCGCACAAAATTAGGACAATAAAACCTATTTTAAACACACTTATATATTTCTTCCCTACTTCAGCGCCCTAAAGGCGAAGTGAATAAATAGAATTTGTGCCTAATGCCACAAAACCAAATGATTCCTCATGTTTATCGGGCTTTGGTAAGTATGAATTATTGCTAGTGATGAAATATTGAGTTTAATTTTATATGTAACGCCCTTCTTTAATTGATCAGAATACTTATGCTTCAAGGTAACTAACAAAAAAACGGCTTATCACCGCTGCCCTGGTGAATAAGCCGTTACCGGTTACTGAAAAAAATCAGAACATTTACCCTTACAGTTTCATGAACTTAAAAGTAGCAGTACCGGATTTAAGCAGGTACATGCCCTGCGGTAAAAAGGCAAGCGAACAACTATAAGTAGTGCTGTTCCTGGGAATGCTCAGCCGTGTGATAATTTTTCCGGAAATATCTGTAATCGCAATAATTTCATCTGTGGCAGGTGCCGTCGAAAAGTGAATGGTTATTTGATCGGTTATAGGGTTAGGGTAAAAACTGATGGCATCCTGTTTATCGATGTTTTTTGTAGCTACACTTTGATTGTTAGTGAATCTTAATTGCGTTGCGATCTCCCTGATCTGTACCCCCCAGCCTATGGCATCGATCAGCATCAGGTCACCTGATTCATTAATGAGATACAGGGAGTCATTCATGCCTATATTGCTGTTTGCAGCAAAATAGCCTTCATTGGTAGCCGTCGCAGAGTCGTAGTAAAAGTCCATACCAGTGCTTCTATCCATACTGTTGAACAGCAGTATTCCTTCAGCTATTGTATTCAATATACCCGCGTTGGGTGGTGCAATAGAAACGAAAGCCCCGTTCATAATGTCTACGCCATATAATGTCGTACTACTTGCATTTTTGTAACTGTTAATATAAGCGATAGTGCCTATGTGAGGGTCTTCGCCTGTATGTATATCGCCGGCAGCATAAGATAACATCGTGTCCGTGGCGGCTAATGCTCCTGTCTCAGGGTGTAAACGATAGTTGGCTTCATTGCTGGCCGTTACCCGGATACGGTCTACTGTAGGGTTGAAATCAAATCCTATGCTTTCGCCCATACCAAGATTCATCGTTCCACCGGTACCGATTTTTGTGGCTGCCCCGGTAGCGGTATCGATCCGGTAAACGCCGAAGTCCTGTGTAGTATCATTATAGCCTAATGCATAAAGTTTCAAGTCTGCAGGGCGTACATCCATGCCGGCTATACGATGGTTGTTCGTTAGCCCGGTAATGGGTTTCAGGCTGCGGATTAGTGTAGGATTATCGCTGGAAAAGGTGACCAGGTTGCTGTTTACCCGGGTAAGTCCATATACTAAGACGCCTGTATAGTCCGCCGGGACGGTCCTGTCGATTACCGCGGCAATATCTCTTACCGGAGCTCCTATACTGCCAAGATTGGTAGTCTGCCCGGTACCCAGGTTGATGCGGTATAAATTATCGTTAACGGCACTACCGACATTAGCATTAATATAGGCCATATTGGTTTTGGTTGCAGGGTCAAAGTATATATCCATACCTGCTGTCGGGTTAGCAGCATTTACAGATAATCCCGCAGTACCGATGGTATTAAGTGTGCCATTGTTCGGAGGAACCTGGCTTACCAGTACGTCTAAACCTTTGTCATAATTGAAAAGTGTGGTTGCTTCAGCACCGATATAACTATTGGTGTAGCCGCAGGCAATAATGTGTGGTGTAGCACCGGTGTTGATATCTGTTCCAGCATATGCCAGGTTCCCGTCTGTCGCCGCGATACCACCTGTTACCGGATGCATCCGATAGTTCATGCCATTTTCTGCGACGATGCGGATGCGGTCAACAGTAGGGTTAAAGTCAAAGCCGATACCACCTGTGCCTAAATTAAGGGTAACCGGGGTACCGATACCGGTGGCCATGCCGCTAGCCGGGTTAATCACAAAAAGCTGTGCGTTATTGTTACTCGATGCGCTGTTGTAAGCCAGGCCATACAATGCTCCGGTATTAGGCCGGTAGTCGATGCCTACAACATTCATACCTGCCGGAATACCGCTGATCGCCATATACTGACCGAGTGTCGCCGGGTTAGTTACATCCTGCATTAAGGCTAGCTGTCCATTTTCGGTTAATACCATTAGCTGTTGTGCGATT
>Ga0256787_1000039_pt1 | contig 26564 bp, 24 predicted proteins | sample MC6MC0938MT_FD_189994 | JGI IMG/M metagenome (GOLD analysis project Ga0256787, IMG submission 189994) | Metatranscriptome of enriched soil aggregate microbial communities from Iowa State University, Ames, United States - MC6-MC0938-MT... | ecosystem: Environmental > Terrestrial > Soil >... | reverse complement strand
GGGGACAAAACCAGGTAGAATAATTACTAAAAGTATTAATGAAGGTTTGGTGTTTTTTAATAACGGATATGGTGCTTATAACGAAACGACAGAAATGAAAGCTGAAGACCTGGCGGGAGTGGCCGATAGGTTCTTTCCTACTTTAGTTCAAGGATATGTAGAAAAGTTTGCCGAACTGCGTATATTTTTTATCCACGACCAGTTATATGCTATGGCTATTTTTTCACAGCAAAGTGAGCAGACAAAGCTGGATTACAGGAATTATGACCGCGTCAATCCGAATAGGAATGTCCCGTTTAACTTACCCGTTGAAATTAAAGAGCGGCTTGTTCGCTTTATGAATAATATTAACCTGAATTGCGGATCAATAGATATGATCCTGACCCCTGGTAATGAATATGTTTTTCTTGAAGTAAATCCCATTGGCCAGTTTGGCATGGTATCTCAACCTTGTAATTATGGCCTGGAAAGATTAATGGCCCATTATTTATCATATGGAATTATTTAAACTTGAATCCCTTTTCCCGGAGGAATTCACTAAACTGAGTAAGCTTAACTTACTGCCTGCCGGAAGTAAAGACTGGGGCGCGGTACGGTTAAACTCAGTCCCTAAACCAGCAATGTATGCTTCCCGGCGTTTTTGTACAACGTCTCATCAAAAGAAAGATTTTTACAAGTTAATATCCAGAATGATCTAGTCCTGTCGCATATGAAGAATTCCGTATTTAAATTATTTTCCAGCTGCCTGTTAGTGGCCGGCATTAGCAGGTCTTTAATTATAGATAGTCAGCGCTGGAAGTATTACACTATTCCCAACCCCATGTATGCTTTACTGAAAACCTATGATGGTTGCTCTATCCAGGAGGTGATAAGGGAACTGGGCACCACGCCAGAGGCGCTTAATATCTTGTCCGAGTATTTTGAATTCCTGTTTGAACAAGAGCTTATTTTTGAATGTAGCCGGGAGCAGGCGGAACACTTTGGTCCTTTGCGTGAAGATTATGAACATCCTTCACAAATTACTAATGCCATTGCATGCATAGAAGAATTTGAAGCTTTTGATTTAGCGGGTGTCTTGTTTCAATTAACTGCTTTGGGTTGCTATACTTTGGAGTTCAGGATAAACAAAGCGATACCGCTAAGTACCCTAAGTAAGCTATTGGCACTATGCAAAACGTTCGAATTAGAAAATGTATCCTTAATCCTGCAACTGGATACCGATATTAAAACGCTGGAAAGTTATAAAGCCGAATTCCCGTTCTTGAACCAGGTTATTAATTACAAGCAGGAATTTGAAAGCCGTGAATCACCGGACATCATCTATACATCAAAAGACTTGTCACAAAGTAATAGCTGTGGCCTGGTGCAGGCTGATTTTTTTACACCTACCTTTCAGCATTACCTGGAGTCTGTAAATCATAATTCCTGCCTGAACCGTAAAGTCACGATAGATGCTACCGGAGCAATTCTGAACTGCCCCGGTATGCGGGAAGGCTTTGGCAATATCCGGGATACAAGTTTAGCAGAGGCCATCAATAAACCTGGTTTTAGAAAATACTGGAACATCACAAAAGACCAGGTGAGCAAATGTAAAGACTGTGAGTTTCGTCATGTCTGCACCGATTGCCGGGCTTACCTGGACAATCCCGGAGACCCCTATAGTGCGCCACTTAAATGTGGCTATGATCCTTACACCTGTACCTGGGAAGCGTGGAGTACAAACCCGCTGAAACAGCAAGCCATTAATTATTATCAGATAGGCCTTTAAATAAGCAATAGGACTGAGTAATTGAATACCTATTTAAAATATTTACAGAATAGTTGTAATATTTTATATACGGCAGCCAATGGGTTTAGCAAGAGAGGGTTTGTTTTACGGCATTTTTATGGTTTAGGTTTAAGCAAACTTTTTCGGCCGCTTGCTGACCAAGCATTTCGTGGGGAAGAGTCCGGGCCATCCGGATCGCGGAACACCATGAAGGAAGAGACTCCTGAAATAGGTATAATATTAGTCTGCCGGAAAAGAGTAACTGTATTCCTTTAAAGAGCATCCTCCTTAAATTTTCTTTATTAATTAGCCAGGTATTTACCTGTTTATGGAAAAACTACCTGGAAGTTTAAACTCCGTGTATTAACACGACGGTTAACTTTAGGTTTATTGAAAGTTCAACAATTCATTATAATGATGGTTTTTTGATTTTAAGGAGGGAATATCCAGTGTAAATAGGGTAATAATTCAATTGTATTGAACAAGTACTACAGGAAACCTCAATATGTTTTAAGGTATTTTTTTATAATAAATAAAGGCTTTATTTTCAATTTTAAATAGTGTTGTATTTAAAACATTTAACAAGAAATATGAACAGAAAATTTATCTTAAAGCTAATACTTGCTCTATCCCTGATCTTTTGTGCGCAGCTAAACAGTGTTGCGCAGAATTGTACGGTAAATGCAGGTGGTAACCGTATTATTTGCGGTTCTTCTGTAACTTTAACCGGTGGTGCCTCCGGTAGTGTCGGGGCCGGTAACCCTACCTGGACCTTTTTATCCGGCCCTGCAATCCCGGTTATTGCTACGCCCAATGCATTAACTACCAATGTTACCGGCATGGTCAATGATGGCAATTATGTCTTCCAGCTCAGTCAGCCTTGTGCCAGCGGTACGGCTACCTCACAGGTGACGATAACCGCACACCCAAGACCGGCCACTTTTACCGCGGGGCCGGATGTCACTAACGTTTGCGCGACAAGCGGTAGCACGCCATTAGCAGGAGTTATTCCTGCAGGATTTAACGGCCAGTGGCGCTCGGTCAATATTTTTAGCCTGGCACGTTTCAGTACCCAGGTAGCGACCAATTCGCAGTTTAGCAGTACTTCGGTCGGTAACCCGACTTTTTCCCTGATCAATACAGCAAGCCATGAAATAGACCCGGCTTATTACGCTATTTTGAGGATAACGTCTCTTGACGGTAACTGTAGCTATGAGGATACAACCATTGTAAGATTTGTTCCTAACCCACAGATAGCTGTGGTGACCAATTGGACGAAATGTCGTCCAGTGGGAGAAACGAGGGGTTGGATAGACAACACTGCTACTTCCCCGGCCTTTTCCACCGTCTATGCAGGTTCCGCCGGAACTCCGGGTAGTGGTAACAACGTTAGCATAAATGTACTTACGCAACCATCTGGTGCTAATATGACTTTTGATTATATAGAAAATCGTAGGGTATATTTTAATGGGATGACCGTAGATGGTACCTATACCTTTACCATTACGGTAACGAATAGTTGCGGCACCTACACTACCCCGGTTATTTCTTTTACCTATTCCGGAACCACCCCCAGCTCTGTGAGTTTTCTAAAGGCAAGCCAACCGGAGCAATGGATGATCTATGATGCCTCGAATACCGGCGGAGAAGTACACTGCAGCAGCAGGGCAGGCACCACAACGCCGGAGCTTTTTTACTTTACCATTAATGCCGCTGACGCGGCAACAGTGACTACTACGGTAACACCATCAGGGATCATACCTCCCGGTGGAATGCCCAGCGTTTCCGTATCAGGTGCCGGTACTTATGACAGGATAGCTACAGTTACGCCACCTTCCGGTGGTTGGAGGGTCGGGACCTACAGGTTTACTGTTATTACTTCAAATGGCTCCTGTAGTATATCGCAATCTTATTATATTCATATATCTGATGGCAACCGCCCCAATGTGGTGATACCGGATCAAAGCGTTTGCTATCCGGGCACCGGCGCCATATCGGCTACGATACCTTTACCGGCTTTGTACAAAGGGGTAGTAAATACCAGTTATTTCCAGGATTATGATCCGCAATACAATTTTTCTGTGATCTCCAGGCCCGCTGGCTCTGCTGTACCAGCCTATACTGCTGCCAACCTGCGCAATCTTAGTAGCACCAGTACGGTGATCAGTAATTTAAATATGGCTGGTGATTATACATTCCGGATCACCCTGGCCAACTATAGCAGCAGTGTAGGACCATTTTTTCAAGCCGAGTACGCCTGTTCAGGAAGCACCTACGTGGATACTTTTGTGGTACATGTGGAAAACGCGTTGAATTCAAATGCCGGCTCCGATCAGACAGGGGTATGTAACCAGACTGTTAACCTCTTAGGTAATGCCCCGGGGACTGGTACCGGTACGTGGCAACTGGTGTCCGCACCTTCCGGTGCAGCACCCAATATTACGGCACCAAATAATTTTTCTACTGTAGCTACCAACCTGGATTCTATAGGTGAGTATCGTTTTAGGTGGACCATCGTAAGTCCTTTAGGAGGTTGTACCAGCCAGGATGAGGTTTCCTTTTTTGTTACCTGTGCCTTACCGGTAAAACTATTGGACTTTACCGCTACCGCGAACAAGGGACTTGGCCTGTTGCATTGGGCTACCGCCAGCGAACAATATAATAAAGGTTTTGCTATCGAGCGTAGTGCTGATGGTACTCAGTGGAACAGCATTGGTTTCGTTTCCAGCCGGGCCCCGGGAGGGAACAGTAGTCAAAAACTTGACTACGACTATGTAGATGCGGCACCGTTAACCGAGATAAATTATTACCGTTTGCAGCAAATAAATTTTGATGGCACAAAGGAGTATAGTTCGGTACGCACTTTAAGATTTGAAGCAGGGCAGGCCATTATCATTTATCCTAACCCGGCAAAAGATAAAGTGACTATTGCTTACCTGGAAGGTGGGGAGCAGATCAAAGTATATGATGTTATGGGCCGTCAATTATCCGCTGTAAATAACGATAAATCGACTGTTTCACTGGATATAAGCGCATTTGCAGCTGGTGTCTATTATATAAAAGTTGTTTCCAATGCCGGCGAGCTGAGCAACTGGCGTTTAGTAAAAGAATAAGCAGTAACCCGCAAGCTGTTTATTGCATTTTTGAACCTGGTTATTATTCCTCAATAATAACCAGGTTTCTTTATTTATAGATAGCTTAGAATCACTTTTTAAGTTTAGAATCTTGTAAATCAAATAGTAAATAGTATAACAGGAAAACCAGGATAAATGATCAATTTTGTAACAGCAAATACATAGTCTATTGTTACATTGGCTCAAACATATCATCCTGCTGCTTATCTGTACGCTGTCGTTTATGACAGGCAAAGCTATTGTGTATGGCGGGTATGCAGCGCATGAGGTAAAAGTTGGCGCTCATGATGCAACGCAAACGAAAGTAAGCCGGGGCGATGATCGCTGTAGTAAACAATTATGCAGGCATTCAGGGCATCACCTGGATCGTAATGATTGTTGCGGCCATTGTAACCTGTCTTTATTTGCTTTAACGCCATCGATAGCCGGGCAAAATAAGTTGCTCTTTTTTGATTTTGAAAAACCTGTGTTTGCAGGTGTCACCACGTTCCTTTGTACAGGCTATCACTCCATATGGCTACCCCCTAAAGTGGTATAAAAATTGTTGTTTAGCCATTCGCAGACTTTACTATTTCTGTCTGCAATTATTTTATTTACACTCTTTATAAAATTTTATAAATTACACAGGGCTGCCCGTCCTGTTGCCTAAAATATTTAGTCATGATTCAATCTATTTCAAAAACAGGGATGCTGCTCATCGCCTTACTGTTTTCATTAAACAGCTTCGCACAAGTATCCAATGCAACAACCGTAACGGTAAAAATAAATGGAAACTGTGCTATGTGCCAGTCAACAATTGAAAAGGCCGGTAGCCAGAAAAATGCTGCTCAGGTCAATTGGGATAAAGCCACTAAAACGGCAAGCATCACTTACGACAGCAAAAAAACAAACCCGGAGGAAATCCTGAAACGTATTGCATTAGCCGGTTATGATAATGAGCAATTCCTGGCGCCGGATGCCGTATATGCTCAACTGCCGGAATGTTGCCTTTATGACCGGACGCTAAAACCGGTTTCAAAGACCGCTCCAAAAACAATGGACGGGGAACAAGCTCAGAAGCATCATGGCACAAGCGCCCATAAGGATATAGGAAAAGAAACCACGCAACTTAAGGCCGTTTTTGATCATTATTTTTCGATAAAAGAGGCACTGGTGGAATCTGATGCTGCGGCTACAGCAGTTCATGCGGCCGCTTTACTGAAGTCTTTAAAGACTATAGATATGGCGCAGCTTTCTACAGCAGAACATACCGTATGGATGAAGGTGATGAAAGATTTGGAGGAGCAGGCAGCGAAAATTTCGCTTGCTAAAGATCTCGCGCGACAAAGAGCAGGCTTCGCTTTGCTTTCAGAAAATATGTATGCCTTAAGTAAAGTGACGCAACTGGGAACACCGGTTTATTACCAGCATTGTCCCATGTATGCCCAGGGCAAAGGTGGAAATTGGTTAAGTAAAGAAAATGCCGTTAAAAATCCCTATTACGGAACGCAGATGCTTACTTGTGGGCAAACCGTAGAAACCATTAAATAATGAAAACGACTTAAGCTATGGATAGATTAAAACAGCTACTTAAAAGCGTTTCATTAATCGCTTTGATATCAATGAACGGTTCATTAGTGCAGGCGCAGCAAGTAGTCCGCTATGAATTGTATGTTAGCGATACGCTCGTTAATTATGCCGGGAAAGAAAAACGGGCGATCGCCGTAAACGGGCAGATACCGATGCCCACACTTACCTTTACAGAGGGCGATACCGCGGAAATTGTAGTGCATAACCAATTAAAGGAGAGTACTTCATTACACTGGCATGGCGTCTTCCTGCCGAATAAAGAAGACGGCGTGCCCTGGCTGACCCAGAAACCAATAAAGGCCGGAACCACTTATACTTATCGTTTCCCTATTATCCAGAATGGTACACACTGGTACCATTCTCATTCCGGTATGCAGGAGCAGATAGGAATGTATGGTAGTTTTGTGATGAAAAAAAGAGATGGGGATAAAACATTCCGGAAAGGAATAGATGACTTGCCCACCGTACCATTCCTCTTAAGTGAATGGACCAACCTTAACCCTGATAATGTGCACCGGATGTTGCATAACGCTAATGACTGGGCGGCTATCAAAAAGAATGCCACACAATCTTATGCAGAAGCGATAAAGGAAGGGCATTTCAAAACAAAACTGACTAATGAATGGAAACGGATGCTGGCTATGGATGTCAGCGATGTCTATTATGATAAAATACTGATCAATGGACAGCATACCACAGACCTTAGGACGATGGAGGGCAAAAAGCTGAAAGCCGGTGATAAAGTCAGGTTGCGGATTGCCAATGGTGGCTCCTCTTCTTATTTCTGGTTGCAATATGCGGGAGGTAAAATAACCGTTGTGGCGAATGATGGTAATGATGTGGAGCCGGTGGAAGTAGACCGCCTGATCATTGCGGTATCGGAAACGTATGATGTGGTGGTAACCATTCCCGAAGAAGGGACTGCTTATGAATTTTTAGCTACAACAGAGGACCGTACCCAATCCGCCAGCTACTACATTGGTGACGGGATCCGGCAATTGATAGCGCCTTTGCCCCGGCTGAAATACTTCGAGGGAATGAAGATGATGAATGATATGATGAAGATGAATGGTAACCTGGATGATATGGGGATGAAAATGAGCCTGAACCAGATGGATATGAACGTGGTCATGTATCCTGAAATCACGGGAGCGGGTAAGAATACCGGTAAAATGGACCACAGCGGTCATGCTGGTATGGAAATGGACGATAAGACCAACCGTTACAATGCGAATGCATTGGCAGATATCGTTACCCTCAACTACGCGATGCTGGAGGCCACAGGTAATACTTCATTGCCTGAAGCCGCACCGGTGAAAGAGCTGAAATTTACGCTTACCGGTAATATGAACCGTTATGTATGGAGTATGGACAATAAGATCCTTTCTGAAACCGATAAAATCCCGGTAAAGAAAGGGGAAGTACTACGTATCGTGATCTATAATAATTCTATGATGCGGCACCCGATGCACCTCCATGGTTTTGATTTCCGGGTGCTCAATGGTAAAGGGGAACGATCACCCTTAAAAAATGTCCTGGATATTATGCCCATGGAAACCGATACGATTGAATTCCTGGCTAATGAAGCCGGCGATTGGTTCTTTCACTGTCATATTCTCTATCACATGATGTCGGGTATGAACCGGGTGTTTGCGGTAGATGATTATAATAATCCTTATTTACCCGATAAAAAGCAAGCGTATAAGATGCTGCAGCGGGAGAGCAATATGGCTCATTTTATGGCCGAAAACGATTTCGCCACTAATGGTAATGACGGGTCCGCAATGTTGCAAAATGCAAGATGGTCATTAGGTACCGAATGGCGGCTGGGCTATAATGCGATGCATGGTTATGAAGTGGAAACCCATTTGGGCAGGTACATAGGTAAAATGCAATGGCTGATGCCCTTCATAGGCTTTGACTGGCGTTACCGGAAAATGGGTATGGATGAACATGAAAAGAATCTTTTCGGTCAGGTGAATAAAAAAGATAACCGCGCTGCAGTAAGCCTGGGACTGATGTATACTTTGCCTATGCTGGTTAATGTGCAGGCTGAGGTCTATCATGATGGCATCTTCCGGCTTTCTTTTATGCGGGAAGACATCCCGATCGCCAAAAGATTAAGGGCCGGCTTTATGTGGAACACCGATCTTGAGTATATGGCCGAGCTTAAATATATCCTGAATAAGTATATGGGCATCCGGGCACATTATGACAGTGATATGGGCTTTGGGGCCGGGCTGTCCCTGAACTATTAATCACAGGAAATCAGACGCGGCTCTGCTGCTTTTGAAATTGATGCGCATTTTCCACCCTTCGACACCGCTCTGTTGTCAATAGGAGCCTTGGCCGAAGGGTGATGTGCCATCCACCGCCCTTTCAGCCGATGAAACGGAGCCAGGAAATTAATTAATACTATAAATTAACAATTAACAATTAAAATATCCCTTTTTGCTAAGACATTCCTTTTGATTGCTCATAAGTGGGACCATAAAGACCCGGAACTTTATTGCCAGAGGCCCTTAAATGCGCGACCAGCTCACCGCGGTGATGGTACAGGTGATTATAAAGAAAACTCCGGATGGCTTGCATTTTGGGCATCGGGCCGATCAGTACTTTGTCGCCCTGTTTCATGGTCCAGTCGTTCATATAATCACTTTCATCCGATGCTTCAATGGATTGCTTTGCCTTTGCAAAATTCTCTTCGAATTTGGCCAGGATATTATCAATCTTGCTATAATCCGGGTGCTCATAGCTAAAGTTGTCAAAGTTAAATACATCCACACTAAAGACGCCTTCATACCAGGCATAGATGGTAGCGATATGTGTTGCCAGCTCTGCAATGGACCACAGGAAGGGTTGCGGCCGATAGTCCAGCGCCGATTGCGGTATTGCCTGTAACAGTTTCCGGGTATTTTCGGCTTCATGCAGGAATTCCCCGAGTAATGCTTTTTGGATCATCTTTATGCATTTTAGTGAATAACAAATATAAGCAAAAGACGGTGTAAAACCGGGTGGACGAATATCGTTTGCCCCGAATGGTATTTAAGCACTATTTATTGCTAATATAGAAATAGAGGCTACTAATATCTGGTAGCCTCTGTGTTTATACTTGTTTGCTATAATTTAAATACAATTACCATCCCCGGATCGCGCCGCCTTTGAACAGTTCCTGTGCTTTAGCAGCCACCGGTTCCGATTGGTAGGCCTTTACAAAATCTTTGATCGCCTGTGTTTCCTTACGCGCGGTTTGGGCTACTGCCACATTTACGTAGGCCGATGTGCTGTCTTCGCTAAAGATGTGGTGTGCCGCCGTAGCGAGTCCTGCCTGTGCGGCAAAATTGTTATTAATAATAGCTATGGCTACCTGTTCATCGTCTAAAACCCTTGGTAATTGTGGCGCTTCGATTTCTATAAGCTTTAATTGCTTTGGGTTTTCTGTTATGTCGGTCACTTTTGGGAGCAGTCCTACGCCGTCCCTTAAGCGGATCAGGCCTTTATGTTGTAAGAGCAATAAAGCTCTGCCTTCATTACTTGGGTCGTTAGGTAGGGCAATACTGCTTCCGGTTGCTAACTCCTCAAGTGTAGTGATTTTCTTAGAGTAGGCTACCATAGGAAAGACAAACGTTTTACCTACAACGGAAAGTTGATAGCCCCGCTGTTTGGATTGCGCTTCCAGGTAAGGTACATGTTGAAATACATTGAGGTCAAGATCACCATTGTTGAGTGCCTCGTTGGGCAATACATATTCGGTAAAAGCAATCAACTCCACCTCCAGGCCATATTGCTCTTTGGCTACCTTTTGCGCTGTAAGTGCCAGTTCATATTCCGGTCCGCTGCTTACGCCTACTTTTAATGAATTGCTTTGCTTAGGGTCTGTGTGCCCACAACTGCTCCAGAATAAAAGCGCGGCGATAGCTATGATTATTTTTTTCATGTTTGTAAAGTTTACCTGTGATCAAATTTTTTAGAAAGCCTGTTGCCGGTATATTGGATCAGGAAGACCAGGCCAATCAACAAGAGTAGCACTGTATTCATGATAAAAGCATCATAACCTATATACCCATATTGATAACCGATCTGTCCTAATCCGCCGGCACCAACAGCACCGCCCATAGCGGAGTAGCCTACCAAAGTGATCAGGGTAATACTGGCATTGTTGATTAAAGACGGTAGGGCTTCCGGTAAGAGTATTTTCAGGATGATCTGTATGGTACTGGCACCGGCCGCTCTCCCCGTTTCTATAAGCCCGGGAGGAACTTCTGCCAATGAGTTTTCTGTAAGTCTTGCTATGAATGGTGTGGCACCGATACTCAAAGGGACTAATGCCGCCTTCAGGCCGATTGAAGTGCCTGTAAGCGCTCGTGTAAACGGGATTATCCATACGATCAGGATTATAAACGGAATAGCCCGGAAGCTATTAACTATAAATGAAAGGCTGCGATAGATAACCGGGTTATCCAGTAAATGGTCTTTGCGACTAAGGTATAGCAATATACCTGCAGGCAGGCCGATCGCAAATCCTAAAAAGCCGGATGCAAAAGTCATGAAGATCGTTTCCCACAAACCTTTGCCGATAAGGGCTACAAATGAACTATCCGGCATAACCTTTGATCGTGTTTTTAAGCTGGTTGCTTTTGAAATAGCGGATCGCTTTTGCTATATCCTGTTCATTACCCTGTAACAAAAAAAGTAGTTTCCCGTAATTGGCTTTGCCCAGGTATTCAATATTGGCCTTGATGAGCTTATAAGGCGCATTGTTATTGTTATCCATTGCTCTTATAATATGTTCGAATCCTATATGGCCGTTCAGCTCCACCTCTATTATCGGATGCAGCCCGGGGGCATATTCCTGCTGCAGGTTTGCCTGCAATTCCTGGGGTATACTCATCGTCTCTGTTTGTATAAATTGTTTAAAAATATTTTCCTCCTGCTCCTGTAGTAAAGTTTGCAGTTTTCCCTGTGCTACTATGCTCCCGGCCTGCATCAAGGCCACATCCTGGCAAATAGCTTTTACCACTTGCATTTCATGTGTAATCAATACGATCGTGAGGCCCGATTCCCGGTTAATGTCCGCTAGTAGCTTTAAGATACTCTCTGTAGCTGCCGGATCAAGGGCGCTGGTGGCTTCATCGCAGAGCAGTAAGTAGGGATCATTGGCTAAGGCCCTGGCAATAGCTACTCTTTGCTTTTGCCCGCCGGATAATTGCTTGGGATATGCTTCTTTTTTATCTTCCAGGCCAACTTTTTGGAGCAGTTCCGTTACCTTTTCCCGGATGGCAGCTTTAGATTTACCTTCCAGTTCCATGGGTAAAGCAATATTGCCGAATACCGTGCGCGAATGCAGCAAATTGAAGTGCTGGAAAATCATTCCTATTTTTCGTCTTTCAGCTGATAGCTCGCGCTTATTTAAATCGTTTAGACATTTTTCGTTGACATATACCGTTCCTTTTTCCGGGCGTTCCAGCAGATTAATACATCTTAATAAAGTACTTTTCCCTGCACCTGAAGGTCCTATGATCCCGGTAATGGCCCCCCGGGCAATATCCAGGTTGATATCTTCCAAAACTTTAAGGTCTTTTTTATTTTGCCTGAAAGTTTTGGATATATTGGTTAATTGTATCATGAGTATAATTCAGGATATGGATGAGTGAAGCGTTTCGGGGAAAATCCCGGAACTTTAGACCTGCCTATTGTTTGTTGAAGCGACGCATGATGGGTGCCACAACCCAGGAGAAGAGGTAGCAACCGACACATATCCTGAATACCGCTTCCAGTAAAGCACAGGTAAGCAAAAGACCACCGGCTACATACGCTGCAAGGTGCAGGTTAAAACTGAACAGGATGAATATAAGGAATGAAAAGGCAAAGCCTAGCCCGGCTGCAAAACGTTTGGGTGCCGCAAAGATCGGGTAGGGACTGAGCTGCAAGTAGCGGGCAATCAGCTTAGCTATCGCAGCCAATGGTGCGGGTTGGTAAGTAAAAGCTCTCAAGGCAAAGTCAAAGGATAATAACAGGAACAATATCTGGGAATGAAGTACCAGCGCCAGTGTTGCGATGATCAAAACCAGGCCTGCTATGATCCGGACCACATTTTCATCCGCATAGTAATGAGTAATGTCTTTCTTTATCATAAAAAAGAATTGTAAGAAAGGCAACCGGCAGTGATAGAAATATGCCTGCCGGCTGCTTCCCGGTTTATAAATTAGGTTGTGGCGTCAGCCTCAGATAGGGCTTTACACGAGTATGCCCTTTAGGGAATTTCGCCGCAATGTCTTCATCTTTTACAGCGGGCGTGATGACTACATCTTCCCCCTGTTTCCAGTTGGCAGGCGTGGCCACCTGGTAGTCTGCTGTAAGTTGCAGGCTGTCGATAACGCGTAAGATCTCATCAAAGTTGCGGCCGGTAGATGCGGGGTAGGTGATCGTAAGTTTAACTGATTTGTCAGGTGCAATCACCAGGACGGATCTTACGGTTGCCGTAGCACTGGCATTGGGATGTATGAAGTCATATAATTCAGAAACCTTGCGGTCATGGTCTGCAATGATCGGGAAGTTAACCGTCGTATTTTGTGTCTCATTAATATCTTTGATCCATTCCAGGTGGCTGTCTACAGGGTCAACGCTCAACGCGATTACCTTTACATTCCTCTGTGCAAATTCATCTTTGAGTTTGGCTGTTGCCCCCAGTTCCGTGGTGCATACAGGTGTGAAATCTGCCGGGTGGGAAAACAATACACCCCATCCCGTGCCCAGGTAATCATAGAAATTAATGGTGCCTGCGGAGCTTTCTGCGGTAAAGTCGGGCGCGATGTCCCCTAATCTTAATGTAGCCATAAATTTATTGTTTAAATGTTATTATAAATCGGAAGTGCTGACCGGGATCGAACCGGTGTATTAGCTTTTGCAGAGCTATGCTTAAACCACTCGGCCACAGCACTCGAATTTTTTTGTATTAATTATAATGAAGGGAAAACGGGTTATCCGTGTTGATTGCTAAAGGCTCGTAATTCGGGTCATTGACAATCGCTATTTTTTCTTCAACCGTTTCATGATACCGGTTCTTTCTCCAGGATTGCAGGTTGACAAAGTCACCGCCCCATACGGAGAGCAGTAATAGGGAGTAATAGTCCAGTAATGCCGGATAATCAATGAAATCAGGCGTTGCCGGCTTATTGGGCAGGGTGAAGAATATACCCAAAACACTTAATCCGTTTTCTGCAGCCTGGAACGCAGCACTCAATTGGTCTGCTTCCTCAAGTCCGGTAGCTTCGTTGGCATCAATAAGTATAATCTTTTCAATAATGCGGATGTCCCGTTTTTCAAACCCCAGCAGGAAGCCAAAGCTGGCTTGCGGGAAGCCCAGGATGCCGGCTTCTATGATCTGGTGTTTTACTTGTTCTGTTATATAAAGCATGGTTTGTTTATTTTTTAATGTAAAGAATGGCTTGCTGGTAATTGTTGAATAGGGTGATAGACTCTTCCCAGATCTGCTGTAGCTACTATAGCTCTTCTTACCTGAACTTTTTTTCGTTTGGATAATTTGAAATACTTCGTTGTATTGGTGAGTAAAACTCCTGTAAGAATGACCAGCAGGCCAATGAGTTGTTTACTGTTAATGGCTTTCCGGGTCAGCAGCCAGCCGGCTAATACAGTAACTATCGGGTTGATGTAAGTATGCGTACTCACCAATGCTGCAGGTTTTACCGATAGCAGCCAGATATAAGAAAGGTAAGCAATGACTGAACCGAAAAGGACCAGGAACAGTAAACCTAACCAGGAATGTAAAGGCACGTCGGTAATCGATAAATGTTGCCATTCACCCTTGAAGGCTGCTACCAGGAATGCTGCAAACCCCGCTACGAGCAATTGTTGGGCTATATTCATTAAGGTAGACTGATCGGCAGGGTTGTTCTTGGAATACAAAGAGCCTAATACCCAGCTTATGGAACTTATGGCCAATACAACAAATGCAATAATGCGCATATTGCTATTAGCAGCATGGTCCTGGGTACTTCCACCGAGGAAAAGTAATAGCCCGGAGAAGCCTAGTAGCAATCCTATTGGGATCCATTTGTCTGAAAAATATTTGCGCCAGTTTTTACGGTCAATAGCGATAAACCAGAAAGGCCCGGTAGCAATAGCGATAGAGGCTTCCGCTGCGCTGACATATTGTTCGCCCCAGCCTACAAGTCCGGTGCCACCTGTCAATACGAGTATGCCCGTTATCGCATTTTTCTTCCAGTTGATCAGCTGTATAGGTTTTTCACCTTTGATGACCAGATAGGCAATGAGTATGGCCCCGGCTACAAAGAAGCGAAAGCCTGAAAGGATGAACGGGGGGAAACCATCAAGCCCAAAAGAAATGGCGATGAAGGTAAGGCCCCATATCACATATATGTTGGTAAATGCAATAGCAGAAGGCCATTTGAATTTTAAGGGATTCATTGTTGTATTTTTTGAATAAAAAAGACTTTGCGTATACGTCGCAAAGTCCTTTATGAATACTATAGATATAAAGAGGAACTTATAAACGACAACATCGTTGCATAGCGCAACAACAACAAGCCATGTACTGCTTTCGCATCATATGGTTTGGTGTAGTAAGAAGACGCTGTGGGTGTTGCCAGATCAGGTTCATGTGTACTTACGTTTAATACTTGTGGATGAATTTTGTTTGTGTTTGATGATGCAAATATATAGTCTACTAAAATAGTAGACAAATAAATTTTTTGTTAAGTCTTTTAGGAAAGGTCATTTTTTAGATGACAAATGTTGAGTGAGATGCTTTATGGCTGTTGCTGCTTCAAGCGATCAAAAGCAATAGGGTATTGGCTTTACAGCCCAAATATGGATTAAGTATAGGGGCATGATAGCTAACCAGGTTTGGAGTAAGTCGATAAATAGGGCTGCCTATTTTTTAAAACGATACAATTGTTTTTCGTGCTATAAGTATATCGTTTAACAACCGGCAGGAAATGTAGTAAGAGAAATGGGAGTCTTTAAGCTAAAATTCTTGTCACATTGAGGTCGGAATGCGGCAAGAATTGAGCTTAAATTTATTTATCCTTTGATGAACCCAGGAGGATAAATTTGGTTACTTAGACACCGTCTTGAGTTTGTTATTTTGTTTTTGATAAGTAATAATGCCAGAGTATCATACTCGCCACAGAGCGGAACGGTTGCCAGGATGCGCTGATCCTGAGGATTGAGGTTTGGTCTATGCCTTGATCCAGTTGCTTTAATCGCTTGAGTGCGTTAACTGCGGCCAGATCTCCAATGGGGAATAAATCTGCGCGTTGCAGGGCGAACATCAGGTACACATCTATGGTCCAGTTCCCAATTCCTTTTAACTGGATCAATTCAGTTCTTACCTGTTCATCAGGTAGTGCTGCTAATGCAGCCAGATCGATCTTTCTGTTATTGATAGCCTGGGCTAATCCTCTTATATAGCCTGCCTTTTGCCGGCTGACATAGCAGGTACGCATTTCCTCATCATTCAATGAGAGCATATTGTCTGGTGTGATCCCTCCTTTGTATTGCTTTAGTTTATTTAGTGTTGCCAGGGCGGAAGCCAGGGATACCTGTTGTTCCAGGATAATATGCACCAGTGTTTCAAAGCTATTGCTTCTGGTCCACATCGGCGGATAGCCATAGGTCTCCAGGATGTGGGCCAAATCGCGATCCCCTGCGGCTAATGTATCACAAATAGAATGAAAATTATCGGCATTGAAAGTTGCAATTGTTGTTGCTTCCTGTTTCATTAAGGCTTGCTTTTAATCCTCAAAAAGAGTCGGCATTCTTTTGTTGTTTTCTAGTTCAAGGAGTAGGGATTTATTGTGCAGGCCGCCCGCGAAGCCCAGCAGCTTTCCACCTGCGCCTATTACCCGGTGACAGGGAACGATGATGGCCACCGGGTTTTTATTTAATGCACCGCCTACTGCCCTTACCGCTTTTACGTCGCCTAGGGAACGGGCAAGCTCACCATAAGTCTTTGTGGAGCCAAAAGGTATTTCCAACAAAGCCGTCCAGACTTTGCGTTGGAAGTCTGTTCCATTAAGGTCTAAAGGAAGCTCAAAGAGTTGCCTTGTTTTGGCAAAGTACTCTTTGAGCTGTTGCTCGGCAGCTAAGAGGATTGGATGCTGCTCTGCTTTTTGTGCACCAGGTAATTTGCTGCGCTGATAATCTTCTCCGTCCCAAAGTACGGCTGCAAGCCCGGTCTGGCTGGCGATCAGCCGTAACTGCCCCAGTGACGAAGGCATATCTTTAAAAACATATTCTGGTATAGCTTCCATAATTAAACGGGTCCAATTTTTACTCACTTATTTTTTTAAATATGGAGCAGGCGATATGTCCACCGAAACCAAAGGTATTGCTCATGGCATAGTTTACTGTTTTGGTTTTTGCAGTACCGAGGTTGAAATCAAATTTTTCGGCAAATTCAGGCTCAACTTCAGTGGTATTGATCGTTGGTGGAATCTGGTCTTCCAGTACCGATTTGATACAGATAATTGCTTCTATCGCCCCTGCTGCCCCCAGCAGGTGGCCCGTCATGGATTTAGTCGCGCCGATCGTTACTTTTGCATCCGTACCAAATAGTTGGTTGATTGCTTTTAATTCGCTCCGGTCGCCCATTGGGGTGGAAGTGGCGTGTGCATTTACATAATCAATGTCTGTAGCTTGCAGGCCTGCGTCTTCCAGGGCTAATTGCATACCGAGTAAGGCTCCGGCACCTTCCGGGTGCGTACCCGTAATATGATAAGCATCTGCTGCGAGGCCACCACCCACAATTTCCGCTAATATAGGCGCATTCCTTTTTATCGCCGATTCATAGCTTTCCAGGATTACAGCGCCGGAGCCTTCTCCTAATACAAACCCATCCCGGTGTACATCAAAAGGCTTAGAAGCATGGGTGTAGTCTTCATTATTGGTTGAAAGTGCTTTAGATGCATTAAAGCCACCTATAGAACTTTCCGTAATGGATGCTTCAGAGCCACCCGTGATCATCATATCTGCTTTACCCCATCTTATATAATTGAAGGCATCAATGATGGCGGTATTGCTGGCAGAGCAGGCCGAAGCAGTGGTGTAATTGACGCCCCGCAGGCCGTATTTGATAGAAATAAGTCCCGAAGCAATATTGATAATGCGCTTAGAGATGAAGAAAGGATTGAACCTTGGCGTGCCATCTCCGTCTGCGAACTCGGAAACCTGTTCTTCAAAGGTAGATACACCGCCATCTCCCGAAGCCCAGATCACCCCGATCCGGTCCCGGTTCAAGGTGCTGAAATCAATATCGGCATGCTGTACGGCTTCTGCTACGCTGGCTAAAGCGTATTGGGAGAAGAGGTCATATTTGCGTACCTCTGCTTTTTCAAAATATTGTAAAGGGTCAAAACCTGTTACTTCACAGGCAAATTTTGTTTTGAACTTTGAAGGATCAAACTTGGTGATTGGCTTGGCGCCGCTGCGTCCTTCCAGCAATGCGTTCCAAAATTCATTTACGGAATTACCCAATGGCGTAATGGCTCCTAATCCTGTGATGACTACTCTTTTCATGTTATTGCTGATTAATTGTTTTGTAATTCCTGCTTTAATGCTTTGATCATTACAGTGAAGTCGTTATCACTGGTCAGGCGGGAAAGTTGTACTATGGCTAACATGCCTGATATCAGCATAATGGCCTGGGTACGGGATGATTGTTTGAAATTAAAAGTACCTGCTGTTTTGCCCTCTTTTAAAAAATGGCTTACCCAGGCGATCATGTGTTCCGAGAATTCCTGTAATTTTTCCTGTACTGCAGGTTCCAGGGTATTAAAGTCGGTAGATAAAGAACCGACAATACAGATGCGATTTTGCTTTTTTATGTCTTTGTATATGGCAAAGAAACGATCCAGTTGTTCTGCTGGTTTTTTGTTTTTATAGTTTTCCCGGATTTGCTCCAGCTGATCGATATGAAATTCAATTACTGCGATACCCAGGTCTGCTTTATGCGGGAAATGGTGATGTACGGATGGTTTTCTTATCCCGACGAGGTTTGCAATGTCTACAAAGCTAAACGCATTGTACCCTTTATCCCGGATCAGTTCATCCGCACTATGAATAATACTTGCCCTGGTGTTCATGGCTTTTTTATTCAAATGTACAAACCTTCCGGTAGGTAGGCAAATTTATTTTTTGATTAAGCGTTAAGGATGTATTTGGTGAAATTGTGGTTATGGTGATTTGTTTTAGGGAAAGGTGAGAGGTGAAATGTGAGCTCTTTAGTGAACAATTAATAGTGAAAAGTGAACAGTGTGGTTATGGAGATTTTTTAGTTAAAAGTGAAATGTGAGATGAAAATGATGATGAGCATTATACTTAATGTTGATCAATGAGCCCACCATCTTCCTATCACTTCTTACTTCTTACTTATCACTCACCACTCATCGCCCATCACCTATCACTATTCTCTATTCTCTATTCTCTATCACTCAACCTTTTCACTTTCCACTTCTTACTATTCACTATTCACTATTCACTATTCACTTCTTACCTCTCACTTCTCACTCATCACTCATCACTCATCACTCATCACCCATCACTCATCACCTTATATTCCGGGTCTTCCTCGACGTTCACTTCGATAATCCCGTTTGCATTTTGCAAAAGTTGCCTGCAATCTGTACTCAGGTGTCTTAAATATAATGTTTTACCGGCCTTATGGTACTTGTCCGTAAGTTTGTGCAAGGCTTCAATGGCCGACATATCCACTACTTTGCTTTCCCTGAAATCTATAATTACGGTTTCGGGATCTGTAGCGACTTCAAATTTATCCAGGAAAGCCGTTATGGAACCGAAAAAGAGCGGACCGTAAAGCTCATAATGTTTGCTGCCGGCTTCATCGATGAATGGCCGCGCCCGGATGCGCTTGGCACTTTTCCAGGCAAACACCAGGGCCGAAAGCACCACACCGATCAATACGGCTAAGGCTAAATTATGTAGCAGGATAGTAATGGCGGCTACCAGCATACCAATGAAGATATCGTGGCGGGGCATTTTGCGAATCATCTTAAAGCTGGCCCATTCAAAAGTACCTATGGCCACCATCATCATTACGCCCACCAGTGCTGCCACGGGAATCTGCTCAATCACCGGGGCGCCAATAAGGATAATGAGCAGGATGGTGAGCGCTCCGATAATTGCGGATAGCCGCGTCCGGGCACCGGCGCCTATATTGACCATGGTTTGTGCGTTCATCGCACAACCGCCCATACCACCGAAGAAGCCATTGGTAATGTTGGCAATACCTTGAGCTGCAGCTTCCCGGTTGGACTGTCCTTTCGTATTGGTCAGCTCATCTACTATATTCAAGGTCAGCAGGCTTTCTATAAGGCCGACCCCCGCCATGACCAATGCATAGGGGAAAATGATCTTTAGACTTTCCAGGTTTAAAGGAATCTGCGGGATATGAAAGGAGGGTAGGGAGCCGCTTACAGTGGCTATATCTATAACTTTTTTGGTTTCAATATTAAAGAGGTGCACAATGCCAAATACAACCAATATGGCAACAAGAGATGCCGGTACTGCTCTTGTAAGGCGGGGCAAGAAGTATACGATGCCGACTGCCAGTAAGGTAAGGCCGGCCATCAGGTAAAGGGCTGGCCCCTGCATCCAGGTCCCGGTGCCATTTTCGATAATCTTGAATTGCGCCAGTTGGGCCATAAAGATAATTACCGCTAATCCGTTCAGGAAGCCATACATAACCGGTTGCGGGATCAGGCGTACCAACTTGCCCAGTTTAAAAATACCTACAAGAATTTGCAGGATACCGGCCAATACTACGGCTGCAAATAAATATTCAACGCCGTGTGCTGCGGCCAGCGCTATGAGCACTACTACCGTAGCACCGGCGCCACCGGAAACCATACCGGGTCTTCCTCCTAGTATCGCGGTTACCAGTCCCATTAAAAAAGCCGCGTAAAGGCCGGTAAGCGGGCTCAGCCCTGCCAGTATAGCAAAAGATAAGGATTCCGGTATCATCGTCATGGCGACGGTAAGCCCGGCGAGCAGCTCATTTTTGTAATTAATATTTTGCTTCGGAATGAAAAAGCGCAACAGGTTTTGCATAGGGCTAAAAAATAGGATGAATCATTATACCGTAAAACCGGTACTTCAAACAGAATGTAATAAGCAGGCGCAAAATTAGCCGTTCGCCTGCTCCCTGCAATAGTATTTGGATAAAATAAATATTTGTGTTGTTGTTGTGCGACAATTGGCTGCTGATTTTTCCACGTTTTGAGGAAATGGGGGATTATTCATGACTCCCCTGATTGTAAAAGAATATTTAAAATGAACCTTAAGTTGTTTTTATACCTAATTGAATACCAAAGCTTTACTTCTTTTGTTGTACTTGCTGGCATGATATTTGGTTGATTATACTCAGCGCCTTCGCGCTTTGTTTGTATGATGATGGTCTGTAAAAGCAAAGTTTTAAATGTTTTTGTATATGGAAAATAGAAACACCAATGAGATTTATAGCGCTGAAACCGGCAGTAATACCTTAATTGATTTTTTTAAGGAAAAATATCATGCTGCTGTGGCTGCAGAACTCAGGATCAGAAATATGCTGAGTCAATTGAAAGGGGAATGTGAAGATGCTACTTTATTTCACTTTTTCAAAACCGAAAGTCTTGAAGCAATGGGTTACGGAGCTGTAGCACCTCAAAACCCGGAGCTGCAACATCGTTAAGCTATTCAATAAATTAAGATTTTAACCTTTATAAAACAAATAGATATGAGAAGAGTTATTACCGCCTTATCAGGCATAGCATTAGCTGGAGGAACATTTATTTTTGCTTCTTCCTGTTATAAAGAGCAGGATTGGAATTGTGTATGTAAAGACAACCAGGGCCAGGAAACTACTGACCTGATCAGAGATAAAACAAGAAAAGAAGCTAAAGCCGAATGTGATTCTAAAATTAATATATTAGGATACGAAAGAGAATGTAAATTGTCTTTGTTCTAGTCATTAACAGTACATAGCCTTTGTATATGGGTATTTTTATCAATCGATAAAAATACCCATTTTATATTGTTGCAATTTAAGGGCGTGGAAGCCGGGGAAGGTGTAGGATTATGCAACATTAGGAGTAAATTTAAATAGCGTGTTATCGTACTAAAAAAATTAAATTGATCTTTTTTAGTACTTTTTGAATTGAAAAGTTGTACATGTTCTAAAACTTGAGTACTTTGCTGCCTTCTTATCTTACTTCACACTATTATTACTTAAATTATTAACATATGAAAGTATTAGTGATTGGGAATGATCGTAATTACGTGAATTTCTTAAGCAAAAAGCTAACTGAAGTTTCGATGGAAATAAAAGATTGCGAGTCACTGGCTGATGCTTCCATATTATTAGGAAAGGAGGCATTTGAAGTCGTGATTTGTTGTCTCCCTCTGCTTCGTAAATCCTGCCCTTTTGAATTAATGGAGGACCTGAACAGTTGTGTTGGCGATGCCGCTATTATTATTATCAGCGATAATATACAATTATATGCGGCAATGGACCTGATGCGTCAGGGTGTCTACACTTGTTTTAACCGTCCTTTTCCTTTAGAGCAATTGACAAAAGTACTCACCGAGATCGGGGATCGCCAGACGGTCAGCAGGGCCAGGACAATCCCGGGATCAAAGCCCCCGGAAATCATGAAACAGGAGCCGGAAAAAATCGTGTTGTCTAAAAAGCGCTATGTTAGGGGAATCAGTACGGTGGCCAACAAAATGTATAGCCAGATCGACCTGGTCGGCCCTACCTCTTTTAGTGTGATCGTATATGGAGAGACCGGTACCGGTAAGGAAGCTGTAGCACACCGGGTAGCAACAGCGAAAAGTGCTACGGCACCTTATATCGCGGTAGACTGTGGCTGCCTGACCAAAGAGCTGGCCTTGAGTGAACTGTTCGGTCATGAAAAAGGGAGTTTTACCGGTGCGGTGGCTAAAAAAATAGGCGCCTTTGAACTGGCTAATAATGGTACACTTTTCCTGGATGAGATCGGTAACCTGGATTATGAGGTACAGGGCTTCCTGTTACGCGCGATACAGGAAAGAAAGATCCGCAGGGTAGGCGGTACGGAGGATGTAGTGACCAAAGTACGTATCGTAGTGGCTTCTAATGAAAACCTGGCTGCTGCGGTTAAATCCGGCAAGTTCCGAGAGGATTTGTATCACCGGCTTAATGAGTTTGAGATCACGGTGCCGTCTTTACGCTCGCGTCCCGAAGATTTACCTTTATTTATAGAACAATTTTTGATCGAAGCCAATATCGAGTTAGGTAAGACCGTACTTATGCCGGACGAGGAGGCTATGGACGCTTTACAACATTATAACTGGCCCGGGAATATCCGTGAATTGAAAAATATAATCCGCAGGGCTTGTTTGTTCTGTCCCGACCAGGCGGCTATTAACAGCAATTGTTTACCGGAAGAAATTCTTAATTATATGAACAATGAGCCGGTAGAAATGGTAGCAAGCAGTAGCAGTAGCAGTAGTGCCTCGGCGGTAATGGCAAGGATGAAACGGGCAGGAGCGATCACCGTAGATGATATAGAAGAAGCCTTGAAATTGTCGAATTATAATAAAACGCAGGCGGCACAATACCTGGGTATCGACCGTAAAACACTATATAATAAGCTGAAGCGATTGAACGGAGATAATTAGTGCTTTGTTGCTTAAGAAACAGCGTAACAAGAAGGCCCCGGATAACTCATCCGGGGCCTTCTTGTATATTGTATAGCGCGTTTGTATCAAATTCCAGGAATAGCCTGGTTTATTTTTCCGTTTCCTTTTTTATATTGTAGTATTCTGAACGGATTTTTGCTGTAGGTAAGTGGATCTGGAAGCCCAGGTTAAGGGATAAGCCGGATACATTACCGGTTCCGTAAGTACCCTGGTACATTAACGAGGTTTCCAAGGCAACATTCGGGGAGAGGAAATAGGCATAACCAGCTCCAAATCGCAAGTTGAAGCCCACTTCTACATCTGTTTGACCCGCTATTCCTACCGCTGCTTCGCCGAAGAAGCGGCCTTTGTTCAATACATTGTCAATGTTGAACTCTTTAGGGGCGAAATAGTAGCGACCAAATGCACGTACACCATAATTAAAAATGATGTCGTTGTCTTTAACTGCATTAAAACCCAAGGGAACTTCCGCACCGATGGCCAGGTTGTTTTGGACGAAATAGCCCACTTTAGGACTAACCTGCAGGGAAAAATTACTGGCAGAGCCCAGGCCAAATCCTACGTTTGCCAGCTGACCACCCACCATTATGGTTCCTTTTTGTAATTGTGCGTAGCTGCTAAAACCCAGAGTCGTCAGTAAAAGTGTACTTGTCAGTATTCTTTTCATAATCTATAATTTAGGGGTGAGTAAATAAAATGTCGCGTTTGTTTAATGTTTTTCGTGAAATGTATAGGGTATGAGGTATAGGCTTAGGTATAGCTTATTGGGCTACTTCGTCTAATAAGACAATATTGTTATTGAATTCACGGAAACGTGCCCTCAGGGTAACCATATCTCCTTCTTTTAAAGTATCTACCCGTTTAATGTCCAGTATACAACATTTGATCAGCAAGGGCGTAGCATCCGAAGGGCTGTTGGTATCGCTGCACATCATCGTTAAATAGTTACAATCGTCTTCCGATAGAGATTTGGCCAGGTGCACCGTACCGGATAAGACTAAAATATTGTCTTTATATTTATTCATAGCGATCCCCGAATTACTGGTGAAATCGCTGCACATTTCTTTGGCACTAACGGTTACCGGCGCTGAGGCTGGTTTTTCACTGAGTACCGTATCCGCATAAGGCGGTTCTTCGTTTTTATTCTGGTTATTGTTGTTCTTGCAGGAATAAGAAAAGAACAGGGTGAAAGCCAGGAGGCCCGAAACTAATTGCTTATTCATAAAATCGATTTAAAGGGTTAGTATCGCTAATCCTGGACTTAAATCTTACCAGCTGTCCGGCTGGTTCGTTTTCTATACAGGACCTTTTTTAAAAGGTTATCCTTTTGATTAATCACAATCCATTCGCCTTAAATCATACATTGTTTGTTTTAAGGTATCACATCACATAAGTAATAGTAGCAAAAACCAGGCCTGTAGCTGTTTTTAACAGAATTTCACATATACAGGCCTGTTTAACCATCAAAAGCTGTTAAAGTTGTTGTGGAAGCTGCCGGCTAAATGGGGAATACCCGTGGAAATATACCCCTGATGACCGTAGTGGCGCATTATATCTATAGCCCATACGCGGTATCTGTTGTGCTATGGTCTGATTATTGCAACAGTTATGATTACGAGTAGTTTAGCTTAATTAAGGATTAAAAATTGAAATTATGGCGCATGAAAAAGTTACGGTTAAAGGTTTAATAGGGGTCTTAAAAGATAGCTTTAAAGGTTTTATGGATGATAATGTAATGGGCTTATGCGGTGCCTTATCTTATGCCACGATCTTCTCTATAGCCCCTTTATTAGTAGTCCTGATCGCTATCATCAGCTTTATTTACGGGGCTGATGCGGTGCAAGGGAATATTTACAGCTCGCTGGAAGAGATGATGGGGGCCGATGCCGCTTTGCAATTGCAGAACCTGGTAAAGAGTGCTTCTTTGTCTGGTAAAAGTACAATGGCCGCTGTCATTGGTGTGGTTACGCTGATCTTCGGTGCTTCCACCGTTTTTGCCCAGATACAGGGTTCCCTGAATACGATCTGGGGCATTAAGCCAAAACCTAAAAGCGGTATTGTAAAATTACTCGTTAATCGCCTTTTGTCTTTTTCTTTAGTGTTGAGTATAGGTTTCCTGCTGATCGTTTCTTTAAGCCTGAATGCGGCCTTGTCTTATGTAAGCAACTATATTTTAGACTATTTCCCGGATGGTATGGGCGTATTAATTAATGTGCTCAACTTCATTATTACTTATTTGATATTAGCTGTCTTATTCGGATATATTTTTAAAGTGTTACCCGATGCCAAGATCCGTTTCCGGGATGTAGCGGTAGGGGCTATGGTCACGGCGGCCTTATTTATGATCGGGCGATTACTCATCTCATTATACATAGGATTTTCCAATTTTGACGATACGTTTGGTGCTTCAGCCGCGATTATCGTTATTCTCGTCTGGATCTATTATTCTTCATTGATCCTTTATTTTGGTGCGGAGTTTACCAAAGCCTGGGCGGTGAAATTTGGCTACAAAATTTACCCGGATAAGTTTGCCGTAACGACTAAGCTTGTAGAGATAGAGGTGGAGAACGCTGCCGTAGAAACACTGAATAAAGAAGTGCGGGAAGCCACAACAGAAGCGAAAAAAGATACGGGTAACTGGAGGTTATAGGTAAGCAACAATAAAGACAGCTTATGGCTTGTGTTAAAGGCAAACAGCTTTTAGTGCAAGCCATAAGTCACTTCAATACCACTTTTGGTGGCAACATTGCGGAATACAGCTGTTTTCAAAATCTGCGCCTTCATGACCAGGATCACTTTCTCGCTCCGGTTGTTACGGATCACTCTTCTCTCTTCAAACATCGTTATGCGGATATAATCAAAGTCGTTGAGTCGTAAGAGGTCTACAATGGCTAAAGCTTCTGATAATTGAAATTCCATATTAATCGTGTTCGTGACAGGATAATGTAAGTAAGTATGAAGGTGAGTCATGCATAGGCCGCTTTAATTGCTGCCATTACTTACAGGGTTTATATAAGGTACTTCAATTAATATGCCAAAGCAGGCTTGGCGGCAATAATATTTATCTTAAAAATGTTCCTGCTTAAAACAGTGAAACGATAATCAATAATAAACCCGGAAGCAAAAGCTCCCGGGCATTTTTGTTTTAGCTGCAAAGCTCGGCAGCAAAACTATAGGCGTAGCCTATTATTTCCAATCCTCCATTTCTTCAACGGGGATTTGTTTGAGGAATTCATCAAAGCCGGCACCGTCGTTGTCGGAATACATCCCATATGAATCCATGACATAACCAGTATTGCCTTCTCTATCTCTTATCAGGTAGATGGCGGAGTTATCGCCGGGGTCAGACATGCCTTCAAAGCGGAAAATCT
>Ga0256787_1000038_pt1 | contig 26704 bp, 24 predicted proteins | sample MC6MC0938MT_FD_189994 | JGI IMG/M metagenome (GOLD analysis project Ga0256787, IMG submission 189994) | Metatranscriptome of enriched soil aggregate microbial communities from Iowa State University, Ames, United States - MC6-MC0938-MT... | ecosystem: Environmental > Terrestrial > Soil >... | reverse complement strand
CGTACAGTGAAAATCCAATTGTCTTTAAAAACATTGGATGACGAAACAAAAAAGAGGAAACGATAGGAAACATAAAAATTTTGTTCGATAAAGAGCAAAGGTTAAAGAATTTGCAACAACAGAAACGGATTGACCGTTTTAATGGTTTGAAAATTACCCTTTTTTGAATAACCATTTGTTGCGATTGGAAATTGTAAAAATAAACTGTGTTTGAATGTCTAAGAAAAGAGTTTTAATCATCACAAGTGAACTTGCGCCCTATTTAGAATCCTCTGATTTTGCAGAATTACTAAACAAATTATCTGTTAAGACTTTTGACTCCGGTATGGAGATCAGGGTTATTATGCCAAGGTTCGGAACCATTAATGAACGTCGTCACCGACTGCATGAGGTCGTGCGCCTGTCGGGGATCAACGTAGTGGTAGATAAAGAAGATCATCCTTTACTGATCAAGGTCGCCTCGCTCCCGAATGCCCGTTTACAGGTGTATTTCATGGACAATGAAGATTTCTTTAAACGCAAGTTCGTTTACCGGGATGCAGAAGAAAAATTTTATACGGACAACACAGAGCGTATGATCTTCTTTGCGAAAAGCTCGCTCGAAATTGTAAAAAAATTCGGCTGGCCTCCGGATATTATACATTGCCATGGCTGGATGACCAGCTTAGTGCCCATGTTCTTAAAAACTGCTTATAAAAAGGAACCTGTATTTTCCCAATCAAAATCTGTTTTTACCGCTCAGCCAAAACAATTTGAAGAAAAATTGTCGGATGATATGTTTAAAATGGTACTAAATAGCGTTCCTATTAAAGATAAGGATCTGGAACCTTACGGAAATGATAATGAAGGTCTGATGTACGGTGCATGTAAATATGCAGATGTAGTAATCCATGCAGAGGGTAAGCTAAGCGATAATATTATGAATGATTTCAAATCATCCAAATCAAAGAAAGTCGTACCTTATAATAATGAATGGAGTGAAGATATCAGTAGTCTTTTCGAAATTTACCAAACCTTAACAGTAGATTAAGTATAAATAATTCATTTTCGCTAAAAATTGACCTTAAGTTGATCTCACATTATTCAAAAAATCTGATAAAAGCCTTCGCTGTGTGCACAGGCTTTTTTTCTTTAGTTGCCTGTAAGGAAAATTCTATTACTAAAGCAGGTCTGGTACCTGAAGTGGACAATATCAATACATTTGCCCGTTCAACCGGGGATTTTGATATTGCTTTTAGCCATGGCATTTCTGACGCAATCATTACCAGCAATTTTGCTTATGACCATAATGGAAGTTCGTCCCCGTTCAGAGCCATTGCAATCGGTGCCTATACCGATCCTTTTTTCGGTAAAACGGTAGCTTCCGCTCACCTTCAGTTAACGCCCTACAATTCCGAGTTTAAATTCCCGGATGGCGCAGTGATTGATTCGGCCGTTTTAGTACTCCCTTATATTGTTTCCAGTATGTCCGGCACCTATTATGGAGATACAAATTCTTATAATACCTGGAATGTTTATAAAAATGACGGGACACTGGAACAAAGTAAAGTTTACTACTCGTCAGACGATCTAAATACCGGTGCCCTGATCGGTAGCGGAACGGTACATTACGACCAGTTTAAAAGTGGTGTAAAAAATATCATAGCCGCTACGAATGATACAACGACTTCACAGCTTCGTATTAAATTGAATCAAAGTTTTGCCGCAGAAATGTTTGCTGCAGATTCAAATGTGTACAAAAGTACTACCGCATTTTTTAATTACTTTAAAGGGATTACGATCAGCCCGGACATGACGCAATCCCAGCAATTGTTAGCTTACTTTTTGCTGCCGTCCACCGCTATACCGGAACAAAAAATGTTAACGGATGCGCGGATTGAGTTCCACTACCATACGCCAACGGATACCACTTTCTCCAGCATAGTGGTTAGGTCCAGCGTTTGTGCCTACTATTCCACCATCAAACAGGAGAACAGCGGCTTCCCTGTAGCTAACCTGCTGAACAGGAATTCTGATTCTATCCTGATACAGAGTCAACCCGGCTTAAGAACAGATATTACCCTGACGGGATTAAATGACATCCCGCTTGCAGTGGTGAACAAAGCAGAGCTTGTATTTACCGTACAAAACCCTACTCCGGTTTACCTGCTTCCATTCAGCCCGATAGTGCCCGTTATCGTCAACGATAATGGTACCGAAATGCCGCTGTATGAGCGTATCGACAATAATGGATCCGCGAATGATGCCGGTATCTCTATGGTAAATCCTTATGCCGGTACTGTTGATATTAACGGGACTACTTACACAAGATTTAAAATTAATATTCCAAGGACCATACAACAGTATGTGCTGGAAAGAAAAGATAAAATCACGATCCGCTTAAAAGGTACCAACTACAATCCAGGCATGTACCGGATACTGGCTAATGGCCTGAATGCAAGTGATGATATGAAATTTCAGTTTAACCTTATTTATACTAAAAAAAATAACTAAAAATTTATGTGCGGTATAGTTGCCTATTTAGGAGAAAGAGAAGCCTACCCGGTATTGATCAAAGGATTAAAAAGATTAGAGTACAGAGGCTATGACAGCGCCGGCATCGCATTATTAAATACGGACCTGAATGTTTACAAGAAGGCAGGCAAGGTTTCAGAGCTGGAACATTTTGTAGCAGACAAAAACATCAAGGGAAATATTGGCATCGGCCATACCCGTTGGGCGACACATGGTGTACCTAATGATACCAATGCCCACCCGCATATGTCTAATTCCGGTCAATTTGCTTTAGTACATAACGGCATTATTGAAAACTACGCACCATTAAAAGAACAGTTACAAAAAAGCGGTTATGTCTTCCACTCCCAAACAGATACGGAAGTCTTGGTTAATCTGATCGAAGAAGTAAAAAAACAAGAAAATGTATCGCTGGAAGATGCGGTGCGGATCGCCTTAAACCAGGTAATCGGCGCTTACGCAATTGTAGTGATCGATAAAGAAAACAATGATCGCCTGATCGCTGCCCGTAAAGGTAGTCCTTTAGTAGTAGGCATTGGTGAGTCTGAGTTTTTTGTCGCTTCAGATGCCTCCCCGATTATTGAATATACCAAGCATGTGGTTTACCTGGATGACCAGGAATATGCAATTATTGACCGGGACGGAACGTTTACCGTGAAAACCCTGGGTAATGTGGAGATATCTCCATTCATACAACAATTACAGTTAGACCTGGAATCTATCGAGAAAGGCGGCTTTGAGCATTTCATGCTGAAAGAAATTTATGAACAACCTAAAGTGATCAAAGATGCTATCCGGGGCCGGATGAATGCTACTGACGGCTGGATCAAACTGGGTGGCGTAAGTGAATTTGCCAACAGGATCAATAACGCCAAGCGCATCATCATTACAGCCTGTGGTACCTCCTGGCACTCGGGCCTGATCGCGGAATACCTGATCGAAACGCTGGCCCGCGTACCGGTTGAAGTAGAATATGCTTCCGAATTCAGGTACCGTAATCCTATCGTTAACGAATCAGACGTGGTGATAGCTATTTCCCAATCCGGGGAAACGGCAGATACTTTAGCGGCTATCGAGATCGCCAAAGAACGCCAGGCACTGGTATATGGCATTTGTAACGTCATCGGCTCTTCTATTGCCCGGGCGACGCATGCCGGCTCTTATACCCACGCCGGACCTGAGATCGGTGTTGCTTCCACAAAAGCTTTTACTACACAGGTAGTTATTTTAACCTTAATGGCTTTACAATTAGCCCAGCAAAAAGGAACGATTTCTCTTTCTTATTTAAGACAGGTACTTTATGAATTGGAGAACCTGCATGAGAAGCTGGAAGCTACCCTTAAGCTGGACGGTCATATCAAAGAGATTGCTTCAAAAATTAAAGATGTTGAAAATGCCCTTTATTTAGGTCGCGGCTATAACTTCCCCGTTGCACTGGAAGGTGCGCTGAAACTGAAAGAGATCTCTTATATCCACGCAGAAGGCTATCCTGCTGCTGAAATGAAGCATGGTCCTATCGCTCTAATTGATGAAAACCTGCCGGTAATTATCCTGGCGACGAATGAGAGCGCTTACGAGAAAATCGTTTCTAACGTACAGGAAGTAAAAGCCAGAAAAGGTATCGTGATCGCAGTAGTGAATGAAGGAGATACCCAGATCAAAGAGATGGCAGATTATGTGATCGAAGTACCAAAAACAGAAGAGGTATTAAGTCCTTTGGTAACCATGATCCCACTCCAATTATTGTCTTACCACATTGCGGTTATGCGCGGTGCGAATGTAGACCAGCCAAGAAACCTGGCCAAGTCGGTAACGGTAGAATAAATAATATTATAAATGTACTTATCAAAAATGCCTACTCTTCAGAGCAGGCATTTTTGATTCCATATCTTTCCTGATCAATCCAGTTAATCCAGGAAAAGATCTGTGTACAATGCTGCTCCGGGTACTACTGAATATTTTGAAAAATCGTTGATCCCTTCATGAAGCAATACCTCTTCATCTATTAGTGTTTGCCCGTTATATTCTTTATTTCCCTTGCTCAAAATAGCCAATGCGGCATCGGCCATGATATCAGGCGTGCGGCTTTTATGGGCCAGCACTTCCCCACCCAACAGGTTACGTACCGCAGCGGTATCAATGGTTGTCCTGGGCCATAATGTATTGGAAGCTACATTATAGTCTGCCAGCTCTTCTGCCCAGCCTAAAGCCAGCATGGTCATGCCATACTTGGCAATGGTATAAGCGGCATGTTGTCTGAACCACTTCGGGTCCAGGTTGATGGGTGGAGATAAAGTAAGGATATGACCGGCTGCTGATTTTTTCAGGTAAGGCAAACAGGCTTTCCCTGCCAGGAAAGTACCCCTGATATTGATATCATGCATCAGGTCAAATTGCTTGCTACTCAACTTGTCGGTAGGGCTAAGGTAAATGGCGGATGCATTGTTGATCAAAATGTCAATACCATTAAAAGTAGTAACTGTCTTTTCAACGGCTTCCAGGATGGCTGATTCCTCCCTGATATCACACTGAATGGGCAAAGCTTTACCGCCCGCCTTTTCTATGGATTCGGCTACCGAATAGATGGTTCCTCCTAAACGTGGATCTTCGACTACCGATTTGGCAGCTATCGCCACATTAGCACCGGCCGCGGCAAGCTTTAAGGCTATAGCCGCGCCTATTCCCCGGCTGCCTCCGGTGATGAATACTGTTTTATTGTTTAATTGCATAGTTGGTCATTTAATCTTCTGTGGCCAGCAGGCTGGTCACCAGGTCCACATATTTTTCTTTAGACACTTCACTGGATTGCCCTTTTAATTCCAGCCAGGCAGTATGTTTCGCCTTGGCCACGAAATCAAACATATTATATTCCCCTTTTTCAGGCGCATCTCCTTCCGTAGCCTGCTTGAACAGGCTGTAGAGTGCTAATAATACATCATTGGGAGGCTTTTCTTTTAAGGTCTTACTTAAGGCGACCGCTTCTTCAAAATTCATATTCCATGTTTTTTTAGTAGCCACACCCTATCGTGTGGTACGGGTCCAGACAGTAGTTCGGCCCAGTAAGCTAATGCCTACATAACCGCGGATGTTCAATTTATCATTGCCATCCGGTGTGATCTTGCAGGAATAACTTTTCCCGTTTTTAGGATCATAGATCGTTCCATCTTCATAAATACTACCACTTTTCCTGAAGCCACTCAGGATATTCAAACCCATGACAGGCCTGGTTTTCAGCTTTTCATTACTATTGAACTTATCTACTTTGGGTTTACCGTCCCGGTTAGGTTCTTTCAGCCAGACAATCTTACCATAGTACTTACCGTCCGTAGCTTTAAAGATCTCTATTTTGGCATCTTTTACGTCATTAAACCAGAAACCGGTAATCTCCTGAGCCCGGGCCGATGCTATAAAGATGAAAAAAGAAAGGATGAATAACAAACTGATTTTTTTAAACATAATGGTTACATTTTATTTATTAAAAATACATTTCCTAAGGGAATTTCACCCCGCCATAATTAGAGGCATCTACCAATGGTACAAAAGCATTATACCTGGTATTGATCGCTTTGATAAATTCATTCGCCAGTAGTACATTCCCGATTGGTGTCAAATGAATACCATCCAGCGAGAAAGCGCCACCGGTAACAAAAGTAGTACCTATTTTACGGCCATTCACTTCTACTCCTTCCGTTTTCACTTTCTGCAAAAAACCAGCTACATCTACATAGGCCAGCCCTTTTTCGGTAGCGACAGAGCGGATTTTCTGGTTGAAATTCGTAGTAGCGGTCCTGATCTCGCCTAATTCTGTCGCAGTAAGAATATACTGATTGGCAATAGGCTTACTCGAGCCCCAGCCGGCCTTTAAGGAATCCTGTGGTGTACTTAATAATACTAGTTCTCCGGCCTTCATTTGCCGCAAGCCCGATGGTACGGCTGCATCCGCTATAATGAAGCCATTGGCACCTATTTTAAAAGACTCCACCAAGCCAGCGGTGATTAAAGGTGCATAAGCATTATTCAGGGCATCTGCCTGCGCCTGTGCAGTAAGTACTAAACCATTATAGGGAATCGTCGTAAAAAAGGGAGCAGTAGTTACATCTGCAATGTTAGCCAAAACACCTTTAGCACCGCCTGCTACCAAAGTGGTTACCACCGCATCATAACTGGCTGAAAAGCCAATACCCGGGGTACCTTCCATTGGCGTAATGCTGCCGCCTGCGCCACCACTTGTCGCATAGCCCAACACATCATTGCTGCCCAGGAATACGGTAAAGAACGTAGGATGCTGTGCCGCCGCATCGCTCAACATTGATGCGGTAGTGGGAGCTGTGGTCATCCTGGTAAAAAACGGGTTGTAATTTCCGGCACCATTCGCAGGATTACCATAGCCCGGGAACACTGCGGTTGTTACCTTCGCACCCGGCACACCCATATTATTAAAGGGTCCCTGGCCGGCTACGCTACTGGTAAAAATGGTCATATCCCCACTTGGCGCAGCAGGTCTCGGCGTCAAAGCACCGTTAACGACCGACAATACGAGGCGGGCATTGCCCGAACTACCTATACCCACAGAAGACTGGTCGACCAATGGTTGTTTAAATTCACCACCGCCCACCTGCTTTAATTGCTGCGCGATCAGGTAGGGATAGGAGACCATCTGTCCATCATAATACAGGGCATTATCGGCATAGCCTGCAGTAATTGAATTACCTATGGCAACATATTTTGTAAAATCGGCATCACCGGCACTTACTTTGGTTTTGGCTTCTTTTTTACAGGATGCCCAACTTAAAGCTGTTATGGCGATTACCGTCATGAATAGATTGAACCGTTTCATAAAATAAAATTTTGAATCATTAACAAGCTTTAAAATTTATAAGTAAGACCAACAGAGGGCAACCAGATCGTAAAATTATAAGTACCATTGATACCAGTGATCAGGTTATCATCTTTACGGTTTATGAATTCTGCCAGCAAGGCAGCATCTACGCGGAATCTCTTGGTAAAGTTGTAACTGGCGCCTATTGAAGGATTGATCCGGTTAGCATCCGGCACATCGGGATTTACATAGCCATTTTGTATCGGGGATTTGCTATAAAAAGCACCCGCTCTTAATTCGTATTTATTTTCTGAAAGATACTCTACTCCTGCCCTTACGGAGAAACCGGTTTTATACTCCCTTATCAGATCGCTGCTCATCGAACCGGCAACCGGGGCGGTTTCGTAATTGATCCGTACCGTATCATATTGAGACCAATCGGATAAATAGCCTTCCAGGTTAAGCGTCCAGTTTTTTGAAGGTTTATAGGTCGCCCCCAGGCCGAAGATCTGCGGTAAGGGTAAGGTTGCATTGACATCCTGGTTGGGGAAGTTGCCAGAGACAGAGGTCGGGACATTGAATTCCGCGGTGCCGCTGCTGGTCTTCATATTGAGGGCAGAGCGATATGTAAATCCTAATGCCAGCTGATTGGTAACGGCATAATAAAGCCCTGCATTGACCCCGAAACCATTCGCCCTGCAGTCTATGGACGCCGTACCGAAATCGCCGTTACTGAATTGTACGGGTACATCTTTCTGGATCTGGACATGACCATAGGTATATACTAAACCAAGACCAACGCCAAGCTTATTGGAGATCCTGTAGCTTACTGTAGGTTGGAAGGAAATGGAAAGCAAGGCAATTTCACGTGTTTCAAACCTGCCTGCGGCACCTGGTTCCCATCTCATGGTACTCCCAAAAGGGGTATAGACAGTCAGGCCATACTTAAAGCGGCTTTTTTCTTTACCATAGGCAGCGCTTAAGTTAAAGGGCGTCACCACGGGATTATCGGAATGGCTTTCCACGTTAGTGTTCGCATCCGTAAACGTTCCTTTTGACAAAGCGGGTGTGATCCCGAAAGTAACATCATTAGCGGCGAGAAACGCGGTACTCCCGGGATTGGTAAACATGGCGGTAGCATCTGTCGGGTCAGCAAGCCCCGTGCTCCCCTTGCCTATTTGCCGGGTACCCTGAAGGTTGAGTTGATAGCCCTGGGCAAAGACCGCCAGAGGGGCTAAAAGTGCAAAACTTGTAACTAGTTTTTTCATCCTGACACTTATTTAATGGGTTAATAATAGCAATTCAATATGCGGATACCGTTACCGGTATGCTTGTTATTTTAAACGGGCGTAGCCACTTTATTCCAGGCTTTCAACTGCCATTCTATCTCGCCGGTGCAAATATGATTCCCGGCTTCATCATATACTTTCGCTGTAAATATTTTAAAAAGTGCGTCCTCGCCTTTTAAAGCTTCAGTGATCGCCTGGAGCTCTGCTGCACTAATGCCCCAATCTATATGTACTTTTGACCTGGCCTGGTAATGATAGTCCATCCGGATCGACTTCAGCAGCAAACGATATTGCTTCGGATCGATCTGCAACATCAGGCTCAGGCCTACCGCGTATTCACATAGCGTAGCCAGCAGGCAGGCATGAATCCCTTTCACATGATTCAGATTGGTTTTTATATAAGGAGCTTCGATCGTTAAAGCTGCTTCTTCAAAACGGGTAACGCATAATCTATGCGGATTGTTGAAAGGTACGGTGCGCCACAATACGCGGTTGAACAGCCACCTGAAAAAGGCGCTTTCCCTGGCTTTCCGGTAATAGAGTTGCAGCTTGTTCATCGCTTATGCTTTCAGGTCTGCTTCTTTTGTATACACTTCAAAATCTACGGTCTTAGGTATTTTAATAAAGGCCTCCTGCATCGCTTCAGGTAAAGTACAGAGTTTTCTTTGCTTCAGGTCCAGCCAGGCTCCTTCTACCACGATCATAGCACTTAGTGCGCCGTCCGAACGAATGACCTGGCTGATCAGGCTGTAACGCGCTCCATCAGAACGATATCTTTTCAGTTCGACGGTTACTTTTACCTGCTCGTTCATACGCACCTCTTTAAGGTAGGTCAATTCTTCTTTAAAAAGGATTGGTCCGATACGCAGGCTGGCAATCTCGCTGGCCAGCCCTAATGCGGCCAATACATTAACCCTAGCCTGCGCTGCGAGGTCTGCATAAGCAGAATGCCTCAGATGCCCGTTGGCATCTATCATCGACCATAATATCTGTGTTTCTAAAAATACGTTCTGCGTTTCCATTGTGCTTTATTTAACCGGCTACTTCTTCATAAAAACTATTGATCTGTGGCTGAAACCTGCTTACAATGGCTTTGCGTTTCATTTTCAGGCTCGGCGTCAGCTCGCCGCCATCTACAGTCCACTCGGAGGGCAAAAGGATAAATTTCCGGATCTGCTCCACATGGTTAAACTGCTCATTGTCGCGGTCAATAATACTTTGAAAATAGGCCAGCACTTTTTCGTTTTTGATCGCTTCTTCTTTACTTTCAAACTTTACCTCATTACGGACACACCAGGAGCGCACTGCATCAAAATTGGGTACGATAAGTGCAGACACAAACTTTTGTCCTTCGCCTACCAGCATCACCTGTTCGATAGCAAAATTTTCTTTCAACTTATTTTCTATAGGTTGTGGCACTACGAACTTGCCACCCGAGGTTTTGAAAATTTCTTTTTTACGATCGGTGATTTTTAAAATACGCCCGTTCAGTTCCCCCACATCCCCGGTTTTAAACCAGCCGTCTACGATAACTTCAGCCGTTTCCGCAGGTTTCTTGTAATAACCCACCATCACATTATCACCTTTGGCGCAGATCTCGCCGTCTTCCAGTATTTTGACCTGTACCGTATCCAATACTTTGCCTACCGTACCTACAATACGTTCTTTAAGGTCTAAACGATTCACCGAAATCACGGGAGAGGTTTCGGTAAGGCCATAGCCTTCCAGGATATTGATCCCGGCGGCTGCAAAGATCTGTATCAGCCTGGGTTGGCAGGCAGCTCCGCCGACAACAATTACCTTTACATTACCTCCGAGTGCAGCCCGCCATTTGCTAAAAATAAGTGCGTCCGCAATTTTTAACCGCAGGCGGTACCAGAATGATCCGGCTTGTCCGAGCTTATATTTTTGCGCCAGGCCTACTGCCCAGAAGAAGAGCATACTCTTGATCCCTTTAAGCGCCCGGCCTTTAGAAATTATTTTTTCATACACTTTTTCCAATAAACGGGGTACCGTAACGAATATATAAGGCTTTCGCTCCTGCAGGTTTTCTGCGATCGTTTCCACGCTTTGTGCGAAGGTCACGGAGAAATTATTGAACAGGTAAACATACATGATCATCTTCTCCAGGATATGATTCAAAGGCAGGAAGCTCAGAGACTCATTTTTATCCAGGTGAAACAGGTCAAATACTTCAGAAGAGCAAGACTTAATATTAGATAAAATATTTTTATGAGAAAGCATGACCCCTTTAGGAGCGCCGGTAGTACCGGAGGTATAAATGATCGTCGCCACATCTCCTCCTTTTACGGCAGTGCTATTCTGCCATACCTGCAGCTCCAGTGTTTCGGAGAAAGGAGTAATAAGAGTGCGCCAGTTCATTCCGGGAGTTTCCGGTTCATCGAAAACATACAATTCTTCCAGAGATGGAATTTGTGCCCTTACTTCCTGTATTTTATTGTAAATCGTCATATCACCGACGAAGCAGATCTTCAGACCTGTTTCATTAAATATGTTGACGATCTCGGAAGCTACAATATTGGGATACAAGGGCACTAAAAGGGCTCCTGTCAATTGTGTCGCTAAGTCAACTACCAGCCAGTTGGGCCGGGAAAAGCAGATCAGGCCTACCTTCTCCTTTTCTTCAGGATTGCCATTGATATTCCGGTTATAGCCTTTCCGGATCAGGTAATCGGCCAGGCCGAAAGAAAGTTCTTTCAGCACCTGCGGAGTGTAATGTAACCAGGCACCATCCCGCTTGTAACGCAAAAAGACTTCGGGCAGCTGTTGAAAATTTTCGGGTAAAAAAATATCAAACAAACGTTGGGACTGCATATTCATACGACACAAATTTTAAGGTGAGCTAATTTTAACAGGTACTATAAAGTGTACTTGTTATTTTCGATCAGGTGTAAGGCGATGCGTTGCCGCGCGTCTTTAATATTATAAGGATCTTGTTTCGTGTAGCGTTTTAATCCCATCAGCATCATGCGCAGTTCATCCCCTTCGCCAAAACTGTTTAAGGCATCTTTCCCTGATTTCCATACCCTATCTACTGCATCGCTTAAATAAGCGCGGGCAATATCCAGTTTAATACCTGCAGCCGCTTCCCCCTGCATACTTACCAGTTTTTCAACCCGCAATAAACAAGATTCGGCCGCATAAATTTCTATGGCCATGTCTGCAATGTTCATCAATACTTCTTCCTCTTTAGATAAGGATTGCATGAATTTTTGTACGGCGGCACCAGCCACCATCAGCAATGCTTTTTTCAATTTTGCCAGTTGCTCCTTTTCTTTGGCAAACAGTTGTTCTTCATCAATAGCATTAAAATCAGGAATTGAAGTTAACTCTTGAGCTACTGCCTGCGCAGGTCCCATAAGGTCCAGCTCGCCCTTCAAAGCTCTTTTCAATACCATGTCCACGATCAACAAACGATTGATCTCGTTGGTTCCTTCAAAGATGCGATTAATACGGCTATCCCGGTAAGCCCGGTCCATAGGCGCTTCCGCACTGAAGCCCATACCGCCATAGATCTGTACGCCTTCATCCACCACATAATCCAGTACTTCAGAGGAATGCACCTTTAGGATCGCACATTCAATCGCAAACTGCTCAATCCCTTTCAACTTAGCCTTTCCCGCTTCCATACCTCCCTGCTCCAATGCCTGAACAGCATCGTCAATATTCTGGGAAGCCCGGTAGAGCGCGCTTTCACTGGCATAGGTACGTATGGCCTGCTCAGCAATTTTATGACGGATCGCACCATATTTAGAGATAGGCCGACCGAATTGTTCGCGTTCATTTGCATATTGGATCGACTGCCCGATCACGGCTTTTGAAGCGCCAATGGCTGCACCTCCTAATTTAATACGACCGATATTCAGGATGTTCACCGCTATTTTAAATCCATTGCCTCTTTCAGAAAGTAAATTCTCTACGGGAATCTTACAATCATTGAAGAATACCTGGCGGGTAGAGCTCCCTTTAATCCCCATTTTCTTTTCTTCGGCATTCAGGGATAAACCGGGAGCCCCTTTTTCTACGATGAAAGCACTCAGATTCGCATCATCGTCGATCTTGGCAAATACCGTAAACACATCGGCAAAACCTGCATTCGTGATCCACATTTTCTGGCCGTTCAGGATCCAGTGTTTCCCATCTTCAGATAAGACGGCTTTTGTTTTTCCGCTATTGGCATCCGACCCGGCATTCGGTTCGGTGAGGCAATAAGCCCCTTTCCATTCCCCGGTTGCCAGCTTTGGAATGTATTTTTCTTTTTGCGCTTCGGTGCCATAATACAGGATAGGCAGGGTACCAATACCGGTATGCGCCATTAAAGCGACCGCTGTAGAATGCCCGGCACCGACGGTTTCTGCGGTCAGCATACTGGTCACAAAGTCCAGGCCTAAACCTCCATAGCTTTCCGGGATGCTAATACTCAGCAAACCCAAAGCACCTGCTTTCTCAACAATAGAAGGCATCAGGCCTTCTTCCAGGCTATCGATCCGGTCCAGGTTAGGAAACACTTCCTGCTCCAGGAAATCCTGGGCAGTTTGTTTGAGCATTTGTTGTTCTTCCGACCATTGTTCAGGAATAAAAATATCATTTGCCGCTGTGGCCTTAACGATAAACTCTCCACCTTTTATTGCTTGCATCTTATATTTCTTTTTATTGTTTACTAAATTGATTGAATTGTCTGAACGCTTTATTAATACATCATTTCAAATATACCGGCGGCACCCTGTCCGGTACCTACACACATAGTCACCATGCCGTATTTCTGCTGACGCCGCTGCAGCTCGTTAAAGATCTGTACGGATAATTTTGCCCCGGTACAACCCAGCGGGTGACCTAAAGCGATCGCCCCCCCGTTTACATTCACCACATCGGGATTAAGATCTAAGGTGCGCATTACGGCCAGCGATTGCGATGCGAAAGCTTCATTCAGCTCTATAAGGTTAATATCCTGCAGTTGTAATCCCGCTTGTTTCAAGGCTTTTGGAATAGCCTCAACCGGCCCTATACCCATGATCCTTGGTGGCACACCGGCAACTGCATGGGCTACCATCCGGGCAATCGGCTTCAGGTTATGGTCTTTCAGAAATTGCTCACTCACGACCATTACAAAAGCGGCACCATCACTGGTTTGCGAGGAGTTGCCTGCGGTCACGGAGCCATCTGCCGCAAATACCGGCTTCAGTTTGGCTAAAGCTTCCATCGAGGTATCGGCTCTTGGTCCTTCATCGGTATCAGCGGGCAACACACGTTTACTCCGCTGTTGTTTTTCATCCAGGAAAATCTCTTCCACCTGCAGGGGTACGATCTCATCCGAGAACTTTCCGGCAGCGATTGCACTTACCGCTTTCTGATGCGAGTTAAAGCTAAACTGGTCCTGGTCTTCCCGGCTGATGTTATACTCTTTAGCCACGGCTTCTGCTGTAAGTCCCATGCCCCAGTACCAATCCGGGTTTTCTCTCGCGACTTTTGCATTCGGCGACACCCGCCAGCCGCCCATGGGGATCAGGCTCATCGTTTCGGCACCACCGGCAATAATACAATCGGCCAGGCCCGCATTGATCTTAGCCGCAGCGATGGCAATCGTTTCCAGGCCGGAAGCACAATAACGGTTCACCGTCATGCCCGGCACTTTATCGGTATCCAGCGCCATCAGCGAGATTAAACGGGCTACATTGAGGCCCTGCTCTGCCTCCGGCATGGCATTACCAACAATTACATCATCGATCAACAATTTATCCACCTGGGGCACCGCAGCAACCAGGTGCCGGATCACATCCGCTGCCAGGTCATCCGGGCGATAGGCTTTAAAAAAACCTCTTCCTGCTTTTCCTACAGCCGACCTGTATCCTGCTACAATATATGCGTTCATCTTTTTCAGTTTTTATTTTAATTTCTTAATACTTTACCCCCGTTCAGAATGGACTGCAGCCGCTCTAAAGTTTTGCGCTCGGCACAGAGTTCCACGAAGGCTTTACGTTCCAGGTCCAGAAGATATTGCTCTGAAACCATTGTCGGTGCAGAAAGATCAGCACCGGCCAGAACGAAGCCCAGTTTTTCTGAAATTTTCTGGTCATGATCACTGATATAATTACCGGAGCGCATGGAGTTAGCACCTACGTAAACAATCCCTAAAGCCTGTTGCCCCATCACCCGGATATCGGTCCTGGGTACCGGCTGCTGGTAACCCGCATCCGCCAGTCTTAAACAGGCCGCTTTTGCTTCGGAAAGCAATAGCTCCCTGGACACCACTACTTCATCAATGCCGGGGCGCAAATAGCCTAAATCAAAGGCTTCGTGGGCCGAGGTGGATACTTTTGCCTGGCCTATGGTCAGGAACTTCTCCCGGAAGACGTTTAAATCCACATCATCGGGCCGGTGGGCATCAGAGATTCTTACCGCAAATTCTTTGGTTCCGCCGCCGCCGGGAATCAGGCCCACGCCAAATTCTACGAGGCCTATATAAGATTCCGCATGGGCGACCACCTTATCGGCATGCAGACAGATCTCGCAACCGCCACCCAGGGTAAGGTTATGTGTCGCTACTACCACAGGAATAGAAGAATAACGCAGGCGCATGGTGGTTTTCTGGAACAGGCGTACCGTAAAATCGATTTCATCATAATCCTGCTCTACGGCCATCATAAAGATCATGCCTACATTGGCTCCGGCAGAGAAATTAGCCCCGTTATTGCTGATCACGATGCCTTTATAACCGGCTTCTGCTATATCTATGGCTTTATTGATCCCGGCCAGTATATCACCACCGATGGCATTCATTTTGGTGTGGAACTCAACGTTCAGTATACCGTTGCCGATATCTATTACGGAAACGCCGGTATTTTTGAATACCGTATGTTCTGTTCGTAAGGCATCCAGGTTAATAATGTCTTCGGTACCCGGGATAACCCTATAGGACTGGGATAATATATCGTAATAAAGGCTTTGGCCTTTTTCTGTTTTATAAAAACTTTCATGCCCTGCATCCAGCATATCCAGCACCCATCGTGCAGGCTTTTTCCCTTCGGCTTCCATCATTTTGATGCCTTCTTTCACACCGATGGCATCCCAGGTTTTGAAAGGGCCGATCTCCCAGCCGAAGCCGGCTTCGATCGCATCGTCAATCTGGTACAGGTCGTTGGCGATTTCCGGTATTCTATTAGATACGTACTGGAACAGGCCAGAGAAGGAAGCCCGGTAGAAAGCCCCGGCTTTATCTTTACCGGTAACCAATACTTTAAGCCTTGCTTTCAGATCGCTAATCGGCTTAGTCATTTCGAGTGTAGCCGATTTCACTTTTTGTGCGGTACGGTATTCAAAAGTATTCAGGTCAAGGGCCAGGATTTCCGACTTGCCCTGCTCGTTTTTTACTTTTTTATAAAAGCCTTGTTTCGTTTTATCGCCTAACCATTTGTTTTGGTTCAGCTTGTCCATAAATTCCGGTAATTGGAATAAATCCCGGGCTTCATCTTCAGGACAGTTTTCGTAAAGACCATTCGCCACGTGCACCAGGGTATCCAGGCCTACGACATCGCTGGTACGGAAGGTGGCCGATTTAGGATGACCGATCACCGGGCCGGTGAATTTATCAACCTCTTCTACGGTAAGCTCTAAAGTACTTACCAGGTGCGCGATATCCATAATGCCGAACACGCCTACCCTGTTGGCCACAAAGGCCGGGGTATCTTTACAGATTACAATGCTTTTGCCTAAAACGCGTTTACCGAAGTCCGTTAAAAAACGAATGACTTCGGGGTCTGTATGCTGTGAGGGAATGATTTCTAAAAGTCGCAGGTAGCGTGGCGGGTTGAAAAAGTGGGTACCGCAAAAATGTTGTATAAAATCTTCGCTTCTTCCCTCTGTAAGCTGATGAATGGGAATACCGGAAGTATTGCTGGTGATTAATGTTCCCGGTTTCCGGTATTGTTCTACCTGTTCAAAAATGTGTTGCTTGATCTTCAGGTTTTCTACAACCACCTCGATTACCCAATCGCAGGCCGCGATCTCTTTCATATTATCGTCGAAGTTGCCGGTACTGATCCTTTTGGCAAAGGATTGCCGGTAGATGGGCGAAGGATTAGACTTAAGGGCACTCTGCAAGGCATCGTTAACAATGCGGTTGCGCACGGCTTTATGTTCTATGGTCCATCCTTTTGCCTGCTCTGCTGCGGTAAGTTCCCTGGGCACTATGTCCAGCAGCAGCACTTCAATACCGACGTTAGCGAAATGACAGGCAATACGGCTGCCCATCACCCCGGAACCTAAAACGGCTACTTTCCTGATCGTTCTCTTCATCTTAACGTATAATTAGATTAATAGTTTATGGATTCGATTCTTTACTGCAATTAAGATCTATTTCATCACATTTTTTTTGACCTATATCAAAAAAGCGGATTTTAATTTAAGATTATGATATGGATCAAATTTTGTATTTTCATAGTATTATTTGGCGAAGGCCGGTGATGTACAGAAAAATACTTTGCGTAGACAAACACCCATGCTTTAGTTTAACTTAAGATCAGATCAACAATGAAACCATTGCAGGAAGCCATATTAGAGTACACGGCTATTGATGAAAGTATTTTACCGGATATATTAAGCCGGTTCCGCGAAGAACGGTTCCGGAAAAAGGAAATTGTAGAGCGCAGCGGATCAACTTATAAAAAGCTTTACTACATCGCCGAGGGGATGGCTAAATTATATTACCACCGGGAGGGTAAAGACATTACCGGCTGGTTTAGTAAAGAGGGCGATTTTATTACAGCTAATGATAGTTTTTTTCAAAAGAAGCCTAGCCTATTAAACCTTGAATTCCTGGAGGATTCCCTGGTCTATACCATCACTGTGCAAGAGCTGGAAGACTTGTTTATGCAATACCACCAGTTTGAACGCTTTGGCAGGAAGCTGACCTATGAACTCCTGGTTGTACTTTCAGAGAAAATGTATTCGATGTTATTCCAGCCGGCAGAAAAGCGTTACCAGTTGCTTACGGTACATGCACCGGAAGTGGTAGCCCGTGCACCTTTGGGCGACATTGCTTCTTACCTGGGCATTTCGCAGGAAACGCTGAGCCGCATCAGGGCGCAGAAAGTGACGAAGAAAAAGGATAAAGCAGACCCAGTAGCCGACACCCCGGTTTAAAGCTATTAGCCCACACTATTGTGTAAACAGTAAAGCAACCTTAGTTCAATTCAAATACGGACCAGTATTCGTTAAACTGGTTCACGACAATTACCGGGCATTGCTCCTGCTGGCAGGTTTTCGCACCGATTACCAGGGCCTGGGCCGCACCGGTAGGATTATAGCCAACAATGCCGGAAATGTCGACTATTTTGGAGGTATAGTTCAGTATACCCGGGTTAAGGCTGTTCCAGATAATAACCGGGTATTGCCCGCTTTCCTGGCAGCTGTGCTCCCCGATGATTTGCTTCAATTGTTCTGAAGCGCTATCCGGGTTCCGGGTTTTAAAAGTTTTTGTATTGGTCAATTGACAGATCGCATTATCCGGCTTGTTGCTGATCAATAAAAAAGAAGCCCCTTCGGTCGCCTGTAATCCTTCAGCCGCCTTATGCTGTAACAGCCACTCCAGGGTAGCCACTTTCTCTTCTACGCCACCCAGCAGTACATAACCCAGCTCATCGCCGGATAAGACCAGCTCTGTATCTGTTAACGCGCTTTCGAAAGAATGTCCTTTTTGGCTGAAAGTCATATTATGCACATGGCTTTTCAGGGATAAGGCGATAGCGCCGGAAACCGTGTTATGGGTGCTCTGGATGAATGCGGTAGGGGTAAGTGCCGTTTCCTGGTGAACGATCATATTATCCAGGAAGGTTTCACTGTCTTTCAATAAACCATAAGAAGTACCCACTTCAATCGCTTTCAATTGCTCCGGGCCAAGCCCTGCTGTTTGCAGGCAGTCTAAGGCCGCAGTAAGTCCCATTTTTAAGCCTTTACTCATCCGCCGGGATTGCATAGGCGGTATATAGGCCGCATAAGCCGGTTCCTGTACTTCAGCGGCGGCAGCAGACAGTTCGGGCAAAGGTTCACCTGTTTTGATTACCGGTAATCTGCTGATACTACAAACGCTGTGGATATACATGGTGATTAGTGAAAAGTGAATAGTGATTAGTGAATAGTGAAAAGTGAATAGTGTCAATACTTCGTCTTACAAAGATAAAGAATTGATCAGGTATCCGGAGGATTAAAAACAGGGATAATGGAAAGTTTTGTAGTAGAAGTAGCTGCTTTACTGGCATTAAATATTACCGCTGTAAAAGAAGAAAATTACTCCTCGGAAGTGATATCCAGTTGTTCCAGCGCTTTCTGTGCAGCGGTTTGACCGGCAGCCTTTTTATTATAACCGGTAGCTTTGATGAAGAGCTCCCCATCCACTTCAATACCCACAGTAAATACGCGCCTTCCGGCTTCATTACTTTCGCCTAAGGTAACGAAGTCCAGCACATGATTATTGACCTGGGCCCAGTTGTAGAGTTTGTTTTTGAAATTAAAGTCTGTGATCTCCAGGTCATCAATATCGATGTAGTTGTAGAGCATATTCTTTAAGATAAACTTCCGGGTCTTTTCAAAGCCTTTATCAAGGTAAATAGCTCCTACTAAAGCTTCCAGGCAGTTACCGAAGATATTGCTGCGGCGCAGCATTTTATCGTTCTTATTAAAACGGATCAGCTTTTGTAAACCCATTTTCAGGGCAATATCGTTCAGGGAGTTCCGGCTAACGATCTTAGAGCGCATTTCAGTCAGGAAACCTTCGTCCTTATTGGGGTATTTTTTAAACAGGTATTCTCCTACGATACTACCGATGTAGGCATCTCCCAGGAATTCCAGGCGCTCATTATTCGCCACAAGATCTTCGTTGGAAGAGCGGTGCGTAAAGGCAGTGATATAGAATAGCAAACGACCCGGCTGAAACCCTAAAATATTCTTTAAGGCTTTCTTAAGTTCTTTATCGTCTTCGTTTGTCTTAAGAAACATAATTATAGGCTCCGATAAAAGTTTACCTAAGGTCCTTTAGGGTAATACCGAAATGCTTAAGGTTGGTATTGCTTAAATACAACAGAGGCATTATGGCCACCAAACCCGAAAGTATTACTTATTGCCGCATTAATGGTTCTTTCCTGTGCAGTATTTAAAGTAAGGTTCAATTTCGGATCGATAGCTGGGTCTGCTGTCGTATGGTTAATGGTAGGAGGTACTATGCCGTTTTTCATCGCAAGAATAGTCGCTACGGCTTCTACAGCTCCGGCAGCACCTAAAAGGTGACCGGTCATAGATTTGGTAGAGCTGATGTTCAGGTCATAAACACTATCTCCGAATACTTTTTTAATGGCGGTTAATTCAGCGATATCTCCCAATGGAGTAGCCGTTCCATGTACATTGATGTAGTCAATGTCTTCCGGTTTCAGGTTAGCATCGTTTAAGGCCTCGTTCATTACATTGATCACGCCCAATCCTTCCGGATGCGGTGCCGTCAGGTGATAAGCATCAGCAGACATTCCGCCGCCGACCATTTCACAAATAATGTTGGCACCTCTTGCTTTGGCATGCTCCAGCTCTTCTAAGATCAGGCCTGCTCCACCTTCACCCAGTACAAAACCGTCACGGGTAACATCGAATGGACGGCTGGCTGTAGCAGCATCGTCATTGCGTTCAGACAGGGCTTTCATGGCATTAAAGCCACCGATACCGGCTTGTGTCACCACTGCTTCTGAACCACCTACAACAAAGGCATTAGCCTTACCCAGGCGGATATAGTTAAATGCATCGATCATGGCATGTGTCGAAGAGGCACAGGCACTTACGGTTGCATAGTTAGGGCCACGGAAGCCATATTTCATGGAAATATGTCCTGCCGCGATATCCAGGATCAATTTAGGAATAAAGAAAGGATTGAATCTTGGTGTACCATCTCCGGCATTGAAGTTACTCATTTCTTCAATAAAGGTGATCATACCACCAATACCTGAGGTCCAGATCACTCCTACCCTGTCTTTATTGATGCCTTCAGCATCCAGACCGGCGTCTTTCACCGCCTGATCAGCAGCGACCATAGCGATTTGAGAGAAACGGTCCAGTTTACGGGCTTCTTTGCGCTCAATAAAATCTTCAGGATTGAAGTTCTTCAGTTCACAGGCAAATCTTGTTTTAAACTTAGAGGCATCAAACTGTTTAATGAAATCGGCGCCCGAAACACCTTTGACCAAACCATCCCAATATTCTGAAACGCTATTGCCAATGGGAGTTAGGGCACCGAGCCCCGTTACTACTACTCGTTTTAACGGATAATTCATTAAGTTGTACTGTTTAAATTTAAAACGTAAAAATGTTTAAGTTTTCTGACTTATTATTTTGCATGCTCTTCTAAGTAAGAGATAGCCTGACCTACTGAAGTGATGTTTTCAGCCTGATCATCCGGGATAGAGATGTTGAATTCTTTTTCGAACTCCATCATTAACTCCACTGTATCCAAAGAATCAGCTCCTAAATCATTAGTGAAACTAGCTTCTGGGGTTACTTCTGATTCGTCAACGCCTAATTTGTCAACGATGATTTTCTTTACGCGATTTGCAACTTCTGACATGTTTGTTGAAATTTAAGATTTTGTGCAAAAATACCTTTTTATTTAAAATTTCCAATTTTCTATTTCTCTTTTTTGCACTATGACAGTAGCGCCCTCTTAAAGGCTACAGGACAGCAATTGTAAATTACAAGACTTTCCACATTGATCATCACCTAATTACCGGGATAGCATTAAAAATTAATCCTAATGGATATTTACTTAATTATCAGAAAAATAATTGGTTTATTAATTATAATCATTTATAGAATCACTTACTTTTGCCATAACCTTAAATCTTAAATTTGTATGAAGCTGAAAACGCTATTTTTAACCTTGCTCCTGGCTTTAAGCGGCCTTGTTTATGCCCAGAAAACGGAAAAGGAAACCGACTTTGCCCTTGAATTCAACGATTACTGCGCCGGCCTTACTGATTCATTGTATACTTACGGTACCGCCTGGGGAGAAGCCTTTGGTAAAGCTTACGAGTCCAATAGTTTTTCCCAGTTAACGACCCATTCGAACAAGATATTCAGTTTCATTGAAAGAAGCCAGAAGACATTGATCAAACGCAAGGTCAACCCCGATATGGAAGACCTGAAGCTGGCGGTACTTGATTTCCTTGCTTTTGAAAAGGCCATGATCCTGGAAGCATTTAAACCTTTTGAAAAATTCAATGATAAGACAAGCGATGAGACCATCAAAGCGCAGCTGGACCTTTTAACCGCTAAATCTTCGCAGGAGGAATCCGTGCTCAACACCGTACGTATAGAGCAGGAAAAAATGGCAAAACTTTACCATTTTACCATGGAAGCCTACGATGGCGAATAAAATCACTTAAACTATTTTGTTAAAAAGGTAATTGTTTCTAAAACGGTTACCTTTTTTTAATTTTTCCATAAACCTGGTTAGTGCTAATATTTCATTAAAAGACCCCGTCTATATTGCCAGGAACCTATAAATATAAAAATGAAGAACGGAATCTATATTCTTATCCTTTTGGGATTTTCCCTATTTTGAGGCGCTTGTGATAAGCACAAAAAGTTCTTTTCCCTGAAAATACAATTGGTTTATAACTGTGACGGCACTCCTGCAGCCGATACAAGGGTTACCCTATACCGTTACAAATGGAATAACTTCCCGCCACAAAAAGAAGTATTAAGCAGTGGAACTACAGACGCCAATAGCAATATTTTGCTCGAAAACATCCCCTTGAATCATTACAAAAACTTCAAGATCCAGGTTGGCAGCAGCGAATGGATGGAGGACGGCTTAAGCCGTAAACCGGTCGACGGAGACACTATAGACCAGGGGCAGCTCTACCAATCCCCTGAAATGCATATCAATATACATATTCAACCTTCAGGTAACTGGGGCGTAAGGGACACCTTGTACCTGGGACACCGAAGTTATAGTCCCGTCATTATCTACCCGGTTACAGACTCCATAATACACCATATCTTCAAAAGCTACAACCAAATGCCGGACCTTCCTTATACTGAAGGCATCGTCACAATGTACTGGGGTATCGGCAAGGCAGACTTCTTAACCATGTTCAAAAGCGAAAAACCCTACAACTTTGAAGGCAGGAAAGTGGAGGTCAATACCAGGTCCTGCCAGACCCCAACCGTTCCTACCGTTATTCAAGTCAGGAAATAAGCACCTATAAGCATTTTATAATTTCAATTACTGCATGATATGTCATGCGCACACAAATGCCCGGCTTCGCTTTACCAGCGATGCCGGGCGCATCTACACGCTTGCGCTACCAGGCACGCAGGTGACTCATATCCTGAACTCATACAAAACTCATATTAGAATACGATTAAAATAAGATTAAATTTTGATTAAAATTTAATAACATTGCAGCTTTAAACTGCTAAAATTATTAACCGCCTGTACTAATGCCGAAAAACCGCTTTCTGATCGCATTATATTATTTTGCTTTCTGGTATCTCTATTTTGTATTGGTCCGCATTGTATTCCTGCTTACCTATATAGAAGATGCTGCCCGGCTGAGTTCGGGAGAATTACTCCGCACCTTTTGGTATGGCTTTAAATTAGATGCATCTGCAGCCGCCTATGCCGGTTTTATACCCACATTAGTATTGATGATTAGCTGCGCATGGGAAGCCAATTGGCTCAGGCGCTTCTATAATATATATAGTGCCATCGTAATTGTTTTCTTCAACAGCATTATCTTAGGAGACCTTGCTCTATATGGACACTGGGGCATACGGATTGATGCTACCCCCTTTTTCTATCTAAAAGATATTCGCACCGCCAGCGCCAGCCTTAATACCGGCAGCATTGTGGGCTATATCCTATTACTCCTTTTACTCTCCGCAGCTTTATACCTTCTCTACCACCTGATTTTTCGGAAAAGATTTAGCAACCTTAAAAGCATTAAAAGCCTGTGGCTAACAGTACCTGCTTTTGTGCTCCTGGGCATTACGATAAGGGGCGGCCTGGGGGTATCCCCCCTGAATGTGAGCTATGCTTACTTTTGCAATAATTTATTTGCCAATCATGCTACGATTAACCCGGTATGGAATGTAGGTTCCGGGATCTTTGATTACCAGCAATTGAATAAGAATTATGCCTACTTTCCAGATGACTCGGCAAGTAGTTACCTCAAAGAACTAAGTGCTAAGCAAGCAGATCACACCCGTTTACTCAAAACAACAAAACCGAATATCCTTCTGGTCATCGTAGAAAGCTTCACTTCAAAAGTACTGCAACGATACGGTGCCGATCCGGCCATCATGCCCGAATTTAACCAGCTTATCCAGGAAGGCATTTTCTTTGACCAGATCTATGCAGCCTCCGACCGGACCGACAAAGGCATCGCAGCAGTGATCTCGGGCTACCCTTCGCTACCGGCATCCAGCCCGCTGAAATACCCAAATATATTATCCAAGATGCCTTCTTTAGCCCGGTCTTTAGATAGTACCGGTTATGCTGCTACCTTTATATATGGGGGCACTTTAGAGTTTGCCAATTACAAAAGTTACCTGGTACAGGCAGGCTATAAAAACTTCATTTCCGACATTGATTTCCCAAAGCAGCAGCTGGAAACCAAATGGGGTGCTTATGATGAAAAAGTACTGGACAAAACACTGGAAGTCATACAAGGAAATAAAGCTCCTTTTTTTGTCACTACCCTTACCTTAAGCAGCCATGATCCTTTTACGATACCTATCGACCCTTTGTACGATGGTAATGACAGGGATACTTTATTTTTAAACGCGATACATTATACCGATCAATGCATCGGGAAGTTTATAGCGAAGGCAAAACAGCAAGCCTGGTGGCAAAATACACTGGTCATTTTTATCGCAGACCATGGAAGTCCTTCCCCTGGCAACAGCTCGCCGGAAGATACGCGCAAATACCATATCCCGATGCTGTGGCTGGGCGGCGCTATAGCTTGCAAAGATACCGTGGTTAATGCCCTGGGCGCACAAACGGACCTGGCCGCAACTTTATTGCAGCAGTTGCAGCTCCCGGCGACCTCTTTTACTTTCAGTCATAATATTTTTGCGCAAGCCAATCCTTATACCCTATCTACACATGGCGAAGGCTTCGTTTTCATCAATGGTGCAGACACACTCAGGTATAACACGATCAACAATACCTTTAAACAGTCCGTGCCGGGCAAGGACAATCTATCCAAAGCTTACTTGCAGCAGCTCTATGCTGATCTGAAAAAGAAAAACACTTATTAAATAAATAAGGACGACAAAATTTGTCGTCCTTATTTATTTATATTCTGTCAGATTACTTACTATTTGATTTCGCCGCACATTGCTGCAGGCACTACCCATTCGTCAAACTGTGCTTCGGTCATATGTTCAAAATCCAAACCTTGTAATTTGTATTCCAAAGCGGCCTGTTTCAAGGTAATCCCGCGTTTGTGCGCATCTTGTGCGATCGCTGCAGCATTATAATATCCGATCTTAGGATTTAAAGCCGTCACCAGCATCAGGGAGTTGTTTACGTGCGCTGCAATATTCTTTTCAATCGGCTCAATACCTACTGCACATTTATCATTAAAGCTAACCGCGCCTTCGCCTATTAAGCGGGCAGAATGTAAGAAGTTGTAGATCATTAGCGGCTTAAACACGTTCAATTCAAAATGACCGGTTGCCCCGCCAATATTGATCGCTACATCATTACCCAACACCTGGGCCGCGATCATAGTCAATGCTTCACATTGTGTAGGATTCACTTTACCCGGCATGATAGAAGAACCCGGTTCGTTATCCGGGATATGTAATTCACCGATACCGGCACGAGGACCGGAAGCCAGCATACGCACGTCATTGGCGATCTTCATCAGGCTACAAGCTACTGTTTTCAGGGCACCATGCGATTCTACGATCGCATCATGCGCCGCTAAAGATTCAAATTTATTAGGCGCCGTTACGAAAGGCAGACCGGTTAAGCCCGCGATTTTTTCTGCTACCAAAACATCGTATCCTTTTGGCGTGTTCAAACCGGTACCTACTGCAGTACCCCCTAAAGCCAGTTCCGCAAGGTGTGGTAAAGTATTTTTAATGGCTTTGATACCATAGCTTAATTGTGCTACATAACCGGAAATTTCCTGGCCTAAAGTAAGCGGTGTCGCATCCATTAAGTGCGTACGGCCGATTTTTACCACGTGCATATAAGCTTTGGATTTCTCGGCTAAAGTATCGCGCAGTTTTTCCAGGCCCGGGATCGTGGTTTCTACCAACATTTTGTAGGCAGCAATGTGCATCGCTGTCGGGAAGGTATCGTTAGAAGATTGAGATTTATTGACGTCATCATTCGGGTTCAATACTTTCTTCTCATCAGTCAGCTGACCACCGGAAAGTACGTGACCGCGGTATGCGATTACTTCATTACAGTTCATATTGGATTGGGTACCGGAACCGGTTTGCCAAACTACCAATGGGAATTGATCGGCTAATTGCCCGTCCAGGATCTCATCACATACCTGGCCGATCAATGCAGCTTTTTCTGCCGGTAAAACGCCCAGGTCCGTATTGGTCAGTGCAGCGGCCTTTTTCAGGTAAGCAAATGCCTGTATGATCTCTTTCGGCATCCTGTTGATGTCCTGAGCGATCTTAAAGTTCTCTACGGAACGTTGTGTTTGTGCGCCATAATATGCAGCAACAGGGACTTTTACCTCGCCCATGGTGTCTTTCTCAATACGAAATTCCATTATGATTGTAATTTTTGTGTTTAATGAAAAAACAAATTATCGGCCGCCCGGGGGCTGGCCTTTTGCTGCGCAAATGTACGGCAAAAAACCAATAAGCAAAACGGGAGCGACTTTGCCCAAACCATAAGTTTGTAAAATTATTATAGCAGAGTATAAGGAACATTATTGAGGATGGCATCAAAAGAAACAACGCTAAAGGTACAGCTGCTGCTTGCAGAAAGATGAATCCATAACTTTTTTGAAGGCTTATAACGATTAATAAACCCTGGAAATGATTCATT
>Ga0256787_1000035_pt1 | contig 27972 bp, 26 predicted proteins | sample MC6MC0938MT_FD_189994 | JGI IMG/M metagenome (GOLD analysis project Ga0256787, IMG submission 189994) | Metatranscriptome of enriched soil aggregate microbial communities from Iowa State University, Ames, United States - MC6-MC0938-MT... | ecosystem: Environmental > Terrestrial > Soil >... | reverse complement strand
TGAAAATGTGTGACGACGAGCGCTACCGGCTTTGCCTTCAACTCCTCTTTTATCCAGTGGATGAGTACAGCCGATGTGGAGTCAGTCGTCGTCGCGTCAAAAATGACAGCTTTATCCCCGTTAACCGCAATCATCCCGTTACAGGGTACCTTACCATAGTCATTAGTCGCCAAGTAGCTGATGTGTACATAAGTGTTCGGGCTGATCTGCTGCACCTGGAGTGCTTCACTCTTAAATACTTCTTTGGGATATTGTTCTTTGGCAACTACAATCTTTTCATTGGTATTATCCTTAGGGCGTTCAGCGTTGCCACAGGCAGCTATAAGCGGTAACGACAGCAGGCATATTATTTCTTTAAGTTTCATACCGCAATTATTTTTTGTCAAAATTGGATTCCCCGTGAATATCTATATTTCCGCCGTGGTACTTAGGTTTACGATTACGGGATACGTCCACAAAAGATTTTACCAAAGCCAGTTGCTCCCGCAATTCATTCTTTTTAGCTAAATAATAAACGCCTTTATCTGCCGCAAAGCCGACACAGGAGATCCCCATTTTCTCGCCGATAAAAATAGCGCGCTCTAAGTGATAAGCCTGGGTAACCATGATTGCTTCATCTACTTTAAACAGGTCTTTAGCCCGGTATACGGTAGAATAGGTATCAAAGCCTGCATAGTCCACAAAAATATCTGCGACCGGCACACCGGCATTGGTACAATATTCTTTCATCACCTTTAATTCATCATACCGGTTGCTACCATTATCTCCCGACAGTAAAAGCCGCTTTACCTTCCCACTTTTATAGAGCAATACACCCGCATCCAGGCGGTCCTTCAGGTATTTGCTGGGTGTACCGTCCGGGCCAATGCCGGCCCCGAAAACAATCGCCACATACTTATCCGGAACGGCTTCCAGGTCTCTATAAATATCCGCATCAGAAACCGATTTTACATAAGCCCATATTGCCGTTACCCCTACGATACCAAGGATCCCTGTGGTGAAAACTATTTTTCTTATTTTTTTGAATTTTGACATAGAACGGAAGGTATATGATAATTTCAAGGCCAAGATACAAATCGTCTTGAATAGCGTTTCTACAAAAAAAGTTAATTTGCGGCAAAGAACCGGAATTAAAAGATGAAAAAGATCAGTAAGCCAGATTTTACAGAATTCGCGATGTACTATGAGCCTTATATCGAGAAGGTAGCTACAACAGTAAGTGTATTAGACCAGCTCAAATCTTCGGCCAAAGAAATTACCGCTTTATATAAATCATTGACAGAAGAACAACTACGTTTTCGCTATGCGGAAGACAAATGGTCGATGAAAGATATCCTGATGCACCTGGTCGATGTAGAACGCGTGTTTGCTTACCGGGCGATGCGCTTCTCCAGAATGGACCGGACCCCTTTACCTTTTTTCGATGAAAACGAATTTGCCAAAAATGCGCATGCAGACAATATCTCCACCGCAAAACTTTTAAAAGAATTTAATGCCTGCCGGAATCTCAGTATTGTTTTTTTTAATAACCTTACGGCAAAGCAAATGCTACTTACCGGCATTGCCAGCAATTATTCCATGAGTGTAAGAGCCTGTGCCTGGATCATCTTAGGACACCAAATGCACCACAGGGCGGTGATCGATGAAAAATACTTAAACATATAGGGCAAGCTATAAGCTTGCCCTATATGTTACTACTATAATCATATCTATTCTTAAAATAGTGCTCTGAATTGCAGGTAGCCCTGGTCTTCTTCAGCAGCCGGGATAGTGGAAACGCAGCCATTTGAACTAGCCTGTGCCTGTATATTCTGCACCCTGTTGTCCGGGTTAGGATGCGTACTCAGGAAAGCCGGCACGCCGGAACCACCATGGTTGTTCAGTTTTATAAAAAAGTCAGCAGCGCCATCTGCCCGGTATTTGGTAGGGCATAAATAATTTACAGAATAAGTATCCGCATCTTTTTCATCGCTACGGCTAAAGCTTAAGCTGATCAGCTCTGCCCCTATCTGCGTCAGCATATTCTGGTCATTACCTACAAGAATATCGAGCAGGGTCTGTACCCCATATCTTTTTGTCAGCTGGTTAGTAGAGTGCCTGCGATCTGCATGTGCCATTTCGTGGCCCATAACCCCTGCCAGGGAAGACTTATTCTCCAGGTATTTGATCAGGCCGGTGTAAATATAAATATAGCCTCCGGGCGTACAGAAGGCATTTACAGTATTATCGTCATCAATAATATAGATTTCCCAGGCAAACTGGCTCTTATAATTGATCTTGCCACTATTCAGGATATCGTCCCGCATAGCATATAGATAGCTGTAGGCTGCCTGGTGCGAAGCCGGGTTCAAAATAGGAAACTGGGCCGGGTCTGCTTCTATCTGTGCCTTTGTCTGCAGCCCTAATTCTATATCATTATTGATAGAAAAAATATTGATCCCGTTTTTCCCGCAACCACTGTAAAAAATAGTACTGGCGCTTAACAGGGCGCCTATTCCCAATAAATAAATTTTCTTCATAAACAGTTCTTTTGCGACAAAGTTAAAAAAATTACCTGCAAACGATTTATTACCTCCACTGTTTATCTTATCTATAACATAATACCTTATTCCATTACTACAGGAAATCCAAAAGTCAGGCCTTTTTCTTTCAGGCGTTTAATCAATTCAGGTAAAATAGCAACGGTGATGTCGCAGCGATCATGGAGCAGGATGGTATGATTACTGCGCACCTGCTTAAGGATTTTGTTCAATAAAACTTCCGGATCTTTTGCTATTGTATCCAGACTTCTTAAGGTCCAGCCTACCGATTGAAGTTCCAGTTGCTTTAAGGCTTTGGCCAGGTTAGGATTCGTTACCCCAAATGGCGGCCGGAATATATTAGGGCTGATTCCGGTAGCCGCCTGGATCAGGTCATTACATTGGGTAATATCTGCTGCCATGAGCCTGGCTGATTGCCAGTAAAAAGCAGCACTATGCGCATAGGTATGATTACCGATCAAATGTCCTTCAGCTTTAATTCTTTGCAGGATATGTTCTTTACCTGCGATTTCCTTACCGATAACAAAAAAGGTTGCGGGGATACCTTCCGCTTTGAGTATGTCTAATACCTTCAAAGTATTTTCATGCGGACCGTCATCGAAAGTCAGCGCAATGGGTTTAGCGCCCGTTCTTAATTGTTGCAGGCTCAGCGGTACCCTGTTCGTAGAGACCAGGAAAAAATTCCATTGAATCTTCCTGCAGGCCTGTACCAAAATAACCAACAGGAAAAGTAGCGTCACTAAGATCCACCACCAGGCATAACTGCTATACACCACACCCGCAATGACATGCGCCAGCAACAGCAAAGCGAATACCAGATAATAGTTAAATTTCATCAGTTATTTTTTGCTTAAATAATCAGCATAGTACTCACAGGTACCTTTCACCAACTGCATATAACGAGTGCCGGAGAATGTAGTCGTCAGTTTATCGAAATACGGGTTTTTAAGCGCGTTAGTATAATAAGCTTCATCATAATAATAAGCCCGGGCCCCTTCACTTGTCGGACTGCGCTTTGTCCAGCATTTTGCCGCGCCCCATAATGCTTTTGCCTTAAGCTCCGGATCTACTGCAGCGGCCGCCGCCTTATTAAAGTACTGCTCTGCAGAAAACACGCGGTAATATTCCAGTAAATGACGAGGCAATTTAGCATCATTCGGATCCTTGAAATAACCGTTATCATCGGTGGCAATGCGGTTGTATGCGACCATATCAGCGGCTTTACCATAATAGGATATGTTATATAAAGCTACAGCATAACCATATAAAGCACCGGCATCATTGGGATTTTTGGCGATGATCTCCTGCAGCTCCGCCATACGCTTACTGAAACTTAACTTAGTATACGTCCTGGCCGTATCCTGCGCATAGACTTCAATGTAATCATTGATCTGCGGCATAAAAGGATTCGGGAAGCTGCTCGCCGGTACGTCTTTTTGTTCAAAGATTTTGATGGCCGATTTAAAATCGCCGCTACGTACATACATAGTTCCTTCCAATTCTTTCAACACCGGTAAAGTATAATAAGTTGGCGCTACCAGCCATTCTTCGAAGGCCGATTTTTTATTGTCCGCCCGGAAAGCCTGTACTTTTTTAAGACTGGCGACAGAAAGATTGCTTAAAACATCCCCCTGCATATCCTGGAAATCCTGGTCTGCATCAAACGTGCTGCGGCTGCTGTCCCAGGTATTGGCATGCCCCATAGCATAGATACCTTTGATCGTATCGCCCTGCTGGAAATATTTACCGGCAACCACGTGATTCATGACATCCCGGAACTGGTAGGAAGCCAGCTCTGATTTTTTAGCGACTTCATTCAGATTTTTCAGTTTGGGCAACAGGTCGGCTTCTATCTGGGCGGTTATTGTTTTTGATTTATATAAAGTATGCAGCAGATCGATGACTTCGTATAATCCCTTTTCACTTTCTTTCATACCGCTGGCACTGGCCTTATCCAGGCTGGCCCGCATTTCGGGTGAATTGTTCTGCATACAGGCCAGGTAAGCCTTGGTCAGGTACCAGAGTGCCGGCGTTCCTGCTTTTTTATCCGCTATAAGCTGATCACTGAACGTGTTCAATGATTTGATATAGTCTTTATACTTTTTATCAGCAGTAGCATCGGCTTTATTGTCGCTATAATCCATACTACGGATACCATAATACCAGATCCTGGCATCCGGTAATTTATTTTCGGCATAGATCAACTTCTGGAAATAATCCTCTTCCAGCTTATTGATCTCCCGGTTCATCAAAACGTCGATACCTTCCACTTTCGGATCTAAAGCATATGCTTTTTTAATATCCTCCAGGGCAAAATCCGGATAAGCACGCAGGCCTTTCATGACCATTACTACCGCACGCTCATGATCGGTTTTACACAAGGCATAAATATCATTAATACGGTCCTTTTGCAGGTTGCCGGTCTCCGGATCGTTGCGCAAACGGGACCAATCAAAGCTGACCATGGCTTCATATTTATAAGCATCGCTGTTGTCAAACATTTTGGCATAATAGTAACCTGCCAAAGGCTTATCTCCTTTACGGTAATGAGCACCTGCTTTAAAGCCAATGATCCGCGTATAGGCCACACTACGGTCTGCTTTATTAGCCAGGTATTGATCATATAAGTTCAGCACTTCATCATTCTGGCTGGCATAAAAAGCCATCCTTAATACCTGGAAGGCATATTTCATTTTCAGGAAATCATTCTTTTCCTTTTTAAAGGCAGTTAAACCTTCATCCTTAAGACTATTATTGGATTGGATCGGCTGTTTTTTATTTTCGTTCCAGTCGGCACTGGCTTCGCTGGCATTGATCTCGCATTTTTTGGCATAGATCAGGTAGTCCAGGTATTCTTTATTCTTCTTCTGGCCGAGGAACTGGTAAAATTCATTGCCGGCCAGGCTGTCCTTACTGCCTTTGGTAACTCCGTCCGCCTTTAATGCAAACAAACTATTCAGCCCTGCATCATACACGATCGCCTGTAGCGTAGCTATATTAAATTTATTATCTAATGCGGTCTTCCATTCTTCCAGGATCAGTTGTTTGTTGATCTTTTCGGCAGAAGTGCCCGAATAGTTTTCGTCCCAATAGCGATAATCACTGTAATACAAATCACCACTCACAAAGTTGAAAGGCATATAAGCCGGTTTGTCCGGTGCTTCGTTACCGAAAAACTGCGGATAGGTATCATAGTTATTATAATCGGCACAAGCCTGGATCACCTGTTCTGAAGATACTAAACCTAATACGCTAATCGAAACTGCTAAAGACTTTTTCCAGTTCATTTGTTTTATAATTTTTGAAATTCAGACTATCACAATGGTAAAGCAGCAAATTTAAAGAATCCCCTTTGATTCTTTGGGACAGATACTTTGATATTTCTTTTACACGTTCAATATGACTTTCTTCCAGGCGCAGCAATTGTCCTTTTTTAAGGGTATATCCTTTTAATAAGTGCTCCTCTTTTACTTTATAAGTATAAGTCCCGGTGCTTTCTATCTGCGGATCCTGCTTAAGGTCAGCACCATTCACATCCCGGAGAATCCCTTTTAATTGGTCCTCCTCAAATAGCAAAGTCCATTGAAAGATGGGCAAAGCGATATCCAGAGGTAAAGGATAGGACCCTACCGTTTCCAGGTAGGATTGCGCAGACTGCGTGTTGAGGATGGAGTTCTCCACCTTTACATTTCTTAAATTGTCTATATTATAAACCATTAAAAGCCCCTTATCGGCCGGCGGAATGCCCGCAGCAGCAAGGTATTTCACCTGGTGCAATCTTATGGTAACACTTAATAATTTGCCTTTAAAATAAGCTTGCTGTTTCAGCCGGTTCAATAATTCAAAATAAAGCTCCTTATTATTTTGCGTCCAGTCACAATCTATCTGAATCTCTGTAGGTACGATCCCGATCTCATTGGCTTTCTCCCCGATCAAAGCAGCGATATTACGCGCATAAAATCCCAGTTCTTTCCAGGACAAGGCATTAAGACCTGCCGGTGTGATAAAAACAACCGGAACTATTGGATGTTTAGGTAAACCTTTACCAAGATTAATGATCGCTTTAGGACTTACCTTTTTGCCTTCAGCATCCACATCAAAAAAACGCAGGTAAAACCGGTCTGTTTTAAGACTGTCCATATACCGGTTTTCATAATCACTTACATTTACATTTGTCTTCCAATAATAGAATCCACGACCCACAAAGCGGTCCGGCTTACTACTACAGGCAGCCAAAAACAATAAAGCAAGCAAGCTCAGGCCTGCAATCCGGGAGCATTGCAAATTCATTTTATCTTTTCTATTACACTGCAAAAGTATATTTTTGTCCCCTTTAATCGGGCACCTATTTTATATTACAATTTTACAAATGAGCCACAAATCTATATTTTTATTCCTCATAAGTATCCTGTTTTTAAAGCCGGGTTCCTATGCGCAACAGTTGCGACCGGCCCCATCAGCCGGCATTTATAAATCGCTGCAAAAGCTGCAACGCATGGGCACGGTGATCTATATCGCAGCCCACCCGGATGACGAAAATACCCGCCTGATTACCTACCTGGTGCATCATGACCACATCAATACGATTTACCTCTCGTTAACACGTGGAGATGGCGGACAAAACATTATCGGTAATGAACAAGGTGCTGCACTGGGATTGATCCGTACCAATGAAATGATGATGGCCCGTAAAATAGATGGCGGCAAGCAATTGTTCACCCGCTTCATCGATTTCGGGTTTACCAAATCACCGGTTGAAACCTTTAATTTCTGGGATAAACAACAGGTTGTAGACGATATCAAAACGGCGATCCAGCAATACAAGCCGGATGTCTTGATTTGTCGCTTCCCGGTTACCGGAGAAGGTGGTCACGGACAACATACTGCATCTGCAATCGCCGCGCTGGAGGCCTTCAAACAATTAGAACAATCCAAAGATAAAGCTACCTGGAAACCAAAGCGCATCCTGTTTAATGCCTTCCGCTTTGGCTCGGCCAGCACGATTAAAGAAGGACAGTTTGAAGTACCTATCAATCAATTTGACCCGATACTTGGCGAGGCTTATGGTGAAGTAGCCGGCAGAAGCCGCTCTGAACATAAAAGCCAGGGGGCCGGTACGCCACAAAGCTATGGCATCAGCAATGAAAACTTCGAGTTAATGGCCGGTGCCGATATGAAGCATTCTATTTATGATGGTGTGGATACTACCTGGAACAGGGTCGGTCTAAAAACGATCGGGCAGGAAATCAATAAGATCATCAGCCAGTTCCAGTTCCAGTCCCCACAAAAAAGTGTGCCCGCTTTGATCAGCTTAAGAAAGCAACTGAAAGCAAGTAAAACAGATGCGTTCTGGTTGCAAACAAAACTCGAAGAACTCGACCAGATTATTTTAGATTGTACCGGCTTTCAAATGGAAGTGCTCAGCAAAACACCAACTACTATTGCTAATGCCGCCCTTCCCGTGGAAATCAAGGCGATTAGCCGTTATCCGGGCTTACAAATAAAATCCATCCATGAAGTAGAAGGGAAAGCACTCGCTGTTGATATCAAACCGGAAGCAGACAAAATATGGGAAACGCAAAAGGAAACAACTGTTTTTAATTCTTTTGGTCTCACCCAGGCTTACTGGTTAGCAGAAGCAGGAAAGGATAATAAATTCACCTACCCTGCTCCTTACCAGAACGAGCCGCTGAGCAATAATCCTTTTGTCCTGAAAAGCACGATCCTTGTTGAAGGAGAAACCTTTAATATTGAAACACCCGTTGCTTACAAAAAACTGGACCCGACAAGGGGCGATGTCATCGAGGCGGTAAGGATCATGCCGGATTTTGATCTAACACCTGCGGTCTCCATTATTGTGATTCAAAAAGATAAGGATTTCGAATTAGGTGCGCTGGTCTATTCCAGGATAGATGCGACCAATGCGACCCTTGAAATTTATACGGATGCCGGAACCCTTATCGCAAAGCAACAGGATATTGCTTTGCAAAAAAATGAAAGCAAAAAAATCAGCGTAGCGGTAAAAGGAAGTGCTGTAGCTGGTTTACCGGGCGAGTCAAAACTTAACTACGTCCTGGTGGTTGCAGGCAAAAAATACGGTAAACAATTACATATCATTCAATACCCGCATATCCCTACCCTGCAGTATTTCACCGATGCAAGCGCCAATATTATTGTCGAGAACTGGAGTACCAAAGTGAAAAACATCGGTTATATCACCGGTGCCGGCGATAAAGTGGCAGAAAGCCTTTCCGACCTGGGCCTCAACGTCACTATCCTCAGCAATAATGACCTGAGCAATGTCAATAATTTAAAGAAATATGATGCGATTGTCTGCGGGGTAAGACTCGCCAATACGCGTAAAGATATAGAACAGTATTTACCGGAGCTATGGAAATATATCGAACAGGGCGGCACGGTAGTGATGCAGTACAATACGAGTATGGGCCTGGAGTTAAATTCTTTTAGCCCGTTGCCGATAAAGCTGTCGCGTAGCCGGGTAACTGATGAAAAAGCTACGGTGACGGTTTTAGCCCCCGAGGATAAACTATTAAACAGCCCTAATAAAATAGAGGCCGGTGATTTCGATCATTGGGTGCAGGAAAGAGGGATTTATTATCCGGAATCCTGGGATAAAAATTACAAAGCATTATTATCCATGCAAGACCCGGAGGAAGAGGCGTTGAAAGGCGGCATTATTTATGCACCTTATGGTAAAGGCTATTTTGTCTATACCTCTTTAGTCTTCTTCAGGCAATTACCTGCCGGTAACAGAGGAGCTGTAAGACTGTTCCTGAACTTAATTAATATTGGAAAATCATAAAATGATCCATTATACTGAGGATAAATTTAAACAATTAAGTTTTACTTTTTCAGACTCATTCGTCACAATGTCACTAGCTTGTGAATATAAAAAATCTGCTAAACGCTTCAAGTATTTCAATGATTTTATTAATAAAAGGGTTTTTAAGTAATCTTATGTACCTTTATCTCCGAAACCCTATAATTGTTTTAATTAATAAGGCGCCCTAAGTCTTTGCTTGTTTAGATGAATATATTAAAACCCCAGGATATTTTAAAACAAACAGCGCATCGCAATTCCCCTTTACCCGATTCCGATTGGGTAGTATATAGTGAATGGAAAAATGTGCTGATGCTTCATTGGAAGGTTGATGCGAGTGTGATCAAGCACCTGTTACCCCCCAACTTATCTGTAGATACTTTTGAAGGCGGCGCCTGGGTGACCATGTGTGTAGCCTCTATTGAAAACTTCCGGAACAAATTGCTTAACCTGATCAAACAGGGATTTAAATTCAAGCAGGTATTGATGCAGACCTATGTGATCCATAACGGCAAACCCGGCCTTTTTGTGTTTAACCAGGAACTTGAAAAATCTTTCACAAAAAACCTGTACCAAAGGCTTTTCAAACTGAAACAAGGCGAAACCGACTTCCAGCGCGAAGATGAAGGCGATATCCATAAATTCTTTGCCAGCAATGAGGCTAACGGCTTTAAACTTGGCCTGCATTACAATTATGGCGAGCCAATACCGCCCACCCCACTTGAGCAGTGGTTGTCTAACCGTTTTAAATATTTTTACGAAAAAGACAACCAATTATTCGAATACGGCGTACACCATGCCGAATGGCTGTTTCGGGACGTTAAGGTGGAAAGATTCAAAACTCAATTTAATTACGGCGGCCTGTCCATTGAAGGCCAACCGGATTTTATACATTTTTCAAAAGGAATCCAGAAATTATTCTGGCCAAAAACTTTAATTAAATAGTAAGCATGAAAATAGCTTTGTTGGGTTATGGCAAAATGGGACAGGCCATTGAAAAGATCGCCCTGGAACGCGGACACGAGATCGTACTGAAAATAGGATCAAAAAATAAAGCGGAAGCCAGCAGCGAAAATTTAAGGAATGCCGATGTGGTCATCGAATTCACTAACCCGGAAAGTGCTTTTGAAAATGTAAGCAAAAGCCTGAGCGCAGGTGTTCCGGTTGTATGCGGCAGCACCGGCTGGAACAATCAGGTAGCAGAAGCTCAGAAGCTCTGTACCGAAAACAATACAGCGTTTTTACAAACCTCTAATTTTAGTATAGGTGTCAACCTGTTTTTTGAGCTCAATAAAATGGCCGCGAAATTAATGCAGCCCCATTCCGCTTATACCGTATCAGTATCGGAAACACATCATACCCAGAAACTGGATGCCCCCAGCGGTACTGCGATCACAATTGCAGAACAAATTATAGCGGCTTATCCTCAACTGGATAACTGGTCTTTAGAACCCAACGATAAACAGTTAAACATCTCGGCATTCAGGGTGGATGATGTACCCGGTACCCACGTTGTTAAATACGCTTCGGAAATAGATGACATAGAATTGACACATACGGCGCATTCCCGTGCCGGATTTGCTATGGGCGCGGTTGTGGCGGCAGAATATATCCAGAATAAGAAAGGAATATTCTCCATGCACGACGTATTATTTTCAAATCACTAAATTTGCGAAAATTTTCTAATTATAATCATGGAAAAAATTAAATTTGGAACAGACGGTTGGAGAGCCATCATTGCGAAAGAGTTCACTGTAGCTAATGTGGCCCGCGTTTCTAAAGGACTTGCCGACTGGCTGAATGCCAAACATCAAAACCCGAAAGTGGTTATTGGGCACGATTGCCGCTTTGCCGGTGAACTATTTAGTGAAACCGCGGCGCTGATCCTTTGTGCCAACGGCATCAAAGTGCTGATGGCAAAAGACTTTGTGAGTACCCCAATGGTTTCTTACGGTGTTTTAAACCTGGGCGCCCAACAGGGTGTGGTAATCACCGCCTCCCACAATCCCCCGGCTTATAACGGGTATAAATTGAAAGGCGCGCATGGTGGCCCTACCAATCCCGAAGATATTGCTGAAGTGGAAGCGCTCATCCCGGAAATCGCCGAATTACCGCAACAATCCCTGGAAGATTATGCGGCACAAGGTCTTTTCGAGTGGATCGACCTGGAAGAAATGTATTTAACCTATTTAAATACAAAATTTGATTTTGAAAAACTGAACAACTCCGCCTTCAAAATGGCTTATGATGCCATGTATGGCGCGGGTCAGAATGTGATCCGGAAACTGATGCCCTCTGCAGTACTGCTGCATTGCGAGCACAACCCAACCTTTGGTGGTACCCCTCCGGAGCCTTTATATAAAAATACCAAAGAGCTTTCTGAGCTCATGAAAAATACGCCGGAATTAAAAATCGGTTTAGTGACCGATGGAGATGCCGACCGTATTGGTCTGTATGATGAAGAGGGTAACTTCGTAGACGCCCACCATATCCTGTTATTGCTGGTGCATTACCTCTCTCAATACAAGGACATGAACGGTAAAGTGATCATCGCCTTCTCCGTTACCGATCGTGTAAAACGCATGTGCGAATTATACGAACTGCCGGTAGAAGTAACCCCGATCGGCTTTAAATACATCAGTGAGAAAATCGTGAAAGAAGATGTACTCGTAGGTGGTGAAGAAAGTGGTGGTATCGCGGTAAAAGGACATATCCCGGAAAGAGATGGTATCTACGACGGCCTGGTATTACTGGAATTCATGGTTGAAACCGGCAAATCACTAAAAGAACTGATCAACGAGATCTATGGCGTGATCGGCTCTTTCAACTACCAGAGAGATGACCTTACCCTGCCTAATGAGCAAAAAGAAACCATCATTAATAATGCACAAAATGACGTGTACAATGAAGGTTTTGGCAAATACAAAGCGAATAAAGTAGAGAAGATTGACGGCGTAAAATATCACCTGGAAAATGGTGGCTGGGTAATGTTGCGCGCCTCTGGTACGGAACCATTATTGCGCATTTATGCCGAAGGCGACAATGAAGCGGAAACCTTTGATATTTTAAAAACAGTGAAAGCAACAATCCTTTAAGGAGTAGCAATTTATAATAGTAAAAGCGCGGTATTCAAAAGGATACCGCGCTTTTTTATGTGATCGTTCTTAAAATTTTCTATTCATCCACCCATTCTTCGGTCAGGTAGCCCATCACCACCATATGTGATTTAAGCCCGTGATGCAGCATATGATTTCTCAATACGCCTTCTACCTTGAACCCTGTATTTTCAAGTAATTTGTGCGCTCTTGAATTGGAGATAGGAAAGGTTGCCGTTATTCTTTGTAATTGCATATCCCGGAAGCCGAATTGTAATAAACGTTTCACCGCCTTGCGCATAATCCCTTTATTCAGGTACCTTTTTGAGATCCAGAATCCCAGCTCGGCCATCCCTAATTGGTGGTTCCAATCCTGTAAACCGGCCATGCCGATTAATACGTCATCCTGGTACAGCCCCAGCATAAGCCCCTCCTGGTGTTCCAAAGCCTGTAATTGCTGGTGAATAAAATCCTGCACCTGTACCAAATGACTCTGCGGGTTGATCCAGGGGATCCAGGTCTGCAGGTGCTCGGTATTCTCGCGGATGCAATCCAGTAAAGGCGCTGCGTCGTCAATATTCATACTTTTCAGGATCAATCCTGCCTCAATTGCTAACAACAACATCACTTCTTTCATTTAAACATTTTCATTAAGGCACCCAGTAAAGTCCGGGTTACGGTACGCTGCGCCTGCTTTCCTGCAGCACTATTGAGCATCTTTTCAAAAAAACCTGGTTCCGGTTTCTTTGGACGTCCCGGTTTTGCTGTACTGCTACTCGAATCATTGCTTTCCCCATGCCGTATGTTGCTTTCAATTTTTTCCGTAAGCAACTCATAAGCGCTCTCGCTATCTATTGCTTCATTGTATTTAGCAGCTATTTGCGAGCGGTCAACGATCTCCGTAATCTCCTGCTCCGTAAGTATATTCATCCTTGAAGCCGGGGAACCCAGGTAGGTATGTACCAGCGGAGAAGGGATACCTTTTTCGTTCAACAAAGTTACGAAAGCTTCTGCAATCCCTAAATGGGTGATCGCTTCATCGACCTTATAGAATTCGCTGGTCGGGTAGTTTTCGGAGGCAGTTTTAATGGCTTTACGGTCGTTCGCCGTAAAAGCCCTTAATGCATGCTGTATCTTAAGACCAAGTTGCCCGAGGACTGAAGCCGGCACATCCTGCGGATTTTGCGTACAGAAGATCACCCCTACTCCCTTGGAACGGATCAGTTTGACCACGTTCTCTATCTGCTGTAATAATTCTTTACTGGCCTCGTTGAAGATCAGGTGTGCTTCATCAATAAACATCACCAGTTTAGGCTGGTCCATATCACCCACCTCGGGTAAGGTAGCATAAAGCTCTGCCAGTAACTGCAGCATAAAAGTGGAGAACAGTTTAGGCTTATCCTGGATATCGGTCACACGAAGTATAGAAATAATACCCCGGCCATCATCAGATATCCGCATCAGGTCATTGACCTCGAAACTGCGCTCCCCGAAGATATGGTCTGCACCCTGGTTCTGCAACTCGATTACTTTCCTTAAAATAGTACCCACAGAAGCCTTGGAGATATTGCCATATAACTGGCTAATCTCTTCGTTGCCCTGGTCGGAGGCATATTGCAACAGTTTCACCAGGTCTTTCAGGTCCAGGATCGGTAATTGATGATCATCCGCGTATTTGAACAGCATAGCCAAAAGCCCGGATTGGTTATCATTCAGGTCCAGTACTTTGGATAATAGCGTAGCACCATATTCCGTCACGGTAGCCTTCAGGCGGGTACCTTTTTCTTCGCTCAGGCTGAGGAACTCTACCGGGTAGCCCTCCGGCGTCCAGGTAGCCCGTATCTTAGCATAACGTTCTTCTATAATTTTGTTTATTTCACCGGGAGCGGCAATGCCACTCAGATCTCCCTTTACATCCATCATCAACACGCTCACACTGGCATCACTCAGGCCTTCAGCCAGGAGTTGTAAAGTCTTGGTTTTACCGGTTCCGGTCGCACCGGCGATCAGGCCGTGGCGGTTCATTGTTTTAAGGGGTATTCTTATTTTGGTCTCAGAAATCACTTCCCCGTCCAGCATACCGCTGCCTATAAAAAAAGAAGCACCATTAAAGGCATAGCCTTCCTGCATTTGCGCTATAAATTGCTCTTTGCCGGCCATATGATTGCGTTTTAAGTCTTGAAAATTTAATCCCGTAAATTAGTGTATTTTGCCAATCTGCATTAAATTACAGCGTGAAATTTTCAAATCTTTTAGAAAAATACAAGGTCCCCAATTTTTTAGTGCCGAATCACTTCCGGCCCGTCGAGGTATATGACCCAGACGAGGCTACGGAGATCGAGCAGGACCCCGAAGCCGAGCGAAAGAATGTCTATTACACGGTATACACTTTTGATGAAACCTCGGCTGAGATCTTCAAGACCAAGAGTGTGAAGGACTGTTTTATTGATTACCAGAACCTGGATAAAGTGATCTGGATCAATGTAGACGGCATCCGCAGGAAAGACGTGCGTCGCCTGTGTAGTCATTTTAATGTGCATAATCTTTTAGTAAATGACATTGTGAGCATAGGCCAGCGATCCAAGACAGATGAGATTGACGAGCACTTCTTCAGCCTGCTGCCGATGCTGACTTACAACGAAGAGCTGCAACTGGTCGAGAAAGAACAATTGAGCATTTTACTGGGTAAGAATTATGTGATTTCCTTTCAGGCCGAGCATAAAAGAGATCCTTTCGGCGAGATCCGTAAGAAGCTAAAGAACAGGCTGGATGCGGTACGGAAAAAGAGCGCGGATTACCTGTATTACCAATTGGTAGATGCCGTGGTGGATGATTATTTCGAGGTTTTGGAGTCTTTGGCCACAAGGCTGGAGCTACTGGAGCACAAAGCGATAGCCGTGTCTACCCAAAACAGTATTTTACTGGAAATATCGGCACTGCGGAATGAAATTATGGTGATGCGCCGGGCGATGACCCCGGTGAAAGACGTGGTTTATTCCTTATGGCAGGCGAATTCGCCTTTGATGGATAACCGTAACTCCCGCTTTTTTAAAGACGTTTATGACCACATACAGCTGGCAATAGAGTATAACGAAGGGTATCGCGAGATGACGATCAACTTGCAGGACTTGTATATGAACCAGGTAAACACACGGATGAATGAGGTAATGAAGATCCTGACGATGGTAACGGTGTTGTTGGCGCCGGCTACGGTGATTGGCGGGATTTTCGGGATGAACTTTGACCGGATTCCATTAATGCATAACCAGGTGGGCTTTTTTCTTACTATTTTCCTGATGTTTGGTATTTCTATTTTAATGATTTTGTATTTTAAGAAAAAAGGCTGGTTTTAATACTTAAATGTATTAGATTTGCACTCCCGTTGAGGGCTCTGTAGTTTAATGGATAGAACGAAGGTTTCCGGTACCTTTGGTCGGGGTTCGATTCCCTGCGGAGCTACTAAAAGGATTTAAAGGACTGATTTTCAGTCCTTTTTTTATTTAAAGGCTTCTATACACCGATTTGTACACGTTTTTAGTTTAAATAAAAATATGCTAAAAGCCCCCTTTCGAGAGCTATTAGCATAGGATAATTATATTTCGAAAATAGTTACCCGGTCGGCTTCTTATCCTATCACATACACAAGATTATAAATAGTACATCGCACTTACAACGACACGCCGGGTATCCTTTTGATTATTAAGAAGTCAAAGGTATACTTATTAATCGGCGGCCCATTGATTTACTTATACCCAATCAACTGTATAAATAAATACCCAGGTCCAGGCAACGGAATCATTGTACGGGTGTATTTACCTTTTTTGTAAAAAAAGCTATTATTACCACTAATTGTAGCATACCGTGGAAAATACCCCATTGCGCCACATTTCCCACAAGCATTCCACTGCTGCAAGACTTATTATAGCTAAGATTCCCGATTCATAGGTAATGTATAAAAGAAAAGTCTCCCAGGAATGAGAGACTATATTAGTATGAAAAAAATAACTTATTATGTAAGTAATCGCACTAGCCGGCAATACCTGTTTCATGGTTATACTCTAACAAATGTTCTTCAAAGGTTTCGTATTCCCATCGCTTCTTAATCGTATTAAACCATTTACATTGAACCACTGGTACTCCTAAATAAGAATAATTTGTTCTCACCACAGACATATCCTGCAGTTTATAAGGGCTGTTTATAAATTGTACCCGGTCGCCCATCTTAAATTTCAAATTTTCCGCTATCATAATATATTATTTAATATGGTGATTCCCCAACGTGGAAATCCACGCCTACACAGGAAATAGTGTGTATCCTATTATTTTCTCCTTAAAAATCATAGCTACTAAAGCCATACCGCTATATTGGAAAGCCCGGTCACGACCCATACAACAAACAAAACATCTGCACAGACTTACACTGAATTGCCAGGCTATTGCGCAATTAATACAACAATCGGGCCAAAAGTTTAACAGGCTAAAAAAAACCGGCACCACAAAATGCAGCGCCGGTATATCCCTGACAGTTCCTTATCTACTAAACACACAAACAAACAAATCGTACACATAAGGCACGCCAGGTTAGCCATATAAAGTTACGAAGATTCTTAAGTAATGGGTTAGAAAGAGGTGTTAAAAGGAACCTTCCTTTTCTAATAAAAATGCTAAAATTAATAATCTATATGGTCCAAAATATTATTTCTTCCATTTAGCGGAAGCAAACCCAACTAGCTCACTGCAGCCAGCAAGGTATTTAATGCTTCCTGATCCATAGTCTCTTCTATAATGGCTGTAGCTGTTGCATCCGGGAGCATTTGCACCACAAACCTGCGATCGGTAAAATGGACCAGGTAAAAACAATTCACTGCTGCTATTGCTTCATAGTCCACCGGAACGCCCAGTCCCAGCTGGTCCATAGCTGCAAGCATCTGTACTACATCGAAGCGGCTGAATAACAAGCGGTGAGCAGTACCCAGCGATTCCAGGTAAATAACCGCCGAGGAAGGCACCTTATCGGTCACACCAAAGCGGATACAATTACCCGCCATTTCCAGGTTCACCAGGCTTTCCATAATAGGGATATGCGCAATAGTTCCATCAGCTACCTGTTCCAGTAAAAACTTACTAAAAATCATCACCTCATCCCTGAACTGGAAATTGCTTTTGGGATAATAATCCCAGAATTGCCGGGTGTACTCCCGCGTACGCTCCCCAAGGATATTGCAGGTGTACGGCATAAGATCATACAAGGGCGTAAACCGGTTGATCTGGTAAAGCATACAACTGGTACCTATCCCGCGGCTCTGCTGCAATAAGAATAGAATCCGGTCTTTCTCAAGTGGGGTTAATGTATACTTTTCATCCAATAATTCCGGCTGCTGCTTAATTGCCCTGCAAAGGTCCCCATTAGCCACCAGGTCAGCAAAGGCCTGCTGAAATTGTATTAAGGACATACGATTGTTTTTGATTTCATACAAATGGCCCGGGCACGCTCCAGTTCCGCTGCAATCCCTTCATTACCCATAGTGTTGAAGTAGGATTCATGAAACTCGAAAGTAACACCCCTCAGATTGGGACAGTTAGGAACGACATAATCCAGCAGTTCCCACACTTCTTCATTACACTTCCCGGAATGAGAATCCAGGTACATCTCTCCCACTACATTTCCCCCGGCAATATGGATCTCCACCACATGGCTAAGATCCAGGCTGTCGATAAATTGTTTCCGGTCAAAATTAAAATTAGTGGCATTGGCATGCACATTATGCAGGTCTAATAATAAACCGCAACCACTCCGGTTACACAATTCTGCCAGGAAAGCCCCTTCTTCATATTGCTCCTCGTTAAACTTTACGAAATAAACGTTGTTCTCCATCAGGAAATCCGTTGCTACTTTCGCTTTTATCTGCCCTATCTTTTCACTGAGCATTTCCATCACTTCCTCGTCAAAGGTAAGCGGTAAAGCCAGACAGGTGCTGTATTCCGTAACTTCATCATCATGCACTTTGCTATAGGAAAGATGATCACTGTTCCATAAAAATCCGAACTGCTCCTGTAAGCGTATTACATTATCTAAATAGGCTTCGTCAAAATAACCTGCAGTGCCCAGCGAAAAGCCCACATGATGAGCAACAAGCGGCCAGCGCTGCCCCAGTTCCAGGATTCTTTTTTCGTAAGCCGGAAACATATCAAAACGACCTGCTGCGCCTACTCCTTTATCTGAAAACCAGGTGTCGGGTATAATCTCCAGGTAATCTACCGCATCCGGTACAGTTGCTAATAAAGTATCCAGCGTTCGGTTATACAGTATCCCGACCCCTACAAAATCACTCATATTGCGTTGGTTTAAAAAAGAAAAATAGATACAACCTACATTGCTTTAATGTGTGTCATACCTATTTCTCAGGAAATTAAAAAAAATGCTTAAATTTTTTCGGAGAATACGCCTACGTAGTCGGCAATTTTACCACCGGTAAACCCTGATCTGCATGTAGGGCAAGTTGGCGGAATTCCGGTAAAACCGGAACGGCACTCCGGGCATAATGGATCAAATCCCGGGATGTCTTCCTCTCTGAAATTAGTTTGAATCGCTTTGTTGGCTAGTGTTGAAACGTCTGATTGGTTGGTCTGATTTTTCATTTTTTTCTGAGTTTAGATGAATTCCTACTCTATAAGCTTTTCGGATAACGCTATGATTTGTGACAACTAAAATAATACATTTTCAATAATATAACAAAATATTTTAGTGGTATTTTATCATATATTAAACATGCAGCAACCAGGTATTTCATCTCAGTGGCACCCTTAGAAAACTACTCGTATTTCTACTATTACTACCTTCAGGATCCACTAAAGAACGATGTGTGAATAAAGTAAACCACCATGAATGTTTATCCAGGGGATAGAAATACATGATTAAGCAAAACCCGCTCTTATCCTGGATTACAGCGCATTTAAAGTGTGCATACATTAATATTTTTCAGTAAATCTATTGACCTATCTCTTAATTAATGTCGCCTGGCTATAAAAAACAGATTAAAAATCTGATTTCTTTTTTCTACTTTGTGTAAAATAACACATTTTTGCAGCCTTAATCTGCTAAAATAGAGGTTAAGCAATAAGTACAACAACAGTACTCCCCTCCTCTTACTTTATTTTTTTGTTTCATACTACGGGTCCTCCTTTAGCTTGTTCTCAGGCACAAAAGGCCGGATCCTTTTTTTATTGCATTCGGAGCGATCATTACCGGCTCAAAAACAGCTCCCTTAAATGCAATAGGATTGGAATATCAATTATACAATACTACTCCGACACCCTTAGCCCGGAAAAGTACCGGGCTAAGTAGATAGGTAAAGGAATATATCGTTACCCATCATTCTGTTTCATACTACAGGGTATCTTTGGCCGGTAACTGAGCAACCAACTCAGAACCGTTTTGTTATTGCATACAGGAGTAAATTATATCCGGGATCATATAAAGGTATTTCCAAGAATCATACCAAATTGCCGGATCAATTGTAAAATAAGGTTAACTCAAAAATTCCCCAACAACAATGACGGATTTCACCAAATACTGTTGAAAATACCGGCAATATTCCCCAGTTACCATCCCGTATTAATACTATGGCTACAAAGAACAATCCGCAATAAAATAGCATCCGGCAAAAGAAAATTTTGCTATTACCGGAATTCGTATAATTTTATTTTTTTGATTCCTGGAAAAATAAAATTCATCTGTAAAAACAGGATTCAATTTCATCACATATGCACCATACCATACTCCTCATCCTGGGCCTCTTATTTGCCGTCATGCTGCTCGTATTACTGGCTAAAAGAATAAAAGTCGCCTACCCCATCTTCCTGGTCATCGCAGGCCTGGGGATCAGTTTTATACCCGGCGTCCCACTGCTCCACCTAGACCCGGACCTTATTTTCCTGATCTTCCTGCCCCCTTTACTGTATGAAGCGGCCTGGTACACTTCATGGAATGACTTCTGGAAATGGAAGCGCCCGATTGCCCTGCTGGCCTTCGGACTGGTATTTTTTACTTCAACGATTGTGGCTTATTCCACTACGGCGATTATACCCGGCTTCACTTTAGCACTCGGCTTCCTCTTAGGCGGTATCGTTTCCCCTCCCGATGCCGTAGCCGCTGCCACGGTACTAAAAGGCATGAGCGTTCCTAAAAGAATACTAACCATACTGGAGGGGGAAAGCCTGGTCAATGATGCCTCCTCTCTTATTGTCTTCAAGTTTGCGCTGCTTGCGGTACTCACTGGCACCTTCTCTATGCAGCAGGCAACCGGCCAGTTTTTCCTCGTTGCAGGCATGGGTGTTGTTGTAGGCCTGGCCGGCGCGCATATTATGTACGCCATACATCGCTTTTTACCTACCACGCCCGCCATAGATGCGGCGCTTACGGTAATGACACCTTATTTATTATACCTGGCTGCCGAACAGTTTCATTATTCCGGTGTGATGGCGGTCGTTAGTGGTGGCTTGTTCATGTCCTATCGTTCCCACGAAGTATTCCGCACCGGAAGCACCCGCATCAATATGTTGGGCGTCTGGACGACTTTAATATTTGTGATGAATGCTATGGTGTTTGTATTGATCGGACTGGAACTTCCGGAGATCATTGCCGGATTAGGCGAATACTCCGTAGCTGATGGGATCAAATATGGCCTTATCGTCAGCGGGATCATCATTGCTTTACGCTTCCTCTGGGTATACCCGGCCGCACACATTCCGCGCTGGCTCAGTGCAAAAGTAAGAAAAGACCCTTCTCCGGGCTGGAAAGGCCCCCTGATCATCAGCTGGGCGGGTATGAGAGGAGTTGTTTCCCTCGCCACGGCTTTATCCATACCGGTGCTAATGGAGGATAAGATCGCTCCATTTCCGCAACGCAACCTGATCATCTTCATTACCTTCGTCGTCATCTTCGTCACCTTGGTCTTTCAGGGCCTTACGCTGCCTTTAATCATAAAATGGCTTAAAGTAAAAGAGATCGACAATCTTGTGCCCGAAGAAGAGCAATTGGCCGGCATACAGCTCCGCCTGGACAAGGTCGCTATAAAAATACTGGACGACAAATACAATGCCGCAATGCAGGGTAACGAACTGATCCGCATTTATAAGTCCAATATGGAAAATGAAGTCCTCAGCGTTAGCCAAAGACTGGCTTCTATGGAATGTGATGCTTCCCAGGCGAAGGAGATAAAATCTTACCATAAAATGCTGCTGGATATCTATGCCTGCCAGCGTAAAGAACTATTCCAGCTGCGCAAAGAAAAGTTCTTCAGTGATGAAGAGATCCGGAAAGCAGAAATGCAACTCGACCTTAATGAGCTGAAAATTATGAATAATGCACACCTGTAAATTGCAGCAAAACAGAACACATTAAATATCAAAACAATATATAGACTTAAAGCTTCCTTATGCCCGGTAAAAATACCGGGCTTTTTTTTAACCTTTGTTTTAGCAAAGCCTAATAAATTAAACGCGCGCAAAAAATATTATCGCGCAAAAATTACTATTTTTACGTCCAAACCAACAAAACAAAAAAACTTTGTCTAACACTTCTTACAGAAACCTTTTGGATGAAGAGCTGTTCTACCGGATCGCGCAACGCAAAGATCAGGATGCCATGAATATGCTCTATAAACGCTACGCTCATCTGGCTATGGGTGTGGGTTTAAAATATCTGCCTCATGAAGACGCTAAGGATATTGTGCAGCTCGTATTTGTAAAAATATGGACCGATGCGGCGCAATACAAAGTTAAAAGTTTCAAACCCTGGCTCTACACGGTAGTCAAAAACCAGTGTTTAATGGAATTAAGGAAGACCAACCATACTGTTGACCTTCCGGATAATGGCTTCGACTTTATGGAATATGAAGACTTATCGCATCATAAAATGGAACAGGAACAAATTCTGAGAATACTGGAATCTTGTCTGGAAAAACTACAGGCACCGCAAAAAAGCTGTATTGAATTATTCTACAGGGGTATGAAAACCTATAGCGAGATCGCAGGCCTGCAAAATTTATCGGACAAGCAAGTAAAAACGTACCTGCAAAACGGGCGCAGAAACCTGAAAATTTGTTTTAGTCAACATAAAAATACCTTATAGCCGCCATGTACAGTAGAGATCGATTGATAAAAGCTATAGATAATAGTGCCTGTCTTACCCGCAGACAGATTGATGACTATTTGCAAAATAAATTGTTCCCCGAAGAGCTTTATGTAGTAGAAATGCATTTAAATGAATGTCCTTTCTGCAACGATGCGGTGGAAGGGTACACTAAATCCGGCAATGCCAACCAGATATTAAGTACGGTTGAAGAGTTTTCTTTTACCACAATACCCGAAAGAGCAACCCAACCAGAGCCCGTTCCTGCTCCTAAAGCACCGGAAGTAAAAGCCCCGGAAAAGAAAGCGACTCCGGCACCACCTCCGGTACAAGAAAAACCAAAAGAGGTTAAAAAAGCACCTCCGGCGGCCCCCACAGGAAAAGTCACTTTCGAAAATGAGCCTAAACGCTCCCGCAAACTGGTTCCGATCGGTATCGCGGCTGCATTGGTACTCGGCTTTGGTATCTGGGGCATAACAAAAATGGGAAGTGATAAAAATTCGGACAAAATGCTTGCCGATAAGGGCAGCGCCGCTTCAGGTGAACAGGTAGAAGACGGTATGTTTAACGAGTCCTCCATCAACCGGGAAGAAGATTCTGCGATGAATGCCAAATACGGCTTCCAGAATCAGCGCCCAATGGGTGGCGGCCACTACGCTACACGCCAATCCGGCTATGCCGGCGATGGCCAGGCGACTGATTCTGTATCTATGGCCATGATGGCCGATGCAGCATCAGAACAAGCCAGCCCGGCAGTAGCCAGAGCTGAAGAACGATCCGGCAGCTTCGTAGGCCCGGTATTACCCAGGGAAGAGGAACAAAGAAGAACAAGCGCCAGTGCACCGGCAAGCGCGGACAAGTCCAGAGCGGGCACGGTAGCTTCTGCTGCAAAAACTAAAGCAGAACCGGCCAAACCAGCTGACAAAACGGTAGCGGCCAACAGTAAAGATGCCAAAAACAAAACAGCTGCAGCTCCCCCTGCAAATGCCCGTACTACAGCTGCTAAAGAAACCGCAAAACCTGCCGAAAGTAAAGCTGCGGCAAGCAGCCCGGCACTAGCACAGGCAGATAAAGATTATAAAAAAGGCCTGGAACTCTATAATAAAAAGCAATATTCCGCTTCCATTATGTATTTCCAGTCGGCGGCTAAAGTAAAAGACTATCCTAACCGCACAAAGGCGGAAAGCTATATCAAACTGGCCAAAAGTGAGGTAGTCAACGCAGAACGCAAGAAAAACAGCGAGAAGAATAATGATAAATAAAAGGATCAGTGATCCTTTATTGAAAGCACAAACCACAGTATGCTGCAACCATACATTACCGATATTGACCAATACATACGCAATAATTTCCCTGCCGAAATCAGGGAAATTTCTGTTTTAGCCTATAAGGCCATCAGCTTAATGATCCTCTTCGTCACCCTGGCCTACTTATTAAAAAAATTACTGCTACCGGTGATTCGCTGGGCGGTGAACAAGCTGGACCGGCCCTTATACAAAGCGCTTTATGAACGGAAAGTCTTCCGGGCATTCCTGAACTTCATCCCATTGATGTTCTGCTATTTCCTGATCGAAGAAGTATTCTACCGGAGCAAAAGATACCTGCCTTATGTAGATATGTTCTTCAACTGGCTCATCGTAACCATCATCGGCCAGATCCTTTACCGGACCACGAAAGCTATTGAAGACCATACGACCTACCAGACTGCCGATTACAACACCACCAGCTTTAAAGCCGTAGGACAATCCATAAGGATCGCCGGGTCTTTGATCTATGTGATCATTTCTTTGTCCATTTTTTTAAGAGTATCACCCGGTAGTATCCTGGCGGGGCTGGGCGCCATGACCGCCTTGGTTTTACTGATGTTCCGCGACAGTATCCTGGGCTTTATTTCGGGTATCCATGTGGCTACCTCCAAGCTCTTTAAAGTGGGCGACTGGATTAACCTGACCAAGTACAAACTGGAAGGGACCGTAGTAGAGATCAACCTGCTCACCACCAAAATAAAGAATTTCGACAACACCATTTCCTCTGTACCCACCTACGACCTCATTTCCAGCGAAGTACGTAATGCACAGGTACTGATCGACCGGAATTCGCGCCGGATCAAAAGATCGGTATATTTTAACATCAAATCCTTCCGCTTTATCGATTACAGCCTTTTCCAGCGCTTACAAAAAGTAGACCTGCTCAAAGACTATTTCGGGACTGTAAAAAACGAGATCCGCAGGCTGGAAAACATGGAAGAAGGCAGCGTGGAAGAAGACCTGATCAACGGCAAGCAACTGACCAATATAGGCACCTTCAGGATGTACGTACTGGAATACCTGAAACATCATGAAAAGATAGACGAAACGCAAACGATTATGGTACGCCAGCTGGAAATCACCCCACAAGGGATGCCTTTAGAGATCTATTGTTTTACGAAGCTAGGCATCTGGGGTGATTTTGAAAACCTGCAATCAGATATCTTTGACCACATCCTGGTTGCGGCCAAAGAATTCAGCCTGGAGATTACCCAATCCGTGATCGCACCGGTTAACCCTAACAGTCATTAATAGCCATATTTATCCTTCCATCTTTGCTTTAAGAAGGCTCGTATCTTTTCTTCGGAAGGATTATCACCGGGATCATAAAAAGTGGTACCGGAAAGCATATCCGGCAAAAACTCCTGCTCTACAAAGTTATTTTGAAAATCATGGGCGTATTGGTAATTATTACCATAACCCAGCTCCTTCATCAGTTTTGTAGGCGCGTTCCGGATGTGTAGCGGCACCGACAGATCACCGGTTTGCCTTACTGCCGCCTGCGCCTTATTAATGGCCATATAAGCCGCATTACTTTTCACGGAACTCGCCAGGTAAGTTACTGCCTGGCCCAGTGCAATACGGCACTCAGGGTAACCGATATTCTCTACCGCCTGGAAGCAGGCATTAGCCAGCAATAAGGCATTGGGGTTGGCATTGCCGATATCTTCACTGGCAAAAATAACCATTCTCCGGGCGATAAACTTAGGGTCTTCCCCACCCTCGATCATACGTGCCAGGTAGTAAACGGCCGCATTGGGATCGCTACCGCGCATGGATTTTATAAAAGCAGAAATAATATCATAATGCTGCTCCCCGGACTTATCATACAACGCCATTTTTTGCTGCACGATATGCTGCACAAAAGCATTGTTGATATGCTGCTCCCCTTCGGGAAGCGCTTCGGCTAGTATTTCCAGCAAATTCAGTAATTTCCGGCCATCGCCTCCACTGCGCATAAGCAGTATTTCCCATTCATCGATCACCAGTTGTTTGGACTTCAGGAAAGCATCCTCTGCCATTGCCCTAAGGGCCATTTTCTTCAAGTCTTCTGCGGTAAAAGGATGTAATGTATATACCTGTGAGCGGCTCAGCAAGGCGCTGATCACTTCAAAGGACGGATTTTCCGTAGTAGCCCCAATGAGTACAATATAACCTTTTTCTACCGCAGCAAGGAGACTATCCTGCTGGGATTTATTAAACCGGTGAATCTCATCGATGAACAATACTGCTTTCCCGGCTTTCCGAGACAGCTCGATTACCTGCCTTACCTCTTTCACGCCCGACTCAACCGCACTCAGGCTGAAGAAAGGCAAGCCGGATTCCGAAGCGATGATCTGGGCCAATGTAGTCTTACCGATACCCGGCGGGCCCCAGAATAGCATAGAATGCAGCCTCCCGCTTTCCACCATCTGTCTCAAAACACCGTTAGCACCCACCAGGTGTTCCTGCCCCACTACATCATTCAATGTTTCCGGGCGCATTCTTTCTGCAAGAGGTTTATTGTTCATCCTGAATTAGCTTGTTTTTTCCTTAACTTAGCCCAAAATTAAGTGTTTATGCGCGGTTTTTATGTGATTTCCACCCTGCTCCTGTTTTTCGCAGGAAATATATCGGCCCAGAAAAAGGACCTTAGTAAAGAATATAATTATAAAATGCCGGGGGCCAATATACCACCATTTGAAGTAAAAACGACAGATGGAAAGATGATCAGCAATAAAGATTTTGAAAGCTATGATAAGCTCCTGCTGATTTTGTTTAACCCGGGTTGTGATCACTGCCAGCACCTGGCTAAAGACATCGTGGCCAATTATGATGCCTTCAAAAATGTAGCTATTATTTATATTGGTGCAAAAGGTGTAGAAGAGTACATCCCTGCTTTTATAAAAGAAACCGGCTTAGCTACAATAATGGATAAAAAAAATATTTATGTAGGTACCGATCAGACCAAAAAATCGGATACACAATATGAGATCTCTGAATTTTTATATAACCTATATGAATTCAGGCTCCCACAGGTCAATATGTATGACAAAAAAAGAACCATGATCCACCGAAGCCTTGGTGAAGTAGATATCAATACCATCATTGACAAGGTTAACACCAACTAAGTACTATAAAAGTGAAGCAAATTTTATCATTCTTAGCCGCACTAATTACGCTTACCCTTACTGCAAAAGCGCAGATCAGGCAGGCTGATATAAGTGTCACCGTAACCAGTCCGCTCAATAATGAGGTAATGGTTCCCAATGACACTACCTGGTTATCCTTTATATTCACTAACAACGGGCCGGACCTGCTTCCGGCCGGCGATTCCCTGTTTTTTGTTACTACCGGAAACCTCATAGTATTTTCAGTGCTAAGCAGCAATTTGCCGGTTGGCGATACCATCATCGAAGAAAATATACTGAAGCTCTGGAATAATAATAATACGAACGATACCGTCACAAGGGAGTTCTGCATTTTCCATATCCCCCAATCTCTGGCTACCTATGTGAACGGTAGTCACCCGGTGACCACTTATGAAGATGCGAATAAGCTTAATGACACCAGCTGCGTAATAGTAAAAATGACGCCATTAAGCGGTACCAGTATTGACAATGCGGTAGCCCAGAAACAACCATTCGAGCTTTTTCCCAATCCGGTAAAAGACCAGTTGTTTGTGACCCCTCTGGAAGCCAATAAAAACATTAAATGTTCCATTATCAATGCGCTTGGACAAACTGTTTGGCAACAGACCCTTCATTCAGGTATTTCCAAACATCTAAAAATAGATGTTACTACACTTCCGGCAGGCGTCTTCTACTTCCGGCAAAACCTGGATGGCAGCAACGCGAGTGTGAAATTTATAAAATAATTATATCTCGTTTTTTTAACTAATAAGGGCCGTCGTTGACGGCCCTTATTAGTTACTCTTCTTTTTTACCTGTTGGTTTCTGCTCCGGCTTGGGCAAGCGGCCCTGTTCCTTAAGCGCATTATTCAGTAAATATTCTATCTGTCCATTAACACTCCGGAAATCATCGGCAGCCCACTTTTCCAGCGCTTTATACATTTCAG
>Ga0256787_1000033_pt1 | contig 28005 bp, 25 predicted proteins | sample MC6MC0938MT_FD_189994 | JGI IMG/M metagenome (GOLD analysis project Ga0256787, IMG submission 189994) | Metatranscriptome of enriched soil aggregate microbial communities from Iowa State University, Ames, United States - MC6-MC0938-MT... | ecosystem: Environmental > Terrestrial > Soil >... | reverse complement strand
TTCCTGGATATAAAAATGCCGGGTATCGGTGGGCTGGATTTTCTGCGCCTGTTGAAAAGCCCGCCTAAAGTGATCCTTACGACAGCCTATGCCGAGTATGCTATAGAAGGATATGAACTGAATGTGGTTGATTATTTACTGAAGCCCATTGCCTTTGAACGTTTTTTGCAGGCCATACATAAGGCAATGCCTTTGGTGACACCGCCACAGGCAACGCCGAGTAGTGTTACAGAAGATCTTTTTGTGAAGAGCGATGGAAAGCTAATCCGGCTCCTGGCAAAAGATATTTTGTTCGTGGAAAGCCTGAAGAATTATTTGCTGATCCACACGGCTAGCCAAAAGATTATTGTTTATAGTACTATGCTCAGCATGATAGAGCAGTTGGCAGCGCGTACCGAGTTTATTAGGATCCACAAATCATACCTTATTAATAAAAACCATATCACGGCTATTCAGAATAATATTATTATGCTTTATACGCATGAATTGCCGATTGGTGCAGTATACCGGGCCGATACCATGAAAAGGTTGGGGTTGGGGTAAGATGTCTGTGAAATGACTTAATCTTTGGATATTAAGATAAAAAATAAGGTAGCATTAATGCTGCCTTATTTTTTTTATTCGGGACGACTGGATTCAAACCAGCGACCCCTTGCACCCCATGCAAGTGCGCTACCGGGCGGCGCTACGTCCCGAACTTTTTCAAAGCGATAAACTTCCCAACTTTCGCTCTGAAAAGGAACGCAAATGTAATAAAAAGTTTTTAATTCCATCAAAAGGAATAATCTTTGCACCACAAATGTTTAGTCCCGGTTCTATAGCACAACAGTTTGATACCCTGCGCGTATGCGTACTGGTACCCACCTACAACAATGAGCAGACATTGGTGCAGGTACTCCATGATATAGAACAATACACTCAGAATATCCTGGTCGTCAATGACGGCTCCACAGACAGCACCCCGGAGCTGCTAAAATCGTTCCCACACCTGCATATCCTTTCCTATTCACCCAACCGAGGTAAAGGCCATGCCCTTAAAGTCGGTTTCCGGAAAGCCCTTGAGCTAGGCTATGATTATGCCATCACCATTGACAGTGATGGACAGCACTATCCTTCTGATCTGCCGGCTTTCATCGAGGCCATAGCGGCCCAACCGGAAGCGCTGATCATCGGCGCACGAAATATGGAACAGGAAAATGTACCGGGCAAAAGTAGCTTCGGCAACAAATTTTCCAATTTCTGGTTTTGGGTAGAAACGGGCATTACCCTGCCGGATACGCAATCCGGTTACCGCGTATATCCCTTAAAACATGCCGGCACCATGAAGTATTTCACCCGTAAATACGAATTGGAAATTGAAGCCCCCGTAAGAATCGCCTGGCGTAATGTCCCGGTAACCTACATTCCTGTAAAAGTATATTATCCTCCTCCGGAAGAGCGCGTATCACATTTCAGGCCCTTTAAAGACTTCACCCGGATCAGTATCCTGAATACATTTCTCACCTTTACGGCCCTGCTGTACATCCACCCGAGAAATTTTATCAAAAAACTGTTCACCAAAGAAGGCTGGAAAGAACTGTACCGCGTAGCGCTGCAAAGACCGGATGAAACGAATGTAAAGAAGGCCTCCAGTATCGCTTTTGGTGTCTTCATGGGCATCGTACCGATCTGGGGCTTCCAGTTGTTGGTCGGTATTCCATCTGCTATCGCTTTAAAACTGAATAAAACGCTGTTCCTGATCGCGGCCAACATTAGCGTATTCCCAATCACGCCAATATGGTGGGCCCTGAGCCTGTTTTGCGGTAAATGGCTGCTGGGTTATGAAGACTGGCACCTGAACCCGAAACTAATGAGCCTGGATGATTTTAAAGAAGCCGGCTTCTCCTTTTTCTTCGGTGGAACGGTTTTAGCAATCGTCCTGGGGCTGCTCAGCTACCTGATCAGTATCGTACTGCTCAATAAATACCGCAGGGCGAATAATTAGCAGTATAGCAGCAAGCGATGAAAATCCTTATATTTGCCAGAATTTTAAAACATAATTCTTTTCCATAATGAAAACAACTCCGTTTACAGAGAAGCACATCGCTTTAGGTGCAAAGATGGCCGAATTTGCCGGCTATAACATGCCGATTTCCTATACCAGCATTAATGAAGAGCATGCTACCGTGCGCAATAATGCCGGGGTATTTGATGTGAGTCATATGGGTGAGTTTATGATCAGCGGTCCTAATGCCTTAGAACTGATCCAAAGAATCTGTAGTAACGATGCGGCTAAGCTTGAGGCCGGCAAAGCACAATATACCTGCTTCCCGAACGAAACAGGCGGAGTTGTGGACGACCTGATTGTTTATTGTTTTGAGCCGAACGAAAAATATTTATTAGTAGTTAACGCCGCTAATATCGATAAAGACTGGAACTGGGTGGTAAAACACAATACCAATAATGCCGTTATTGAAAACATTTCGGATAAAGTAGCTCAGTTAGCGATCCAGGGCCCTAAAGCCAATGAAATTATTCAAAGCCTGACCGATGTGGAACTGGCTAACCTGAAATATTATACGTTCACCGTAGGTACTTTTGCCGGCGTTCCAGATGTGATCATCAGCGCTACGGGTTACACCGGTTCGGGTGGGGTAGAGATCTACATCCAGGATACGCCTGAAAATGCCCGTAAAATATGGGACGCTATTTTCGAAGTAGGTGCTCCGAAAGGATTAAAGCCAATCGGTCTGGGTGCAAGAGATACTTTAAGATTAGAAAAAGGCTACTGCCTGTACGGTCATGAGATCGACGATACGACTTCCCCGATCGAAGCCGGCCTGGGATGGATCACGAAATTCACTAAAGACTTTATCGGTAAAGAACTTGCGGCTAAAGTAAAAGAAGAAGGCGTAAAACGTAAGTTAGTAGGTATTGAAATGGAAGAAAGAGGTATCCCACGCCAGGGCTATACTTTGCAGGATGCTGCGGGTAATGCGATCGGTATTATCACCTCCGGCACTCAATCTCCTACCTTGAATAAAGCGATCGGTATTGCTTACCTGAATAAAGAAAATGCGGTTGAAGGAGCGGAGGTTTTTGTGTCCGTTAGAGACAAGGCAATCAAGGCAAAAGTGGTCAAAATGCCATTCGTCAATTAAGTGTAGAATTTTTATAAATATTGCTAAAAAAGAAGATTTATAATAATTATTGCTTTATGTTTGCAGTATCATTATCAATTAAAATTTATAAAAGTGGAAAACCAAAAGTTGCAAGGAACTGTAAAGTTCTTTAACGCCGAAAAAGGCTTCGGATTTATCAAAGCTCAAAACAGCAGTGAAGATGTATTTGTTCACGTAAGTGGATTGATTGACGAAGTTAAAGAAAACGATGTCGTTGAATATGAAACTCAACAAGGTCGTAAAGGTATCAATGCGATAAATGTAAAACTAGTACGTTAATTATATTTTTTACCTAGAAAGCCATTCCACTTTTGCGGAATGGCTTTTTTGTTTTCCACAAGCGCGGCATTTACCTCCCGCATCATGTATCTTTGCCTTATGCAAGAGCCTCTTTTAGATACATATTTACACAAAGGATTAAGACAAAAACTCGTCGATGAACTAAGAACCTTAGGAATAACTAATGAAACGGTATTGACTGCTATTAATACCGTACCCCGACACTTTTTCCTGGATACGGCGCTGGAGCGCCTGGCCTATGAAAACCGCGCTTTCCCGATTGCTGCCGGACAGACCATTTCCCACCCTTTTACGGTAGCCTTACAGTCTCAATTACTGGAAGTGAAACCTTATGAGAAAGTTTTGGAAGTTGGTACGGGTAGCGGCTACCAGGCTGCAGTACTGGCTGTTTTGAAAGCCAAAGTATTTTCTATAGAACGCCAGCATGAACTTTATAAACAAATGAATAATTTTGCCTATTTAAAGACCTTAAATGGCATTAAACGCTTTTATGGAGATGGTTTCGAAGGCCTGCCTTCATTCGCCCCTTTTGATAAAGTAATTGTGACCGCCGCGGCACCTTATGTACCCGAAAAACTGGTACAGCAAATGAAAGAAGGCGGTATCATGATCATCCCGGTAGGAGATGAAGACCAGCAAATGAAGAAGATCGTAAAGACCGCAAACGGATATACCGAAGAGATCGTAGGTAAGGCACATTTTGTCCCTATGCTCAGTGGTAAACAGCGTTAGGATACTGCCTGTATTGAATATTAATAAATTATTAAGTTTGTGTTATCATTGCTGATTTAGAGGAGCCGGGTTTAATTTCGCACCGGATTTAACCATATATAATTTTGAAAAGAAATCTGCTACCCATATCCTTATTGTTATCTGCGTTGAGCGCCGATGCGCAGGAGAAAGATACTGTTACCAACAGAGATTTAGAACAAAGGATTTACTCCTTGCCTTATTACAGTTATGGTAAGGGCTTAGGCTTTACTTCCCCGGACAGTATTTACCAGATGAATATCCGGTTCCGGATTCAGTCCCGCGGTACTTTTAACCAGGAAGAGGGAAAAGATGGGGTAATCGATGGGGGCGTAAGAAGAACCCGTTTGCGTTTTGACGGTTATGTAGGTAATCCCAGGTTTACTTATGCCCTGCAATTGAGCTTTGCACCGGGAGATCTTGGGGGAGCGGTTGAAGATGGCGAGAACCTGCAGATCATACGGGATGCCGTAGTATTTTACAGCATTAATACGCATTGGTCCATCGGATTCGGGCAGACCAAATTGCCGGGTAACCGTCAGCGGGTCAACTCCTCTGGTGCCTTACAGCTAACCGACCGGACCATCAATAATGCTACCTTTAACATCGATCGTGATTTCGGGGTACAGGTCAATTATATCAATCAACGCAGAGACCGTTTCTCTTATAATTTTAAAGGAGCTATTTCCCAGGGAGAAGGCCGGAACTTTACAAAAAATGATGACATGGGCCTTGCCTATACGGGTAAAGTAGAGTTGTATCCATTGGGCTCTTTTAAAAAGAACGGGGAATATTTTGAAGGAGATATCCTTAGAGAAACAAGCCCTAAACTGATGGTGTCGGCCGCTTACCAGTTTAACAATAAAGCGAAAAGAAACGCGGCGCAGTTAGGCGAATACCTGTACCAGAAAAAAGATATTTATACTTTGCTGGCAGATGCCATGTTTAAGTACAATGGTTTTTCTGCTTTTGCGGCCTATATGAACCGTTCGGCAGAAGACAATAACCCGATAGCCGTCAACCCGGACGATCCGACCAAAATCAATTATGTCGTGGCGGGGCAGGGTATGGACCTGCAGGGCTCTTATATTTTCAGGAATGGCTATGAAATTATCGGGCGCTACTCCTGGCAGGAAATGAATGAAAAGATCAAACAGTACCGCCCGGATGCGCAGCAAATGACCATAGGCCTTACCCGGTATATCTGGGAACATGCCTTTAAGATCCAGGGCGAGCTTACTTACAACAAACAGGATTATTTTAATAACACGACTAAGAATTCCTGGTACGGCAGGTTCCAGATCGAGATCGGTATCTAATCGGAAACGGGATTGAACATAAAAGATAAAGCGCTTCATCACTGAAGCGCTTTATCTTTTTATATCGTCACTAAAATTATTTAGCTACTGTTCTTTGTTCAATACGTTTTTCATAATCCTTACCCTGGAAAATGCGGTGTACATAAATACCCGGTACATGGATAAAGTTAGGATCTAAAGTACCGGCCGGAACCAGTTCTTCTACCTCAACAATAGTGATCTTACCGGCCATAGCCATGATCTCGTTGAAGTTACGGGCTGTTTTATTGAAAATAATATTACCGGCAGTATCTCCTTTCCAGGCCTTCACAATAGCGTAGTCGGCATCGAAAGCCATTTCCATCAGGTAATCCTTCCCGTTGAAATTACGCATTTCTTTACCATCTGCGATCTCGGTACCTACACCTGCTGGTGTAAAAATAGCAGGCATCCCATAAGCTGCCGCCAGGCATCTTGTCGCTAAAGTTCCCTGCGGGATCAGCTCTACTTCCAGCTCACCACTCAGCAACTGGCGCTCGAATTCTGCGTTTTCACCTACATAGCTGGAGATCATTTTCTTCACCTGCTTGGTTTGCAGCATCAGGCCAATGCCAAAATCATCTACGCCGGCATTGTTGGAAATGCAGGTAAGGTCCTTAACTCCTTTGCTGATCAGCGCGCTGATACAATTTTCCGGTAAGCCGCATAAGCCAAAGCCACCCAGCATTAATACCGCACCATCTTGTATATCTTTTACGGCTTCTTCCGCATTCGCAACAACTTTATTAAAACCCATTAGTTTTTTATTTTACGGCCTCAAAAATAATGTTTAAATAGCGCTTAAAAAAATCTTTTATTTACAGTCACAGTCATGTTCCTGCCCGAGGTCGATACAGGTAATGACCTTAATCTTTTGGTCACAAACACCGAAAACAATCCTTAATAATTGCCCGTCTTTTACACGGTCTTCAATAGCATAAGTAGGACAGGGGGCATCGTTCGGGTCCGACTTCCGGGAATTGATTTTTCCTTCTGCCAGGACCTCTCTGATCTCTGCTTCTGTAATGCCCCTGCAGGCCATCCTGCATTGTGCATGCTTCGTAAAGCTTAAAGCCGCATTTGCCGGTATAATAGCCTGGGTGCTGCTTTGCGGCAGGCGATTGCTGTTCCGGAATAACCAGGCGCCGGCCAGTAACAATAAAAGTACGATAACGCCGATGGCTTTATAAGGCGCTTTTAATTTTTGGCTCAATTTATTCTAAATATTTAGTCATGTTGGCTTTAACCTGTTCTTTCAGTTGCGGGGCAATAAAGACTTTGCCAAACACACCAATGCCTACGGTGTAGACGCCGGTGCCCAGGTCAATGCGGGTAAGGGAGAAGAGCTTATAATCTTCCACTACCACGGCTTGCTCCAGGAAGGGCAACACCATGGATTGTATATTCTCATCATTCAGGCCCTCCAGCATTTTGGATAAATTGTTGTTGGACTGCAGCAACTGTGCCTTCTGCTCTTTCAATATGCCTTCAATGGCGCCATATACTGCCTGCCGGTGTTTTTCCGGTTGTGGATTGGTGAAATACATCACGATGCCGGTCAGGAGGAATATAATGAGGAAGAGGTATCTTTTTTTCATCGTTTTATTATTGAATTGCAAAAATATTGTATTTAATGGTGGAAAAAGACTTATCTGGTTTAAATTTGCCCTGATGAAGGGTTTGAAACAAGGCGCATTTTACTACAGCTTATTGATCGTGACGTTTTTGATGGGCGCAAGGCTACCGGTTGCTGCCCAGGTCATTGACTCTTTCAATGAAAGCGGGATATCGATCCTCAATGATTTTAAGTATGATTCTAACATGGTGCATTCCTACGAGCATCTTTTCGGGCTGGAACTGTATGTGCAGCATAAAGACCTGAAGATCAAAAATGCGACTTTGATTTCTAATAAGCATACTTATGACTACAGGCCTAATTCTAACCTGTCTGTAGGCTTAGGTTTTACTTATCGTTACCTGGCTTTAAGTGCTGCCGTGAATGTATTACCGGTCAACAACAATAAAGCGCTTAAAACTAAATCACTGGACTTCCAGTCCCAGGTAGCGGGCTACCGTACGCTTTCTTTTATCAATGCACAGCTTTATAAAGGCTTCTCCGGGGATTTTAATAAAGATTATGATCAGGCAGGCTACCAGATGACCCGCCCGGATATCGGTTTCACTTTATTAGGTCTCAATAATATGTATGCCCTGAATAAACGTTATTCCTTCCGGGGTAGTGTACTGCGCTTTCAACGCATGAAATATGCGGTAGGTACGCCTATACTGGCACTGGATGCCAATTACTGGGTGAAAAGCGGGGATAGCGCTTTTGTGTCTTCCGGGGTAGATTTAAATCATTTTAATGCAGACCTGGAGCGGATGCGTATCTGGAACTTTGCACTGGGTGGCGGTTATGCTTATACCTGGGTGCCCAATAAACGCTGGTTGTTTGCCGGTATCGCTACCGTAAAGATCCCGGTCAATTTTGTGAAGGAAAGATTGGACGATCGCTTCGCTGACAGGGAAAGGAGTTGGGTCGGTTCCGGGCTTAATGCCAGCCTTTGGTTACGCGGTTCTTATGAAAGAGAAAAATGGAGTGTTTCGCTGCATTATATTCACAGTAAAATGTTGGTGGGTAAAGCAATATTGGGTAATGACCTGTCGGGTAACTACGGCATGGCCCGGCTCATGTTCAGCCGGCGTTTCGGTATGGGGCGTAAATTTAAAAAGGCCATAAAACCAATTGATGCCATTTTGGATGTTCCGTTTAAAATTCTGGGAAGTAAATAATATGTTGGAGTGTGCTTTTACGAAAGATTTGATGGAGGCCGGCCTGGATGAAGCAGGCAGAGGCTGTATTGCCGGCCCGGTTGTCGCTGCTGCAGTGATCTTGCCAAAAGATTTTTTTCATCCCCTGTTAAACGATAGCAAGCAACTTACAGAGCGGGACCGCATGGCATTGCGTCCAGTAGTAGAAGCAGCTGCACTTGCCTATTCGGTTACTTTTATTGACAATAAGATCATCGATGAAATCAACATATTAAAAGCCTCTTTCAGGGCGATGCATGAATGTGTCGATAAGCTGAGCCTTAAACCGGAACTGCTTTTGATTGATGGTAATCGCTTTCCTGCCTATTTCGGCATCTCCCATCAATGTATTGTAAAAGGCGATAGTAAATTTGCCAGCATTGCCGCGGCCAGTATCCTGGCTAAGACGTACCGGGATGATTATATGATGCAGCTTGCCGCTGAATATCCTGATTATGACTGGTCGACCAATAAAGGATATCCAACCCCTGCCCATAAACGGATCACGATGAGCAAAGGTCATACGCCTTTTCACCGGCTGACCTTCAAGATCAAAGAGCCCAAATTAAGAAACATTAAGTTTTAAACTATTGCTGTTTGCGTTGAGTTTGTTTTCCCTGGCTTTTTCAAGAGGAAATAAGTTTCTATGATTAGTGCCAGCAATGCGATAGCTACCAGCCATTTCCACAGGTCGGTATTACTCCCGGACGGAGAATTGGCGCTCGCGGCGCCGCTTTGCTCCCAGCTTATTTTGGCGCCCTTTAGTTGCTGTTGGAGTTCTTCTTTCGTGGCTGCTTCCAGTTGCGATTCTAATGTATTGGCATTGACGGCAATCAGGGTGCTGTCTGAAATGGATTCATTTTTTAAACTATAAAAACCAGCCTGGTCAATAGCTTTACCCAGGAATATATTGGTACCATTACCATAGGCACTTTGGGCCGGTATTACTTCCATATCCTGGCCCGTAGCTTTAAATACGGTTCGGTTGGCCGATTGGTTCGGTATAAATACAGGTTGGTTACTATTGGCATTAATGGCATAGATAGATTGAGCGCCACTTATGGCACACATTTTATACAAGAGCGGCATAAACAGGTTACTCAATACAAAATTACCGGAGCGTTCATCCAATGAGCTGGCAACAATGTATAAAGATCCGTTGTCAATCGAATATTGTGCCAGGAAGGGTTGCCCGTTTTTCAAACTAAGCACGCTCTGTTGGTTCGCACTTAATCCGGCACTTATAGGGTAATGTCTTAAAACCGTTGGTAATTGTACGTTCTGAGGCATCGTAGCGATCACATCTTTGAGTAGCTTATGTTCGGTTTGTACAGCGCCGATTTGTGTGCTTGCAGTATCCACCGCAGCAAAGTTGATGGGCGCTATTTTGTTCAGTTGCTGGTTAAAAGCCGCTATATTACTGATATTGCCGGGTACCAGGAAGAAGCTTTGCCCGTTCTGTAAGCCATTTTTGATCGCATCGGTCAGCTCAGGACTTAATTGTTGCAGGTTTTGTAAAATGATAAGGTTATTATCCGGCCATTCTTTAGCGCTGCCCGCATTTAAAGGGGCATTGCGGGTAATAAAACCATTAGCCGGGCTAAGCGCTGCCTGTAAGTAAGGACTGGAGGTGCCGTCGTTCAAATTAAGTACCGAAAGGTTCGCATTGGTTTTTGCTGTGATCCGGAAAGTATCGTCAAATTGAATAGGTGCATCTTTAACCGTTAGGGCAATTTTATGCCAGCCGGGCGTGTTCACCATTAAAGCAATCGTATCCATCCAGATGCTGTCATTGCTGAAGTTGATATTCTTTGCGGCCCGGGCCTGCCCGTTCACCCATACCTGTACCTGGCTTTGGAGTGCTTCAGTCGTATTGGATTTGCCAATCTTAACCACCAGCGGGTTCTCCTGGCGGGTATCAATTACAGGATTGACGAAGTAAGCAGTGTCAAAGTAGAGGTTGGCAGACTGCTTATGTAATTGCGGCCGGATGATGTAATGCGCAGTAGGCGCAACGGTATCCAGGGCTTCCCGGAATAAGGTGCTTTTTTGCAGGTCAGAGAAAATATAGACTTCCGCGTTTTCTGCATTATTGTCGCTGAGCGCACTGTTTACCGCCTGGTTGATTTGTTTTAAGGAAACTGTTTTTGCACTCACCTTTAATTGCTGCAAAGCTTCGGTAACCTGGCTTTTGCCCATAGGCCTGCTGGCGTAAATGTTGTTGTTGCTAAGCAGTATATATTGCTGGTGCTCGCTTTGCGTATTAATGATTCCCCTGGCGTCATCAATAGCGTTTTGCAGTAACTGCCGCTGCCCTCCGAGGTTGTCTGCCATACTCTGCGAGTTATCGATATAGAGGAGCTTGAGTTGCCGGTCTGTATCTTTTGGCGTGCCCAGGTAAGGTTGTGCAAAAGCGAGTACCAAAGCCGCTACAAACAGGATGCGGCTTAAGAGCAGCCACCAGTTCTGCACTTTCCTGCTTTTCTGAGAAGTGATCTTGATTTGTGCTAAGAGCCTGGTATCAGAAAATTCAATGGTCTTGTATTTTCTGAAATTGAATAAATGTATAATGACCGGGATGGCTATCGCCGCGCCCGCGATCAGGAACAAAGGAAATAGAAAGTTCATATCAAATTAAGCTTCAGCACTGTTCTGTTTTCTCATAAATAGATAATACATCGGTAAACCCAGTAAAACGACAAGGAGACCGAATACACAGGTTTCCCATTTCGCGATCAACAAGCCTATAGCCATAAGACTGGCCAGTATGATGTAGATGATGGGGATAAAAGGGTAACCGAAGGCTTTGTAGGGCCGCTCCGCATCCGGCCTGGTCCTGCGTAATTTAAATACCGCTATGATGGTGATGATGTAAAAGATCAGCGTTACAAAAACTACATAATCCAGCAGCAATCCATATTTACCACTCAGGCAGAGTATGCTGGTCCAGAAACATTGTACCCATAGTGCCCAACCCGGTACTGCATTTTTGTTTAAGCTGCCGGCTTTTTTAAAGAATAACTGATCCTTAGCCATCGTATAATAAACCCTTGCGCCGGTCATAATAAGCCCGTTATTGCAACCGAAAGTAGACACCATGATCATTATAGCGATAATGGTAGCGCCTACAGTGCCGAAAATAGGGAGTGAAGCGGCGGTCGCTACGCGGTCCTTGTCGGCAAATGCAATGCTGGCCTCGTTGCCTGTGGCAGGATAAACAAAACCTGTAGCTTCAGGGGTTAATGGTAATACGGCCAGGTACATTAAATTGATGGCCACATAGATCACGGTTACGATCAATGCGCCCAGGAACAGGCTTAAGCCTATATTGCGCTGCGGGTTTTTGATCTCCCCGGCAATAAAGGTGACATTTTCCCAGGCCACGCTGCTGAATACAGAACCGACCATGGCCGCTGCCACAAAGCCAAGACCCACGGTCAGGCTGTCAATGTTTTGAAATAAACTCCAGCCGCCACCACTGCTTTCCGGGATCGCACTGCTATGGCTCATCTGGAAACCGGTGCTCCAGTTTTCATTCCAGATGTCCTGGTCAAAAGCCAGCAGGAACCCGAAAATGATCAGGCCAAACAGGGAAATGAGCTTGGCGAAGGTGAATACTCTTTGAATTAGTTTGCCCTCTTTTACCCCACGCGCATTCACCCAGGTGAGGAAGATGACTAATGCGATAGAAACCAGCTGTGCCGGGTATAATTTAAAACTGTTGCCAATGGAAAATAAAACATTCTCATCAGTCATTTCCAGGGGCTTGATAAAATGACCTGCAAATTTGCTGAAGGCAACGCCTACAGCCGCAATAGTACCGGTCTGTATTACCGAGAAAAAGCTCCAGCCATATAGAAAACCGGTAAGCCGGTTATAAGCTTCTTTGAGAAAAACATATTGCCCGCCCGCTTTGGGAAACATGGATGACAATTCGCCATAAGAGATCGCTGCGAATACGGTCATGATGCCGGTAATGACCCAGATCGCGATGAGCCAGCCCGCGCTGCCTACATTGCGTACCATATCGGCGCTGACGATAAAAATACCGGAACCGATCATACTGCCGGCAACGATCAGGATACCGTCCATCAGGCTAAGGCTGCGTTTAAATTCTGTGTCTTTCTCCTGCATTTATTTAGATTAACGGCTTGGGTTAAAGAATAGATCCAAATGTTTTAATGAGGGTAAATATAGTATATCTTTTATTAAATTTAAACAACCATGAGGCTGCACCCGCGCAACGCAGCAGTATCCCTCCGTCCCAATATCTCGAAACGGCCATCGGCAGCTACTTTCCCGATGTCTTCTGTAGCGATGAAGGCACAGGAGTCAATATTGGCCAGGTCGATAACATTCACACAGCCGCTTCCGGCAAAATAAGTTTCCAGCGGATCGCTTTCATCCCGCAATAATATGCGCATGCTTTCCGTACAGGTAAAAATGCCGTTGCCTTTGGAATAAGCCTGGGACAACATTTCGCTCATGCCGTATTCCGAATGGACACTTGCCAGGTTCCATTGTTGGGACAGGTATTGATGGACTTCCATACGGGTCCACTCTTCCCGTCTTCCTTTCATGCCGCCGGTTTCCATCACGATATGTGGGCTAAGGTCCATAGGAAAGGCTTCGGCAAAATCGAGTAAAGCGAAGGTGACGCCAATCAAAAATATTTTCCGGTCCTGCGGTTGTTGCAAAATGGTAGCGATCTGTTCCCATTCATTCAGGTAGAAACCACCCAAAGGATGGGTACTTTTTTGTATCAGGTCCTGCACCATATACACCAGCGAGGAATGTTTACGTTCTAAATAAGAAGGCAGCAGTCCCAGGATGATATAATCTTCAGGGGAGCCGTAGTAATCTTGGAAACCTTTCCGGAAAGCTATTTCATAATATTCCGGGTGGGCGATAAAATGCCTGCTGGGAACCATGCCGGTTGTTCCGCTGCTTTCAAAAAGTAATGCCGCGGATTGCTTGGTTGCCAGGACCTCGTGAGATTTGAAAAAAGAAATCGGCAGGAAGGGAATACCGGCTAAAGCATGCACCTGTTCCGGTGTGCGGTGGATATGGTTACAATATTCCCGGTAGATCGGTGTATTTTCATACTGGTGCCGGAAAAGTTCCAGGGCTCTTTGCTCAAAATTGGCCGTGTTAATTGATTTTAACCATTCAATATTTGAAGAAAGATGATCTAACATGATATTATATTTGTAAATTTGATAGTTTTAAATAGTTTGAACAACGAAGTTAATACTTTATACATGACTAAAGCAGTAGCTAGTATTTTAGGTTTAGCAGGAGCCTTAATGGCTTTTTCGGCTTGCGAGAAAAAGGAGGATACTTATCCTGATACACCTGAAATCACTTACAACGGTATAAATAGAGCAAATATTGATTTGGGAGATACATCGGGAAATCTTGGTGACTGGTATCTTTATTATGATTTTGTAGATGGCAACGGGGACCTGGGTACAAAATTTGAAGATGCCGCTATGCGGGTTTTCCTGGTTGATACAACCAAAGGAACCGAATACAAATTTCCTTTTCCTTATATACCACAGCAGGATAGAAGCGGGAAAAAATACCTGAAAGGCTATGCGGATATCCGGTTAAGTGTAGCAGAATTCTTTCGCCTGGCGCCTGGTGTAGCAAGGGATACTGCTGTTTTTAGTTTGTATATCGTGGACGAAGCAGGTAATAAAAGCAACGTAATCTACTCCGAGCCCGTTATCTATTATCGTTAGTGCCAAGTGTTTTAGAAGTTGTCCTGGTAAGCGCGTCTCCGCGTTAGTTTCAGGTCCTGTAGCACAGAAGATTTCACGTTCAGCGTAAAGTTATAATTCCGGTAAAGGCCAAATGGCGTAATGTTTAATGCCATTTGCCAGCAATGCAGATCCCGGCTGATGTTTAAGGTCGTAGCCCCGATTGATTTACTTCTGAAATCATAACCGGTCACGAAATTAAACATCATTTTTTTGGTAAACCTCAGGCTTCCGGATACGCTTAGTTGTGGTGTATAAAATTCTTTTTCGCTTCCGTCTAGCTGGTTGGCAGCAGAATAGTTGATGGAAGAGGAAATTCTTAAAGACCAGGGGATATTAAAATCATAATACGAGGCAAGCCCGTTGTTGCGCAACATTCTTTGCACGTCCGGGTTATTGGCCCGGGCCTCTTCCACCTCATCGCTTTCTTTACTATTGCTCTCTCCACTCAGGTCAAAGTCAAGAGACGCATACATATTTCTCATTTTGGCAATGGGACCTTCTTTTTCGATAGAATAATAGCGCGTCCTGCGCCCGTTCTCCCAATGATAAGGGTCAAAAGCACCCCCGAATGAGATATTGAATTTTTGCAGGATACTGGTCCGGCCGCTAAAGGTGATGTTGGTCAAGTTGTTGGAATCCGCAAAAAAGTTGTAATTGGCACCGATAGACAAACCATCGATCAGCGTGATATTCTTGGTACCTGTAGAGTCTTTGGAACGTACTTTGATCTGCAGGTTATTGTTGATGCTGATGCCCGCAGAGCCATTGGGTAATGGGGTTGTCGGTCCCATGATGGCACTTGGAGAGGCTGAATACGGTGAATTGTAGCTTAATCTTCCGTTCGCATCATAATAATCATAAAAATAATTGAACGGTGAACGGGCAAATCCGGGTGTATAGTTGAAATTCAAAGATGGGGTAATCACGTGGCGGATACCCATTAAATTCCCTTTTTTAAACATTTTTAAACCATAAATCCTTGTATTCAGGCTACTGTTAAAACTAAAATCTCTTGTGGCAAAAAAGCCCGTTTTTGTTGCGGTATCATTGCTGAGCCGGGATTGATTCCAGGTGTAGAAAGTTTGCTTGGTATTCCAATACTCATTGTAAGGAATGCTGAAGTTCCAGTTGATAAATCTTAAAACATTATAGGTCGCTGATATGGCCGCCGTATGCTTTATCCCGTTGTCAAACTGTTCAAAAGATAAGTTCCGGAAGCTAAAAGCGGTATCAATAAAATTGATCCGGTTCTGCGCAGCAAAGTTATAGGTAGCGGATATTTTTTCATACCATTTGTCTTTACCTACCCGGGTTTTACGCTGGAAAGGGGTTATCTGGGCTACGTTGAACGAAATGTCCGGCAAGGTAACGGTAACCTGCCCGGTTTGGGTACTTTGGTTATGGTTCGCCGCAGCGGTAAAAGAATATGGTTTCCCTACCCAGGTTTTGGAGTAGGCGATGGTGGACCGGTATTGGTTGTTCAGTTGCATATCGGCCGTCATCCCGTTTACCCGGTTATAGCCACCGGTGCCGGCCTCTACATTAGCGGTAAACGTAGCTCCGGGCATGGCTCTCTGGTCTACGGTATGTTTCCACCTTACTTTAAAATCTTTTTGACTCACCGCGTTGGCATCAAACTTTTCACCTATAAGCGTGTAGGTATAATCAATATTTAAGGCCCCGTTATACTTATAGCGTTTAGAGTATTCCGTACTTCCGAAAACGCCGAAGCCGCCCTTGGAAAAATAATCGAACATGATAGAAGCACCGATATACTTATTGATATCCACGTAGTAGCCCATGCGCTGCAGTCCCACGCCCCGGTTACCGGCTAAGGTGTAGGTGGGCAGGATAAAACCGGATTTCTTTTCCGGGTTAATCGGGAATATACCAAATGGAAATAATAAAGGAGTAGGCAGATCCGCAATTTCCAGGTGTGCTCTTCCCGATGCGGCTACTTTATTTGGAATAACCTTGATCTTCCGTGCATTGATACCAAAGTGCGGGTGCTCCAGGTTACAGGTTGTATAGACATTCTTATAGCCGAAAATAGATTGGTCGGGGTTTCTTTTTACCTGGTAACTGTTGATATATGCCTCTCCATATTGCATACGGGCGTTACGTACAATAGCGCGCCTGCTTTTAAAGTTGTATCTTAAAGAATCATAGGTAAAGGTCTCGGACCCTTGTTTGAACGATTGTTCTGAAATTTTACGCCTGTTCGTGTCATATTCCGGGTAAGCGCTGATCACGTTTACTTTTTGATTGAATTCCACCACGCCCGATTTTAATTCCAGGTCGTCCTGCTTCATCTGCGCATCACCGTAGAGGTAATAGATGCTGGTTTCCATATCTAAAATAGCAGAATCCCTGGCGCTGGAAACTACTTCATTTTCCGGCGCGTCCGGGCTGATCTTAATACCCAGCGCTGTTCCTTTCTTTGCAGTAGTATCATTCGCTTTAGCATTGCCGGACCCGTTTGCCGGATTGGAAGTGGAATCCGTGTTGATTTGCTGTGCAAAAACGGCATTGTTGCCTAATAGCAATAGCAAGGAAAGCAACGTAAATCCCGCTGCTTTCATTTTACCCCAGACTCTTCCTGATACATCCATCATAAAAATACGCCGCAAAATTACTATTTCTTTATGAGCAAAAAAGGGTTAAAAATTATGTATTGGCTTAACCTTCTATTATATTTGCAGTCAAAGCAAATATTTAGACTCAATTTTGTCGAGAAAGCTTAGTGCTTAGCTCTATAGTCATTTATAACGTATGAAGTTAATGAAAAGTATTAAACTGCTGGTATTCGTCTTATTCACATTTGTATGCGGATCTGTTTTCGGGCAAAGAAAAATGAACCATGTCGTACTGGATGCCGGCCATGGCGGTAAAGATCCCGGGGCCATAGGCTCTTTCTCTAAAGAAAAAGATATAGCCTTAGCCGTCACCCTTAAAGTAAGAGATATACTTAAAAGGGAATCACCACAATTAAAAACCACCTTAACCCGGGACAGCGATTTCTTTGTAGAATTAAAAGGAAGACATGCTATTGCCAATAAAGCCAATGCGGACCTGTTTGTTTCTATACATATTAACTCTACTGCTGGTACGACAACAAGAGTACAGGCCGGATCCAGAAAAGTGAAAAAAGGAAAGAAATGGACCACTGTGCCTGTTTATAAAACCATACATAACAGGAGTACGAATACCTCCGGAACAGAAACCTATGTGCTTGGTCTTACCCGTAATGACCAGAAAGAAAAAGCGATTGGGGAATTCGGCGAAACAATTGCCGAAGAGCCGGGTTTGCTGGATGAAAATGATCCGACTACAGCGATTCTTATTGCACAATATTCACAGGCTTTTTTAAGCAGGAGCGTAACGCTGGGCAGTAAGGTGCAGCAAAATTTTGCAAAAGCCGGCCGTAATAACCTGGGCGTGAAGCAGAAAAGCCTTGAAGTACTGGCGGGAAGTGCTATGCCGGGTGTACTGATTGAACTAGGGTTTATTAATAACCAGGAAGAAGAGGCCTATATGAATTCGGAAGCGGGTCAGCAGGCACTGGCCAATGCGATAGCAACAGCTATATTGGACTACAAAAAAGAAACGGAAAAAAAATAATCCGGAATTAAACGAAATAGCTACCTTAGGGTCATAAAAGTGTAAAATTATGAATAGAATTATAGTCATATCCGGTCTGAGCCTTGTGATTGCATTAGGTATAGCCTGTAGTCCAAGGAAGGCGGCAACGCCTGCGTTTGATCCGGCCATGATGTCTAAAGAGGTCGCACTGCAGCAATATACCAGTGCACAGATTGCAGAAGGTGAGGCTTTGAATAATGCTAAATGTGGCACCTGTCATAAATTGTATGCGGCGGGCCAATTCGCAGCACCGCGCTGGCACCAGGTATTGAACCGTATGCTGCCTAAAGCCAAAACTACAGAAGAAGAAGGGAAACTGATCCGTGCTTATATTATTGCTAATTCAAGAACAGTCAACTAAATTTACAATAGATATTTTATCGACCTCAGTCATTTAGGCTGAGGTTTTTTTATGTGCTGCTGCTAAAATAAAATCAAAACAAGATTTATTGATAATGTTATTGCACTATTTTATATAACTTTATAAGGTGAACTGGCGCATTTCAATATTATCATTATGTTACCTTTTGTTTTTTCAAGGGCAAAAGAGCTATGCGCAAAATATTGATATCTACCAGGACGTATTTACAGTTCCGGCGATAACGCCTGCATTAGAACGGTTTGAAGGTGTGGTGACGGTAGCGCGCGTGGAGGAATACATTGCTGAGTTGCAAAAAAGTGACTATAATAAAGTGATCGTTGCGCTGGCGGCGTATAAGTCCGAACATCAATTGAGCGACTGGATGTATTATCAGGTGGTAAGACGTACGGCTAATTACCTCAGCCCTAAAGCAAAGAATTATAATGACTATACTTTGTTGAAATGGTTGTTGATGCGGCAAACCGGTTATGATGTCCGCCTCGCTGTAATTGACCATAAACTTCTATTTTATACGCGTAGTGATGATGAAGTGTATGATATCCCTTATTTTGAGCTGAACAGTAAGCGTTATGTATGCCTGAACCGGCACGATTTTGAGGCGATTCCTTTTGCCAGCCAGGAATTACTTTCTGTGCCTATGCCCCGTTCTGAAAATGCATTGGCTTCTTTTTCTTATAAAATAGCACAGCTGCCTGAATTTACGGAGAACAATTTCAGTAACCGCTTCCTGGATTTTACCTTCAGGGGTAAAGAATATCACTTTAATATAAGGGTGAATAATGCTTTGGATACATTGTTTGCCAATTACCCGGTAGTCAATTATGAGGCTTACTTCAATATTCCAATGAGTAAAACTACTTATAACACCTTGATGCCGGAACTGAAGCATGCGGTGGCGGATATGAGCCGGCAGGATGGTGTGGCCTACCTGATGGAATTTACCCGGAATGCTTTTGCTTACGAGAGCGACCTGGATGCGATCGGTAAAGAGCAAAGGAATGCTCCTGAGCTGACCCTGCTCCGGGATAAGAGCGATTGCGACGATCGCGTGGCTTTGCTGTACTTTTTTATTAAAGAGATTTATGACCTGCCCATGGTCGTGGTCCAGTATCCTTCCCATGTTCTGCTGGGCGTTTCGCTGGAAGGTGTAAAAGGGTTTGAAATACCTTATAAGGACCGGCAATATATTGTAGTGGATCCTACGCCGCAATCCGTACCTTTGAAAATCGGCGAGATCGGTAAAAAGTATAAAAAGCAAGCTTACGAGATCGCTTATGCTTATAAGCCTTAATGTATGAAATACACCCTTCTTTTCTTTTTCCTTTTATTTAGCGTAAAAGGGACTTTTGCTGAATGCGGCTTTGCCGGGATTTCAGTTTTTCCTACAGCAGATACCATCAAACAAAATCCGGTTTTTATTTTAACTGGTGGACTTGGCTCCAGCGAAGTTGTTTTCGGGCTGCATCAGCAACATAGTGTTTCCTTAAGGAGTAAAACAGATACTGTTCATTTAGTAGTGAAAGAAATATTAGTAGGCGAATTTTTTGATGTTCAGGCAATTTTAGTGCCTTTCAAAGCACTTAAAACCGGGGAGAAATATGTTTTGCATATAAATAATTTGGATACTGGTCGTTATGGCTTGGTCCGCGAATCAGATGTTTTTAAAATAGGAAAATACGAGTGGCCCGCTAAGCCTGTCACCTATTTTGTTGAAGCCGGAAAAGATGTTGCGGCACCTGTAGTAAACGGAATGCCTGTAGAGGTGGCCAAAACATTACATAGTTATGGTTGCGGTCCTGAAACCTATGTTAAATTCACCAATACTGCATCGGATGATGCAGAGATGATGGTTCGGGCGACTGTGAAAAGCCTGCAAAGCGGAACAGAAACTTCATTTTATATCCCTTTGCTTCGAAACAAAATATGGATAGGCAGGCATATGTGTGGTGGTGCCTTTGACTTTATGGACGGTTTGGACTACGAAGTTAGTTTTACCTATATGGACGCTTATGGCAACAAGACAATCTGTAAAGGTGATCCTGTAAAGTTTGTCAAACCAACAGTTGAGTCTCCGCCTAACTGGCGAAGAGAAGGGGATATGATCGTTGAAATTGAGGAAGAGTAGCGCTTGTCTTTTAATGCTGATCTGACTTGAAATTCTTCGTACCTTAGCGACATTCAAAAAATGTCATAGATGAAGAAAGTTTGTTTCCTGTTTTTGTTTAGCCTGGGCGGCTTGGCTTATGCCCAGGAGAACCTTGAATACCAATTACCCTCTAAAGAAATCTACCAGCTTGCCGACTATACCCGTGCTCCTTCTGTGAATATGGACACGAAGAAGGAATATATGCTGCTGACCTATAGAAATACCTATAAATCGCTGGAAGATCTCAACCTGGAAGAATTAAGACTTGCTGGTTTAAGAGTAAATACGAAAACGAATATCAGCGCTACGGCGAGCTATATCAATAATATTAAACTGCGTAAAGTAACAGCGTTTAAAGCAGAACCAACACAGGTGAAAGGGCTGCCGGCTAATCCGCGTATCGCTAATCTTTCCTGGTCGCCGGATGAAAAGAAAATTGCCTTCACACATACTACGGATAAAGGAGTAGAATTATGGGTAGTTGATGTGGCCACTGCTACTGCAAAAAAACTTACTGCGGATAACCTGAATGCCAACCTGGGTAGTCCCTATACCTGGTACCGGGATAATGCACGCTTACTGGTAAAAGTGATCCCGGCTAACAGGCCTGCGCTCATCAATGCTAAAGAAGATTTGCCGAAAGGTCCGATTGTGTCCAATGCAGAAGGGAAAACTTCCCAGAACAGGACATATGCCGATTTGTTGAAGAATAAAACCGATGAGCAGAATTTTGAAACCATCGTCAACTCAGAATTGTATACCGTTGACCTGGATGGCAAGCCTGAATTGTTTTTAGGAAAAAATATGTATGCCGGAGAGAGTTTTTCCCCGGATGGTAATTACCTTATGCTGTCAGTGATCAAAAGACCTTTTTCCTATATCGTTCCTTTGAGCAGGTTCCCCAGCGAGACGAATATTTATAAGCTGGATGCTACATTGCTTAAGCAGGTAAATAATGTGCCTTTGACAGAAATTATGCCGAAAGGCTTTTCCAGTGTGCGCACCGGTAAGCGTAGTCTTTCCTGGCGGGATGATAAACCCGCAACTTTATTTTATGTAAGTGCTTTGGATGATGGGGATCAGGCGAAACAGGCTGATTATCGGGATGAACTGTTTTTATGGGCAGCTCCCTTTGAAGCCCCGGCTAAAAGCATAGGTAAAACTATACAACGTTTTGGCGGAGTAGATTGGGGTAATGAGAAAGTAGCGCTGGTGTATGATCAATGGTATGATACCCGTAATCAAAGAACTTATTTGTTCGATCCATCAGGCAGTAACGAAAATCCCAAGAAAATAAGTGATCGTAACTTCCAGGATATTTACAGCGATCCCGGTAACCCGGAAACACGTAAAAATGAATATGGCATGGAAGTGCTGGCGATTGAAAATAATAATCTCTACCTGATAGGAGCGGGTTATACGCCTAAGGGTCAATTTCCATTCATAGATGAGTTAAACCTGGAGACCTTAAAGACCAAACGTTTATATCAAAGTAATCTTAAAGATAAAAAAGAAGAGATCCTTTCTATCGAAGATTTTAAGAAAGGCCAGGCACTGGTGCAGCTCCAGTCTGCAACTGAATACCCGAATTATTACTTCCGGAATTTTAAAAAATCAGGTGCAGTACAGCAGATTACCTTTAATGCCAATCCTTTTGAAAGCATCAAAGGCGTCTATAAGGAAGTGATCAAATATAAAAGGGCTGATGGCGTTGAGTTGAGCGGTACCTTGTATTTACCTGCCGGTTATGACAGGACAAAGAAAGAAAAATTGCCTTTGCTGATCTGGGCTTACCCGCAGGAGTTTAAAGATAAGAACAGCGCCGGCCAAAGTAACCAGAACCCGAATGAATTTACTTTCCCTTATTATGGTTCCTTTGTTTACTGGGTGACCAAAGGTTATGCAGTATTGGATGATGCTTCTTTCCCGATCATCGGTGAAGGGGATAAAGAACCTAACGATGACTTTATCAACCAGTTGGTAGCGAATGGAAAAGCCGCGATTGATGCGGTGGATGCTTTAGGCTATATTGATCGTACACGCGTAGGTGTTGGGGGCCATTCTTATGGTGCTTTTATGACCGCAAATCTTTTGACGCATAGCGACCTGTTTGCCTGTGGTATTGCCCGCAGTGGTGCTTACAACCGTACTTTGACACCTTTTGGATTCCAGTCGGAGCAAAGGAACTTCTGGGATGTACCGGCTATTTATAGCGGTATGTCACCCTTTAATACTGCTGATAAAATGAAAAAACCAATCCTGCTGGTGCATGGGGAAGCGGACAATAACCCGGGTACTTTTACTTTACAGACCGAGCGTTATTTTCAGGCATTAAAAGGGTTGGGTGCCAATGCGAGGATGGTGATCCTGCCTAAAGAAAGTCATAGTTATGTAGCCCGTGAAAATATTATGCACTTATTATGGGAGCAGGAGCAATTCCTGGATAAATATTTGAAACCAGTTAAGTAATAATTCTTAAAAGAAAAGGACCTTGTCGTAATTATTGGCAAGGTCCTTTTTTTATTTGAATAAAAAATTTGAATTAATCCAGGCGGTAAATTTCACGGATCGCCTCGAGGTGATGCTGGAAGTCGATATTCAGGTCTTTTACCTGGCCGTCACGCAGGTCAAAAACCCAGCCATGTACGGTCAATCCACGCTCTCTTACGGCTCTTTGTACCACTGCTGTTTTCAATACATTGATGCATTGCTCCTTTACATTAACTTCTACTAACCGGTCATAGCGCTGATCGATATCTTCTATAGCATTCAACTCGTCCTTGTTAAGGCGGTAGGCATCGCGTATGTTCCGCAGCCAGGGATTCAGGATCCCCATGTCGGCCGATTGCATGGCTGCTTTCACACCGCCGCAATTGTAGTGCCCGCATACGATTACATGCTCTACTTTTAAGTGTTCTACGGCGTAATTGATCACAGACATTACATTCAGGTCTACATTGTTCACCAGGTTCGCTACATTCCGGTGTACAAATGCCTCTCCGGGTTTCAATCCGATGATCTCCTCAGCAGTTACCCGGCTATCAGAGCAACCGATGTAAAGAATCTTTGGTGCCTGGCCGGAGGCGAGCTTGTTGAAATAATCGCTGTCGTTTTTTAATTGTTCAGCAATCCATTGTTTGTTGTTTTCAAATAATTTTTCAATGTTCATATGGTATGTTGTTAAAGATTATGTGTTCATGCTCCAGTATTTCCTGAGGAACCATTCCAGGCTTGCAAATGCCAGGATCAGGAAGAATAACCAACGTTCATCAATGATCGGTTTATTTTGGGACCGGGTATGGATAAGTGGTTTTATCTGGGTATTATTTTTCAGGCTGTCCTGTAGCTGGCTGAAGTTGTATTGAGTGAAGAAACTACCCCCGGTTTTACTCGCCAGCTGGTACATCAATTGGAAATCGGCATGTGTTCTTAAAGCTTCCAGTGGGATGTCGCTGACGTGTAATAGCCCGAAGTCTTCGTAGCTCTTGCCTTTCCAGCTTACCGTACCTTTAAGATTGTAGTCGCCCGGCGCCAGCAGTCCTGCCTGTAAACGGTAGGCATTGCCCGATTTTTCAAAATTATAATTCAATGTTTTGCCTTCGGAGCTAAGGCTGAGTTTGGCTTCCGGTTCATTGATGAGCTCGCCATTAGGGTTGCGCAATTCAGCAAGAATGATTGCGGGCTCATTGTCTGTTATGTTATTTTTGAGCACATTGATCTTGAAAGGCTTGTTGTCTTTGTCGATCTGCAGGAAGCTTAAGGTCTGCCGGATCAGCTCATGCGTAGTATTGTAATTGTTGAAATTTTTATATTCATATATAGACCATCGCCAGAGGTCTTCTCCTATTAATATGCTATTAGGGATCGCTCCTGGGTAGTAGTTCCAGATAGGCGTTCCGTATTGATCGTTTAAAAGGGTTTGTTCTGTAGGGGCGAGGCCGGCCGCAATTGTTGACATGGGCGGCATTTTGGGAAGTACCGCGCGTATCCCCGATGGTAGCGTAAATTGGTTAAAGGTTTCTTTTAAGCTGGGTTTTATGCTGCGCGCAGGGATGAAGGTAATGCCCGGAACGATTGCTTTAAGGGTCGGAAGTGCGTTGGGACTGGTGGTGGTGCCTACGATATACCAGGTTGGTAGATTGGTTTTTTCTTTAGGGACACATTGATAAGCGATCAGTATATCAAACTCGTTACTATTGGCAGGCATATTGCCACTTAGATTTTGAACCAGTTCAAATTGGCTGGCTTCATTCAGGGCCTGTTTGATCACCGCGATGTCGGGGTGGGGGGCCTGGGCCAGTAGTAATACTTTAGTTTTCTTTTCTTTTACTTCTATGATCACGGATTGGCTGTTGTTCTGCAGGTTTGTTTCCCCTTCAGTTGCGGCAAGCGCGATGGTATATTTCTGCGGCCCGGCCTGGTTGGCTTTTGTAGCAAAGCTCAGGCTTCCCGCGTAATTATTATTGCTGATGCTGATATTTTGGGTAGCAATTGTTTTGCCCTGGTAGATCAGGGATGCAGTAGTTTGTTTGCCGCTTAATCCTGTCGCTACAAAATCTGCAAAAATCTCGAAGCTGTTGTTGAGGGCAATCGTTTTGTTGGCATATATACCAGATAGGCTCAGGTCTTTGGGTGTCGTGCTGTCGCCCAGTGCAATGCTGTAGACAGGTATGGGCTTGGCTAATTGTAGAAAAGAGGGGTTGCTGCCCTGGTTGTAAATGCCATCAGAGGCCAGGATGATAGCGCCCAGGTTTTTATCTTGGTATTGAGTGCTGATCTGTTCCAGTGCCTGTGTGATATTGCTTGCTTTCTGATCGTAAGTTAAAATGCTGTCTTTGTAGAGTGCTGATCCGAAGCCGAATTGCAGAACCGTGTATTGCTGTTTTAGTTTTTCAAGTAGTGTAGCCTGTTGTGTTTTGTATTTTGCTTCGAAACCACCAAGTGATTGTTTACTGGAAGTGGAGATATCCTGTAACCAGATAATGGTGGGTTTTTCTTCTTCGTGTGTTAGGCCTGAAAAAACAGGGGCTAAAAGCAGGAGTGCCGTTAAGCTGCCCAGGAAGCATCGTAATAAAGCAGGAAGCCACCTGAGTGGCACTTGTTTTTGTTTGTCTTTCCTATAAACTAAAAAAGCAAGTAGTATTCCAAAAATGATCGCGATCGTCCAGTATAACCAGGTCATGTGTTTTTTGCAAAGCTTTGCGTAAAGATAGGGGAATATGTTTTTTGTTTTTGATTGATGTGGATTTTTTATTGCAGCACTTGTTGAAAATAGTAAGGGGCTATCCCGGCGATTTTTTTGGGTTTTGTTTTTTTGTAGGAGGGGAGTCGGGCGTTGTTTTGTGAACACTATTTTCTGTATCGTTCAGGCATAAAAAAAGAGCCATTACAGAAATGTAACGGCTCCCGAACTTTACTTACTAACCCATCGTAAGTACTGCAAATTTCATAAAAATAAATGAAATAGAGAAATGTTTTTTGGCTTATTTGGTATTAATTTATTGTTGTATATGATGGTTCTTTGTCGAATTTTCAGTACAAAAACGATCAAATTGTGACAAAATGTCTTTATTTTATTTTTTAAAAAGACATTTTGTCTTCATTTTTTCCTGGTATCAAACTTGTTCTATCCTGTTAAACAATTTTGTACAACAATAAAATAAAAACAATAATATTATGAAAAGCAACAATGCAATGAGAAATTTTGGTGATTTAATGGAAACCTTATTTGAAGGAAGAGTAGCACCTATGTTCCGCGAAGAACACCTGAATCATAAAATGCAACCACCGGTAAATATTTCGGAGTCAGAGAAAACTTTTAATATTGAAGTACTGGCTGCAGGGATCAATAAAGAAGATATTAAACTACAGGTTGTAGATAATATGCTGACCATTTCTTATGAAAAAAATGAACCTGCCCAAGAGCCGAAAGGAAAAGTATTGCGCCATGAATTTGTGGTAAGATCTTTTAAAAGAAGCTTTACTTTAGGAGAAAGCGTAGATGCAGAGAAAATTAATGCCAGCTATGAAAATGGTATCCTGAATGTTGCTTTACCAAAAAAAGAAGCCGTTAAGCCAACACAAATTGAGATTACGGTAAAATAATCAATCAAAAGATTAATGAGTATCCACAATGCGAACGCAAGAGCGTTCGCATTTTTTTGTCTAAAGGGCAACAGTAATTAATTTTTAGTTTTTAGTTTTCAATTTACCTTTGTGCCGGAAAATTATCTGTTGCTGTTCAACTGTGGAAGAAATTTTAATATTGAACTTATTAATTATATGCTGATTTTAAACGTTACCTCAAAAGTGGCTCACCATATAGAGCCCGAATGGAAAACCTGGATCCGGGAAGTATGGATTCCCAAAATGCTGGCTACCGGCCTGTTTGGAGAGTTCCGGTTTTGCAAACTGCGGGAAAATGATGATGACGAAGGCCGGATGTATGTCGTACAGATGTATTGTGACAGTGAGGAAAATTACCAGACTTTCTTAAAAGAGCATGACGAGGTGATCCGCCAGGAGGCTTATGCGCAATTTGGAGATGCTTTTATTTCTTTCAGAACCGTAATGGAAACCTTGCATTAATATTGCTTATGAACCGGTACCGTACTCTTTTTTTTGACCTGGATCACACCCTCTGGGATTTTGAAGCCAACTCTTATGCGACCTTGGATCACATCTACCGGAATTTTGCGCTGGATCAAATAGGCATTGTTGATTTCGAAGCTTTTTACCAGGTGTACAAAGCGCATAATGAACGTTTATGGGACCGCTACCGCAAGGGGTTTATCAAGCGGGAGGAGTTGAAGTGGAAACGGATGTGGCTGGCTTTGCTGGACTTTAAAATTGCGAATGAAAAGCTGGCCCGGGAGATGGCTGCTGTATTTATTGAACTGTTGCCCAGGCAGCAACAATTGTTTCCTTACACTATTGAGGTACTGGATTATTGTAAAGCGAAAAGCTATGACCTGAGCCTGATCACTAACGGATTTGAGGATACGCAATGGAAAAAGCTCGAAACTACCGGGCTGAGTACTTATTTTAGCCATGTGGTCACTTCGGAAAAAAGCAATAGTGTCAAACCGGAACCGGGAATTTTTGAATATGCTTTGAGCCTGAGTAACAGCAAAGCGGATCAGGCTTTGATGATCGGGGACAACCTGGATGTGGATATTGCGGGTGCTATGGGTGCAGGTATAGACCAGGTGTATTTCAACCCGGAGAAAGTGGACCATCAACACAGTCCTACTTTTGAGATCAACTGTTTGCGGGAATTGATGGGGATTCTTTAGCCTTGCTTAGTATTCCTGAAAAGATAATTTATTAGCGAGGTTTTGCGCCATCTGTGTATAGTATATACTTTTTTTGTATCTTAGTTTTTTAACTTCAGGCTTACACCGGATGCATACATTATTACCTTTTTTGCTGGCTATGATAGCGGCCATTGTCCTGCTGAATATGTGGGCCGCGAAACTTAAAATTGCCTACCCGATACTTTTAGTGATCGCCGGCTTGTTCATTAGTTTTATTCCCGGCTTACCAGCCGTAAAAATTAACCCGGACCTTATCTTTCTTGTTTTCCTGCCGCCTTTATTATTCGAGGCTTCCTGGTCGGTTTCTTTTAAAGAGATGCGAAAGTGGTGGCGCATCATTACCAGTTTTGCCTTCCTGGTTGTTTTCTTTACCGCACTTTCCGTCTCGGTAGTCG
>Ga0256787_1000032_pt1 | contig 28518 bp, 23 predicted proteins | sample MC6MC0938MT_FD_189994 | JGI IMG/M metagenome (GOLD analysis project Ga0256787, IMG submission 189994) | Metatranscriptome of enriched soil aggregate microbial communities from Iowa State University, Ames, United States - MC6-MC0938-MT... | ecosystem: Environmental > Terrestrial > Soil >... | reverse complement strand
GGAAGGTAAAGCTTCCAGCTTACGGATAAAGTCTGAAGCTTCTCTTACATAAGCTTCTATATAAGCAAGTTTACTCTGTGGCAATTGCCTTATAATATCGAAGCATCCATTCGGCTCATACCTTTTCTGACACACAGCAAGCATCAGCAGAAATGAGCCAAAAGGCGGAAGACCATTTGGCCGTAGCAGATTCAGTAGCTCTTCAACAAGCACGCGATAGGCTATGGCTCCATAACCAGGCACACTCAATAAATTATTATCCGTATTGCCCCTGGCATCGGGAACATCTTCATCAGATTCCCATTGCCAGAAATAATCTTCATAGGATTGAAAATAGGCATTCAGTTCCATTAGTAAATATTTTCAGTCAGTCGAAATGAGCTTACGGAGAGCTCCCTGAGCATCGCTTTAGGGATGGCTCTGTAGCTGCCATTTTGCGCCCACAGCAGCCAGTTGCTTTGGTCCGGGTTATACTTTTGTTGTAACAATATACTCAGGTTAGCAAACTCAAAATCCCAACCGGATGGTAAGAGATGTCCGTCTTTTTGCCAATAGGATTGCCCGGGGAATGCCAGTAAAGGAGTACCGATAATCAAGGCTTTATTCCCTACAACGGTCCACTTCATGAGGGCCAGTTTAAAGGCAGGCGTATTGACTATGGTATTCTTAATGGCTTTCATGTTCGCGCAAAAGGCAAAGGCGATCTGCTCTTCTTCTTTTTGTACCAAACGGGCCGCCACTTTTTCGTGGATTCCAAAATAATTGTGATTAAAATCAGGCCAGGTCAGCTGCAATGCCCTCTCTACAGGAGACCATAGCAAAGCAGTGGGCATTTTTTGGGAAGGTACTAGTGCATTCCTTAAAAACAGCAAACCATCCCGCAGCAAATACACGACCAGCCCAGGTAATTGTTTTATTTCAGGCGCATTAACCTGCTCTTCTGTAAACCCTTTGAGCCATATTTTATCTTCTTCTATCGCTACCTGTATATTACCCCAGTTCCTTATCGTTCCCAGCAAGTCTATTGCCTCGTAAGGTAATTCCGCGCGATAATCATTTAGATGGATTGCAGCATCTTTTGCCATAGCTTATCAATTTCTTCCTGTACAAATTGCTTCTTTTCGCCCTGCCGGATCCAGTCACAGCGGTTCTGTAAATAACGCAGCTTATCTTTCACCACGTTTTGCTCTTCAAAGCTGATCTGTGGTGTATGCCATTTTTCTACCAAAGCTTTTACATCTTTCATGATCTCTTCCGGATCCGGCGCTTTATGCTGCATCGCTTGCGGATGTGATTTAGGATGATCGTCACTTTCTATTACCCGGTTAATAATTCCCTCTAATATCTCTACCTGCTCTTCAGTATCCCAGATATGTTTCAGTATCCACAGGTCCGATTTCGTAGCTACGGTTCTGCCGCAAATCAGCGCGCTGGCGGCTATAAGGTTTTGCAATTTCACTGCCCTGCGGTCTGAGATAGCAATGCCCGTATTTCTCAAACTTATAATCGTATTGAGGTATACTTCATAAACCGGGTTCAGGTCTACGGTACGGCACTGGTCTTGCAGGTGGCGGACCTCATCAGACGTAATGCCGGGTATTTCCATATCTGCAGATTGTTCCAGTTTACGGCCGGCAAGTAATACCTGGTGGAGCAGGTCCGGCGGCACGTTCTCTACCATCACCCGGATCAGGAAACGGTCAAATAAGGCGTTCAGGGCCTCATCCTCGGGCAGTACATTACTCGCCCCTACAAACATTAAAGCCGGTAATTGCTTCGACTCTTTTCCTCTTTTGAACATCTTTTCATTGAGGGCCATTAAGAGCGAGTTCAGAATTGCCGAATTTGCATTAAAAATTTCATCCAGGAAAACCATAGCAGCTTCCGGCATCATACCCGCGGTATTCGTGAGCAATTCTCCTTCTTTGAGTTTGCGAATATCAAACGGACCGAAAATCTCATTGGGTTCGGTAAACCGGGTGAGCAGGTATTCAAAGTTTTTACCGTCTTTTACGGTGCCGGCGAGCGTCCTTACTATCGCAGACTTTGCGGTACCCGGAGGACCGTATAAAAAAGCATTTTCTCTTGCGAGCAGGCATATGCCCAACAGGTCAACGACATCGTTCTTTCCTACAAAAGTTTCTTTTACATAAGAAAGTACCGCATTTAGTTTAGTGATATCGGGTGTCATTTGTGTTCTTGATTTATAGTTTTCAGGGTCTGCCAGAACTGGTTTTTATAAAGTCCGAAGGCAGCGTGCAATAATTGATTAATATAAGGTATCTCCGCGCGCTTATAGTCTTTCGTCGCCACGACCCGGTCCAGGTATAGTTTTTGATAAACCGGGTCTGCCAGTTCGGACTCCCAGTCGATTACTTCAATTTCTATAGCGCTTCCTATGGCTGAATAATGGAATTGTTTTAAATAACGTTCCAGCACAGGAAGCAACGGATCCTTGCTATCGGCAATATTTAGCTGCGTATAGATTTCTGGTAAAAAGCGCAGGCTCAGGTCTGCCGATAATTTTGCAGCCAGGGTTATTGGCCCATTCATTTCAGGAAATAAAGTGGCCAGGTCTTTTATTGTATTTTCCCGGATCAATAAAAGCTGGGCACTGTAAAAGATCGTTTTTGCCGCCCATAAAGCACTTGCTGCATCAAAGTCAACCGCTGTCGGGAATGCCATGCTTTCCAGCTCAAATTCAGACCGCAACAGATCAATCACCGCTACGGTATCTGTGTTTGATACCATTTTTAGCTTGCTGAAAATAGTGAGGTTACCGGCTTTACGTAGTTCGTACAGGGTTTTAAAAAAAGAAGATGCTGTTTTCATGGTGCAGCAAAATTATAATTATTTATTATTTGTCTGGTTACGTTTTTATAAACGAAAAAAGCTCTAAGATTGCTGTATCAATCCCAAAGCTTTTATTAATTGAAGTTTATATTGTCCTGTTTAATCTGCCTGAAGTAAGTCCATTAAAGCATCCAGCTTTGGTTCCAGGATGATTTCTGTTCTCCGGTTTTTCGCCCGGCCTTCAGCCGTTTCATTCGACTCCAGTGGTAGATATTGGGAGCGGCCACTGGCAGTGATACGTAAAGGATCTACGCTGTAATCTTTGGACAGTATTCTTACAATGGAAGTCGCTCTTGCCACACTTAAGGCCCAATTATCTTCGAACCTTACTTTGATCGGTACAGAGTCCGTGTGCCCTTCTACATTAATATTAATATCCGGGTTGCTATTTAAAACTTCCGCAAGCTTAGACAAGGCATTCTTGCCTTCCGCGTTCACCGCTGCGCTGCCTGAAGGGAACAGTAAGCTTTCCTGCATACTGACATAAACTTTCCCGTCTTTTTGGGTTACGGTTAACTGGTCGGAGCGGAAACCTTTTAAGGCTTCTGCCATTTTGTTTCTTAAGAGTTCTGATTGGGCTTTTTGCTTATCAATGATCGCCTGCATGTTTTTCAGCTTCTCCTGTTGCTCCGTCAGTCGCTGGCTGTTCTCATCCAACAGGGATTGCTTGACTTTTAAATTTTCATTTTGGGCATCGATTTCAGCTGCGGCACTGTTATTGGCAGATTCCATTAAATGAAGTCTTTCTCTTAAGTTTTCAATATTTTCATTCAAATCCCGATTTTGTTTTTGAGCTCCGGCTAATTTTGAAGTTGCCTCTTTATACTTTTTATTAGACACACAACTCTGCATACCTATACCGAGTACCAATATCCCTAATATCAAATGCTTGCTCCTATTCATAATCTTAAGTTTTAAATCAATTAATATTTTCTTTTTGTTACATAAGCTACCAATTCTTCCATAGCATCCCGGGCTTCCGATTCCGGGAAGGTATGCAATATATCCAGGGCTTCCTGTTGGTACGCTTCCATTTTCTGTCTTGCATAATCAATACCACCGGATTGATTGACCAGTTTGATCACCTCGTCCACCTTTTCGCGTTTATGGCTTTCATTCTTTACTATATATATGATCTTTCTTTTAGTCGCTTCATCTACATTTTGCAAAGTATAAATAAGCGGTAAGGTCATTTTCTTTTCTTTGATATCTATACCTGTAGGTTTACCAATGTTATCGTGCCCATAATCGAACAGGTCATCCTTGATCTGGAAACTGATGCCCAGCTTTTCACCAAACAGGCGCATCCGCTCGGCATCTTCAAAACTCTCATTCACCGACCATGCCCCTGCACCGCAGGCAGCCGCTAAAAGCGAGGCCGTCTTACTCCTGATAATTTCGAAATAGATATCTTCTTTAATATCGAGCTTCCGGGCCTTTTCAATTTGCAGTAATTCGCCTTCACTCATTTCTTTAACGGCAGTAGATACCATTTTTAGTATTTCGTAGTCGCCATGCTCTACAGAAAGCAAGAGCCCTTTGGCCAGCAGGTAATCTCCAAACAAAACAGCCACTTTATTTTTCCATAAGGCATTAATAGAAAAGAAGCCTCTGCGCATATTGGAATCGTCTACGACATCATCATGAACCAGGGAGGCGGTATGCAGCAGTTCTATAAGAGCCGCAGCCCTGAAGGTACGCTCACAGGTCTGGCCGGCAATTTTTGCAGACAGGAAGACAAACATAGGGCGCATTTGTTTTCCTTTTCTTTTAATAATGAACTTCATCACTCTATCCAAAAGCGCTTTACCGGTCTTCACACTATTGGAAAAGTGATCTTCAAATATTTTTAATTCTTCCTCTATTACATTTTTACTCAGATTCATTCAACAGAAATAAAGCGGTCATACATCAGGAGTAGTATTGCCTACCACTCCTATAATTGAATATAAATTCAACCAGATGGCTAAATTAAAACTATAATGCAAGAATGCAGGTATAAATTTTAAAAGTATGATAACAATTATTTTATCCCAATAATCGTTGCGGTAACAGAAAATATGTATTTTGCCCCCTGGTTTTAAATCATACATATCATTGCAAAAACTCATGTTTTTGAAATGTTATTAAGTGAAAATCAGCGGAAATAGGGCGACAAAAAGCTTTGAAATATTTTTTTTATTAAGAATTAGACTATACCTTTGCCAAATATTGTATAGCGTACAAACTAAAAACACTTTATAAACAAATCTCGTTATGGTAAACAAAAAGTACATCTTGTTAGCTGGTTTGTGTGCGGCTATGGCTGCTCCAGCATTTGCACAAGAAACCAAGCAAGCATCATCTTGGAGCGGTAGGGATATGACTTACCGTGGTCAGGTATATGATGTTCTTGACACAGCTTATGTTCCTAAAGGAAGAATGGAGCAACAACGTCAATATTTGAATCACCAATATGCATTCCCTGCAAAACCACGTAACATGTGGGAATTAGGCGTGAATGCAGGTTTCCAAAACATTTTTGGTGATGTAACTTCTAAAATGCCATGGAGCGCATCTTCTCCGTTGAATGCATTAGGATTTGGCGCGTCTATCCGTAAAGCTATGGGTTACACCTTCTCTTGGCGTTTAGCGTATAACTTCCAAAATGCTCAGGGTATCGATTATCGTTCTAACGTAGCAGGTGAAGCAACTGCTTACAATAACCCTTGGTTACAAGATAATCGTTATCAAGGTAACGACCGTGTTTACAGCAACTACAAATACAGAGGTCATGAGTTAACTTTACAATTAGTAGCTGCTTCTAACAACATCCGTTTCCACAAAGCTAAGAATGCGGTAAGCTTCTACGGTTTTGCTGGTGCTGGTGCTTTATTGTGGAACACTCAGGTTGGTGTTGCTAATAGCGGTGGTGCTAACTGGAACTATGCTAACTGGCAGAATACTGATGGTACATTAAGCAAAGAAGGCCAAAAAGAATACAGAAAAGAATTAAAAGACGCTACTTATGTAGATTATTCCCGTGAATATTTAACGAACAAAGGTCGTGCAAATATCGAAATCGGTGATAAATCTTGGGGTTTAGTTCCAGCTTTAGTAGGTGGTGCGGGTATCCAATTTAAATTAGGAGATCGCGTTACCCTTCAATTTGAAGATAAACTTACCTGGACTGGTCTTGACATCTTAGATGCTACTGAAAGCCCTGTGCTTTTAAACAATGATAAAGATATCATGAACTACGCTTCTGTAGGTCTTGGCTTTAACATCGGTAAAAAATCTAAAAACGTTCAGCCATTATGGTGGGTTAATCCTATGGATCATATCTATAATGAAGCTGCTGCTCCTCGTCATATGGTTCTGCCTGATCCGGTATTAGCTGATGATGATGGTGATGGTGTTGCTAACCAATTTGACAAATGTCCGGATACTCAAGCTGGTATTAAAGTTGACGCTTCTGGTTGTCCTCTTGATACTGATGGTGATGGTGTTCCTGACTACATGGATAAAGAACCAATCACTCCTACTTACTGTCAACCAGTAGATGCTGATGGTGTTGGTAAATGTCCTTGTCCAGAAGGTTGTGGTGGTCAGGTTTCGGCTTGTGGTAACATCGGTTCTGGTGCAGTTACTTTCTCTGGTAGTGCTACAACTTTATCTGCTGCTGCTCAATCTCAATTAGCTAACTTAGCTGGTCAAATGAGCGCTAACCCAGAATGTAAAGTAGTGGTAATGGGTAACGCAGGTTCTTCTAAAGTACAACAACAACGTGCTTGGGATCGCGTAAATAAAGTAATCACTTATATGACTGAAACTCAAAACATCAGCCGTGATCGCTTTATCTTCCAATACTCTGGTGCTACAGGTGACGTTAACTCTGTAATGTACCGTTCTGCAAACGATGGTGAAACAGGACCTTCTTCTCAAGCTCCTCCGTTCCCTCACTTGCAATCTAACAAATAATCTAAATCATTAGATTAATCATATTGAGAGAAAGACTATCTTCTGATAGTCTTTCTCTTTTTTATATACCTAATAAAAACAGCTTCGCCTAAAGAGCAAAAGTTTTATCATAGCATTCTGATGCAATAATTTACCTTTGCGCAAAGCACAAGAACAGCCCTGAACGCTGTTCTCAAACTATTCTATTGATATGTATACACTCAAAAAAAGCCTGGGCCAGCATTTCCTTCATGATGAACAAATGTGTCAGAAAATCGTTAGCCAGCTAACAATAGCAGAAGGCTTACAATTATTAGAAGTTGGTCCCGGCGCCGGTGCATTAACCAAGTACCTGTTGAAAAAAGAAGCGATCGATTTTAAAGCAATCGAATTTGATGAAGAGAAAGTTAATTACCTCATCAAAACTTATCCTGAACTCAAGGATAAGATCATACATATTGATTTTCTGAAAGCGGATATTCCTTTTCAGGGCCATTTCTCCATCATTGGCAATTTCCCCTACAATATTTCTACACAAATCCTGTTTAAAGTATTAGAATGGGAAACGCAGGTGGATGAAGTTATTGGTATGTTCCAGAAAGAGGTGGCACAGCGGGTTGCTGCAAAGGAAGGCAATAAAACCTATGGTATTCTTAGTGTACTTATCCAGGCATTCTTTAAAGTAGAATATTTGTTTGATGTTCATGAAAATTGTTTTACCCCACCCCCAAAAGTGAAATCGGGTGTGATCCGCTTAACCAACACACAGAATCCTTACCAGATCGACAACCCTAAGCGCTTTCTGAAAGTGGTTAAAACTGCATTCGGTCAAAGGAGAAAAACCCTGCGGAATGCCTTAAAACCATTACTGCAGGCAGAGCAACTGGCCCATGAAATATTTAATTTAAGAGCGGAACAATTATCTGTTGCGGACTTCGTTAAATTATATAATACCTATTTCGTCCATGCATAAACAAGTACTTACTGTTACCCAGATTGACCCTGTATTAGGCGACTTCCTGGAGCAACAGGGTTATTTCATCAATTATCAATCTAAGCTCAGCCGGCAGGCATTGCTGGAAGAGGCCTCCCGCTATGAAGGCATTATCACCAGTACAAAAATCACCTTTGACCGGGAGATGCTGGATGCCTGTTCCCATTTAAAATGGATCGGCAGGATGGGCAGCGGTATGGAACTCATCGACCTTGTTTATGCACAGGAAAAAGGCATTTTCTGTTGCAGTAGTCCTGATGGTAATGCTAATGCTGTGGCAGAGCAAGCCCTGGGTATGTACTTAAGTTTGCAACATAATATTTTCAAATCAAATACAGAGCTTCAAAAAGGCATCTGGTTACGGGATGAGAACAGGGGTACCGAAATCGAAGGAAAAACTGCGGGTATTATTGGTCTTGGCCATAATGGTTATAGATTTGCCGAAAAGCTAAGCCTCCTGGGCATGAAAGTACTGGCTTATGATATTGAACAAAAGGAAATCAAATCCGGGAATATCATCCAGGTAGATACATTAGCAGCGATCCAATCAGCAGCTGATCTGATCAGTTTTCATGTTCCTTATAATCCTATTACGCATCATTACTTTAACCACGATTTCCTGGAAAAGATGCAGCAACCTTTTGTATTACTTAACCTATCCCGGGGTAAAGTGGTGGCACAATCTGCAGTATCAGAAGGTTTGAAAACGGGTAAAATAACAGGTGCGGCCCTGGATGTATGGGAAAAAGAACCCCTTCATAAAATGAGCCCGGAAATGCAGGCGGAAGCCCAGGAGTTATTAGCACATCCCCACTTTATAGGCACTACGCACATAGGCGGATACAGCCATGAAGCTACTTATAAAATGAGCCTTATCTTAAAGCAGAAGATTGAGAAATACATTTTAAATCTTTAATATTTTTCCTTATTTTTGTAGTATATGGATGCACGCGATATGTCCGAACATTGGGACATATTGTGTGTTTTATTTTTATGTAAAATTTAAACCGGATTTGTTATGTCAACTGTAAACTATGTAACAAAAGAAAGCTTGGAACAAATGCGCGAGGAGTTAACAATTTTGAAGACCAGCGGCAGATCAGAGGTGGCACAAGCAATTGCAGAAGCAAGAGAAAAAGGCGATTTGAAGGAGAATGCAGAATACGATGCGGCCAAAGAGGCTCAGGGCCTCCATGAGGCCAAAATCGCGCAGCTGGAAAGCATCATTGCTAACGCACGTATATTAGACACGAAAGATCTTGACCTAAGCAAAGTATCGGTACTGAGCAAGGTAAAGATTACCAATATGAAAACGAAAAAAGTTGTAGAATATCACCTGGTTTCAGAAAAAGAAGCGGACCTGAAAGCCGGAAAAATTTCTGTGACCTCTCCGATTGGCAAAGGCCTGTTAGGCAAAGCGGTCGGCGATATAGCGGAGATCGATGTACCTGCGGGCAAGCTGGAATTCAGAATTGAAGAGATCGGTCTGTAATTAAAATAGACTTCAAAAAGGTGCTTACTGTAATAGTAAGCACCTTTTGTCTTTTCAAGCTCATCCATAAATACTGAAATAAAACAGCTACCTGATCAAATTCATTTATAGTACCGTCTTAAACAAAAAAACACTGCATCCTATTGAGTAGAAAGCAGTGTTTTTAGCTTTATAATTATTGCTGTTTAATCTGTATGATGCAATTTGATCTTCATCTGATCCATATGGGCGCCTACCGGCAATTGACAGGCCAGTCTTGAATTCGGTAAAAGATCCGGTAAGGTATCCAGCATCGCATACTCCTCATCTCCAATCTCCGGCAACTCATCCAGCCCTTGCAACACATCTACACAGCAGGTAGCGCAAAGTGCCATACCACCACAGGTTGCCAACACCGGGTACTCATGAGCTTTCAACATTTCCATCAGGCTAAACCCCATATCGGTAGGGCATTCCATTTCGTTAACCGTGCCATCTTCCTGCTCCACATACACCTTTATAAAATTATCTTCCATCTGCTTATTTTTTGCAAAAATACTTTATTTGTTTTCCTTGAAGCATCAAATTTTACAATGTTGCCATAGGAGTTTGTACATCATGGTAAAATAAAAATTTCCATTTTTCCTCCGCGCCCTCTACACTCCACTTTTCTCTTAACTCCATTGCCTTTCTGCCATCCGCATCATATTTGGCGATATATTTCATCCGCATTTGCTTCATCTGCGGCGCCTCATCTCCACCAAAGAATATTTTTCCTTCATTACTGTCAATCCAGTAAACCAGGTGCTGCGGGCAATGGCCGTTCGTGTGTTCAAAACTTATGTATTCATCAATCGTCCCGCTTTCTCCTTCGAGAAAAACTACATTAGGATGATATCTTAACTCGTCCAACTCTGAGGTAATGTAGGATGGAGCCCCTTTCTCATAAGCAAACTCCAGCTCCGGTGCGTAAACATAAATTTTTGCATTATCATAAGCCGCATCCGCCAGGATGTTAGGAATACCACCGCTATGATCTTTATGCAGGTGACTCATCAGTATCTTGGTTACGTCTTCCGGTTCTATATTATGCTTCCTCAGGTTAGCCGTCAGTTGCGTTACCCCATCAGCTTGTGAAAAGCCAAGTCCGGTATCTAAAATGATGACGTCCTTTTCATTGACCACCAGGAAAGGCTGCACTTCCACCAAAAGCGAACCCGTGCTGCGGTCATTTAACTCATCTTTTTCCAGGTCAAAAGGAATAAACGATTTATCTCTGCCTACTGTAAAATGTCCTTCTGAAAGAGGAAATATCTGTGTATTCATGCCGCAAAATTAACGAATAAGAATGTGTCTGTCTGCATCCAGGCGCAACATTATGGCCAGGAGGATTGAGAAGGACATCAAAGAAGTACCACCATAGCTCAGCATGGGCAGGGTAATCCCGATTACCGGCGCTAATCCCATAGTCATAGATAAATTGATCGCAAAGTGAAAGAACAGGATAGAAGCTACGGAGTAAGCATAAACTCTGGAGAAGGTGGATCGCTGTCGCTCTGCAATAAACAGGATACGCAACATCAGGGCCAGGTACAAAAGCACCAATAAGGAACTGCCGATAAATCCAAACTGCTCCCCTATTCCACAAAATACGAAATCGGTATGCTGCTCGGGTACAAAGGAATATTTGGTCTGGGTACCATTCATGATTCCTTTTCCCGCCAGTCCGCCGGAACCAATCGCGATTTTAGATTGCCTTACATTATAATCGGCATCCTTCCCGGCCAGCTGTCCCGGTTTTTGAAATTCAAGGGGCACATCCTGCCCTAACATGGAATAAATACGTTCTACCTGATAGCCTTTAAATACATTTTTAAATACGTAAGGCACGATCAGCTGGGAGAACGTTACCGCAATAAGCCAGGCGCCTACAATAAACAGGATAACTGCTTTCTGCTTCTGGATCTGGCGCCATAATACCCATACGGAGAGCAAAGCGACTATAGTAATCGCAATGAACAGAGGTAATCTTTCTACTAATAGCGAGGACAAAAACAAGACCACGGAGGTAATACCGATCAATAAAATACTATTAGGTAACCCTTCGCGATACATTGGGAAAAAGAAAGCAAAATATACCAGGGCCAAACCAGTTTCATTCTGCAGAATGATCAACAGGCAGGGTAATAAAACAATACCGGCGGCAATTAAACGATGCCTGAGCGTATTGAATTTGGTATCTGCAGCAGCCATGAAGCGGGCCAGGCAAAGCGCCGTAAATATTTTACAGGCTTCCCCGGGCTGAAACGTAAAGGAACCCAGTTTGATGAAGCTATGAGAACCCTTTACTTCTCCCCCAATCACAAAGGTGACCAACAAAAGGAGTATACCAAAAAGATAACTGAGATTCGCCAGGGAAAAAAACAATTTGCTGTCTGTAAAAATGATGACCAGGGCGATAAAACAGGAGATCCCAAAGAACATCAGCTGCTTCATATGACTGCGTTGCATATCAAAAAAAGGCTCGCTGAAGCTCGTATACTCTGAAGTATAGACCGCCATGATACCTGTACTCACTAATAAAAATACCAGCAGGACGGTTAACCAATCCAATCTACCCAATACCGATTTGCGATGTTGTGCCATAATATACCTGCTTACCCCTTATTTTTTAATTTTATAAAACTTATCCATCATCCGGTCTACCAATATAGTATCCCCACGTTTGGCCATTGCTGCCTGCATATTTTTATCTGCCATCTTCAGCTCCCATCTTATGCGGTCTTTTTCCCTTTGCATGGAATCGATAACATAGGTGTACTTTTTAATCAGGTTGGCATTAAACATTTTATCTTCCAGGGCTTTTCTTTTTACATCCACAGAATCTGTCAGGTATTTTTCCATCATCAGGCTGGCTACGGGGCCGGCCCAGGTTGCACCATAACCGGAGTTCTGCACCACTACTGCAATAGCAATTTTGGGATCTTCCTTAGGTGCAAAGCAAACAAACACGGAGTGGTTATCCAGTTTGGTCTTTTTACCATATACCATAGCATAGTTTTCCACGGTACCTGTTTTTCCTGCTACATTAATCCCCGGTAACTTTGCTACTCTACCCGTACCATTGGTAACCACCATTTCCATCCCATCAATAATCGCCTGGTAGGCATCTGCTGTGATATGCATCGGGGTATGTTTTTCTTTGTATTTAACCAGCTTAGGATGGTTCGCATCGCCACCGATCTTTTTTACGAAGTGTGGTGTATAGTAATAGCCTTTATTAGCAATCAGGCACATCGCATTGGCAATTTGCATGGGCGTAAGGGCGATCTCTCCCTGCCCCATGCCTATGATGGCCATATTACAGGAGTTCCAGTTACCCTTGTACATCCGGTTAAAGTAGCTGGAATCAGGGATTTGCCCGCCCAGCTCACCGGTAATATCTACTCCTAACGGATGACCAAAGCCGAAATTGATCATATAATCATGCCATTTCTGAAGCCCGGTATGTACACTGCCAAAAGCCTTATAATCTACTACTTTGCGGAATACATCCACGAAATAAGCATTACAGGAATTAGCCATGGCCACTCTTAAATTAGCGGCATGCCCGCCACCGGAGTGGGTACAGCCGATCCGCTTACCACAAGCGTAATAGCCGCCGCCGCAAGGATAACCAAAGCTCGGCGTAATCGCACCCACATCAAGCCCTACCAAACCGGTAATCGGCTTGAACGTAGAGCCCGGCATGTAAGATCCCTGGGTCGCATAGTTATACAATGGTTTAGTCGCCATTTTACTCAATTCTGCAAAATTGCGGCCTTTGCCTTCCCCGGTCAACAGATTAGGATCAAAGCTCGGTGCAGACACCATCGCCAGGATACCCCCGGTTTTAGGATCAATCGCGACGGCACTTCCCATTTTCCCGGACATCAGCTTCTCTCCGTATGCCTGCAGCTCTGCATCAATATATAGTTCCAGTTCCTTTCCTCCGATTGCCGCGGTATCCATAGTCCCCCCTTTGTATGCATCCCTTGGCCGGTTCATTACATCCCGCACCAGGTATTGTACCCCACGGGTACCTCTCAGCTCTTCTTCATAAACATTTTCCAGCCCGCTCATCCCTACATAATCCCCCTGGCGGTAAGAAGCAAAACGATCATTCGTCAACATCGCCGGAGTTACCTCAGATAAATACCCGAGCATCAACGCCCCGGCAGCTTTAGGATAACTACGGGCGCTTCTTTCTACCAGTTCAAAGCCGGCAAACAGGTACATATTTTCCTGCAGCCTCGCATTCAGTTCTTTTGATATTTCTGCTTTAAATACACCTGGCTTTTCCTTCCCGGTTTTCTTTACTACCTTGACCATTTCCTTGCTAAAGTTGACCGTATCCAGGCCTAATATCTGGCAGAAAGTAGCCGTATCCATACTATTATACTTGCCCACAAGCGCAGGGGTTACCATCAGGTCGAAGGTAACATTATTGTAAAGCATAGGCTTTCCATTACGGTCTACTATAGATCCGCGTGCAGGATAAATGATCTTACGATAAATAGCCTGGTCATTAGCCATTAATTCATACTTCTCCTCTACTACCTGCAAATTAAACAGCCGGGCAACCAGTACGATGCCCATGATCACAAACAGGGACGCTATAATCCAAGCCCTCGGGCTTTCCGCAAAGTTTTTCATTTAAATATTAAAGCCAAAAATAAGCACGCAAAATTGCAAGTAATATTGGTATTGCAAAAGTATAGCTTAAATACGATTCGCCATATACTCTTCATTCCAAATTCTTACTTTTTGGAATGAATTTACAAAAAAAGTGGGAAGCTATCAACTTCCCACTTTACTATCTTATTTTAGTTGCTTTAGCGCAACAGGGTTACACTACCTGTTTTACGGAAACGTTCATTAGTGTCTTTACAATAAGCGTCAATTTCCCATACGTAAGCGCCCAAAGCACATTCTATACCGTTCTTGTTACGACCGTTCCAGTGTGTATTAGGGTTAGTCGTACTGAACACTTCCTGTCCCCATCTGTCGTAAATTCTGAAGTAGTTCACCTGGGTCAATTGCAGGTTTAATAATCCAAATGTTTGTGTGCTGGCCACAAAAGCATTTGGCAGCCTGATATCTTCACAAGGTACACGTACCCATACAGAATCAATAGAGCGGCAACCTGATGGTGCGGTCACCGTCAGATAATACGTCATGTTTTGCGCCGGTCTTACCCATGCTATGGTAGTATCCGGGTTGGATTCAAAAAACAGGTTTGGCGTCCATTGGTAAGTGAAATCATCACGTAAAGTTGTATTAGGACCGCCGATCATAGAAGTAGAACCGTCTGTTATAATGCGGTCAATACCTGCATCGGCTACTACTTTATCCACTTTAATATTGAAATCTTTTTTAACGATACAGTTCTCCGCGAAGTTGAACGTCACTGTATATTTCTGCGTGTACTCCGGCCATACTCTTACGAAGTTGCCCTGTGTAGTATTAATATTATAATCCGGGCTCCAAACGATAGAATCTGTGCCAAAGGTTAATGCATGCATATTAATGGTATCGCCGCTACAGATTAAGGTATCCTGCGTCGTTAAGTTAATAGAAGGATATTCTACCACATTAATCGGCAAACAATAATTTCTTTCTGTAGCTAAACCTTCATCAACTACCAATGATACAGAATAAATACCTGCCTGGTCGTATTTCACGCTTGGCGGCACTCTTGAGTCAGAGCCCCCTACAGAAGCATTCGTACAATTATCATATTTAATTACTGTAAGCGCATTGTTAGAGTTCACTACATGCATATATACGGCTCCATCTTCCCGCACCGCATTGGATAATGCTGTAGGCAATAAAAGATTAGCTCCCAGGTCATAAACAGTAGCAGTAGGTGTACCGGCAATAGAAGCCGGCCAATGCAATACCACCCATTCTGCATTATCTTTATTGGTCACGTAACCATAGTAATCATTACAACTTCTTACGATAGCGATCCCGGTCGGTGCATCAATATCACCGCTTAAAGAACCCAGGTCAATAGCAAATGGAAGATTTAAATAAGAGTTACCGAAGGTAATATGCGTTAGTTTATGAGAATTTTCATTGGTCAAGACAAAGTGGAAGTTGTCCATTTCCCTTACTGCCGCAATACCACTTACCCCGTCAAAAACGCCGCCCATAGTACCGAAATTGGCAATATTAGACACGCTGTCGAGGTTAGCGCTGAAATCAATCCGCTTCATCTCATTGTTATCAAAAGTGAAGGCTCTTACGCTATCATTCGCAACAACGGTATAGATTTCGCGGGGATTAGCCAGGGAAGTCAATACATTATAAGTATGATAGCCCGTCATAGGATAGTTCAATCCATTGGCAAAGTCAAGTCTTACCAATCTTGCCCCGTTAGTAGAACGACCGATTACAAATACGTGCCAACCGGAAGCCGTTTGGATTACAGAAGTACCGGATGGCGCACTTGGCGTACTGAATTGAAAATGACCGAAATCGGTAACGATCGGGTGTATCTCAATCCCGTCCTCATATTGATACCTGAAGACCCTTCCATCATTATTTGCTGTAAACGAATAGAAAAAATCTCCGGACCTTACAGTCGTTAAATTATTATTTGTATTTAATTGCAAAGTACCGGTGCCTAAGCTATTCGACTGGGGTATTGCACCCAGTAAAGGGGTACAAAAAGACCAGCGATAAGTTTGCGCATTCGATACGATTGAATCCGGAACGAATTCAGATTCCTTACAAATAGTATCATGCTTTAATGAGAATAAAGGGCTTCCCAGTTGTGCATCAGCTTGAGGGGTAAGGCAGGCTAAACCCAGTACCGATAGCAGTAACCGTAATTTTCTATTCATAGAATCAATTGTGATAATGGTATACAAACGAAAGTCAAATCTTCCTATAGAAGTTCACGCTCCCGAAGATCAGAAATTTTTGGCTAATGTAATAATATTATCGCACATTTTCATAAAATATTGCTAATTTTATTTTTCATTTTTTCAGAACTTTAATGTATGCATGGCAAAATTTTTTCCCTTTCCTTAGTTTGTAGTTTATTTTTCAATCTCCAGTCCGTAAAAGCCGATGAAGGCATGTGGCGACCAGCCGATCTTAAAAAGCAGGAAGCCGCTTTAAAAAAGGCCGGTTTAAAAATTCCCATTACTGATCTCTATAATGATGGTAAATCTGCCCTGAATGATGCAGTAGTCATTTTCGGAGGCGGTTGTACCGGAGAAGTCGTTTCTGCTCAGGGCCTGGTCTTTACCAATCATCACTGTGGTTATGGCTCTGTACAAAGCGTCAGCACCAATAAAAATAATTACCTGATTGATGGCTTTTGGGCCAAAAATAATGCCGAAGAAATTCCCATCCCGGGCTTAACGGTAACCTTTATCCGTAAAATAGAAAATGTTACAGAAACGGTACTGAAATACCTGGAAGCAGAAATGTCTGAAGAGGCTAGAAATAAGGCAATCAATGAGCAAATCCAATACATGGAAAAAGCTTTAAAAAATGCCTACGGCTATGAAGCTAAAGTAAAACCATTTTACAATGGTAATGAGTATTGGGTAACCATGACCCAGGTATTTGAAGATGTAAGACTGGTGGGCTTTCCACCTAATGGCATTGGTAAATTCGGTGGGGATACGGATAACTGGATGTGGCCGAGACAAACAGGTGACTTCGGGATCTTCCGCGTTTATGCCGGCGCAGATAACAAACCCGCCAAATACAATATCAATAATAAGCCTTACAAGGCAGAGAAATTCTTTGCCATCAATACTTCTGGTGTAAAAGAAGGCGACTATTCCATGGTTTATGGCTTTCCATATGTGACCCGGGAATATTTAAGTGCAAGCCAGTTATCACAGACTATTGATATCAGCAACCCGATTCGGATCGAAGCCCGCAGGTTGAAGTTGGGCGTATGGGATGAAGCGATGAGAAAAGATCCCGGTGTATTTTTAAAATATGCGTCTAAACAGTCTTCTGTCAGCAATGGTTATAAGAAATGGCAGGGCGAACTGCGCGGCTTAGCGATCAATGAAGTACCGGAGAAAAAACTGGCTTATGAGCAAAGATTAATGGTTAAATCAAGCCAGGATACAGGCAGTAATAGCCCAAAAATGATCTTAAACCAGATCAATGCGGCTGTAGAGAACAACAATACCTACCTGCGCGCTCTTGAAAGCACCAGCGAAACGGTATTAGGGATTGAAATTGTAAGACAGGCTGAATCACTGCAAAAAATATTGGATATACACCGCAAAGGCATCAGCGGCCAGGCGTTGACGGATACGTTATCGAAGTTGAAAAAAGGGATGACTGCTTTTTATAAAAATTATGAGCCGGAAGTAGATAAAGCGCTTTTTGAAACCATGATGCCGTTTTACTATATGCAACCGGGCCTGGCAGTACCTGATCGGATCAAAGTTTTGTATGCGGAAAATGGCAATGATTTTGGCAAGTGGTCCAATAATGTATTTGGCCAAAGTGCCCTGGTCTTCAGCCAGCTATCGGCTCCTTTCTATGACGAGCCTAAAGCACAGGATACTATAGCGATCAAAAATGACCCGGCATTCAAGATCTATGATGCAGTGATCAGTTGGCAAAAAACAGCGGTTACACCGGCGATGCAGACGTTCAATAAAAGAATAGACAGGCTCAGCCGTATTTATATGAAACAGCAGCTGGAGTATATGTCCGGCGAGCGTAATTTCTACCCGGATGCCAACCAGACTTTAAGGCTGACCTTCGGACCTGTAAAGGGCATTAAACCCCAGGGGCATAATAATTATTCTTACATCAGCACCCTGGAAGATGTAATTGCCAAGCATGATCCTAATGTAGAAGAATTTAATGTGCCGGCAAGATTGCGGGACTTACATGCCCGTAAAGATTATGGCAGATGGGCGATGAATGGTACCGTACCGGTAGCCTTCATTGCGACCAACCATACCAGTGGCGGCAACTCCGGCAGCCCGGTATTGAATGCTAAAGGCGAGTTGATCGGCATCAATTTTGACCGGATCTGGGACGGCACCATGAGCGATTTGTATTATGACCCGAATCTTTGCCGCAATATAGCGGTAGACATCCGCTATGTGATGTTCATTATTGAAAAATATGGTAATGCATCCTGGTTGCTGAAAGAGATGAAACTGGTGAAATAAGATCAGTATTTTCAGATAAACATAAAGGGCTTTGTTTTCTAAAAGAGAACAAAGCCCTTTCTCTTACAGCTAGTTACCAACATACCTATAGCGTTCATTTCAGGATTAATCTTTATTTTTGAACGAAACAGGAAAATAAATTATGATTAGTTTTTGGGAAAGAGAAAGTTTATTGCAATATGATGTGATCATCATCGGATCGGGTATTGTAGGCTTACAAACCGCCATCCAGGTAAAAGAAAAACATCCCGATTACGACGTATTGATCCTGGAGCGAGGCCTGCTACCCAGCGGTGCCAGCACGCGCAATGCGGGTTTTGCTGCCACAGGAAGCCTGTCGGAACTGGTAGCCGATGCAGCGCATACCCCCGAAGCCGACCTGATCGACCTGTTCGCTAAAAGGAAATCGGGCATTGACTTTTTAAGAGCCCAACTAGGCGATGCCGCCATCGGCTATACGCCGGAAGGCAGCCATGAATTACTGACAGAACCGGAGTCCGGCATCCTGGATCATATCGACCATTACAACCAGTTGTTAATGGCCGTAAGCGGTGGGAATAGTTTTGAACCGGCCGACCAGCAACTGGCCAATTTCGGTTTCAGCTCTGGTCGTTTTAAACATTGTATTGCCTGCACTACAGAGGCAGGATTACACACGGGCAAACTGATTAAAAGCCTGTTGCGCCTGGCGCTACAGAAAGGGGTCGAAATAAAAACCGGTGCAGCAGTAACGCACATTGAAAGCGGGAACGGGAAAAGTGAGGTTATCGTAAAAGACGATTTTCATGATCCTATTCATTTTGAGGCGAACCAGGTTATTGTGTGTACCAATGCATTTAGTAGCCGCTTCTTTCCCGGCGAAGATATCCAGCCCGGCCGGGGCCAGGTATTGGTTACGCAACCGATCGAAAACTTAAAGGTGAAAGGCATCTTCCACTTCGACCAGGGGTATTATTACTTTAGAAATGTTGCTAACCGGATCCTTTTTGGCGGCGGACGCAACCTGGATTTTGCTACCGAAAACACGACCGACATTAGCCTGAACCCGCAGATTCAGGATCACCTGGTCGAAATTTTAAAAAGAGATTTGCTCCCCGGCCAGGAGATAACGATTGATATGCAATGGTCGGGTATTATGGCCTTTGGCGCTACCAAAACGCCTATCATCAAATCCCTTTCGGGCAATATTCACGGCGGTTTCCGCCTGGGTGGCATGGGCGTGGCCCTGGGTAGTATGGTGGCGGTAGAGCTGGCCAAGAGGATTGAATAAGGAAAGGCCTGCAGCTGTACTATTTGTACGGCAAGGCCGGATCCAATAAAACAATAGCGCTCCCGGATAAGGAGCGCTATTGTTATGATAAAGTATCGCTACAGTATTAATCTTCTACTACTAAGCGGAAACCATTACCGTGAATGTTGACGATATTTACTTTATCATCTTCACTTAAATATTTTCTCAATTTAGCGATGTACACGTCCATACTACGACCGTTGAAATAAGTGTCGCTGCCCCAGATACGCTTCAAGGCCTGCTCACGTGGTAAGAGGTCATTTTTGTATTCTGCAAGCATTTGCAGTAAGGCATTTTCTTTAGGAGAAAGCGTTACTTCTTTACCTTCCCTGGATAAGATCCGCAACTTGCTGTTGAAGTGGAAGCTGGCGATATCAAAATCGGTCGCTGTAGGATTTTTCTCCTGGATCTCCTGGTTACGTTTCAGGATTGCCTTGATCTTATGTAACAACACTTCGCTGTCGAATGGTTTAGCGATATAATCATCCGCACCTAAACGGTAACCTGTGATCACATCATCTTTCATGCTGCGTGCAGAAAGGAAGAACAAAGGAACATCCGGATCGATATTGCGGATCTCTTCTGCCAGTGTAAAACCGTCCATATTCGGCATCATTACATCTAACAGGCAGATATCAAATTTCTCTCTTCTGAAAGCAGCTAATCCTAAAATACCATCGCGGCAAAGCTCTACAACATAGTCATGCAGCTCTAAATAGTTTTTTAATACCTGGCCTAAATTCGTATCATCCTCTACCAATAAAATTTTTGACTTTTCGATTTCCATATACTTAAACGTTTTGCTTTCAGTTATTTAATATTTTCAAATTTAAAGACTTGCTATTATATAAGACGACAAGGTACTATATTATTTTGTTAAAATCTGGGACAATTATAGCCGCCCCTACCCTGGGACATACTGCTGTATAAACCCCTGAAGGATACCGATATTTCGAAGGCACCCTGGTTCCTGTTGGCTGCAGCAAAAGGAGAAGCGGTAATATCATAAGAACACATCACCTTGAAGCGACTCCATTCCATCCCCAAAACAGGGATAAAACTCTCTCCCATCCTGTAATACACCCCATAGATCAATGCATTACTAATCCCTTCTTCGCCACCGATACTGTTATTAAACAAACTACCAAATACCAATTCCGAAGCCCCCTTCTGATGCGCATAATAAAGAGAGGGATTAATGATAAACTTACTACCCGCTTTCCATAAAACGTCCAGGTTACCCATAGGGCGCATACCCAGGCGATTATCATCCGAATAATAAAAGCTTTCTTTGGGCCGGTTCAGGTGCATCATGCCGGCACCCGCTTTGATATACAGGTCTTCATTTGGGAAAAAAGCGTAATTCACCCCTAACATAAGGTCCAGGTAATTTGCCGTTTGACGGGCATAGGGTTCTCCCTGGGAATTATTCTTATTAAAGCGGAATCCATCCCATTGCATATCGAAAGTAAGCCTGCTGAAATCTATGGTCCGGTGCACATAGCCTACAGATGCCCCTGCAGAGATCATATTATAATCGTCCAGCTGCACATGATAAGCGATTGATGCCTGAACTTTATCTAATGATAAAATACCCTGCCCGGCTTTATCAGAGAAGAAGCCTACGCCCAGGCCCATCCAGTTCGTCAGGTTCTTGTTGCGCATCAGCTGCAGATCTCCGTGTGCGGCAAAGGTTTTAAACGGTGCCGGGACGTTGGTCCATTGCTCCCTGTAATTAACCCCGGCACTAAAATCCTCCTGTGGCATCAATGCGGTATTAGCCGGGTTCAGTAATTGGGGCGCATTATAGTATTGGGAAAAGTGTATACCCTGTGCTCCGGCAATACTATGCAGGAAGAGCGCAGACAGCAGTAAACTTAAAAATCTTATCATGGTCTTCACGAGGGCAATTGTTTATAAACTATAAAGATAAGTTAAGTATTCAAGCAAAACAATATTTATAAAATACATTTTTGTGCCTATAACAAAGCGGCCTGCAGTAGTTGCAGGCCGCTTTGCTCTATTTTTATCGTGCTTATTTAATGATATTTACCTCGCCCCTGGGGTTAAAGAACCGGCGCAGGGAATCTTTAGTGGCCAGTGTATCGCTTACGCCCGGCAACGTAATGGTCAATATGATATTGCTGTCAGCAACCTGCTTTATTGCTACATCATGACCAAAGCCTTTCAATTGCTTTTCCTTCTTTTCCGCACTTTCTTTATCCTTAAAATTCAGAATACTGAAGGTGTAAGCACCGGGAGTGGCAGTAGCTACAGGCTTTTGTGCAGCAGTATCGGGATTAACCGTATTGGTGTCTGGCACTGTAGCCGCTGGTACTTCATTAGTTGCCGGAGCAGGAGCAGCCGTCTCTGCCTGCTCTTTATTATTGTTCATATACCATATTGCGCCACCTACCAAAGCCAGCACCACCCCTACGATCAGTAGGAGTATGATCACTTTAGACCAATTAACTTTGGGCGGTTTGATCACGATATCGTCTTGTAAAGAAGGCTCTCTCAATTGCATTTTTTCATGCAATTCCGCAATGGTCTCCCCTTCAACACTACTTCTCGTCGCCGCGGTATTTATTTTAAATATAGGTATTCCCGGCGTTTCCACATGAATGTTCTGATCCGGGATAAAATCGTTTTTGCCATTGGTTTGTACAAATTTTCCGAAGCCCGGGATCAATATAGTTCCTCCTTCTGCAAGGGTCAATTTGGTTTGGGTACAGAAATCTTTCACCGCGTTAGCTGCATTGGCAATACTGGTTCGCTCGTTAGTCGCAATAAAATTGGGGAAAGCATCATCGATCAGTCCGCCCGAAAAGGAGAACTTGACTTCGTATTCCGGTGCTTTCACCTGCCCGTCACTGTAGCTTGCAGCCTTTTTTACCACTGCAAAGTCACCCAGGTTGGGTAAATTACAATATTGGTATTTCACCAAAAAAAGGCCTATATATTTAGCTATGTCCATTTGTAGTAGTTTATCTGTTGTTCATTTGAGGAAAGCGCTCAAAAGGTAAGCAAAGGTAATCAATTAGAATTTAAATCTCAGTCCGCCATAGATGGTGAACCCTAAAGTCCGGTATTGGTTCCAGTATTGGTAGCGCTGGTTCAGGATGTTGTCTACATTCAGGAAAAGCCCGACGCGCTTATGCACATCATAAGAAGCATTGGCATTCAGGTCTATAATCATAGGTAATTTATTATATAAACCGGTTGACTGCAGGGCAAAGATGCGATCATAAATCACCACATCAGCACCAATATTCAGTTTCGGGATCAGCTCCCAGCGGAAGCCACCATGCATTTCTACCTGTGGTAGCTGCTGCGCGCGGACCAGGTTATCGGTGCGGTATAAGTTCCAGACGCTTCTGCCCAAAATGCTAAACTGCTCATTGATCTGGTATTGAATTTTTGCATCAATGATCAGAGCTTTCATGTCCTCATAAATAACCGCGAAGTTCCTGCCATCCGGGCTGAAGGTATAATCGTTCTGGTATAAGGCCATATTCTTCCATAGCTTATAGCCTACTGAAGCGCCCAGCGTGAGGTTGTTGCTTAAGGCCGCATCAAAACCGCCATGAATGTAGCTGGAACGGCCCTGCAGCGGCGTATAATCAGCCTGCATATATGGATTAAACAAGCTTAAACTCCTGTAAGTATTCTGGTTTAAAGCGCCTTCCCAGCCGGCATACAGGCGCAGGGAATTATTAATGATATTCCCGCTTACATTAATGTCGGGCAGTAAATAATTAGCATTGCTGGCAAAAGTAGGTTTCAGCCCTACGCGCGCCTTAAATCCTTCATAGGAGAAGTTGATCGCCGGGGCCAGCTGGAAATAGTTATTAGCAAAATTTCCCAAGACCTTACTCGAATAAGTGGTCAAACCGAGATTAGCCGCCAGAGAGAAACTGATAGAAGAATCGATCGCTTTGGTAACCGGGATAGAAAGGTCCAGGTTACGTTCCGAAGCATTCATGCCGCTGTGCCACCAGTAAATACGCGCTTCCGGCCGGTATTTTAAATTCCAGAAGGTATTGCCTACCGGTGTCCATGCTGCATTAAGCATTGCCCCGCTGTATACGTTCCGGATATCCGCATCATTAAAAGAGTATAACTCATTAGTATATCCATACTGGCGATAAGCTCTTCTTTCCCCTTGCAAACCTAAGCTCAGCGTAGCTTTATCCATGTAAATATTGCCAGCGGCGTCCAATGTGTTCTGGGACCATTTCTGGTTTTCCACGTAATTACCTTTCTGAGACAGGTGGTTAAAGTGTAATACCGCATCATAATCATTACCCATAAGGCTACCGATACCGGCATCAATCAATACCGTATTCTGGGAACCTAATCCAAGCTTTGCATAGTTTTCAAAAGGCAGTTTTTCACGGCCGCGCTTCAGCGCTACCGGTTTTATAGGCTCGGCCTGGTAACTATAGCTGATCGTTTGCTCCGGCACCTGGTATTGTAATACCGGCTTACTGGTATCTACAACCGGTAAGGTAGGTACAAAAACAGGCTTTGGGGCCGGAACGACTTCCGGTTTATAGGTAGAGTAAAAGTTTAAGGTCTGCGACTTGAAAGTGGTATCACTACCACTGCGTGTCTGGGCCAGTAGGCTTAGCGGGCATAAAGCACCGAAGAGCGCCGGGATGATATATTTATTTTGAAGAATGTTCATGATTGTACAATTTGAAAAAGAAAAATGCTTGCGCGCCTTACCTAGTTAGACAATTTGCTTTTACCGGCCTCTTTAGCTTTTACTGCTTCCAGTTTCTGCTTCGCTTCATTGACCAGGTCTTTATCGGATGCATTTTTAATCACGCTTTGCAGGGTGGCTTTTGCATTAAAGTAATCTTTATTGTCGGCTAGAATATCTGCCAGTAAAAGATAGTTTTTAACCGCCCAGTACGCGTTATTATTGGAAGCCTGCGCCGCATAGCTGGCGGCTTTCTCCGCTGCCTCATTCCGTTTTTGTGCAAACAATATGCTGGCTATCTGGTAGCGCGCTTCGGCACTGACATTGCCCACATTATCCTTGTCTAACTGCTGATAGATGGCTTTAGCATCTTCGTATTTTCCTTCTATCTGCAATGATCTTCCTTTATATAATCTTGCATTTCTCTTAGCGTCTTCAGCTGCATCACCTACCGCGAGGAGCATATCTGCCCAGGTACGGGTACCTTCATAATCACCTTCTTCGAAAGCCACTTTCATCATGCCCTCATAAATTCCGGCAGGGTTTTCGGTGGCATTGTTTTCCAGCAATTGATTATAAGTGGTTTTGGCGGCCGTATAGTTTTTCTCGGACAAGTAAATTTCACCCATTCTGCTGGCTGAAGCTTCCGAGTAATCGTTCCATTTATTGTTCAACACTTCCGTAAAAGCAGCTTTTGCTTTCGCCAGGTTTTTTAACTGGTAATAGCTTTCTCCCAGGAAGTAATGTGCCTGCACTTTATAGGTGCCCTGCGGATACTTCTCCAGGTATTTATTAAAGCCATCTGCTGCTTTTTGATATTGAGCGTTACCAAAGTCATTATCGGCAGCATCGTAAAATACGGACTCCACATCAGTGCTGCTCACGTCTGTAATGCTTTCCTGTTTCAGGAATTGCTCATACTCTTCCGGCTTACTGCTATATAAAGTGCTTAAGGCCTTAAGCGCCGTATTGCGGTCTGCCCCGGCCGGATATTGGGTAATATAAGCTTTATAAGCGCCTATGGCCAGGTCATTCTGGGCATTATCCTGGTAGGCGTAAGCCAGTAAGTAGGCGGCCCTGGACCTGATGGCCATATTGGTCTGGGATTGGTCCAGTTTTTTTAATAATGGAATAGCTTCATTATGCTTATCCAGGTTGATGTATTCCATCGCCAGCTCCAGGCTTGCTTCATCTTTGATTTTGGTATTGCCTTTCTGTACTACGGTTTTCAGTAATTCAACTTTCTCAGCGCTTTTGTTTTGTAAGCCCAAGATCAGGGCTTTTTGGTAACGGGCATAGTCTACATCCCCGGTATTGCCTGCGATGGCACGGTCATAAAGCTTCAACGCCGCGTCAAAGTCTTTTTGCATAAATGCGGCATCCGCCTGGCGGAATACGGCTTCTTTGCTCAACTCTTTATTTTCAGCAGAGGAACTTTGGGCATCAGAAAATGCGGTAGCGGCATCGGCATAGTTATTGGCTTTCATACTGGCATAACCCAGGTTGACATTTGCATTCTGTACGGTAGCCTTACTACTCACTTTCTTGATCGCTTCCTCGTATCCTTTGGCTTTTGACAGGAATGTTTTGGTATTGTCTACGGCATCGTTGTAACGCTCCTGCTTGTAAGCGATCTCGCCTTTCCAAAAGTAAGCCACCGCTTCCAGTGAAGGATTAACGGGGTTCTCCAGGGAGGCACTCAGGTATTGTTCCGCACCTTCGTAATCTTTATCCTGCAACAGCTGTAAGCCCCTGCCTACAGCCGCTTTCTGGAAAGTAGTCCAGGCATTGGCATCTTTATTCGCCTGGTTGCTCAGCAGGTCATAAGCCTCTGCATAGTTATTGGACTTCAATAGCAGGCTGGAGAGCAAATTCCTGGCTTCCGCGTTTCTTGGCGTGTTGGGATAGTTCGTAATATAATCTTTGAACCCTCTGACGGCTAACTGGTCAAAGCCCAGCTCATAAGAAAGTTTGTTGTATAAAAAAGTGGCGGCTTCTTTCTGGCTTTCATTATAGTTCATCTCTGAGGCCAGGCTGAAGGCGTTCCGGGCACCCTTCTTATCACCGGTTTTCAAATAGCAATCGCCTAAAAGGTACATGGAAGTTTGCCCGATCGCATCATCTGTATTGCTCAGCGGTTGAAATTTATCGATCGCATCGCTATAGCGGTTCAATTGATAATAAGTATAGGCCAGCTCATAAAGCTCCTCTTTACGGATACGGTCTGAATTTTCATAATAGTCTTCCAGGTAAGGCAAAGCTTCCTGGTAGCGCTTTAATTCAAACAGGGTCTGCCCGGTCAATAAGCGCATTTCTTTATCATAAAATACGGTGCCTTTCTGCTTCAGGTATTTCTGGGAGTGACTCAGTACTTTGTCATATTCTTTTTTGAAGTAATAGATCTCCGCTTCGTAGTAAGGAATGATATCTTTATATTCTTCTGCATTTCTTACGCGCTTAAAGCTGGCTAAGGCATCATCCAGGCGGCCTTCTTTATAGCTCAGCAAACCGTAATAATAGTTAGCCGGCAAATAGTATTTATTGGATTCAATATCTTTTATACCCACAAATAAATTGCGGGCTTTATCAAATTGCTGGGTAATAAAGTAGGCATAACCCAGCTCAAATTTTGAATCGGCGATTTCGGCATTGGTGAGATTGGCCACACCTGCCAGCTCATAGTACGTTATGGCTGCGTTCAGGTCGCGATTGTCTTCCAGGTAGTATTTCGCCAATTCATAAGCTACTCTTTGCTTATTGTGTACATTGACTTCGGCTTCTACATAATTCCTGGCTTCAACAATTAAACGATGATCTCTAAGCTTAACGCCGGCAAGCATTTTATAATATAAAGCCTGTGCCCGGTCGGCATAGGGCAGGTTATCTTCCGCTTTCTGGGCCGTATTTTTATTATACTCCAGGAATTCGGTAAGGGTATAGGTAGCTAAATTATAATGACCGTTTTGGTACTGCTCTATTCCATGCTTCAGAATGGCCTGTGGATTTTTATTGATAGCTGTGGTTTGTCCAAAGCCCGCAATACTGCAAAAAAGTGCGCTCAAAGGCAGCACCGTTTTTTGTACAAAATGTTTCAACGGAATTTGCATTACTTATGGTTAGTTGATTCAAAAATAGTAGCAGGCCGGAAGGGCCTACTAAAACCAACAAAGATAAGTATATCGGCTTTGTAATTGTTTAATAAAAGTGAATGTTTTGTAAAAAGAAAATACTGTTGTGGGATTATTCCACAACAGTATTTCTGGTCAATTTTTAAGTTTTCAATACTAGTCCCTGGACCTTGAATTAAAGAAGATCAAAAGGTAATAAAGTAAGGTCGCAATAGAGCTCACTGCAGCTACCACATAAGTTCTTGCTGCCCATTTTAAGGCATCTGCGGCCTGCTCATGCTCCCGCCCGGCGGTAATACCCGTACTTTCCAGCCATTTCAAGGCACGGTTACTTGCATCATACTCTACCGGCAAGGTTACTATCGTAAAGATCGTAGTGATGGCAAATAATGCGATACCCACCAAAAGTATAGTTGGATTGGCCCTACCCGCAAGCATCCCTAAACCAACTAATATAATGATTTGTGAAAAACGGCTGCTGATATTTACCAGTGGCACCATTTTACTCCTGAACTGTAGCATACTGTAAGAGCGGGCATGCTGCACCGCATGGCCGCATTCATGGGCCGCTACTGCAGCCGCAGCTACGCTATCGGTAGCATATACATCTTCACTTAAATTCACTGTTTTATTGGCCGGGTTGTAGTGATCCGTTAACTGCCCGGGGGTAGAGATCACTTTTACATCATAGATGCCATTATCCCGCAGCATTTTTTCCGCAATTTCTCTTCCGGTCATACCAGAGCGCAGCGGTACCTGGCTGTATGCTTCAAACTTGCGCTTCAACCTGTTGCTCACATACATGCCCACGAGGAACATAATCCCCGCGATCACATAATAACCCATTAATCCCATAATCGTTTTGTTTTAATATTGTTTGCTATTGCTGAATATCCAGCAAAAGGCCTGCCATTAATATTTTGTC
>Ga0256787_1000031_pt1 | contig 28658 bp, 28 predicted proteins | sample MC6MC0938MT_FD_189994 | JGI IMG/M metagenome (GOLD analysis project Ga0256787, IMG submission 189994) | Metatranscriptome of enriched soil aggregate microbial communities from Iowa State University, Ames, United States - MC6-MC0938-MT... | ecosystem: Environmental > Terrestrial > Soil >... | reverse complement strand
TGGAAATGCCTATTGCCCGCCTGGCGCAGCTGGCACGTGCGATTGGTATTCACCTGATCGTGGCTACCCAGCGCCCTTCCGTAAACGTGATCACCGGTATTATCAAAGCTAACTTCCCGGCACGTATGGCCTTCAGAGTATCTTCCAAGATTGATAGCAGGACGATATTGGATGCCGGTGGTGCCGACCAGTTAATTGGCCGCGGTGATATGCTGGTGTCTCATGGCAGCGAAATGATCCGCCTGCAATGTGCCTTTGTGGATACGCCTGAAGTGGAAAGAATTGTCGAGTTTATCGGTAACCAGCAAGGTTATCCTACAGCTTTTGAATTGCCGGAATATGAGGGTGCGGAGAACGAAGGTATTGAAGAAAAGAATATTGATTTATCCCGTCGGGATAAAATGTTTGAGGAGTGCGCTTACATGATCGTTAACTCGCAAAGCGGCTCAACTTCAATGTTGCAAAGGAAATTCAACCTGGGCTATAACCGTGCCGGCAGGATCATGGACCAGATGGAAGCGGCAGGTATTGTTGGGGCAGCGCAGGGTAGTAAACCCCGGGATGTGCTGGTGAAAACCGAATATGAACTTAAAGGTATACTGGAAGCACTCCTGTAAATTTTACCATTAATACAATAATTGTCATCTTATTGTAAATAGTTGCTTTTGTAGATTTTATCGCTGTAAAGCTTGTGTTTTGTATGGAATAATGTTATATTTGAACAAACAAAAACAAAAAAATATGCAAAAAAGACTCCTTAAACTCCATGATTGGGGGCTTAGGTTCATTGTCCCGGTTTTACTATGCATGGTCATTTTTTCGGCCTGTGATAAGAAAAGCGGCGAGGAGGAACAGACGATCCCTACAAGTCCTGAAAAGTTTCAACAACTTACAGAAGCCGGTTTCAGGAGCCTGATCGAAACCAGGGATTTCAATGCTGCGGATACGAATTTTGTGTTTATCTCCAGGAATGGGACCAGGGTACATATCAATGGTACCTGCTTGCGTAAAAACGGGCAGCCGTTAAGCGGCCAGGTAAGCCTTGAGTTTTATGAGGCGTTTACAACAAGGGATATGCTCATCGCTAATAAAGCAACGATGGGTAGAAATGCGGGCGGGGAGCTGGAACCCATGAAAACAGGCGGTCAATTTTATATTAATGTAAAACAGAACGGAGAGCCATTGAGTATTACCTGTGGTATCAAAGTTGATGCTTATACTTTACTGACCGGTAATTTTGATAATCAAATGGTGGCCTGGGATGGTTTCTTTACAGAAGGCAACCTCGTTTGGGAGCCCGCTACGACCTGGTCGGTAATGATGGGGGAGCAGGGCCGGACTTACGTGATGGAATTTCCGGGCTTCGGCTGGTTTAACTGTGATAAACTTTACGGTGATCCGCGCCCTAAAACGCCTTTAACGATACAGGTACCTACGGCCTATGCTGCTGCCAGTGTGGTATATGCCATTATTAAAGGAGAGCCCCATTCCCTCGGCCTGGCTACTTATGGCGTGTGGCCGGTAGGTATGGAATTATACTTGGTATTTGTTACGGAAGAGAATGGGCAGTATAAGTGGTTAAGCCGGGAGATTACGGTCACTAATGGCCATACAGAATCTTTTGACCCGAATGAGGGAACTATAGGTACTGAAGCACAATTGACTGCTTTCCTGAATACTTTAGATTAATGAGTTGATAAATATTATTTAAAGAATAAGGGTGTCCATTCACGGACACCCTTATTCTTTATGGATTTGGAAATAGTATATTTAAAATCCTTTTTTAGGAACCCGCTTTTTCGTGTTTATATTAACGTACAGACCGGCACTGGTGACACGGCTTCTGTTGTCATAGGTGAGGGTATTGCTGCTGAGCAGCACACCAACCTGGTTGAAAACGGAAAAGCCTATAGAAGGTTGAAAGATAAAATCATTATCCAGGTAGAAAACAGCCAGTTTTGCATCTATAAAGTAATAATTGAACTCATAGGCAAATTTGAAGGTGGGCTTAAACGTACCGTCAAAAATAAAACCGCCCAGGCTGAAAGAAGGACCATGGGAGAGGTAGCGGTTATCAAACATATGATAATAGCCGACTTCGGGCATATGAGCACTCTTTTCACTGGAAGCAAAGAAAATACTGTGGCTTAATTTTACGGTAGGTATTGTTTTGTTATTTTGTGCGGACAGGATACCTGAGGTAGCAATAGTAAGCAAACAGCTAGTCAATAATTTAGTCATAAGAGCAATGATTAATAGAAATAATGTTATTGGAACGATTTCGGGTGCAAAGAAATCGTTTTTAGGCAAGAACAACAACAAACCCGCTTTTGAGCTTCAGAAAAAATGTGGAACTTTGCCTTCTTAAATTACACTTTGTATTGAAGCCGCTCCCGGGTACTTCGTTTTTTAAAAGTTTTATGCTTGGTGTCGCACAGATCTTTCTCTGGGGCGGTTCCTATTTTTTATTGCCTATTTTATCGGCTTCAATTATAGCAGAATTTAACTGGTCAGAAAAGTTCCTGTCTGCCTGCTTGTCTATGTCCTTGCTCATCTCCGGGCTTATAGCGCCCAGGGTAGGGAAGCTGATCGGGCAATATGATAAGAACTATATCCTGCTACTTTCCGGTATGGCAATGGCTTTAGGGTTAATGCTTTTATATGCTACCAGTGGTCCGGCCGGTTTTATCCTGGCCTGGGTAGTGCTGGGGATTGCTATGGGTATGGGCTTGTACGATGCCTTATTCGCTTCCATAGGCAAAAAGTATGGCCGGGTTTCCGGTAAATTGATTGTGCAGATTACTTTGGTTTCCGGGTTTACCACAACGCTTATCTGGCCCTTGCTTACTTTTTTATTGCATCAATACGGTTGGCGCATGAGCTGTATGGTTTATGCAGGATTATTATTGCTGATCACTTTACCCGTGCATTTCTTTACCTTATTTAATAGCTCAGAGCAAACAACTTCAATTGATAGAAATATTCCTCTAACTAAGCCTGCAGTTAAAGCAGTCCGGATCAATAAAGACAGCGTTTATTATTTGCTGGTCTGTAATTTTTCCCTGGGTTCTGTAGTAATGACCTCTGTTTATTTATACCTGATCGCCTTTTTGGTGACGCATAAGATCAGTATGGAACAGGCTGTTTTTATGGCGGCATTTTTAGGCCCGGGACAGGTGTCGGTGCGTTTACTGGATACGGTTATCCGGCAAAAGCCACCCATCATTAAAGCAATTTTTTCGGCCTGCCTGATCCTGGCCGGGCTGGTATTACTGCGCATATCGCCGGATTACGGCTTTATTGGCGTGTTCCTTTTTGGTTTTGGTAATGGTTTACGTTCTATATTAAGGGGCGCTTTGCCGCTGAAATATTACCGTAAAGAGGCTTACCCGGTCGCTATAGGCAGCCTGGCAAGATTGCCCCTGGTCGCACAGGCCCTGACGCCATTGCTGGCCGGTATTTTTATTTACTATTGGGATATCGACGCGTTTATGGTCTTTAATATCCTGCTGGCGCTACTTAATATTGTTCCGCCTTTTATTTTGCTTTATTGGAAAACGCATCCGGATAAAGTAAAGTCTGCCGAGCGATGGTTTGTAGAGCGTTGAGCCCACAATTATGAACTAAATAAGGCACTTATTTATTGTCTACCCGTTTTACCACGGCCATCGTCAGCCGGCTAATGCAAACGAGTTTGTCTTTTTCATCCACAATTTTTATTTCCCATACCTGCGTACTGGCTCCTACGTGGAATGGTTTTGCTGTAGCGGTAACCCAACCACTTTTTATACCCCTGATATGGTTACAATTAATTTCAATGCCCACGCAAGCTTGTTTTTCGGGGTTAATGCATAACCAGCCCGCCACACTTCCTACCGTCTCTGCAAGGGCAGCGGAAGCCCCACCATGCAATAAGCCGAAAGGTTGGTGGGTCGTATGATCCACCGGCATACGGGCGCTGACAAAATCGGCCCCCGCCGCTACAAATTCCATGTTTAAATGTGCTGCCAATGTGTTTTCAGACATTTTGTTCAGATCTTTTAACTCCGGGATCCCATTATACCAAATCATATGCAATTTTATACTTTTAGTTTAATACATTTGCTTTTACAAATAGTTGTTTCATAGAGGAGGAGAACCTCAAAATTACATGCTTTACAATTATTCAGATAAAAACATCAAACAAAAATGAAAAATATTCTTGTTGCAGGAGCGGGAAAGTCCTCTTCTTATCTTATTGATTATTTGCTGAAAAATTCCAAGTCCGACTGGAGAGTAGTCGTTATGGATGCCTCTGCAGATGCTATTGCCGAGAAGCTTAAAAATCACCCGAGGGGCGTACCTGCAGTAATAGATGTTACCAATGATGAAGCGAGAGAAAAGCTGGTAGCGGAGTCGGATATCGTATTGTCTATATTACCGCCCGGCCTGCATTTCTTATTGGCTAAAGATTGCCTGAAATATAAAAAGCACCTGATCACTTCTTCTTATGTCTCGCCCGAGATTAAAGCGTTAGACCAGGAAGTTAAAGATGCCGGCCTGTTGTTTATGTGTGAAATGGGCCTGGACCCGGGTATTGATCACATGTCCGCTATGTCCATTATCCACAGCATTCAGAAAATAGCCGGTAATATCACCAGTTTTAAAAGTTTTTGCGGTGGATTGATTGCTCCGGAAAGTGACGATAATCCCTGGCACTACAAGATCAGCTGGAACCCGAGAAATATAGTTCTGGCGGGGCAGGCTGGTGCCGAGTGGATAGAGAACGGGAGAGTGCAGAAGATGGATTATGAGCAGTTATACAATAACTGTAAAAAAATAAAAGTGGACGGTGCCGGTTCATTCAGTTATTATCCCAACAGGGATTCCCTGAAATACCTGGACCTTTATGATGTAAGCGATATCCAGACCTTTATGCGGGCGACCCTGCGCTATCCTGCATTTACCAAAGCCTGGAATTTTGTGGTTAAGATGGGATTGACTAAAGATAATGACGAGGTGAATACAGAAGATAAAAGCTATGCGCAATGGATCGCAGAAAAAACGGGTATTGCTATTACGGATAACTGGGTATCCTTGCTCGCAGAAGAATATGCAATTGACGAGAAGAGCCTGAAAATGCTGGAATGGTTAGAATTGTTTGATCCCAATAAAGCGATTAAACGCCAGGGAACTTATTCTTCTGCAGACATTATACAAGATGTACTGGAAGAAAAATGGAAATTAAATATCGTGGATAAGGATATGGTCGTGATGCAGCACCAGGTGACTTATGAGCGTAAAGGTGTAAGCTCCTTCCTGACTTCTAACCTGGTAGTAAAAGGCGAGAATAGCTTGTATAGTGCTATGGCCAAAACAGTGGGCTTACCCATGGCTATCCTGGCCCGCAAAATATTAAACGACGGTTTACCATCCCGCTACCTTACCGGTGTAAGAATCCCGGTAATGCCTGAAGTATATGTGCATGTATTGAAAGAACTTAAAAAATCAGGCGTGGAGTTTGTAGACATTATTCATTAAAAGAGACAAAATTTACATTATAAATAAGGCCCGGATCATTAATGATCCGGGCCTTATTTTATAAAGCTACGCTGAAAAATTAGATCAGTGCTGCTTGTTTTACTTTTAATAACCAGTTTTGTTTGTCATCAAGTCTGCCGTAACGGATATCGTCCAGCTGAGTCTTGATCTTATTAGCTATGGTATATTCTGCTGCTGGTTTTAAGGTCAGCTTATCTTCACCATACGTCAGGTCCTGGATGAAAGACATAGAGGCAGCGGTACCGGTACCGAATGCTTCTTCCAATTTACCTTCTTTATGCGCGGCAACCAGTTCATCAATACTGATCGGGCGTTCTTCAACCGGAATACCATTTTCTTGTAATAAAGCGATCACACTGTCACGGGTGACACCGGCCAGGATAGTCCCTGCATTTAAATCAGGTGTTATAGCCTTACCATCAACAATGAAGAAAACGTTCATAGTACCAATTTCCTGTACATATTTATGCTCGAAAGCATCAGTCCACAGGATTTGATCGTAACCCATTTTTCTCACTTCAGCAGTAGGGTACATGGACGCGCCATAGTTACCTGCCGCTTTAGTGAAACCAATACCGCCTGCTACCGCTCTTACAAAACTGCTTTGTACATAAATGCTTACCGGTTTATTATAATAAGGTCCTGCAGGGCTGGTGATGATCATAAATTTATAGGTCAGAGAACTTCTAACGCCTAAGAATTCATCAGTTGCAAACATGAACGGACGAATATAAAGTGAAGTATCCGCTTCATTCGGGATCCAGGCATCATCTACATTGATCAGCTCGCGCATACCATCCAGGAATATTTCTGAAGAAATTTCCGGCATGCCCAATCTTTTTGCAGATTTGTTGAAACGTTCCCAGTTTTTCTCAGGACGGAATATTGCAGAGCCGCCATTTGGCTGACGATAGGCTTTTACCCCTTCAAAGATAGATTGACCGTAGTGTAATGCTGATAAAGAAGGACAGATACTGATATTACCGAATGGTACGATCTCCGGGGTACCCCACTGGCCGTCTTTGTAATCACAAACCAACATATGATCCGCGTATTCCTGCCCAAACACTATCTCATCTCTTTTCAATTCATGTACGCGGCTGTTGCTTGTTTTTGAAATTTTAATCTCCATATTAATCTTGTTTTATATTATGCCCAGGACATAACAGTTTGTTAATAAGTCGCGGCAAAGCTAAGGTTTTTCGCCCGAAAACTAAAAAAGGGATGTTATGTATTTGATAAAATTTACCTTTGCTCCACAATTTACTATAATAATGGAAGCGCAATTCCCCTTTAACCTGTTTGAAACAAATGATATAATACAAGTTGTTGATAATCAATCTTTGCCTGCTGATTTTGCTCTGGGAAAGCGTATTCTGGCATTGGTACTTCCTTATCATGATATGCAGGAAATCAGCCAGCAGATTTATAAAATTTTTTCAGCCTGTAAAATAGCGCCGGAGCAGGTTCTGGTCACTAATCAACCGATGGATTGGAGCCAGATAGAGCAACAGCAGGATATAAAGGAGGTATTTCTATTTGGTATAAAGCCTGTGACTATAGGGATTCATTATAATTTATTTCCTTACCGTTTCCTGGGTGTAGGAGCCAAGAAAGTGGTGCTCGCAGATCCTATAGACCTGGTTTTAAGCCAGAGCCAGCTCAAGGCCGATTTCTGGCATAAAACCCTGAAACCTTATTTTATTGGCGCATAAATTATATAAACATGGACCTTATATTGGCTTCGAATAATGCCGGGAAAATTAAAGAAATTAATGAACTGTTGAATGGAGCGCATCATATTATCTCCTTGCAGGCTGCAGGTATAACCGAAGATATACCGGAACCCTTTTTCACCTTTGAAGAAAATGCTTTGGCCAAAGCAAAATATGCTTATGAAAAAACAGGCATCATAACCTTTGCTGAAGATAGTGGGCTTGTGGTCCCGGCTTTAAACGGTGATCCTGGTGTATTTAGTGCAAGGTATGCCGGCGAGCCGAAACATGACGGGGCTAATACGCAGAAGTTGCTTCATGAACTGGAAGGCATTACAGATCGCAGTGCTTATTATACTACGGTAATTTGTATTGCAGGATTGGAAAACGTACATTACTTTTCCGGGAAATGCGAAGGCCGTATCGCTACTGAAATGCAAGGAAGTGGTGGATTCGGTTATGACCCGGTGTTTATACCCAATGGCTATGAGCAAACCTTTGGAGCGCTCCCGTCCTCTGTTAAGGCCGGGATCAGCCACAGGGCAAAAGCGATGAAAGACTTTATAGCTTTCCTATCTAGCTTGTAACTGCGTGGTGTAAAAGTATATAGTTAACAATTATTCCGTATCCGGCATCTGGTCTCGCTCTACCGGTACGGTGCCTCTTTGCTGGAAGATCCGGATCCAGCTCAGGTCTTTATTCGCTTCCATGCCGGTACCATAAGAAACCGAGCCTCCCCTGATGATCTGCACAGGCACTTCAGAGAAAAATTTCTGTAGCTTATTATTCCATACGAGCTGCTGCGTTTTTAAGGTATCGCCGCTTTTGTTAATCACGACTACACTATCCTGTACCAGGAAGTTGTTGTTAGCGGGATAAAAACGTGCTGTCTTGGCGCTTAAAGTACTTTCTACTACCATCGAATCATTGTAGAATTCAACGAATAAGTTGTGGTTGATGTCCAGGAAAGGAGGTTTGGCATTATCATTCTGCACAAACTCTTTTGTTCTTAACCGGGCTTTTGTTTGCCCGTCTTTGCTGATGATCACCGTAACGCTATCGGCACGGTCTATCTTTAAAGCTTCCTCGCTGACGATTTTGTCTGACTGGCTTACATTGCCTTGCCCGCAGGCTGCAAATAAAAGTAAGAAGCTAAAGGTCATTATCCATAAAGATAATGACCTTAAAGCTGCTGCATATGTTTTAAAGGATTGTGTCACTATTGATAAGCTCTGCGTTGGAACCAATGCGCATTAATTCTCAGCCCAACAGTAAATTTTACGAAAAATTCTCTGGCCAGGTCATTACTGATCGTGCCCCTGTTACCCATATCAATGCTCAGGTTTAAGGCACCGCCCTGCATATCTGTATTCAGATTGGATCTTAATGGTAATTGAGTACCTAAGGTAAAGCCGTAATAGTTGATCGCGGTATTGTTGAGGTACACATAGTCTTTACCCATATAGCCACCCAGCCGATAAGTCATCGAAGAAAGGTATTGTTTAGTATTCTTCACGTTAGGAGTAACCTCACCGCCAAAAGCGACGCGATAAGCGTTCTGGCCAATACCCGTTTCGGTAGTTCCAAAACGTTTGAAATTGGACCAGTCCGCATAGATCAGGTCGATACCGAAATCATAATTAGCGCCTTTGCCGTAATGTAGGCCAAACCCAAATTCTGATGGTAACTCCATTTTACCTTTTTGCTGGTAAAGGGCAGAAATTGTATCTGTAACAACCGGTGCACCATTATAAGGCGGTTGTGTGCCGGCTACATAATATTGATCTCTGGTTATGTTGATGCGTTGCGAAAGCGTTCCTGTAGCTCCTATACTGATGTATTGACCGTTTTTAAGGTTGGCTTTATACATCAGGCCGGCTTTAAAGAAGAGGCCTCCGTAAACATCTTTTTGAGAATAATCGGAAATTCTCGTACTTAAAGAGTCGGTACCGAGGAAATTGATATAAGAAGAGTTCCGGATGTTTCCGAAAACATAGCCGCCATTTATACCGAAACTAAAGCCTTTTGCACCCCCTGAAATACCCAGGTAGCCAAAGTTTAAATTACCCTCGCCGTTATATTTTTGAAGTATTTTGTCACCGGTAGACGGAACTGTTAAAGAGTCCTGCGAGTTATAATATACTTTTGAAAAGGGCATATAGCCCAGGTTGATAGCAAAGCGTTGACTGATTAAGGGCATTGCCAGGTTAAAATGACCGATAGTTAGTGTATTTGACTTGGTTCTGTCATCACCTATACGTACATTATTGCTCTGCGCATCGAAGGCGAATTCAAATGTGGTCCTGACCAGGTAGGTATAACTGGCCGGGTTATAAGCATTTACTGTATATTCTTTAGCATAACCATTTGCAATACCTCCCATGCCACGCAGCGTAGCGCTGCGGTTATCTCCAAGGTTGCCGATGCCGAAACGGTTGTAAGGAGAGTTGATCCGGTCTGATTTCGGTTCGTTTGTGTATGATGTTTGTGCCTGGGCAGAAGAAACTGCCAGCGTGGTAAGTATCGAAAGCGCTAATGCTTTGTGTCTATACATTATGATTGAGTATTAAATTCAAACCCTTCATTAAAAAATTTGGGTCTGCAAATATCTGATTTTTTATTTTGTTTTCAAAAACAGGTAAATATCCGCCGGTGAGCACTACATTAAGTTCGCCGAAATCTTTACCGTATTTATAAATAAAATATTTCATTTCCCCTATAATGCCATTGAGCACCCCACTTTTTATACCGCTTTCCGTATCAAAGCCTAAAACAGGTGCGCAGCCCGTTTCTTCTCTTAATAACGGCAATTTATCGGTTTGCGTATGTAAGGATTCAAATCTTAACCGGGGTCCGGGAGAAATGGCGCCGCCCCTGAAATATTTACTACTGGTGATGTAATTATAGGTTATGGCCGTGCCCACACTGATAACCAGGCAATTCTCGCCTGGGAAAACTTTTAAAGCGCCTGCTGCCAGGGCCAGGCGGTCGACTCCAAGTTGTTCGGGTGTGCCGTAGGCATTGAAAAATGGTAAATTGGTCTTTTCGTCTAGTATAACCACCTTTTTGCAATGTGTTTCCAGCAATTGACTGATCTGCTCATAATGTTTGATAACAGAAGACAGGATGGCATGGTCCGGCCGGTAGGTAACTAATATGTCTTCTATGGCTTGTTGCGCTTCTGCTCTTGTAAAACTAAATTGATGTAGAAAATTGTCTTGCTCGACTAATGCTGCTTTGCAATTTGTATTGCCAAAATCCAAACAAAGGTTCATGCTTTTATCTTTTTTATGCTTGCAATTTAGCCAAAAAAGATGGCTTTGTGTCTATATTCGGCCGACAAAGATTAAATTCGCATTTTCTACCAGGAATCAGGAGCTCATGTTTGCCGATATAATTTTACCCTTACATCTTCCCAGGCCGTTGACTTATGGCGTGCCTTTAGAAATGCAGGACCAGCTTGCCGTTGGGAAGCGTGTGGAGGTAAGCCTGGGGCGGCAAAAATTATATGCCGGTATTGTATTAAAGATACATGATCAAAGGCCCGAAGCTTATGCTGTAAAGCCTATCCGGAATATCCTGGACGAGTTCCCGGTGGTCAATGAACAACAACTGGCTTTGTGGCAATGGATCGCGGATTACTACTTGTGTAACCTGGGCGATGTGATGCAGGCGGCTTTACCGGCGCACCTGAAATTGATGAGTGAAAGCTTGCTGGTCTGGACCGCTGCCTTTGAGGATGTGCCCCAGGGTTTAAGTGATGATGCCTTTATGATCGCCGAGGCCTTATTGATCCGGAAGCAGATCACGATTGGCGAAGCCCAGCAGCTGGTACAGAGTAAAGCGCTGAGCCGTGCCGTGAATGAAGTCCTGGAAACGGGTGCCGCTATTATATCAGAACTCCTGGAAGAACGCTATAAGCCTAAGCTGGAAACCTTCGTGTACCTGGAAGCGCTGTATGAACAGGAAACAGAAATGATCCACCTGTTTAATCAACTGGAGAAGAAACCGAAACAATTGGCCATATTAATGTCTTTTTTAAATTTAAGAAAAGACAAAACCGGGATTGCAGCAAAAGAGCTGTCCAGGCAATCCAATGCTACGGCTGCCCAGGTAAAGACCATGGCCGCCGCCGGCATCTTTGTGCTTAAAGAGCAGGCTACCGACCGGGTGCTGGATATGGCTAATCCTGAAAAACTGATCTCAGACCTGTCGGAAGTGCAGCTAAGTGCTAAAAACAGTATTACAGAGCAATGGCAGCAGCATAACGTTTGCCTGCTGCAAGGTGTTACGGGATCCGGTAAAACGCATATTTATATTGACCTGATCCAAAAAGCGATCGCAGAAGGTAAACAGGTTTTATTCCTGCTGCCCGAAATTGCACTGACAACGCATATTCTTTCACGTTTAAGGGCCTATTTTGGAGAAGAACTGGGCGTTTATCATTCTAAGTACAGTAATAATGAACGTATAGAGATCTGGAAAAAAGTAGCCAGTAATAAATATAAAGTGGTGATCGGTGCACGGTCGGCCTTATGGCTGCCGTTTCGCGACCTGGGATTGATCATAGTGGATGAAGAGCATGACGGTGCCTATAAACAGGTAGATCCGCCGCCCCGCTTTCATGCACGGGATAGTGCTATATACCTCGCAGGTATTCATAAAGCTAAAGTGCTGCTGGGATCTGCTACCCCTTCTATTGAAACGCTGCACAATGTGCAAAAGAAAAAATATGGCTTTGTTGCTTTAAAACAAAGACACAACGGGGTTTCCTTACCAGAGATTATACCGGTAAATGCCAAAAATACCCAGAGTGCTTTATCCCCTGTACTCACCCTGGATTTGCTTTCCGGCATCCAGGATACGATCAAAGAAGGAAAACAGGTAATCCTGTTCCAGAATAAAAGAGGATATGCTCCTTTTCTGCTATGTGGTTCCTGTGGTTTTGTGCCGCAATGTAAAAACTGTGACGTATCGCTGACGTATCATAAGGCCACCGATAAATTACATTGCCATTACTGCGGTGCGAAATCGGCACCGATCAAACATTGTCCTCAATGCGGTAATGTAAGTATTTCGGCACGTACCTTCGGCACTGAAAAAATAGAAGAAGACCTGCAACGCATCTTCCCTCATTACAGCATCGGCCGTATGGATTGGGACAGTATGCGCACCAAGGGAAAGCAGGTACAGCTGATGGATGATTTTACCTCCGGGAAGATCAATATCCTCGTGGGTACACAAATGGTCGTTAAAGGCCTGGATTTTGAAAACGTTTCTTTAGTCGGGATCCTGAGTGCAGATAATTTATTGAGTTTCCCAGACTTCAGGGTACACGAGCGTGCTTTTCAAATGATGGAGCAGGTGAGCGGCCGGGCCGGGCGACAGGATGGTAAAGGGAGAGTCATGATCCAGACCCATAAAGCTGCACATCCCATTATTCAATACGTGATCCAGCATGATCTTAAAAGCTACTTCCAGTTTGAAATGGCTTACCGGCAACAATTTGCATACCCGCCTTTTTCAAAACTGATCAAAATTGTGTTTAAACATAAGGATCAGAAGAAGGTCGGGCAGGGGGCATTTTTGTTTGCGGAACAATTGTTAGCCGGCCTGCCTGAGCTTAAAGTACTGGGGCCTGCAGAGGCTTTAGTGCCGAGGGTGCGCAATCAATATGTGTTTGAAATGATGTTGAAGTTACCGCTTGATAATGCTTATATCAGCCAGGTAAAGAGCCGGCTCGGCTTGCTGATCTTATCTATCTCCAAAGAAAAGGGCCTGAGCGCTCTGCAGGTTTTTGCAGACGTAGATCCTTTTTAGTATTTTACATCCCATGCGCTTTCCGATTTTTGTTTTTTTATTGATGGTATGTTTTTGTGCCTGTACTGGTCCGCTTGCCAATCGGCGGGTAATTGTTGTGCAGCCATTAGCAGCATTTTCAAAAGCCGAAGCTCAGGTTGTCGTTACCCAGGTGAAATCATTAGGTGCAACAGTCGTGCTCAACGAAAATTTACCCATTCCAAAATCTTTTTATTATGCTCCAAGGAACCGGTATCGCGCGGACAGCCTGATCAGGTTCTTGAGAACAAGGGTAGGTAAGGATGCTATAATTGTCGGTATTTTAAATGAAGATATCAGTACAACAAAAGGGGAAATACCAGACTGGGGCGTTATGGGATTGGGTTACCGGCCGGGTAATTCCTGTGTAGTGTCTTCATTCAGGATCAACAAAAATAAAAGGGCCGAGCAATTGTATAAGGTTGTCGTGCATGAAATCGGTCATACAGAAGGCCTGGATCATTGCCCGGAAAAGACCTGTCTGATGCGGGATGCAGAAGGTGGCAATCCCCTGGATGATGAAAAGGATTTTTGTGAGCGTTGCAAAGCTCAGCTGAAACGAAAAGGTTGGGGCCTTTAAAGCAAAAAAGTTTGTCCTTTTCGCTCGAAAGGACAAACTTTTTTGACAATTCCTTTTGATGTTTTATTAAAGCATATTATTGCGATAAAACCTTCACCATATCCAGCATTTCCTGGTTGATCTGTGGATGCTTTTTGCAAGCTTCACCAAAATTTACAAATGCGATTTCATTTTTCTGTAGGCCTACCATCATACCGGTCTTTCCTTCGCGCAAACCTAATACTGCATGATAGCCCATTTTGCTGGCCTGGACGCGGTCGTAGTAAGTCGGCGACCCGCCGCGCTGCATATGACCAAGCACGCTCAGGCGTACTTCCATATCAGGGTATGTTTTGGCCAGGATCTCGGTAAGCGCTTCTGCACCAAAACCATCACCTTCAGCCACAACGATAATATGCACGTTCTTTTTCCTTTTTTGATCATAGTTGATCAGCTGTACCACACGTTCTACATTGGTAATACGTTCCGGTACCAGTATTTCTTCCGCGCCGGTAGCGATACCACTGTTTAAAGCGATGTAGCCGGCATCCCGGCCCATTACTTCTATTACAAAAAGTCTTTCGTGGGCAGCTGCCGTATCCCGGATTTTGTCTATAGCTTCCATAGCTGTATTCACGGCGGTATCGAAGCCGATCGTGTATTCTGTGCCGGCTATATCTCGGTCTATGGTGCCCGGAACGCCGATCACTTTGATGCCATGCTCCTTTTCCAGCATTTCTGCACCTTTGAAGCTTCCGTCGCCACCGATGACGATCAGGCCTTCAATGCCATTGGCTTTTAAGTGCGTTGCCGCTTGTTCCCGGCCTTCTTTGGTCATAAATTCTTTGCTGCGCGCTGTTTTCAGCACGGTCCCCCCTCTTTGGATAATATTGGCCACGTCCCGGGATCCCATCTGGAATAGTTCGTTTTCGATCAGGCCTTTATAGCCATAGCGAACGGCGAAGATGTCCATTTTATAATATAATGCGGTACGGACAATGGCCCTTACGGCTGCATTCATGCCCGGGGCATCGCCGCCCGAAGTTAATACTGCTATTCTTTGCATGGCTGATGGTTTATTTAGTACCTGTATGTCCGAATCCGCCGGCCCCACGTTCACTCTCTGCTAGAGCTTCCGTTAGGTCCCAGCTGATGGTCTCATGCTTTGCGATCACCATTTGCGCGATACGTTCTCCGTGTTCGATCGTTTGTACCTCACCGGAAAGATTGACCAGCGCTACTTTAATCTCTCCACGGTAATCACTATCTATCGTACCGGGGCTATTGATCACCGTAAGGCCTTTTTTGATGGCCATACCACTTCTGGGCCGCACCTGGGCTTCAAGTCCTAAGGGCAGCTCCATGTAGAGCCCTGTAGGGATCAGCTGGCGCTCCATAGGTTGCAGGGTAACCGGTTGCTCCAGATGTGCGGCAAGGTCCATGCCGGCAGCACCTGCGGTTTGGTATTGAGGTAAAGGGTTCGTTGATTTATTAATGATCTTTACTTGCATGAGTCGAATTTAGGGGGCAAATTTATGAAAATAGTAAATGGAGCATATCTTCGTGAAGAATACCATTGGTCGCCAGTGTTTCTTTATCCCATATAGTATAGCTGGCCCGGCTGAAATTGGTAACGCTTCCGCCAGCTTCTGCTACTATTAAATAGCCTGCTGCAATATCCCAGGCCTGCAGGTTGTATTCCCAGAAGGCATCAAAGCGCCCGCAGGCTACCCAGCACAGGTCCAGGGCCGCAGAGCCCAGGCGTCTTACCGGCAGACCTTTAGCAACAACTTTTGTGAATATTTCCAAAGGGTGGATTGCTGTTTTCGGGAAATGGTAAGGAAACCCGGTAACCAGGAATGCTGTATTGATATCTGATTTTTTGGATACGTGAATCGGTTTGTCGTTAAGGGTAGCGCCTTTGCCTTTCTCCGCAAAGAACAACTCGTTCATCATCGGGTTGTATACTGCGCCCAGCAATACTTCCTCTTTATAGGCTAATGCAATACTGACGCAACATAAAGGGACTTTGTGGGCAAAATTTACGGTTCCGTCAATTGGATCAATGATCCATTTGAAATCGGCTGCTTCATTGCTGTTGCCAAACTCCTCGCCAATAAAGCCATGGTCAGGGAAGGCCGTTTTCAGGGCGTCTACGATAAAGGTTTCAGACGCCTTGTCTATTGCTGTTACAAGGTTGTTGATGCCATCTTTATGACTGATCTCGAATTCTGTTTCAAATCCTGCTTTTACTAAAGCCCCGGCAGATTTTATCACTTCCAGGAGCACCGAACGCATCAGGGTCAAATCCATTGCTCTATTTTTTTGTGTACAAAGATAGGGCTCAAATGTATTATCTGCAGATTAAATACCTGATCTGCCAGAATCTAAGGAATCCAGAAATTTTGCTTAAAATTTGGTATTTAAAAATTAATTTTGGGCTTTTGCAGAAAATTATATGGGACAGAAAAAGCTGGTAAGATTTAATGAGATCAAGACATTTGATAATGTATTGGAGTTTCCGCAGGAGATGCAGGGGAAGTGGCATACGTTTTTTAAAAATGATAAGCCCATCACTTTAGAATTAGCCTGTGGTAAGGGGGAGTATGCGGTTGGCCTGGGGCGAATGTACCCGGACCGTAATTTCATCGGTATAGATATCAAAGGGAACCGGATCTGGAGAGGCGCTAAAACGGCTATCGATGAAGGTTTACAGAATGTTGCTTTTATCCGTTCTCATATAGATAAGATTACAGAGTATTTTGCACCCGGAGAAGTGAGCGAGATCTGGATCACGTTCCCGGACCCGCAACTGAAAGGTGCAAGAATGAAGAAACGCCTGACGTATTCCCGCTTTTTGAGATTGTATCAACAGATCATAAAACCCGGCGCTACGATCAACCTGAAAACAGATAGCCCTGACCTGTACCAGTTTACCAAAGCAGTGATCGATTTGTTCGGATTGCCCGTGCTGGCGGATTCGGATAACGTTTATGCCCAGGCTGAAGTACACCCTGAATTGAAAATCAAAACCCATTATGAGGGCCTGGATATTGCCGGTAGTAACCGCATACATTACCTGAAATTTAATATTGACCAGGAACTTCCGGTTGAAAAAGATGCCATACTTAAGGCACAATTTGTTAACCAGGGAGAAGAAGAATAGTTACAATGCTCCAGGAAGGTGTCGATTTTTATTTTAATGAAGAGGGGCTTATGGTCCTTACTGCAGCCTATCATTTAAAAAGAGGCCGTTGCTGCGGAAACGGCTGCCTGCATTGTCCTTATAATTTTGAAAAGGTAAAGGAACCCCGGAAAACCCAGCTGCTGGAAGCCCGGAAAAGAAAAAATGAACATGAATAAGCTTAATTATCTAGCCTTAGGAGATTCCTATACTATCGGTGAAGGGGTAGATCCGGATCAAAATTTCCCCAACCAGCTTGTAAGTCTTTTAAAAGAAACGTATAATATTGAATTTACAGCTCCGGAGATTATAGCAGTAACCGGCTGGACTACAGATGAACTTAAAGCCGGTATTGAAGCGCGGAACCCTCGGGGCGCTTACGACCTGGTGACTTTGCTGATCGGGGTTAATAATCAATATCGTGGTCGCGATGTGCAGGAGTACAAAGCAGAGTTTGAAGCATTGCTGGACCAGGCCATCACATTTGCCGGCGGTAATTATAAGCGGGTGATCGTGCTGTCCATCCCGGATTGGGGGCACACGCCATTTGCAAAGGGAAAAGAAGTAGAGGAACATAAAGTGGCCAATGAAATTGCTTCGTATAATGAAGCTAAGCAGGCGGTCACATTGGCAAAAGGCGTTCGCTTCCTGGATATTACCGGGATGACCAGGACATTAGCTCAGGATGCTTCCTATTTAGTAGAGGATCAGTTACACTATAGTGATAAATTGTACCGGGAGTGGGCAGAATGCCTGGCGCCATTAGTAGATAAAGTTTTTAAATCGTAAATCAAACCATATAGTATACATGAAAAAGTTATTATTAGTATTGCTGAGTTTTCTGAGCTTTAGTGCTTTTGCACAAACTTCAAAAGATACTGGAGCCGTGAAAATGATCTTTCAGAATTTCAGAACTGCTGTGTTGAATAAAAATGGTGCGCTTGCTGCCAGGCAAGTGGACGCGAGCACGATTAAATACTACGGTAAGCTCCTGGACTGGACCTGGTATGCGGATACCGCCATCATTGATACATTAAATGTTTTTGACCGGCTGGCTGTTTTGAATTTGAGACATCGCGTTGCTAAAGATCGTTTATTACAATTAAAGGATGGAAAAGACCTGATGACACTGAGTGTTGATTCCGGTTTTTTCTCAGAGAATAGTGTAAAAGATTTTGAGATCGGAAATGTTGATTTTAAAACTAAAGAGGGTAGTACCGCTTACGGGCAGGCCAGGGTCAACGGGAAGGATTTTAATTTGATTTTTACGTTTGTCAAAGAAAAGGAGGGGTGGAAACTGCAACTGACCGAAATGTTACAGATGGCCCGGCAAGGTATGGAAATGGATATTAAAAGAAAAGGGAAAGATGTAAATGAATACATCTGGACTTATCTTGTACTTGAATCCGGCAAAAATGTGGCGCCTGGAATTATCGAGCCTTTGAAGAAAAGGTAGCTAAAAGAGCAGCCTGAATTTTATAGTGCCTTCAATGCTACGCAGTTCCTGTATAAAGGGATCTGTGTAGCATTTTTCAATATCCATGATTACATATCCTATTTTGTCATTGGTCTTGAGGTATTGGCCCATGATATTGATCTGGTATTTGGCAAACACCTGGTTTAACTGTGCCATAATACCGGGAATATTTTTATGAATATGCAATATGCGATGTGAATCTTTCAACTTGGGCAATTGTACTTCCGGGAAGTTAACACTACCAGAAGTGCTGCCGTTATTGATGTACTCCAGGAATTTTGCCGGTACAAATTTGCCGATATCCTCCTGGGCTTCAGCAGTACTGCCGCCAATATGTGGCGTTAAGACCACATTGTCCAATCCTACCAATGCACTTTTGAACAGCTCGTTGTTGGTAGCCGGTTCATAAGGAAATACATCTATGCCTGCACCGGCCACTTTGCCGGATTGTAGGGCTGCTGCAAGCGCTTCTATATCTACAACATGGCCCCGGGAAAGATTCATAAAGATCACCCCGTTTTTCATTTTTGCAAATTCATCGGCTCCTATAAGCTTTGTATTCTCTTGTCTGCCGTCTACGTGTAAGCTCACTACATCCGACACGCAGAGTAATTCATCCAGTGTTTCCAATCTTTGCGCATTGCCCAAAGCCAGTTTATCACCCAGGTCGTAAAAATAAACTTTCATACCCAGCGCTTCTGCGAGTACCGATATCTGTGTGCCGATGTTACCATAACCGATTAATCCCAGCACTTTGTTGCGGATCTCGAAGCTGCCACCAGCGGATTTATCCCATATGCCGCTATGCATCTGCTTGTTTTTGATAAAAACATTACGCATCAGCATAATAAGTTCGCCAATCGCCAGTTCTACTACAGAGCGGGTATTGGAATAGGGTGCATTGAATACCGGGATACCTTTTTCAGTGGCGGCCTCCAGGTCAACTTGGTTCGTTCCGATACAGAAAGCCCCTATAGCCATCAGCCTTGGTGCGGCATCTAGCACTTTTTGGGTTACGGTAGTTTTAGACCTGATGCCTAAAACGGAAACATCTTTTAAACGTGCACATAATTCCTCTTCGCTTAAGGCCCCTTTTTCCACTTCCACTTTAAATCCCTGCTCTTCAAAAGCCTTTACTGCAGTGGGGTGTACGTTTTCCAACAATAATACTTTGATCCTGCTTTTAGGGTAAGACTGGCTGCGGCCCAGTTTATGGTCAAAAAGAAATTCATCTAATGAAGCTACTACATTGTCTGCCACACTGATCACATTCTGCCGCTCAATATTTTCTGTAAACGCATAAAAGCAGTTGGCCAGGCCGGAAGCTTTCAGTTCATAATCCGTGTAGCCATCCCCTATAGCATAAATATCGCCTTGGAGATTGAGCTCGCTGAGGAGTTTTGTTTTACCCCCGTCTGTAGACAATACATTTTGCTCGTCAAAGCCGGTAATCTGCCCATGGGCATCAAAAATAAATTCATTGGCGTAAACGTGCTCTTCCAGGATGCCAAATTCTGTTACAATAGGAACGATAAATTCCTTAAAGCCGCTGGAAACAATATAAATCTGTTGTTTGTGCTCCGATAAAAAATTTGCGTTGCGTAAGAAAGAATTTGAAATTTTTGTTTTCAGGAAATTGACCAGGCTTTCAATATGCACTTTACTGGCCGCCAGTAAAGCGATGCGCTGGCGCAGGCTTTCGGCAAAAGAGATATCGCCATTCATGCCTTTTTCTGTCAGCAACTGTATCTGCTGTACGATCTTGTTTTGTTCGGTGTGGCCTTCCAGCGCGATACGGGCCAGTTCATCCAGGCCTTCTACTTTGGTAAAGGTGTTGTCAAAATCTATAATATAATGAACTGGTGTACTTGTAACAGGCATGTTGGTTAGTTTTAATGCGACACCACAAAAATAGGTATCGGTATATTACAGGGGAAATAAATAATTATGATCTCCGCTTAATAGGTATGTTTAAGTCGTTTTTTTCTTTAAAAGAATAGGCACATAGAACTTAAAGGCGATACTGCAGATCACCAGGATGATTGTAGTGCCAATCCAGAGGTTACTAAAACTAAAAGTTTCGGCTATTCTTGTACCCAATATAGGGGAAACGATAAAAGCCAGTGAAAAGGCCATACCATTGGCGCCCATATAAGCCCCTTTATTTGTTGTACCTGCCCTTTGGGCGGTGATCGTAGCCATAAAGGGCAACACCAGGATCTCACCCAGACTTAAAAGAGAAATCGACAAAAATAAGATGGCCAGGCCGGGACTGAAGGCCAGCAAAAAGAACGAAAGGGCGCACATGAGTGTGCCATATAGTAATGTTTGCCCGGGGCTAAATCTTTTTTCTGCAATATGTACCAGCAACATTTCAAAAATGACCACTACAATGCCATTTGTGCCCATCAATAAGCCAATATGAGCCTGGCTAAGGCCCAGGTCGTTCTTATAAAAGAGCGGCAGGGTATTCATTAACTGGAAAAAGCACATGGAGAAAAATGCACAGAGGATGCAGAACATTATGAACGGGCTATCTCTGTAGGGTGATCTTTCTTTGACGTATTCCGGCACTATTGCATCACTGGTGAATGATGTACTTCTTTCTCTTTTCAGTCGGAAGAGCTTTTGTCTGCGGTTGAAAAAATACAGGTACATGAATCCGGCAGCCAGGGTGAAAAAGGCATTACCGTAAAAAAGCAAGTCATAGGAATAAGCGGCCATGAGCCCGCCCAATGCCGGCCCGATGGAAAATCCCAGGTTTACCGCCATCCGGTTGAGGGAAAAGGCCCGGGTAAGATTTTGAGGCCTGGCATATTTGGCAATAGCAACCGAATTAGCCGGACGAAACACTTCGCTCACGATACTCTGTGCGAGCACCATGATGCCCAATGCAACCGGGGTGTTGAAAAATGGGTATAAACAGAATAGGGGTACACTGATGAAGAGTGCCGAGGCCTGTACATAATACTCGCCTATCTTATCTGTCAGGTAGCCACCCAGCCAGGACCCGATCACCGAGCCTACACCAAAGCAGGCCAGTACCAACCCGGATTGCTCGAGGCTGAATTTTAAATGATCGATCATGTATACGCCCAGGAATGGAAGTACCATGGAGCCGGTCCGGTTGATCAGCATCACAATAGACAGCATCCAGGACTCTAAAGAAAGTCCTTTAAAAGAATCAGCATATATTTTAAACAATCGGCTCATGAATGGCTGCAAAGTTAGCTTTATTCAGGCAGCCAAAAAATAAATTACAAAGCTACGGCTAAGGTCTGTTTATTGTGTCAGCTGGTTGACTTGCTCTATAATATAGGCGATTTGTTCTCCCTGCATTTCTGTATGTATCGGTAAAGATAATACGGTCCGGGACAGTTGTTCTGCGACCGGGAAACTATGTTGTTGCGGGTAGCTGCGGGTCAGTGCTTTTTGCTGATGGCAGGGAATAGGGTAGTACACCATACTGGGAATGCCTTTTTCTGCAAGTGCAGCTTTTAACTGATCGCGATCTATGTGAGTGGCCAGGGTTAAGGTGTACTGGTGATACACATGATCGGTGCCGGGAACTTTAAATGGGGTTTTTACATTGAAGTTCTGCTTAAAGCCCTCATCATAAGCCTGGGCGACCTTTTGCCGGGCCTTGTTGTAAACAGGCAGGTGTGGTAGCTTTACAGAAAGTATTGCAGCTTGTATCGTATCCAGGCGGCTGTTAACGCCGGTCATTTCATGTTGGTACTTTTGGTACTGGCCATGATTCGCAATGGCTTTTATTTTCTGGTAAAGAGTTTCGTCTTTAGTGACTATTGCACCCCCATCTCCGTAGCAGCCCAGGTTTTTAGATGGGAAGAAGGACAGGCAGGAAAGATCACCCATCAGGCCTGCCTGTCGGGTAGTGCCATCTGAATAAGTAATACTGCCACCGATAGATTGGGCATTGTCTTCAATTACTTTCAGCTCATATTTTTGGGCAATCGCCAGGATGGGCTCCATATCTGCGCATTGACCAAACAGGTGTACCGGAACAATAGCTTTTGTTTTTGGGGTAATTGCAGCTTCGATCAATGCCGGGTCCATATTGAAGGTATTTGGATTAACGTCAACGAAAACGGGCTTCAGGCCCAATAGTAAAACTACTTCTACAGTAGCAAAATAAGTGAAGGCAGGGGTAATGATCTCTGCTCCGGGTTCCAGGTCCAGGGCCATCAAGGCAATTTGCAGGGCGTCGGTACCATTACCACAACTTTGTACATAAGCGCCCTGGTGATAAGTCGAAAGTGTTGTATTGAATTCCCGGACCGAACTACCATTGATGAAGGCTGTTTGGTCAATCACCTGTTGTATGGCCTGGTCTATGTCCGTTTTTATCTGCTGGTACTGGCCTTTGAGGTCTACCATTTGTATCTTTTCCATCTGCTGCTTTTATAGAAAAGAGCTATAATTTTTAAGATTATAGCTCCTGATAAGATTTGCTTTGCAAGTTACAATATATTGCCGGACTTATTTACTTTCCAGCCTTACTATGGGAACGATCATTTCCTCAAGGCTGACTCCCCCATGCTGGAAGGTGTTCCGGTAGTAATTCACAAAGTGGTTGTAATTATTGGGATAACACAGGAATACGTCGCCTTTAGCAAAGATGTATTTTGAGTTTACATTAGGCTGGGGCAGGCCTGCCTGCTTCGGGTTAGTGATGTCGAAAACATCTTTAGTGTCATATTGCAGGTTCCGGCCGTGTTTATACCTCAGGTTGGTAGTGGTCGCTCTGTCCCCTACAGTTTTACTCGGAGATTTGACTCTTGTGGTACCATGGTCGGTAGTCACAAATAGTTGTATGTTTTTTTCGGCTATCTTTTTTAGTGCGCGGTAGAGTGGAGAGTGTTCAAACCAGCTTACTGTAAGGCTTCTGTAGGATACTTCATCACTGGCCAGTTCTTTCAATACCTCCATTTCGGTACGCGCATGGGAAAGCATATCGACGAAATTGTATACGATTACCGTCAGGTCATTCTTCAGGTAATTATGGATGTTGTCCTCCATTGCTTTACCGTCTACATTGTTGGTGATCTTCAGGTAATCCCATTTCAGGTGGTCCAGCTTTAATCTTTTTAGTTGCTCGCCTAAGAGTTCCTTTTCAAACAGGTTCTTGCCCCCTTCTTCATCATCATTCTTCCAGTATTTAGGTAGTTTTTGCTCAATTTCTAATGGGGTCATTCCCGCAAAGATGGCGTTCCGGCTGTATTGTGTTGAAGTTGGTAAAATGCTGAAGAACATATCTTCATCAATGGTTGCAAATTGCGCATTGATGATCGGCTCGATAGATTTCCACTGGTCGTAACGCAGGTTGTCGATCAGTACGATAAAGGTGGGCTTGTCTTTTTTGATATAAGGTGCGATCTTTTCTGCAAAAAGCTGGTGAGAAAATGTCGGTAATTCTTTAGTTGTTTTATTGATCCAGTCAATATAATTGCGGGAAACGAATTTGTAGAATTCATTGTTGGCCTCCACCTTTTGGGTGTTGAAGACTTCCAGCATTTCAGGGCTGTCGCTTTTGCTCATCTCTATTTCCCAATACACCAGTTTTTTGTACAGGTCTTTCCACTCTTCCAGGTTGGGATTAGAGTTGAGGGTCATGAAGAGGTTCCGGAAATCTTTTTGGTATTCGGTAGTTGTTTTTTCAGATACCAGTCTTTTGCCGTCAAAGATTTTTTTCAGGGAGAGCAATACCTGGTTAGGATTTACAGGCTTGATGAGGTAGTCGGAGATTTGCCCGCCTATGGCTTCTTCCATGATATTTTCTGCCTCATTTTTGGTGACCATAATAACCGGGAGGTTAGGGTACAGTGCTTTTATCTGGCTTAAGGTTTCCAGGCCGGTGATGCCGGGCATACTTTCATCGAGCAGCACAACTTCGGCTTTGTTGCTGCGCAGGTATTCCAGCACATCATAGCCATTGGTAAACGGGGTGATTTCATAACCTTTATTTTTCAGAAAGAGCATCTGTGATTTTAAAGATTCGATCTCATCATCTACCCATAAAATATTTGAATTCATAGTATTAAAGTTTCTTTACGCTAACGAAATAATGATTTTTTCTTCGGTTAGCAATTTACTGGTTTTAATGGTAAGAAAACGATAAATGTAAGGAATGGTCTTGAAAAGACAAAAGCCGCAGAAGAACTGCGGCTTTTGTCTTTTCAAGCTTTTAAAACTTAAATATTGACCATTAATGGCATTAAAAGCATTAATAAATCATCATTGTCGCTCGTCGCTGTTGGTTTGAAAATACCGGCTCTTGAAGGAACGCTTAATTCCAAAGCTACTTCTTCCCCTTCCAGGTTGTTCAGCATTTCTACCAGTAACCTTGCATTGAACGCGATCTTCATGTCTTCGCCGTTGAATTGGCAATTCAGTTTTTCATTACCTTCATAAGAGAAGTCTGCGTATTGCGCGCTTAGGGTAACGGTATTGCCTACGATATCAAAAACCACTTGTGTCGTGCTTTTATCAGCAAACACGCTCACCCGGCGCAGTGCATTGATCAGGTCCGTTCTGTTGATGGTCAACAGGAATGGGTTGTCTGCCGGGATTACCGCGCGGTAAGGAGGATATTTACCATCGATCAGGCGACAGTTTAAGCTGGTATTGTTAGATTTAATAAACAGGTGTGTATCGGTGTAAGAAAGGCTTACTGCTGTGTCATCAGAAGGCAGCCAGTTTTTCATTTGTTGTAATGGCTTTCTTGGTACGATAAAGCTTCCTGTTTGGGTAGGAGTGATGTCGAGGTACATCAGGCGAATGAGGCGGTGGGCATCTGTTGCGACAAAAGTCAGGTCACCATCATTCAGTTCAAAATAAACACCCGTCATAGCCGGGCGCAGCGTATCACTGCTGGTTGCAAAAATAGTTTTATTGATCGCTTCCGCTAATCTTGAAGAAGGCAGGTTGAGTGTGCTGGCATTTTCCGGGTTAGGCTCTTTAGGATATTCATCCGTTTTTTCGCCGCCGATTTTATATTTACCGGAATTGCTGGTGATCTCAATCGTAAGGTCTTTGTTGTTTATATTGAAACTGATCGGTTGATCCGGTAAGTTTTTCAGGTATTCCAGCAGGATTTTTGAGGTCACACAGATCTTGCCGTCTTCAGCATTTTCAGATTGTACCTCCAATTGTGTTTTAATCATTGTTTCCAGGTCACAACCGGTAATGGTCAATGTATTGCCTTTTAATTCAAACAAGAAGTTTTCGAGGATAGGCATCACCGTATTAGAGCTGATGATACCGCCAACCAATTGTAAGTTTTTGAGTAAAGCAGAGGAAGAAACAATAAATCTCATAAGATTGTTATTATGTATAATAATAGTTAGCCCACAAAAGTAATGTTTCCTGCGCAAATTAGAAATTCATTTTTTATGGATAACATTACTGGCTATGTAGTGGTTAAGTTTTGCGAGAAACAGTTTGCGATTAAAAAAATATTAAAAAGAGAGGCATTAAATTTGGCTGGAATGAAAATTCAATTATCTTTGCACTCCATTCAGCTGAAAAGCATGGTGCGGTAGCTCAGTCGGTAGAGCAATGGACTGAAAATCCATGTGTCGCCGGTTCGATCCCGGCCCACACCACAGAATGGTAAAGGCTTTCAAGGTTTATTCCTGAAAGCCTTTTTTCTTGGGTCGAACATAGGTTGAACAGACAGGGATTATGGGATTAAGCGAAAGCTGAACTCGAATCAAATGTTACCTTTTGGGGTACCAATAATTATGACGGTTATTCTTACAGAGCGGAGTTAGGTTCTTCTATATTTGGAAGTTTTACTTACGCAGGGCTTAATAAATTATATACTTTACAATAAGGAAAATTAGTTAAGCAAATAATATCAAGAGGAACCAAATGTGCTCCACTTAATATTATTTGTAATTTTAAATATTATGGATCGTAGATTTTTAGTTACGGCAATACTTTTATTTATTCTTGGCAACAATGCAAAGGCTCAGTACTTTGAAGAGGTAACCTATAAACGGTGGCGTATTCATATGAACAATAGTTTTTACAGAGCTGCGAGTACAAAATTAGAGTACGGTAAGTATCAAATTCAAACATTGCCGGTCAGAGGTTTTACTGTTGGTTTTGAATATTATTTTAGAGAAGGACATGATCTTCAATGGTTCACTGGATTAAATATGCATTTTATCCCATTAGACAATTATGAGTATCAATTGCCAGGGATTGAGCTTGGTCTACAGGTTCCGTATTATTCTGATAATACTTTTCGACAAATTAGGGAAAGGCATAACGTTTTTTCTATACCAATAGGATTTTTATACAACATTGCTCAACAAGGAAGGTTTAACTACCATGCCAAAGCAGGGATAAATTTTGACCTTATCCAATATGGAGAGTACGGGAAAAGGTACTCAATTACAAACGAACAAGGTATTTCCAAGCAATACCTGAGTGTTGAAATGCTATCAGAGGACAATAACCTGGTTTATCCGGCGATATTCCTGGGGGCCGGAGTGGATTATCATACCCGCTGGTCGAAACTGCATTTTACCCTAAATGTTCAAAAAGGAATCATACCTTATATGAAAGGTGCTTATCATTTTTATAATCTGAATGAATCAGAAGATTCATATGGAAGTTATAAACTTTGGGGCGATTATATCGGTTTGGATATAGGAATAACTTTGAAAAAGTTTAAAAAATGAACGCTTACCTATCGTCAGGCCAGCTCGATACCTGCTCATACTAATAGAAAGACAGAGGCTTTCAGCAAAAAAGCTGAAAGCCTCTGTCTTAGATCGAACATAGAATGTTCTTTTATGGCTTTAATACTTTATGTCTGGTAATTTCCCCATTTAAATCAATTGCTTTAATAAAATAAAGCCCTGATGGCTGGCTGGAAAAATCGATTTGCATTGTTGGTAAGGATACCAAAACCTCCTTTACAATCTTACCGGCTATATCGGTTACCTGAATATACGTGCCGGGAGATGATCCTTCAATATTAAGAGCGGTTATTACCGGATTGGGATGGAGCGTAATAGGATGACTGGTCGCGAAATCTAAAATAGTCACGTCGCTATAATTGCTCATACCATCAAAATCTACCTGCTGCAAACGATATAAGTTTTTACCGGCGTTTGGATGCTTATCTGTAAAAGTGTAATCCAGCTTATTTTTGCTATTGCCCTGTACCGCCTTGCTCGGGATAAAGCCTTTATTATTCCAATCAGCGCCATTTGAGCTGTGCTGCACTTCAAATCCTTTATTATTATGTTCCGCAACGGTAGTCCAGCTCAGCAGGGCACTTGCATTGTTGGCTGCAATTGCCTGAAAACAGCACAAAGATACAGGCAGTGGTGTTGATATATAATCAACCATTATGGGAAAAGCGCCATCATTTTTCTGATTCCCGGTAATGCCGGAATTACTTACCACCGTAACCGTTTTCGCCCCGTTGATCGTGAAGTTATTTACTTTATAGAATATGCCGTTAAAGTTGTTAAATGCATATAAATTACCACTGAAATCTATAAAAGAAGTACCATAGCCCCATGCGCTGCCATCATTAGGTTGCTGGAAGTTACTGCCACTGACCGTACCCGTAAGCAGTGTACTGGTACCATTAGCCGGATTTATCCTTACCACCCGAAAGCGATCTGTAGTAACGGGTGCATGCCCTTCAATAACAGAGTAAATGAATCCGTCTGTACGGTTAGCGGCCCAGTCTGAGATGGTTAATGCGCTAATGGTTGTTCCGTAAGGAGCGGCAGTCTTCAATGCACCGGTCCCGGGATTTATAGCTTTTAAATAGGTTGCAGTATGGCCGGGGTTTAAGTCAATGGTGTAGTAGCTGGTCTGGTTAGACTGATAGACATATAAGTACCCGTTGGTATCAATTGTGCCTACATTAAATAAATTTGCAGGATTTGAGACTCCGGTAACCGTAAATTCCCAATACTCAGATGATCCACCACTTCCCATCCGGAAAAAATTTGAGGTTGCCATATTATAGCCCCAGATCATGCTGTCTTTTGGGTTAAAGCCTATTGCATTCAGGTCATGGGTGCTTGTATTTCCGTAAGTTGCCAACAAACTTCTTGAGCCATCCTGATTATATTGATAAAGCTGATTATTCAGGACCTGGTAATAGACGCTGCCATTAATGACGAACGGGCTGGCAGGAGGTGGTGTTTGAGCAAAAGCTTTAACACAGAATAAAGCAGGACTAAGCATAAACAATAAGCTTAGGAAGTCTTTTAAACGCTTGAAAGTAAATTTGTTCTTCATATGAAATGTTAAGTAAATCAGGAAATTGTTATAATAAGAAATAATACG